>Ga0187845_1000666_pt1 | contig 20476 bp, 17 predicted proteins | sample SpaLakP09_SKY_68_FD_134515 | JGI IMG/M metagenome (GOLD analysis project Ga0187845, IMG submission 134515) | Oligotrophic lake water microbial communities from Sparkling Lake, Wisconsin, USA - SP09_SKY_68 | ecosystem: Environmental > Aquatic > Freshwater > Lake | place: USA: Sparkling Lake... | reverse complement strand
GAACGTGGGCGAGCCCCGTCCGCTCCGCCAGCATCAAGAAAAAAGGTCCGATTCGTCGGGCCTTTTTTCGTTCTATCAGAGTGCCTCCCCTGCGGGAGGCACGGCTTGGGGCTCGAAGGGTTTCGCTTGCAAGCGAAACCGCGGCCCGCGGAACGTGGGCGAGCCCCGTCCGCTCCGCCAGCATCAAGAAAAAAGGTCCGATTCGTCGGGCCTTTTTTCGTTTCAGACACCGTACGCCATCGATGGTTCACGCGCTGTCTGCTCAGGCCCGCCTGAGGAGGGGCGCGCCGATCTCGACCCGGTTGCGGCCGCCCGTCTTGGCCGCGTACAGGGCATGGTCGGCACGCGCCAGCGCGGCCGTCAACTCCTCCTTCGGATCGATCATCACGAGGCCGATACTGACCGTCATGCGATAGGTGGCGGCGCAGGCCAGTGCGGGCGCCTCGGCGACGGCAATGCGCAGGCGCTCGGCGGCATACTGCGCGCCCGCCAGCGACGTGCCCGGCATCGCCAGCGCGAATTCTTCGCCACCCAGCCGGCCTATCACATCGTTCTCGCGCAAGGTCGCGCGCGCCGTGTCGGCAAACAGGCGCAGGGCCTGGTCGCCGCAGGCATGGCCGAAGCCGTCGTTGAGCTGCTTGAAATGGTCGAGGTCGAGCATCATCAGCGCGATCGGCTTGCGCAGGCGCACCGCCGTCTGCAGGGCGCTCTCGGCGCGCTCGAAAAAGGCGCGGCGGTTCAGCATGTCCGTCAAGCCGTCGATCGTGGCCAGGCGCTGCATGCGCTGGTCGTCCTTCAGCTTGCACAGCAACAGGAAGCCAAAGCCGTTGACGATCATCAGCAGATAGCTTGCCAGGTACGCGAAGCCATAGACGGGATTCGCATCGAACGTGCCCACGCCGCCATTGGCCACGCCCATCCAGATCCAGATCGCAATGGCGAACAAGGCGTCGTTGATGCCGATGATCCGCTGCAGCAGCGGCGCATCGGCCTGCGGCCGGAGCAGAATCGCCGCGGCGCCGGATGCGAACAGGGCGACGATCACGGCCACCACCTGCGTCATCTGCTCGCGCGACGCCTGCACCAGGGCCGCACCCGCGACGATGATCAATGCCGCGACGGCAGCGGGCGCAAGGATCTTGCGCCAGTTGCGGAACCCGAAGAACACGCAATACGACGCCAGCTCCAGAGCAACGCCGCCCACCCAGCCGAACGCGGCCAGTTCCTCCGCGATGGGCAAGCCGACGTGCGGCGCCACCCAGCAGCTGATCTGTGCCAGACCGGACGACAGGCGCGCCCACATCCAGGTGCGCAGAGCCGGATTGGCCACCGCACCGCGCATATAACCCGCCATCAGCAGGGCAAACGCCGTGTTGCCGACGCCAAGCGCCAGCATGAAGGTCTGGATATCGATCACTCGGTTCCTCCTCGCAGGAAGTGGTGAGATGATGCCATGTATGTAATAAATATTTCCCAAAGGAATTATATTACACGTTTTCAAATCGAATGCGCGTACGATTCGCATCAACGTTGAGCAATATGCACGGCGGCTATCAGATGTTGTGTCGCGTCCAATCAATCACTTCATTTGTTGCTGCGCAAGCACAAATGAATCGTTCATAATTGACAAAGCAGCCACCCGGTTGCATCGTCCCGGAGCTTTCGTGATCTTTGGTTTCCTGAAATCGTCCACGCTGTCCCCCCGCCAGCTTCGGCTGCAGAACACGCCGCTGTTCCGTTCCCTCAAACCGCTGGAAATCAAATTCGTCGACGGCCTCATGCATGAGCGGCGCTACCTGCCCGACGAGATCGTGTTCGACGAAGGCGAGGAAGGCCAGGCGCTGTACCTCGTGATGAGCGGCCGCGTGCAGATCAGCCGCAGCCACAGCCGGGGCAGGCAAATCGTGGGCGAACTGAGCGCCGGCAGTTTCTTCGGCGACCTGGCCCTGCTGGACAATTCCCCGCGCAGCGCCCAGGTCCGTGCCCTCGACGCGTGCGAGCTGGCCGTGTTCTTCCGCGACGACTTCCTGGCCCTGATGGAAACGGATGCCGTGATCGGCTACAAGATCTCGCTCGCCCTCGCCCGCCACATCGGCCAGCGCCTGCGCGGCTGGCTCGACGGCAACGCCCAGGTGGAGGCACTGTGATCCACGGCGCCCTCCGCGACGAGCGCAGCGGCCCCTTCGTCTGGACCGGCATCATCGGCGTGACGTGCCTGCTGCTGGTGCTGCTCGAGCACATGCTGTGGCTGGTGCTGCCGTTCATACTCGGCACCGTCATGTACTACATCCTGCTGGGCCCGATGCAACGCCTGCTGCGCGCCGGCTTTACCCGCAACGTCTCCGCCACACTCGTGTGCATCGTGTTCTATGGCACCACCGTCCTGCTGGTGATGGCGGCGATGACCTGGACCGCGGCCCCCGGCGACGCCGACGGCTGGCACAAGACGGGCGCGCTGTACCTGGACGGGGGCGTCGCCTTCGTGCGCAACACGATGACGCTGCTGGAAGCCAAGTTCCCGATCCTGGCCGAGATGCATTTGACGTCCATCGTCAACAAGCGCTTCAAGGCGTACACGGACAATTTTGCGCAGCGTCACCTGACGTCCATCCTGCTGGGCATGGCCGGCTGGCTGCCGTCGCTGCTGCTGGCCCCGTTCCTCGCCTTCTTCTTCCTCCGCGATGGGCTGCGCTTCAAAAAATTCCTCGCCCGTGCGGTGCCGAACGCCTATTTCGAACGCACATTGTTCCTGCTGCACCAGGTCGACCAGACGGCGCGCCGCTACTTCGAGGGTTTATTGAAGCTGACCGTGCTGGACACCATCGTGCTCGGCTTCGGCCTGTGGGTGATCGGCGTCTCGTCGCCGCTGCTGCTGGGCTTTATTTCGGCACTGCTGGCCTGGGTGCCCTTCGTCGGTTCGGTCGTGGGGTGCATGATGGTCGTGGTCGTCGCCGCCACGGACGCGCCGAACAATCCGCTGATCGCGTACGGCGCGATCGTCGTGTTCATCCTTGCGCGGCTGCTGGACGACTTCGTGTTCATGCCGCTGACCCTGGGGCGCAGCCTGCACATCCATCCGCTCGTGACCGTGCTGATGATCTTTATCGGCGGGGCGCTGTCTGGCGTGGCCGGGCTGATGCTCGTGTTGCCGCTGCTGGGTGTCGTGATGGTCGTCGGCGAGACCATGGGGCGATTGATGACCAATCCGCGGCTCAGGGCGCGGCATCGGTATGCGCGCAGGTTGCGGGACAAGCAGGCGAGTGCCGACCTGAGCGTATAAAAAACCGGGGACACGCCCAATGCCGGTCACTTAAGCCAAAAACTCGTCGTTCCCGCGCAGGCGGGAACCCAATTTCCCGGGCTACGGACGCAGAGCTTGGATCCCCGCCTGCGCGGGGATGACGTTTTTTCGCGCTTAACTGACTGGCATTAGGGACACGCCCCGGTTCTTGTCGGCTTACTTGCGGCCCGCCTTGGGCTTCGACTTGATGGTCGACAGGATGCCCGCCTTCGCCTTCGACGGCGGCGCCATGAACGGTGCCGGTTCGCTGCGACGTTCGCCGCCGCGCCCATTGCGTCGCGGCGCCACCTCGATCACGCGGCCTTTCGGCGCCTCGCTGCGCGGTGCGACCGGCGGACGGCGCTCGCCGCCACGTTGCGGAGCAACTTCCTGTTCGGCGCCAGCCGGCGGCACCAGGTGGCGCTCGCCGTTGCCGATCAGATCGCCACGGCCCATGCGCTTCAGGCCTTCGCGCAGCACCGGCCAGTTTTCCGGGTCGTAATAGCGCAGGAACGCCTTGTGCAGCTTGCGGGTCTTGCCGCTCTTCGCCGTGAGAACCTCTTCCGAATCCTCGGTGACCTTGTGCAGCGGATTTTTACCTGAGTGGTACATCGTCGTCGCCATCGCCATCGGCGTCGGCGTGAACGTTTGCACCTGGTCGAGGTGGAAATTGTTCTTCTTCAGCCAGAGGGCCAGGTTCAGCATGTCCTCATCCGTCGAGCCCGGGTGGGCGGCGATGAAGTACGGGATCAGGTATTGCTTCTTGCCCGCTTCGCGCGAGTACTTGTCGAACAGCGCCTTGAACTCGTCGTAGGCGCCGATGCCCGGCTTCATCATCTTGGAGAGCGTGCCCTCTTCCGTGTGCTCCGGTGCGATCTTCAGCAGGCCGCCGACGTGGTGCGTGACCAGTTCCTTGACGTATTCCGGCGAGCGCACGGCCAGGTCGTAGCGCAGGCCCGAGCCGATCAGGATCTTCTTGATGCCGGGGATCGCGCGCGCCTTGCGGTACAGCGAGATCAGCTTGCTGTGGTCCGTGCCCAGGTTGCTGCAGATGGTCGGATACACGCACGACAGGCGGCGGCACGTTTCCTCGATCTTCTTGTCCTTGCACGCGAGGCGGTACATGTTCGCGGTCGGGCCGCCCAGGTCCGTGATGGTGCCGGCAAAATTCTTTGTCGTGTCGCGGATCAGCTCGATCTCGCGCAGGATCGACGGTTCCGAGCGGCTCTGGATGATGCGGCCTTCGTGCTCCGTGATCGAGCAGAACGTGCAGCCGCCGAAGCAGCCGCGCATGATGTTCACGGAGTAGCGGATCATTTCCCAGGCCGGGATGTGCGCCTTGCCATAGCTCGGGTGCGGGGCGCGCGCGTACGACAGGTCGTACACGCCGTCCATCTCGTCCATCGCGAGCGGCAGCGGCGGCGGGTTCAGCCAGACGTCGCGGTCGCCGTGCTGCTGCACGAGCGCGCGTGCATTGCCCGGGTTCGATTCCAGGTGGAACACGCGCGATGCATGCGCGTACATCACCGGATCTTCGCTGACGGTTTCAAAACTCGGCAGGCGGACGACGGTCTTCTGCGCCTTCTCGCGCGCGGCCGCCTGGCGCTGCTCGCGCGTCATGATGACGATCGGTTTGACTTCCGGTTCCGGCGCGGCATTGTCCAGCGCGCACTGCTTCGGATCTTCCAGCGCCATCGCGTACGGGTTCGGCTGCGCATCGATGCGGCCCGGCACGTCCACGCGGGTGGAATTGTGCACCGTCCACTCTTCGTCCGGCAGCCAGCCGTGCGGCACGAGGAACGCCGTGCCGCGCAGGTCGCGGATGGATTTGATGTTCTCGCCTGCCGCGATGCGGCGGGTGACGTCGACGAGCGCGCGTTCGGCGTTGCCGAAGATGACGAGGTCGGCCTTCGATTCGAACAGCACCGAGCGGCGCACCTTGTCCGACCAGTAATCGTAGTGCGCGATGCGGCGCAGTGACGCCTCGATCGAGCCGGCGATGACGGGCACGCCCGGGAACGCTTCGCGCGCACGCTGGCAATAGACGGTCACGGCGCGGTCCGGACGCTTATTGGGCTCGCCGTTCGGCGTATAGGCGTCGTCCGAGCGGATCTTGCGGTCGGCCGTGTAGCGGTTGACCATCGAATCCATATTGCCGGCCGTGATGCCCCAGTACAGGTTCGGCTTGCCCAGCGCGCGGAACGGTTCGACGGAGGTCCAGTCCGGCTGGCTGATGATGCCGACGCGGTACCCCTGCGCTTCCAGCAGGCGGCCGACGAGGGCCATGCCGAAACTCGGATGGTCGATGTAGGCGTCGCCCGTGATCAGGATGATGTCGCACGAATCCCAGCCCAGCTTGTCCATCTCGGCGCGGGACATAGGCAGGAACGGGGCCGCGGGGGCGCGACTGGAACGCTTGGCGACGTTCGCGAAAAGATTGGCAGGGGAGTTCATTGGCCGGCATTTTACCGGAAAACGCCTCGTTAAGCTGCGAGCCCCTCTAAAAATGGCTTAATTTTCAATGGCTTGTCGTTAAATCCCCATGCTCGCGAGGATATTGCCGAGCTCGCGCAGGGCCGGTTCCAGGTGCGGATGGCGGATGGCGAAGCGGGCCGTCAGCTCCTGCGTGCGCGAGGCAAGGCCATACGTGTTCGCGTCCGGATCCTGGGAGCGCTTGTCGAGCACATGCTTGATGTCGCCGTCGAGCTGGCGCAGCAGCATTTCCAGTTCGTCGTCGACTTCGCCGGTTTCCTCGAGGCTGCGGTGCAGCGTCTTGAGGTGCGCTTTCAGGGTATTTTCGTTTTCAGGCAGCATGGCTTTCTCACGTCATCATGTTGTGAGAAGTCTACACCCGATAAGGGCGGCCTGGCGCCGCCCTTATCGTCGGAATTACTCGCCCGTCAGGCCACGGCGCTCCAGCAGCGGCTCGATCTTCGCATCACGGCCGCGGAAGTTGCGGTACATGTCCATCGCATCCATCGTACCGCCGCGCGAAAGCAGCATCTGGCGGAAATGGTCGCCGTTCTTGCGCGTCAGGCCGCCGTGTTCCTTGAACCATTCGACCGTGTCGGCGTCCAGCTTCTCGGCCCACAGGTAGCCGTAGTAGCCGGCCGAGTAGCCGCCCGAGAACACGTGCGAGAAGTACGTCGTGCGGTAGCGCGGCGGGACGAGCGGGAAGTCGACGCCGGCGTCGTGCAGCGCGGCCGCCTCGAAGCCCAGCACGTCGGTCGGGATCTGTTCGGCGCCCAGCTGGTGCCATTTCTGGTCGAGGATCGACGCGGCCAGGTACTCGGTCGTGCGATAACCCTCGTTGAACTTGGACGAGGCCTGGACTTTATCCAGCAATTCCTTCGGCATGGCCGCGCCCGTCTGGTAGTGCTTGGCGTAGTTCGCCAGCACTTCCGGCCAGGCCATCCACATCTCGTTGACCTGCGACGGGAACTCGACGTAGTCGCGCGGCACGCGGGTACCCGAGAAGCGCGGGTATTTCACGTTCGAGAACATGCCGTGCAGCGCGTGGCCGAATTCGTGGAACATCGTGCGCACTTCGTCGTACGTGAGCAGCGTCGGCTCGCCGGCCGCCGGCTTCGGGATGTTCAGGTGGTTCGCGATGACCGGATGCGTACCCAGCAGCTTGTTCTGGCCGACGTAGGCATTCATCCATGCGCCGCCGCGCTTGTTCGAGCGGGCATACGGGTCGTGCAGGAAGATGGCCAGCTGCTTGCCATCGGCATCGAACACGTCGAACACGCGCACGTCCGGGTTGTACACCGGCAGGTCGTGACGCTCCTTGAACGTGATGCCGTATTCCTTGGTGGCGGCGAAGAACACGCCGTTCACCAGCACGTTATTGAACTCGAAGTAAGGACGCAGCTGGTTTTCGTCGAACGCATAGCGTGCCTGGCGCACCTTGTCGGTGTAGTAATTCCAGTCATACGCGGTCGCCTGGAACTTGCCGCCGTCGGCATCGATCACCTTCTGGATCTCGGCCGCTTCCTTCTTCGCATTGCGCACGGCCGGCTTGGCGAACTCCGCCAGCAGGTTGTTCACGGCGTCCGTCGTCTTGGCAGTCTGGTCTTCCAGCATGTACGCGGCGTGGTTCGGATAGCCCAGCAGCTTGGCGCGCTCGGCGCGTGCCTTGGCCAGATCCAGCACGACCTGGCGGTTGTCATACTCGCCGCCGTGGCTGCCGCGGGCCAGCGACAGGGCCAGCAGTTTTTCGCGCGTCGCGCGGTTGGTCAGCACGGACAACGGTGCCTGCTGGGTCGTGTTCACGACCGGCACCTTGAACTTGCCGTCGAGGCCATCCTTTTTCGCCAGCGCGGCGGCGGCGTCGATGGCCTTGTCCGACATGCCGGCGAGTTCTTCGCGCGTGCCGACGACGAGCGCCGACGCATTCGCTTCTTTCAGCACGTTCTGGCTGAACTGGGTCTGCAGGGCGGCGATCTTGCCGTTATAAGCCTTCAGGGTTTCCTTGTCGGCAGCGGACAGTTGCGCGCCGGCGCGCACGAAGTCGGTGTGATAACGCTCGAGCAGGTAGGCCGATTCCGGATCGAGGTGCAGCTTGGCGCGCTTGCCGTACAGCGTCTGGATGCGCTTGAACAGCTTGTCGTTCAGGCGGATCTTGTCGCTGTGGGCGGCCAGCTTCGGTGCGAGGTCCTTGTCGAGTGCGTCGAGCGTGGGATTGGTGTTGGCACCGACCAGGCTATAGAAGATGGTCGAGACGCGGTTCAGCAGCAGGCCCGAACGCTCCATGGCGACGATCGTGTTGTCGAAGGTCGGCGCCGCCTTGCTGTTGGCGATGGCATCGATTTCCAGCGACTGCTGGCGCATGCCTTCTTCGAACGCCGGCGCGAAGTCCTCGTTCTTGATCTTGTCGAAGGCCGGGTACTGGAACTGCAGGGTGCTCGGCTTGGCGAACGGGTTGGACGCCGGCAGCAGCGAAGCAGGGGCGGCATAGGCCAGGTTGGCGACGGCTGCGGTAACAGCGACGGCCAGGATGTGCGAACGGTTCATTCTTTGGGCTCTCCGGAGGGTTGTCGGATCCGACCGTGCTTGTGCCACGGACCGATCTCTTCTTTCTCGTGCACGCCATAATGGAAACCGCCGGGACGAACCCGGCGGCGACGTGCGCCCTAAGAATAGCAGGGATATTGCCGTAAGTTACATATTTACGGCCGAAAAAGGCGGCTTTGCGGGAGATTCAGCCCCGCTCGGACTGCTCTTCCTGTGCCATTTTTTCTTCGATGCGCCGGTCCGGAATCAGCCACACGACGGCGACGGCCGCATAGACGAGGAACCCGAGCCAGGCGCCGAACCACGACAAGGCCACGCCGCCCAGGTACAGGACGCACGACAGCTTGCCCTTGCGATCGTTGCCGATCGCCTCCGCCAGCGCGGCGTTCTTCGGATGATTCGCCGTCAATGCCCGTACCAGGATCAGATAGGCAATGGAGCACATGAACAGGACGAAGCCGTACGCCGCGGTCGGCCCGGTCTCGAAATGGTTCTCGCCCATCCATGCGGTGACGAACGGGATCAGCGACAGCCAGAACAGCAAGTGCAGATTGGCCCACAGGACGCCGCCGCTGACTTCCTTCACGGCGTGCAGCATGTGGTGGTGGTTGTTCCAGTAAATGCCTACATAAATGAAACTGAGCACGTAGCTCATGAAGACGGGCCACAGCGGAATCAGCACGCTGAAATCGGCGCCGTGTGGCACTTTAAGTTCCAGCACCATGATGGTGATGATGATGGCGATGACGCCGTCGCTGAAGGCTTCTAGCCGGTTCTTGCCCATTTTTGTTCTTTCGAAATTTCTAATTGAGATGAAACCGGTTCAGGCCATCCATATCCACTGATCCTTGACGCCTGTTTCGTCATTCAATCATCACTTTACCTTCGAGATAGAAGACGCACGCTCCCTCCAGCTCGACACGGTCGTCCAACATATGGCAAACCAGTTCGCCGCCGCGCCTGGAAGCCTGGAAGGCAAACAGCGATTTTTTATTCAAGCGAGCTGCCCAATACGGCGTCAATCCACAATGTGCGCCGCCTGTGACGGGGTCTTCCGGAATGCCCTTGGCCGGTGCGAAGTAGCGGCTGACGAAATCGTAGGATGCGTCTCCCGGCGCCGTTACCACCACGCCTGCGTGGTCCAGGCGCGCAATCGCTGAAATGTCCGGTGACAAGTCACGTACTGTCTGTGCATCCTTTAATACCGCGATGTAGTTGAACGTATCGCTGAGCACTTCGACCGGAACAGTACCGAGTGCTTCGGCCAGGTTGGACGGCGGGATTGTCGGGACTGGATGTCGAGGCGGGAAATTCATCACATAACCGCTCTGTGTCCGCCGCACCATCAGGGGGCCGCTCGCAGATTCGAATACCACGTCGGTGCGGCCGGGTTCCAGGCGCTCCATCACCACCGCCGCGCTCGCCAAAGTTGCGTGGCCGCACAACGGGACCTCGGTCGTCGGCGTGAACCAGCGCAGGCGATAGTGCGCTCCTTCAGGAACCAGAAACGCGGTCTCGGCCAGGTTGTTTTCGGCGGCGATCTGCTGCATGACCAGGTCGTCCGGAAAGCGCTCCATCAACATCACCGCAGCCGGGTTGCCCCCGAAAATACGGCGCGTGAAAGCATCGACTTGGTAAATCGGTACGCTCTGCATGGGGGTAGCCCTTACTAACAAAAATAGAGAGGTATCTTTTTCTCTTCACACCACGCATGCAACTGGTGATGCAACGTGTCCCATAATTCCGATGCCCATGGTGGAGCAACTTCATGCCAACCCGCTTTTATTGGCAGGTATACGGACATGACGCCCATTGGCATGTCCAGAGTGAATGAACCGAGGGCGCAAGAGCAAAGCAGTTCCTCTTTCCACTGCGGCCTGAATTCGAACTGCACCATCGATACCTCTTAAGTTCGGTTATTCCGCTGAGCCCTGCGAACCTGTGACGACCTGATCGCGATACCCCTGCCACGCACTCACATCGCCGACGAGCGCCTGCGCCAGTTCGACCGGCTCTGCCTGGGCGGGTTCGCCGTCTTTCATATGGATGACATACAGGTCGAAGCTCATCGGCGTCTCGTTAAGTCGCAATAACTTTATGATAACCGCCGCCACGCGTCCGCCGCTTGAACGCTATCTCCCTGAAAAAAAATGGCCGCACGCGGCGGCCATCCATGGAGCGCGGGCGATTACTTCGGCGCCTGCTTCATGTACGTGTCGTAGTGCTCGATGAAATCGTCGAGATTCGCTTCCATCATCTTGCGGAACTGGTCGGTGAAATACTCCAGCGCCCGCGCCTTTTCCGAGGTCATGGTCTCCGCGTTGCCGGTGGTGGCCGCGACGATGAAGGCGTTGAAGCGCGCCGAGGCGTACAGTGTCGATGCGCTGACTTCGCTCGGATGGGTCGACGCGCACTGGTCGTTCGCCATGTTGATGAGGGCGTTGGCGCGGTCGAAGAATTCCGGGCTGGGGGCGTTGTTACTCATGGGGCGGTGTGGGTTGAGATGATCGTGCCGCCACTATAACAGCAGCACGCTCTCAAGCCGCCTTCGCTGCCCGCCGGCGCTGTGCCCGCCATGTCTGCACCCGCTTGGCCTGGCGGATCAATGCGGCATTGAAGGCGTCGCACATGCCGTGTGCCTTCAGCAGCAAGGCCGTGCCGCTGCGCTTGCGATGGAGCAGGACATGGCCGCGCGTCTTCAGCACGTGCGTCGAGCGGAATTCCGCCTGCGGCGCGCCGTAGCCGAAGTCGATATGCTCGAGCGTGGCATGGGACAGCACGTCCTGCACGGCCAGGTGGACCGCGCTGGTCCCGATCGACAGGTGCGGGTGATCCGGCCGGCACAGGATTTTATAGACGTGCCAGACGGACGCCGAGCGCATGCCGTACACGACGGCGACGTCCGTGTCGCCGCAACGGATCACATACGACAGCAGCAGGCCGTGATGTGCCAGGTTTTCCATACGCGCCTGTGCGCACTCCCCGTCTTCGATGCGCGAGGCATCCACCGCCGTCATCGCGTCCAGCAGGGTGGCGACCTGCCCGGGCTTGTCGATGCGCATCACCTGCACGGGGCCTAGTGCGTCCGACATCAGCCGGACCTGGCGCGACAGGTTATAGCGCTTTTTTGAGCTGAATTTCTGGAGGTAGGCCTCGACGCCATCCGGCAGAGGCTGCGTATGGCACGCGCGCCAGCCGTTCAGGACATAGGTCGACGCGCCCGCGATGCTGTCCAAAGCGGCAGCCATGTCTTCCGGCACGGTCTGCATGGTGAGCACCTCGCACTTCGCATAGCGTTCCAGCAATTGGTGCATGACAAAATCGGCAAGGCCCTCTTCGCCAGGCGCCAACAGCGGCACACTGCCGAGAATCTGGCAGGCGTCTACCGTGCGTGTAAACAGCGACAACGGGCCGAGGCGGAAGGCGAGGTCCATGGCGATGATACGCACCGGAACGAAGCCGACGATTGCGTAATCGCTGCTGCGGCGGACAACGAACAGTTCATAGCTCGTCTCCTTCCCGTGGCTCGTATCGATCAGGTGATTGAAGAATTCGGGCGACTGGTACAACGCTTCCGGCCCCTCCGCCTTGGCGAGCATCTGCCGCCACGCCTCGAGGATGTCCGGGCGGTCGTGATATGCAGTGGCGACGTTCAGCTCGAACCGGCCGGGAGACTGCATCGTTCGGTAACGAAGGCTCCCCGATCCCGGCACGGACGGCGCGAAATTACTGATCATCTCAAGGTTACGCGTAAACATCGTATCAGCCCTCGTAAGGCGCGCGAGCAAACCACGCGCGTATTTACGAATGCTACCTTCAGCTCATCAGTTACGTACAGTTAAATTTGATTACAGTATGGATAGGAAGATGTTCGTTGACATCGGATGAAATCCGCTATAGATGTAGCTCAAGGCAATGATCGTTCCTTGAACACAGGAAAATCCTCTAATTCATTTCGAACTGTGCACGAAAAGCAAAAAATTGATTTATCTCCACATTTTCAGCGCGTCTACCTTGGTGTTCAAGAACAATCATTTTTGGCAAATATATCTGTATTTCAAAAGCAACAAAATATTCACATTTGCAAGAATGTGTCCACGTACTGCTCAATAATGAGGCGGCCTTTCGTTGACCGGCCCCTGCCCCGCATCGCGCAACGCGCGCAGGTGGTCGGCCAGTTTGGCGACCATGGCTTCCAGCTGGTCGATGCGGCGGCCCTGCTCGTAGATCGTGCGGTTGAGGGTGTCGACGAGGTTTTCCTGGTCGGCCAGCTTGATTTCGATGTCGATAAAACGGTTTTCGTCGCTCACGTCGGTATCCGTGGATAAAAGTAAAAGGCGCATGATACTGCGCCCGCAAAAGCAAAGAGCCGCTGCGGAGCGGCTCTTTGCGGATCCGGCGGAAGCGGGATCAGCCGTGCCAGGGCGTGTAGTCGATGCCGTTCTGGATGCTGCCGATGACCTGCGCCTGGTTTTCCGGGCTCTCGCTGAAGAACTTGACGATGCCGACGTGCGTCGTATCGTGGTTCGTCAGGGCCTTCACCCAGAAGTCGTAACCGGCGGCGTCCGGCGTGCGGTGCAGCACGTTGGCGTACAACAGGTTCACGAACTCGGTGTCGGTCGGGTTGGCGCCGTATTTCTTGATGAATTCCGGCTGCGTGTTGATGATGTCCTGCACCATGTCGTCCAGGGTCAGGCCGCGGTCCAGCTGGTAGATCCAGAAGCCCAGGCCCGCCTTTTCGGCCGGGCGGTCGAGCGCGGCCTGGTACAGGCGGAACGCTGCGCCGGCCGAGCCGTTGATGTCCAGCGCCACGGCGCCGTCGTCGAATTGCAGGCGCTCGACGTTGATCGCGGCATCGTGGCCACCGCCGCCGACCTTGTCCGTGACGCCGAAGCCCCAGGTTTCCTTGGCGACCGTGTAGTTCGTCCGCGCACCGGTGAAGGTGACCGTGTCGATGCCGGCCTGGCCGTCGATCGCGCCATTGGCACCGGCAGGCGCCAGCTTGTCGTTGGCCGAGGTGCCGGTCACGTTGGCGCTGCTGTTCACCGTGAAGTTCACGTCGGCAGTGGCGCTCTTCGCGTTGCCGGCCAGGTCTTCGGACACGGCACGGATCGTATAGCTGCCGTTCGGCAGCGGCGACGTGCTGACGCTCCATTTGCCGTCGGCGCCGACGGTCGCGGCGGCGATGTCGATGAAGTCGCCCACGCGCGTCAGGTAGATCGTCGTACCGGCCTCGCCGGTGCCGCTGAACGTGCCCTGGTTGCCGTTCTGGCTGAACGCGGCCGTCGGGGCCACCGGCGCGTGCGCGTCGATGTTGAACGTGACCGTGCCGCTCGCCGCGGACGTATTACCGGCCGCATCGGTGGCCGTGGCGAAGACGCCGTAGCCGGTGCCGTCGGCGAAGGCTTTCGTTGTCGTCAGGCTCCAGACGCCGCTCGCGTCGGCCGTGGCCGTGCCGACCAGCGTATTGTCGGTCGCATAGACCTTGACCGTGGCGCCCGCTTCGGCGACACCGGTCACGGCCGGATTGCTGCCGGCGGCATAGCCATTCGCGTTCTTGGTCACGGCCAGCGTCGGTGCGCCTGGCGCCGTGGTGTCGACGTTGACGACGTCCGCGCTGCTGACGGACTGGTCCGCGAATTGCAGCACTTCGATCGAATGCAGCGTGTCGACGCCGTCGCTGCCGTCCTTGCTCGTCACCTGCAGGTTGCCGCCTGTCAGTGCGCTGAAGGTGTAATTGCTGCGTACGCCGCGGAATACGGCGGTATCAATGCCTGCTCCCCCATCGATCATATCGTTACCTCCATCTCCCTCAAGCTTGTCGTCCGCGCCCGTTCCGGTGATGACGTCGGCACTGCTCGTGCCGACAAGGAAGCGGGCGCCCGTTGTCGAATTGATGCCCAGTTTGCCGCGCAGGCCGTCGTCACCGTACAGCCACATGAGGGCGGCGATGTCGTCCTGGCGATAAGTCGTGTACGGACCGCCGACCTCGGTATAGGACATCAGCGTGTTCGACGTGTTGTCCTGCGATGCCGGCAGCGTGATGCTGTCGTCGAACGGGTGCTTCAGGCCGAGCGCGTGACCCAGTTCGTGCAGCAGCGTTTCATAGCCCTGTCCGCCCGGGGCCAGGTTCGCGTTCTGGTAATTCCATTCGACGTTGTCGAGGTAGACGTAGGCGTCGGCATCGTAACTGGCCAGCTGGACGCCGCTGTAGCCATAGCTGCTGTGCCAGCTGCACAGGCCCGTCACATTGCTTGTGATCAGGTTGACGTCGGCAAAATGGATTTGCGCGGCGTTGCCGTCGGTCGTCTCGGCGAACTGGATGCCCGTCAGCTTGGTGATGTAGGCCAGGGCGTTACGCGTCGCGTCCTGCTGGGAGGCCGAAAACACCTGCGTTCCGCCTGTGAAATTCTTCGACGCTGAGGCTGCATCCTCGGTGCCGGCCGAGACCGAAAACGTGTACTTGAGTGTGTAGACCGAAGTGCCGGCGGCATCCGTCTGGTAGTTCCAGTCGGGACCGGTATCGAGCAGGGCATCGATATAGTTCAACCCGGACAAGGGGGTGGTCGTGATGTCGGATACGGTAGCCATAAAATTAACGATGCTTGCTGCTTGAAAATTGATTCATGAAAGTATTTCCCGCGCAACAGTTGAAGTCAAATAAGAATTTCAATCGTGCGCACCCCTTGCCCGAGGAACAAGGCGTATCCGCAACGAATAGAGGTCAGACCTTCGGCGTAGCCAGCAGGGCTTTCAGACTGGCAAGACGTTCCTTGGGCGACAGCACTTCGTTTTCCTTCGGCGGTGCGTCGCCCACATCGAGTGCCATTTCCTTGATGAAGCGGGACGGATCGCAATGCACGAGCTCCCCCGCCCGCTTGCGCTTCTTGCACCACGTGACGTGCAGGCTGCGCTGGGCGCGCGTGATGCCCACGTACATCAGCCGGCGCTCTTCCTGGATGCGGGCGGCGATCTTTTCGACGGGATCGTCCGGATCGCCCTTGTGCGGCAGGATGCCTTCCTCGCAACCGACGAGGTACACGTGCGGGTACTCGAGGCCCTTCGAGGCGTGCAGGGTCGACATGCGGACGGCATCCTGTTCCTCGTCCTGGCCCTCGAGCATGGACATCAGCGCCACCATCTGCGTCAATTCGAGCAAGTTCTTTTCTTCGCCGTCACGGTCGCGTCCGCCGCGGCCGCGCTCCTTCAGCCAGTTGAGGAACTCGAGCACGTTCTGCCACTTGCCCTGCGCCGCCTTGTCGTCGAAGTTCTCGTACAGGTAGTGCTCGTAATTCATCTCCTTCATCATGTCGTCGATCAGCTCGGCGGCATTGTCGCCGCTGCCGGACGGCCCCGGACGCGTGGCGCGCGATTCCAGCTCGTTGATCCAGTGGCAGAACTCGCGCAGCGGATACAGCTGGCGCTCCTGCAGCAGCGCTTCGATGCCACCCTTTCGTGCGGCCTCGAACAGCGAGCAGTTCCACTGCCCGGAAAATTCGCCCAGCTTTTCCAGGGTCGTCATGCCGACGCCGCGCTTGGGCGTGGTGATGGCACGGATGAAGGCGGGGTCGTCGTCCTGGTTCGCGATCAGGCGCAGGTAGGCAATGATGTCCTTGATCTCGGCCTTGTCGAAGAAACTCTGGCCGCCGGAGATCGTGTACGGGATGCGCTCCTTGCGCAGCGCCTGCTCGATCACGCGGGCCTGGTGGTTGCCGCGGTACAGGATCGCGAAATCCGACCATTTATTTTTGCGCTGAAAATGGTCGGCCGAGATCATGATCGCGACCTGGTCCGCTTCCGTCTCGTCGTTCGGCATGCCGAGAACCTTGATGGGCTCGCCCAGGCCATGCTCGGACCACAGCGACTTTTCGAACAGCTTCGGGTTGTTGCCGATGACGGCGTTGGCCGCCTGCAGGATGCGCGTCGTGGAGCGGTAGTTCTGCTCCAGCTTGATCACTCTCAGGTCGGGGAAGTCAGTCTGCAGGGTGCGCAGGTTTTCCACCGACGCGCCGCGCCATGCATAGATCGCCTGGTCGTCGTCGCCCACGGCCGTGAACATCGGCTTCTTGCCGAGGCCCGTCACCATTAATTTGACCAGTTCGTACTGGCACGTATTGGTGTCCTGGTACTCGTCCATCAGCAGGTAGCGCAGGCGGCGCTGCCAGCGGTCGCGGATCGGCTCGTTATTGCGGAAGAGTTCCACCGGCAGGCGAATCAGGTCGTCGAAGTCGACGGCTTGGTAAGCCTGCAGGGTCGCGACATAGCTGCGGTAGATGCGGCCGGCCTGGGCCTCGTCCTCGTCGCGCGCGTCGCGGATCGCGTCTTCGGGGTCGACAAGGCCGTTCTTCCACAGCGAGATGGCATTCTGGATGCGGCGGATTTCCTGCTTGTCGGTGGTGACGGCCAGGTCGGAGACGACGGTGTAGCAGTCGTCGCTGTCCATGATGGAAAACTTGTCCTTCAGACCAACGCCGGCCGCTTCCTGGCGCAGGATTTTCACGCCCAGCGAGTGGAACGTGGAGACCGTCAATTGCTTGGCCTGCTTGGGCTGCTTGAGCAGCTTGGCGATACGCTCCTGCATCTCGAGCGCGGCCTTGTTCGTGAACGTGAGGGCGGCGATCGTGCGCGGATCGTAGCCGCGGTGCTCGATCATGTAGGCGATCTTTTGCGTAATGACGCGGGTCTTGCCCGACCCGGCGCCGGCCAGCACCAGGCACGGACCGTCGAGATAGAGCACGGCTTCGCTTTGCGGACCGTTCAGGCCGAAGTTCGGGGTGTTGGACATTGGAAATATTGGAGAGGACAGCCCAGCATTGTAGCGAAGCTGGGAGCGCATGCGTCACGTTCGTGTCGAATCGGCGACGCCGCTTGAGTAAACCGCAAGCCGCCACCACATGCGCGTTTTGCGTCATTCCTGCGCCGCATGCGCTAAGATGGCCTAACGAGGGATACAACATGAAATTTGAACACCTGATCGAGATTAACGACCCGCTGAATCCGCTGGCGGACACCATGACACGCGAGCAACTGTGGCGCGGCCTCGTGCTGCGCGCGGAAGATCCGAAGATGTTCGTGCCGCACCTGGACGAATGCACGATCAGCGAGCGCGAAAGCGGCAGCTTCATGCGCCGCCTGCGCTATGGCGACCTCGTCATCGACGACAAGGTGGTCCTCCACCCGCTGCGCGAAGTCCGCTACGAAGTGCCGGCGCAGGGAGACATCGCCCAGTCGCTGCTGACGATGACCATCGAGGCACCGTCCGAAGGCGTGATGTGGGTACGTTTCCTGTACGACGACGGCAATCCGTCGGCGACCGACGAGACGGGCCGCATGTACGAGGATTTCAAGAAGTCGGCCTATCAGGAAGCCGATATCGATACGATCAAGATCGTGCGGCAGCTGGCGTCCGAAGGGAAGCTGGACGCTTCTTTGCTGAACTGACATTTGGTGGGCTCGGGGAGCCCACCCTACGTGGCATCATGCCGTTGGGTGGGCACCCAGTGCCCACCATGCATTCCAATCACGTCCCCGGCTCGACCGAGTCGGGATCGATGTCGCTTTCTCCCTTCGCGAGATTGGCGGCGAGATCCCGCAGCGCCGTGCGCACGCCCTCTTCGATCACGGGGTGATAGAACGGCATCTCCAGCATCTGGTCCACCGTCAGGCGCGACTGCACGGCCCAGCTGAGCAGGTGGCCGATGTGCTCGCCGCGCGGCGCGATCATCTCGGCGCCGAGGAAGCGGCCCGTGCGGTATTCGCCGTACACACGCAACATGCCATTGTTCTGCAGCATGACACGGCTGCGGCCCTGGTTCTCGAACGACACCTGCCCCACCGCGAATTTGGATTTACCCGGCGCGCACAGCACCTTGTAGCTGGCCCCCAGGGTGACGATGTTCGGCTCCGTGAACGCGGCCGTCAACGGAACGCGGCGCAGGCCGGGGCGGATATCCGGAAAGCGGCCGGCGTTGTCGCCCGCGATCTTGCCGTGGTCGGCCGCTTCCGGCAGCACGGGGCGTTCCTGGTTGGCATCGCCCGCGACGAAGATGTGGCTGTTCCCGCACTGCATGGTGCGCGGATCGAAGACCGGCACGCCGCTGTCGTCCAGCGCGATGCCGGCATGTTCCAGGCCCAGGTCGTGCACGTTGGGTGTGCGGCCCGCCGCCTGCAGCACGTACTGGAACCGTTCCGTGATCGCTTCGTCGTGGCGGCCCGTCGTCAGCACGACGTCGTCGCCGTCCTGTTCCGCTTTCAGGATGCGCGACTGGAAGTGGATGTCGAGTTCCTCGCACAGCACGTGCGACGCCGTCTTGAGCACGACGGGATCGGTCAGCTGCGCCACGCTGCCGCCACGCGCGTACACGCGGGTACGCACGCCCAGCCGCGCGAGGGCCTGGCCGATTTCCAGGCCGATGACGCCCGTGCCGATCACGGCCACCGAGCGCGGCAGGTCGTTCCAGTAAAACACGTCGTCGCTCGTGATCACGCCGGACCCCACGTTCTCCAGGGTCGGCAGGCGCGTGGGACTGGAGCCGGTGGCGATGACGATGCGGCGCGCGTCGATCTCCGTGTGGTCGTCCACCTGCAGCGTATGCGGATCGACGAAGCGGGCGTGACCGCGCACCTTGTCCTCATCCGGCATGGCGTCGACGCCTTCGACGACGAAGCCGACGAAGCGGTCGCGCTCGCGCCGCACGCGCTCCATCACGGCCACGCCGTCGATGCGAACGGTCCCCGGATGGACGCCGAACTGGGGCGCGAGGTGCAGCATGTGGGCGGACTCGGCGGCCGCGATGAGGAGTTTGCTGGGCATGCAACCCACACGCGCGCACGTGGTGCCGTACACGCCGCGCTCGATCAGCACCGTCCGCGCACCCTGCGCCTTCGCGGCGCGGTAGGCGACGAGGCCGGCCGTACCGGCGCCGATCACGGCGACATCGACCTTCAGTTTTTTCATTGCACCTCCGGGAAGTTCACGAGCGTGACGATACGCTTTTTTGAAGAACTCGGCTTGGACGTGAGTAATTTTCAGATGTCGAGCGGATCGACCTCGAGCGACCATCGCACCCGCGACTTCATCGCCCGCAGCGCATCGACCCACTCGTTCAAAAACGCCTGCAGCGCCGGCCGCGAATTCGATTCGACCAGCAGCTGCGCCCGGTCCACATTGTGCACGCGGGTCATCGTCATCGGGATCGGCTCGTTGATGACCACCGTGTCCGACGGCACCGCGTCGCGCGCCGCCTCGAGGAATTCGATCGCCGTCGCCAGCTCGGGCGCCTCGGCACGCAGCAGCGCCTGGTACATGTACGGCGGCAGCGCGGCCTGGTGGCGCTCTTCGAGCAGGCTGCCGGCAAAGCGGTCGTAGTCGTGCCGCATCACGGCACCGTACAGCGGATGCTGGCAGTAGCGCGACTGGATCAGCACTTCCGACTCCAATCCGGCGCGGCCGGCACGCCCCGCCACCTGCATCAGCTGGGCGAACAGCCGCTCGCTGGCACGGTAATCCTGCGAGAACAGCGCCGTGTCCGGATTCAGCACGCCGACGAGCGTCAGCTTTTTGAAGTCGTGGCCCTTGGCGACCATCTGCGTGCCGATCAGGATGTCGACGTCGCCGCGGTGCACCGTATCGAACGCCTCCTGGGCACTGCCCTTGCGGCGCGTGGAATCGGCGTCGATGCGCAGGATGCGCGCATCCGGGAACAGCGCCTGCAAACCTTCCTCGACGCGCTGCGTGCCGCGGCCGAGCGGCTGCAGGTCGATGTTGCCGCAGGTCGGGCATGCGTGCGGGATGCGCAGCTCGAGCGAGCAGTGGTGGCAGCGGAGCCGCCGCTCCGGCCGGTGCAGGACCATGAACGCGGTACAGCGCGTGCAGTTGCTGATCCAGCCGCACGCCTCGCAGCACAGCACGGGCGCATAGCCGCGCCGGTTCAGGAACAGCAGCGATTGCTCTCCCCGCTCCATGCGCAGGCGCAGCGCCTGCATCAGGGTCGACGTGAGGCCTTCCTTCGGCTTGTCGCGCTCCATGTCGATGAGTTTCACACGCGGGAGCACGGCGTCGCGCACGGCGCGCTCGCGCAATTCGAGCCTGCGGTAGCGGCCCGTCTGCGCGTGGTGCCAGCTTTCCAGCGACGGCGTCGCAGAGCCCAGCACGATGGGAATGCCCAGCTGGCGCGCGCG
>Ga0187845_1000664_pt1 | contig 20502 bp, 18 predicted proteins | sample SpaLakP09_SKY_68_FD_134515 | JGI IMG/M metagenome (GOLD analysis project Ga0187845, IMG submission 134515) | Oligotrophic lake water microbial communities from Sparkling Lake, Wisconsin, USA - SP09_SKY_68 | ecosystem: Environmental > Aquatic > Freshwater > Lake | place: USA: Sparkling Lake... | reverse complement strand
TCCACCTCGCCGACGAAGATGACGTGGTCGCCCTCCTCGTAGCGGCTGCGGTTGGCGCACTCGAAAACCGCGACCGCGCCCTCCAGCACCGGCGCGCCACCGGCGCCCTCGCGCCAGGCGACGCCGGCAAAGCGGTCGATGTCGCGCGTCGCAAACTGCTGGGCCAGCTCCTTCTGGTCGGCCGCGAGGATGTTGATCGCGTAGTGCGTGCCGTGCGTGAACGTCGGCAGCGAACCGGCCCGCCGCGCCAGGCTCCACAGCACCAGCGGTGGGTCCAGCGACACGGAATTGAAGGAATTGGCCGTCAGGCCGACGAGGCCGCCGTCCGGCGAGCGCACGGTGATGACCGTCACGCCGGTGGCGAACATGCCGAGGGCGGCGCGGAATTGCTGGCTATCCATGGGCCGATTGTCGCCAGTCCTGCGAAAGGCCATGCGTGGTCATCGCACAATGTCCAGCATGCATGCCGACGACTTCCAGGTCCGCGACGACCTGCAGTTCACCCACCCCCTGCCCCGCATGTTCGGCCAGTGCGCCGACTGCAACACCGGCCGCTGCGCACCGCCCGTGCAACGCGGCCGGCGCCTGTTCACCGGCCTGCTCGCCGCCACCGGGGCCGCAGCCTTCATGCCCGCCTGGGCCCGCGAGGGCGTGGAAGTCGGCCCCAAGAGCAAGTTCACCGGACTGATCTCGGCCGACGACATCGAGCGCGGCGGCAGCCAGCAGTACGCGCAGATGATGCAGCAGGCCGCCCAGCAGCGCGCGCTCGCGCCGATGGCGCACCCGCAGGTCCAGCGGCTGCGCTACATCGCCCAGCGCATCATTCCGTTCAGCTACGAATGGAACGGTCGCGCGCGGCAGTGGAAATGGGAGGTCAACCTGCTCGGCGACCCGCAGCTGAATGCCTTCTGCATGCCCGGCGGCAAGATCGCCTTCTATTACGGCATCCTGGAAAAGCTCAAGCTGGAAGACGACGAGGTCGCCGCCATCATGGGCCACGAGGTGGCGCATGCCTTGCGCGAGCATGCGCGTGAACGGGCGGGCAAATCCATAGGCACGGATCTGTTCGTCGAAGGCGTCTCCGCGCTGCTCGGCCTGGGCAACCTGGGCCGTACCGTGACCGGCGGCATTGGCCAGCTGGCCAAGCTCACGTTCAGCCGTGAGGACGAATCCGAAGCCGACCTCGTCGGCATCGAGCTATCGGCCCGTGCTGGCTACGACCCGGCCGCTGCCGTGCGCCTGTGGGAAAAGATGATGGCCGCCAGCAAGGGCGCGCCGCCGCAATGGCTGTCCACCCACCCGGCCAACACGACGCGCATCCGCGACATCCAGGCCAACCTGCCCAAGGTAGCAGGGCTGTACGACCGCGCACCGCGGCCGGACCAGCGCTTCCCGGTGGCGCCGCCGCTCAAGCGCGGCTGACGGGGCGGCAGGTCACCAGCGGGCCGGCAGGCTCTTCAAACGCTGGTACTCGCCCGCCGCCACACGCTTCAGATAGCCGCCCAGCTCCAGGTCCTTGACCAGCTTGGAAACCATCTCGCGCGAGCAGCCCAGGCGCTGGGCCATGCCCTGGTGCGTCAACTCGAGGTGGCGGCCGTCGATGGTCAACTCGTCCACCAGGTTCTTCAGCCGGCCGTAGACATCGTTGAGCGCGAGCTGCTTGGTCGACAGCGTGGCCGAGCGGGCGCGGCGGATGACCTTGGTCAGCAACTCGAAGGCGAACTCGGGATGCTCGCTGATGTGGGTCAGCAGGCTGGCGCGCGTGACCATGACCAGGCGGCTGCCCTGCTCGGTGATGACACTGGCCGAGCGCGGCCCGCCGTCCAGGCTCATCTCGCCGACGTACTCGCCGGGGCCGTAGACGCCATAGGTGATCTCGCGGCCGCGCACGTCGCTGCTGAAGGCGCGCAGCGACCCGGACAGGATGAGATAGAGGTTGTCGCCGACCGAGCCCTCCTCGATCAGCACGACGCCCTTGCGGTAGCTGCGCGCAATGCCACGCGAGGCCAGCAGCCGCAGCGAGGGGGGCAGGGCCAGAAGTTCGTTGTCGAGGAAATCGTCAGCCATCCGCAGAGCACGACGGGCATATGGCCCGATGCGCCGCGCGGATGTTAGTTCACCGCATGAAATGAGCCGCCAAGCCGGCGGCGCCCATCAATTCATCGCCTTGGGCGGCCGCAGCGACGACACCAGGGGCGGCAGCAGCGCCAGTTGGCGCATCAGCTCGCCGATGCTGTCGGCGCCGCTCTTGGCGCGGATGCTCTGGATCTGGCTGCGCACCGTCGAGATGGCCACGCCCTGGCGGGCCGCCACATCGGTGGGCTTGACGCCGTCGGACAGCGCCTTGAGCACCTCGGTCTCGGCCGGCGTGAGCTGGTAGCGCAGCGCAAACCACTGCGCGGCCAGTTCGCCGCAGAGCGTGCGCCGCTCCAGGATGAGCAGCACGGCGGCCTGGCTGACGTCGCGGTTCAGCGGCACGACGACGACGTTGGCGCGGCCGCATTCGGCGCGCTCGTCGCCCAGCCGCAGCAGGCAGCGCCGGCCACTCGCCTCGGCGCCTTCCAGCGCCTCGGCCAGAGGCACTGCATCGGTCAGCAGCCGCGCGCGCAGATGTGGGCCGACGATTTCGAGAGGGTGGTTGTCTTCCAGCGCCGCCCGCGCCGCCAGGTTGGCGTGCAGCATGCGCCCGGCACCGTTGAGCAGCACGACACCATGGTCAAGCTCCTCCAGCACCAGACCCATCCATTGACTCGACAGCGAGGCCGCCTGGCGGCGCTCCTCGCGAGGACGACCGGGGGCATGGCCCGGTTGAACAAACTCATTCACCCACATGGCAGCTCTCCTCGGCCCGCCCGCTGCGAACCTTCCTCAAAGCGTAGGAGAGCACGTTTGGCGCATGGCGTAAATGTTGCGAGGTGTGTTTGTGAACGAATTACTGAGCGCCGTCATCCAAGCAGAACGCGCTGACAACTAGGGATTGCGCCGCTGCAACGGCCGTTGTTGTGCACAACGCCACGACGGCATTAGCTCATGACGGAAGCTTCGTTGGCGTTTTTGTCATCCACCTTCAGACTGGCGACGTTGCCCCTCTACAAGCCACTGCCCACGACCTCCGATGTGTGAGCTATTCGCCCTCAACAGCCGCCTGGCCGCTGCCGCCAATTTCTCTTTGAGCGGCTTCGCCGCCCGGGGCGGACGCACGGCAGACCATGTCGACGGCTGGGGCGTGGCCTTCCACACGGGCGAGCGCTGCGAGGTCTTCGTCGAGGACCAACCGGCCGCCGAGTCGGACCTGGCCTCGCACTACGGCCGCCATCCGGTGCAGGCGCGCACCATCCTTGCCCACATCCGCAAGGCCACGCAGGGCGCGCGGTCACTTGAGAACTGCCACCCCTTCCGGCGCGAGTGGGCCGGGCGCACCTGGGTGTTTGCCCACAACGGCGACCTGAAGGACTTCCATCCCGCGCTGACCGGCGGCTTCACCCCCGCCGGCCAGACCGACAGCGAGCGCGCCTTCTGCTGGCTGATGCAGCGCCTGCAACAGCGCTTTGGCGACCACCTGCCCGACTGGCCCGAGCTGGCCGCCACGCTGACGCCCTGGCTGCACGAGATCGCCGAGCACGGCCGCTTCAACCTGCTGCTGACCGACGGTCGGGCACTGCTGGCGCATGCGTCCACCCGCCTGCACTGGCTGCGCCGCCAGCCGCCCTTTGCCCACGTGCGGCTGCGTGACGGCGAGTTGAGCGTCGACCTCGCCACGCTGAACGGCCCGCGCGACCGCATGACGCTGGTGGCCACTGAGCCACTGACGCATGACGAGGCCTGGGCCGCCTTCCAGCCGGGCGAGGTGCGGGTGTTCGAGCAGGGTGACTGCATCTATCTGAGCGAAGGTGTCGCCGCCCAGGCAGCGGCCTGACCTGCCGGCTGCCAACATACGGGGCATGAGCTCGCCCCTTTTTCGCCTGGCCGCCGTTGCGGCCCTTCTCTTCCACGCTGCAGTCCAGGCCGGTACGGCCATCGTCATCGGCGGCGCGACCAAGAGCGACAACGATGCCGTCTGGCAGCGGGTTGTTGACGAAGCCGGCGGCGCCGGGGCGCGCATCGCCGTGTTCGCGACGGCGGCCGCCAACCCGGAGCGCAGCGCGGGCCTGATCGTTGCAGCACTGAACCGCCGCGGCGCCAACGCCGAGGCCATCCCCATCGCGCCGCGGTTGAAGGACATCGACCTGCAGGCCCAGCTCGCCGACCCGGCGCTGATCGCCAAGGTCGCGGCGTCCAAGGCCGTGTTCTTCTCAGGCGGGTCCCAGGCCTACATCGTCGACACGCTGCAACCCGGCGGCGAACCGACGCCGATGCTCAAGGCGATCCGTCAGGTCTTCGACGGCGGTGGCGTCATCGCGGGCACCAGTGCCGGCGCGGCCATCATGAGCCGCATGATGTTCCGTGACGCGCCGGACAACATGCAGGTGCTCAAGGGCCAATGGCGAGCCGGGCAGGAATACGACCGCGGCCTGGGCTTTGTCGACGCGGGCCTGTTCGTCGACCAGCATTTCCTCAAGCGCGGCCGCATCGGCCGCATGCTGCCGGCCATGCGCGCGCTCGGTTACACGCTGGGCCTGGGCGTGGAGGAGAACACGGCAGCCATCGTCAAGGGCAGCGAGGTCGAGATCGTTGGCGGGCGCGGCGCGCTGCTGGTGGACTTGAGTGAGGCGACCGGCGACCGCGAGCTGCCCGCCTTCAATGTGCGCGGCGCGCTGGTGAGCTACCTGGATCGCGGTGACAAGCACGACCTGAAGACCGGCACCACGACCCCGGCCGCGCACAAGCAGCGCGACCAGAAGATTGACCCCGCCGCCGCCGACTACCGGCCCTACCTGCAGTTCGAGCACTACTTCCTCGACATCCTGGCCGACAACACCATCGTCACCGCGATGTCGCAACTGCTGGAGGGCCGCTCACCCGAGGTGCGCGGCCTGGCCTACCGCGTGCGACCCCGGCCGGGTGACCTGTCGCCCGAGCTGGGCTTCGAGTTCCGGTTCTACAAAGGGCCGGGCACGCTCGGCTGGTTCAGCAATGCGCTGGGCAGCGACGACTACACGGTGCTGAAAGTTCGGCTGGACGTGACCCCCGTGCGCATGGCCAGCCCGCTGTTCACGCCGGCGCAGGCGACACAATAGCGCCGCGCTTCGGGGGGAGCCGGCCTGCGCTCGGGCTGCCAATAGACAACAACTCACATGACCGACCTGCAAGACGCAGCGCGACAGCTGCGCACCGCCATCCAATCCGCGACCCTGGGCTTGGTGGGCCGCGAGCCGCTGGCGGAACTCATCGTGCTGGCCGCCGTGGCCCAGGAGCACCTGCTGGTCGTCGGGCCGCCGGGCACCGGCAAGAGCGAGGTGGTGCGGCGCGTGGCGCAGGCGCTGGGTGGGCGCTACTTCGAGTACCTGCTGGGCCGCTTCACCGAGCCCTCGGAGCTGTTCGGCCCCGTGGACCTGCGCAAGCTGCGCGACGGCACGGTGGAGACCGACGTGACCGGCATGCTGCCTGAGGCCGAGGTTGCTTTCCTCGACGAGGTCTTCCTCGGCTCAACGGCCGTCCTGAACACGCTGCTGGGCGTGCTCAACGAGCGGCGCTTCAGGCGTGGGCACACGCAACTGACCTGCCCACTGCGCGTCTGTGTGGGCGCCGCCAACGGGTTGCCCGACGACGAGGCCCTGGCCGCTTTCGCCGACCGCTTCCTGCTGCACGCTTTTGTCGAGCCGGTCCCGGATGAGCAACTCGAAGCGCTGCTGCAAGGCGGCTGGCGCTCCGACTTCGCTCCCGTGACCGATGGTGGCGCGCTGGCCCACCTGGACCTGCTCAGCCGGCGCCTGCGCGACGTGCAGCTCGATGCCGTGCGCCCGGCGCTGGCCGCCGCGTTGCGCCAGTTGCGCGCGGCGGGCATCCGGCTGTCCGACCGCCGCATCGTCAAGGCCCAGCGCCTGATGGCTGCCGCCGCCGTGCTGGCCGGCCGGCTGGAGGCCCAGCCGGCGGACCTGTGGCCGCTGCTGTATGCGCTGCCCACGCAGGCCGCACAGCAACAGGCGCGCGAGGCGCTGAAGGACGTGTTCGCCAGCGCCGAGCATCCGCATCTGCACCACGCCGTCGAGGCCGCGACGCTGCAGCCGCGCTCGCGCATCGCCCGGCTGCTGGAGGCCGCGCAGGCCAGCCTGGCCGACCCGACCACGGGCCCGCGCGTGGAAGCGGTGCTGCGCGAGATCGATGCCAATTTCTCGTCGGAGCAACTGCCTGCCGACCTCGCCGACGTGCGCACCCGGCTCGTGGCTGCCCTGCCGGCATGAACTGGCAGTGGCGGCCCGCCGCCGAGGCCGTGGCGCCGCGGGCGGTGGTGGCCTGGGGTGCGGTCACGCCCCGGCTGCAGGCGCGGCTGGCCGCGCTGCCGTCGGCCGAGCGCGAACGCCTTCAGCTCGTCGCAGCGCCGGGCTGGCTGGTGGTGCTGGGCGCGACGGATGACCTGCCGTGGGTCGACGGCGTTCGCTACGCCGCGCCCAGCCCGCAGGCGCCTGCGCTGTGGCTGCCCACCCACGCCGGGCCCGACCTGGCGCACGACCTGATCGCCCGCGCGCTGCACCGCGCGCATGACCGCCAGCCGCTGCTGCTGTGGCCCGACCCCGCCATCGCCCTGCCGCTGGACCGCCCGCAGATCGCCAGCGATTCCGCGCTGCTGCGGTACGCGGCCCTCGCATGAACGCGCCCGTGGACCTGCCTCAGCCGCTGCAGCGCTGGCAACCCTGGCTGGGCTGGTTCGAGCCCACGCTGGCAGATGCGCTGGGCGAGCTGGTGCGCCGGCTGTCCGAGCTCGTCGGCCCGGCGCCGGCGGCCGGCGGGCGCGGCGCCCTGGAGCCCGATGGCCTGGGCGACCTGCGGCTGCGCGGCAGCTACGAGCGCCTGCTGTGCAGCGAATGGCTGCTGGCCGACGAGATGCCCGAGGAGTTCCTGCGCCGCGCCGCAGCGGCTGAGCATCTCTTCCTGGCGCCGCAATGGCGCGCCGTGCCGTCGGACCGCGTCGTCGTCGCCGTCTTCGACGCCGGACCGCTTCAACTCGGCGCGCCGCGCCTGGGTCATCTCGCGGCCTGGGTGCTGCTGGCGCGGCGCGCGGCCGACCTGGGCGGCGCGCTGCGCTGGGGCGTGCTGCAGTCCCCTGGCCAACTGCACGAGGCCGGCCAGCCCGAGCGCCTGCGCGAGCTGCTGAAGGCGCGCAGCCTGGCGCCGGGTGACGCCGCCAGTGAAGAGCGCTGGCGCAAGGTGCTCGCGCCAGGCCCCGAATCGCTGCTGGGCGCGGCCGAGGCCGAGGTCTGGTGGATTGGCGCGGCTGGCGCCACGCCGGCGCGCGGCGAGCGCCGCCTCGCGCTGCGCCAGACGCTGGCCGAGGACGGCCTGGACGTGCGGCTCGCCACCGCGACGGCGGTCCGCCAAACCTGGCTGCCGCTGCCAAAGGGCGAGACGCTCGCGCCGCTGCTGCGCGGCCACTTCGAGCGCCCCCAGGCGCATTTGCATGCGCCGGCCGACGCGGATGCGCGGCAGCGCGTCGCGCTGAACCGCGCGCCGCTGTTCAACCGCCGCGGCCTGCAGGTCGCGGTGCCGGCCCTGGAGGGGCACGCGATGCTGGTGTTCAAGCTGAAGGGCGGCGGCCAGCGGCGCACCAAATGGCGGCGCCAGCAATGGTCCGCCGCGCGGCCTATGGTGGCCGCGCAGCTGATCCACGGCCAGTGCTGCGGCATCGGGCTGGACGCGCAGCAGCTGCATTTCTGGCAGGTGGACCGCTTCCCGCCGCGGCAGCGCCCACCGACGGAGGTCTTCGAGCCCGCCGTGTCGGCCGGGCGCTGGATGCCGCTGGCCGTGCTCGCCAACGGCCAGCACCGGCTGGCCTGTGTCATCGACGTGCGCGGCCGGCTGATCGCGTGGAAAGGCACGGACTGGTCGGCCAGCCAAGGCGCTGAGGGCGAGGCCCGCAAGCTCGACGAGCAGGTGCTGGGCTTCACGCCACTGGACCACGAACGCCTCGTCTACGCGGTGTTCTACGGCAATGGCCTGTGGCTGCGCGAACTGTCGGCCGACGGCGAGCCGACCCCGTTGCGGCGGCGCTTGTGCAAGCTCGACTCGGCGCAGACCCGCGTGTTCTTCGCACTGCATCAGCGGGCCGCGCCGGCTCGGCTCGGTGCGCTCGCCGTGCTGTGCCAGCACCAGCCGCACGAGACGTGGCGGTTGCTGGTGCCCGCCGGGCCGCGCGCCAGGCCGTTCGACGAGCCGGACGGCATCGTGGAGATCGAGATGGCGCTGACGCCGGGCGAGCGCGCCGTCGGCCTGATCGCGCGCGCCGACCAGCCCCCAGGCCTCGTCGTGCGCGACCGTCACTCCCAGCTGCTGCAGGTGGCCACGCCGGAAGGGCGCCGGCTGCTGTTCCAGGGCGCAGACCGCATCACGCAATGCAGCGTGTGCCCCGACTCCGGCCGCGTGGCGCTGCTGACGATGGCGCGCCAGCTCATCGTGCTGGACGGCTTCAGCGGCGAACGGCTGCTGACCGTACACGACACCGCCCACCCCGCGCCCGACAGCGAGCCCGAGGATGCCGACGATGACTGAGCATGCGGCCGACATCGCCCATCCGACGCTCACCGGGCATCGCCTCGTCGCAGCGCTGTGGTGGCCGGCCGACTGGCTGACCGACAGCGCGCGCCGCTGCGCGATCCTCGCGCATTGGGCGCCCGGCGCAACGCTGCACCGCTTCGCCGACGGCGACCTGCTGACGCTGCCCCAGCCCCAGGCGCTGGACTGCGAGCGCCTCGACGCCTGGCCGCTGCAGCGCACGGCGGGCGCGCTGTGCAGCGCCGCGCTGCAACCGGCCGACCTGGCCGGGCGGCCCACCGCAGACGTCTGGCTGGCCGAAGGCGGCCGGCTGCGCCCGCTGCTGCGGCGCGATGCCGAGTCGGTCGACCCGGCCGACTGGATCGATGTCGACGCGACGCTGCTCACGCCCTTTGACCTGAGCCTGCCCGAACCGCCGCGCCAACTGGTGGCCGAGCCCAAGGCGCTGCGCGACATCCTCGGCCCCGGCATTCCCGAGGCGCCGGCACCCGACACGCAGCGGCTGATACAGGCGCTGCGCGCCGCCAAGCCCGGTCACGGGGCGCATGCAAACGCGCCTTCAGCCGCGTCGCGCGGAGTCGCGCGCGCCATCGGCGCCAAGCTCATGATCGCCGTCGCTGGCATCGCCGTGCTGGCGGTGTTGCTGGCCCTGACGCTCAATGACAACCACGTCGCCTTGGGCCACTTCTGGTGGATCGCCCTGGCCGCCTACTTTCTGCGCGGCGCATTCGGCGCCACAGCCGGCGCTGCCCCGTCTGCCAAGCGCCCGACCGCCGAGGCCACACCCGGCCTGCGTCGGCGCCGGCCCCTCGCGAAGGTCGTGCCGCAACGCTGGCGCCAGTGGGCGGCACGGCTGTCGCTGACGACGGGCCTGTCCCGCCTGCTCGGCGCCCAACACGCGGCCTACATGCGGCGCGTGCTGGCCATGTTCGACGAAGGCCGGATTGACGATGCACTGCGCCACGCGGTGCCGCTGGGTGCGGACGGCGAGTCGCTGGGCCAGGCGTTCGGGCGCCTCGGCCCTCGTGCGGACCTGCGGCTGGGCGAGCGCGGCGCGGTGAGCGCGTCGGTCAATTTCGGCCCCGATCTGGAACAGCATCTGCGCGGCCTGTACCGCCGCGCCGCCCAGCAGCTCGAAACCGCCGGCCGCCTCGACGAGGCGGTGTTCGTGCTCGCCGAGCTGATGCAGGCCCGCCAGGAGGCGCTGGATCTGCTGGAGCGCCACGGCCGCGCGGCTGACGCGGCCGAGCTGGCCTTCAAGTGGGACATGCCGGCCGCGCAGATCGTCCGGCTGTATGCAGTGGCGGGCGACTGGCGGCGTGCCGTGCTCGTGGCGCGGCGCGACAACGCCTTTGCCGCCGCCATCGACCTGTTGTCTCAGCGCTGGCCCCAGCCCGCCGCGCAACTGCGCAGCGAGTGGGCCGAAACCCTGACCGCACGCGGCCGCTGGCTGGAAGCCGTGCAGGTGCTGTGGCCCCTGAGCGGCGAACGCGCCCGAGCCGCGCCGTGGCTGGACGTGGCCGGCGCCGCCGGCGGCTCCGTCGCGGCGCGGGCACTGGCCTGGCGCGCGCACGGCTGGCCCGAGTCGCTGGCGGCGCACGAGGCGCTTGTCGAGACGCTGCAAGCGGACGCCAACCTGGCCGCCGAGCGCCAGGCGCTGGTGGACGAACTGCTGCGGCTGCCCAAGCCGGCAGGCCCTGCCGCGCGCCGGCTGGCGGCCCTGATGGCAGGCCCGGCGCTGGCCGACGCCGCCGACCGGCACGCGGCCGCCTGGGACGCTGGCCAGCTGCGCGCGCTTGTGGAGCTGGCTGGCGATGCCGCTTTGTCAGCCGACCTGCCGGCGCTGAACGGCGCTGCGCTCCAGGCCCCGCGGCCCCTGCAGCAGGGCCAGGACGTGCTGGCCTGCGACCTGCCGCCCGCTGGCTTGCAGGCCGTGCTGGATGCGGTGCCGCTGCCCGATGGCGAGCTGCTGCTGGCGCTGGGCGAAGGTGGCGCCGTGCGGCTGGACGCGCGGGGTCGGCGGCTGGCGCACTTTGCGGTGCCGGCGCAGCAGCTCGTGCCGGCCGATGACGGCGGCAGCGCGCTGGCGCTGGCGCGCCGCGACGAGGTGTGGCGCGCGAGCCGGCTGGATCTGGCGAGCGGCCGCTGCGTCGACCTCGGCATGCACCGGCTCGACGCCTTCGCCTGTCGCTTTGATGGCGTGGGCTGGACGGTAGGCGTGGGCAACCGCGTCGACATGCTGGACGTGCAGTCGCCACAGCTGCGCGATGTGCTGTGGCGCGTGGCCGACCTGCCGGGGCCGGTGCAGCAGATCGAACGCGACGACGCGAGGGAGCACTGGCTGCTGGGCGCGTTGACGCCGCAGGGCCAGGCCCAGCAGTGGACGTATCTGCTGGCCGGCCGGCGCCTGTTGTCGCGCGAGGAGGCGCCGCCGCTGGGCGAATCGGTGCTGGGGCGCGGGCTTGTACAGGGGCACGGGCTGGTCGACCTCGTCATCGAATCCCGGGCTGAGGCATCGGCACAGCTGCGGCTGTGGAGGATCGCACCTGTCGGCGAGCACGGCCAAACGATCGCGCTGGAGAGCGCCGAGGTGAAGACGGCTGCGGACGACTGGCTCGCCCTGTCGCGCTTCGACGGCGAGCACGACCTGCTGGAGCTCGCCCACTGGCAGACCGGCCGGGTGCAAGCCCGCTGGCATTGGCCCGAGGCAGACGCGCCGCGCCTGCGCTTCCATCGGGGCTGCTGGCTGGTGTTCGACGCCCGGGGTCGCGTGGCTGTGCTGCACACCGGCAGCGGCCGCCAGCAGCGCGCCTCGGCCTAAACCGCCGGCAACGCCGCCGCGCGCTGCCGGCGCTGGATGCCCAACAGCAAGGCAAGCCCTGGCACCCGGCGCGCGCCCAGGTAGGCGAGTGCGCAGATCGCGAAGGTCAGCACGATCAGCAGCAGCGCCTCCAGGCCCCACGGCAGGCCCAAGGGCCTGAGCGCCTGGGTCAGCAGCACGATGACGCTCTGGTGCAGGATGTAGAGGCAGAACACGGCGGCGCTGGCCTGTCTCAGCAGCGCGGACGGCTTCGAGAACACGCGCTGCGCCCAGCCGCAGGCGGCAACGATGGGCCACCAGCCGAGCAGGCCGCGCACCGTGCTGTACGCCATGACGACAGCGTCGGGCCAGGGCTGGCCACGGTGGGCATGGACGACGTACAGCATCAGCACCCAGCCGGCCAGGGACAGCCCCAGGGCCGCCCAGCGCAGCCGCAGCGCGGCCGGCCACAGCCCCTGGGCGAGCGGCGTGCGGCTGGCCCAGCCGATGGCGAACACCAGGCCGTATTGCAGGTGGTTGTAGAGGTCGTGCACGAGGTCGTGTGTCGACGGCCAGTGCGGCAGCACGAAGACGCGCAGCAGCGCCAGCGGCACGGCGGGCAGCAGCAGCCAGGCCCAGTCGGGCAGAACGAGCACGCGCGGCCTCAGGCGCAATGCGGCCAGCCCGGCGCCCAGCATGGCGTAGACCCACAGGTAGGGCAGGAACCACAGGTGGTTCCATGTCGGCACCACCATGCAGTCGTCACCACGGCAGTACTTGCCGCCATGCAGATAGGCCCACCAGAAGTCCAGGTAGCCGCCGTCGCCGGGCAGTTGCGCGGGCACCTTGGTCAGCACCTCGAAATAGGCCTGTGGCGTGACCATGACGGCTATGCCGAACAGCAGCGGCAGCAGCAGGCGCACCGATCGGTCCTTCAGCGTACCGAGGCCGCCGAGCCGGGCGCACAGGCCCTGGCAGGCCGCGCCGGCAATGAGGAAGAGCAGACTCAGCCGCCAGGGGTAGCTGAGGGCCATGAAGGGCTCCAGCGCGTCGCTGGCGGCGGGGCTTTTCACGTGCCAGTCCCACCTCACGTAGTACATGCCGACGTGGTACGGGATCAGCAGCGCGAAGGCGGTAACGCGCAGGCCGTCGAGGAAAGGCAGGCGATCAGGCAGGCGTGGGGTGTTCATGGCCGCCAGCTTCGCGGCGCGACCCAGCCGCGGCGAGCGCGCTGGGCCCAGTGGCGGGGCCTAAGGGGCGAATGCGTCCAGCACCGCCCGGTAGCCCCGCGACACGCGCAGCGTCTCGCCGCCGCTCAGCGTCAACACCGCCTCGCCACTGCCCAGGCGCTCGATGCGTCGCACATGCGCGGGGTTGACCGCGTGGCTGTGGTGCACGCGCAGGAAGCGGGCCGCCCAGCCGGGGCGGGTCAGCGCCTCGGCCAGCGTGGCTCGCTCCAGCAGGCTGCGGGGTGGCAGGTGCAGCTCGATGTAGTTGTCGGCGGCGGAGATCCAGTGCACGTCGGCCAGTTGCACGCGCTCGCCGCCCACCCACCATTCGCCAACCAACGCCGTTGGCCGCGCAAGCAGCTCGCGCACCCGCGCAAGCGCTGCGGCAAGGCGTTCGGGCGTGTAGGGCTTGAGCAGGTAGTCCAGCGCCGCCAGCTCGAAGGCCTGCAGCGCATGCTCGGCGTGGGCCGTGGAGAAGATGACGCAGCGCACGCCGGCCGCGCGCAGCGCAGCAGCCAGCTGCACGCCATTGCCGCCGGGCATTTCGATGTCGAGCAGGGCGAGGTCGGGCGGCGCGGCAAGCGTCTGCACGAGGGCCAGTGCGGCAGGCGCGTCGGGCGCTTCCAGCAGATCGGCCACGTCCGCTTCGGCCGCGAGCAGGCGGCGCAGCCTGGCACGCGCGGCGGGTTCGTCGTCGACGATCAGGATGCGCATGGGAGGTCGAGTTCCAGCGTCATGCCCGATCCGTCCGGGCCGAAGCCCACGCGCGCCGCTCCGCCATAACGTGCCTCAAGGCGCTCGCGCAGATTGCGCAGGCCCAGGCCGCCGTCAGGATCGGGCCGAGGTTCCGGCACCGGCCGGTCGCCATGGTTGCTGACGCGCAGCCGCAGCCGCTCGCCGTCGCGCGTGGCCGCCACGACGACAGTGACGCGGCCGCGATGCCGCGCCACGTCATGCTTGACCGCGTTCTCCACCGGCGCCAGCAGCAGCAGCGCAGGCAGCCGGCAGTCCAGCGCCGCCTCGTCGGCTTCGATTTGCACGACCAGCCGCTCAGGCCCGAAGCGCGCCTGCATCAAGGCCAGGAAGGGCTGCACCAGCGCCAGTTCCTCGCGCACGGAATGCTCCACGCGCTGCTGGGCCGCAAGCGTCTGGCGCAGCAGGTCGGCGAGCTGGCACAGCAACCGGTCGGCCCGAGGCACGTCCTCGTACATGACCGAGCTGATGAGGTTGAGCGTGTTGAACAGGAAGTGCGGCTGCACCTGGTCGGCCAGCCGCGCCAGGCGCACCTCGGCCAGCTCGCGGCGCGCGCTCTCGGCGGCCTGGGCCATCCAGACGCCGCGCGAGATCAGGCTGAAGCTGAGGTAGCTGACCGCGTCCTTGCCGCCTTCGAAGACCAGCAGCGTCGGCAGGTCGTCGGGTCGGTAGTCGACGCCCACCAGCCCGTAGACCAGCAGCCGCAGCCCGAACATGCCGGCGATGTGCAGGCCGCTGAACACCGGCAGCGCCAGCGCATGCGCAGCGAGCTGCTGCGGCCACGGCCGGCCGCGCAGCCTGCCGACGAGCGCGTGCACGCCCAGCGCCAGCGCGCCGATGACGAGCACGGAGCTGAACTCCCACAGGAAGGGCTCCCAGGGCCGCGTGCCGCCGGAGAGTCGGTAGGCCTGCAGCGCCGAGGCGCTGAGCAGCAGGCCGATGACGGTGAGCAGCGCGAGATAGGGCAGGCGCCAGCGGCGCGGCAAGAGGGACATGCCGCAAGGTTAGCCGGCGCGGGGCGGGCCTCACGGCGGTTGACCCCACGTGGGGCACCGTTCGCCCCAGTTCAGCGGCCGGCGCGCGGCTTCTGGTCGCCCGCGCCGTGCTCGCCACCTTTCACCAGGTCGCCGCGCCGCTCGGCGTCCAGGCCCGGCGTGGCGCGCAGGTCGGTGTCGACCTGGCCCTGCTTCAGGTCCTTGGCCGCACGCGCCATGCCCGGGTCGGGCTCGGGTTGGGTGGCGTCGTTCTGCTGGTCGCGCTCGTGGGGCAGCGATGGCCCCTTAGGCGCCACGGCGCCTCGCTGGGTGGATTCGGCAGGGCGGGGTGTGGCCTTGGCTGTCATGGCGTGCTCTCGCGTGGCTTGAACATGAACTTTGGGCGCCGCGCCGAGCGGGTGCGGTCATCGGGGCCGCCGTTGGCCTGTCGGCGCAGGCCGACACCGCACGCGGCGGGGCGCCGTCCTACAACGGGCGCCGTTGGCGTCCGGGCCGTGGATGCGCTGTGGCGACAGAGCATCGGTCTTCATGGCCCAAGCCCTTGCAGCTCCCCTGATGCCGACCGGCAAAGCCGGCCAGAGTGACGCCGTGGGCAACGCGCGCTGGGAGGGCGAAGGGCAGCAATGGCGGCTGGTGCTGGCCGGCGACTGGGCGGGCGAGGCCGACTTGCCCAAGCCGCCGCCTGAATTGCGACTGGAAGAGGGCACGCAGCTCAGCTTCGACAGCGCGGCGCTGACGCATTGGCCGCCGGCCTTTGCGGCGGCACTGTGGCAGGCGCTGGCGCCGCTGGCGCGCAGCGGCGTCACGCTGGACCTGGCCGGCCTGCCGCGTGCCCTGCAGCCGCTGCTGGGCCTGAGCCTGCCGCAGCCCGAGGCCGCGCCGAAAAAGAGCCTGGCCGTCGAGGAGGCGGCGCCCGAGCCCGAGTGGCGCAAGACGCTGGTGTTCGTCGGCGAGATGCTGGCCGCCGTCGGGCGCTTGCTGCGTGGGCGCAGCGCCATGCGCTTGAGCGACTGGTTATGGCAGATCGAGCAGACGGGGCCGCGCAGCCTGCCCATCGTGCTGCTGGTGAGCACGCTGGTCGGGCTGATCGTGGCCTACATGGGCGCGGAGCAGCTGCAGCGCTTTGGCGCACAGAGTTTCATCGCCAACCTGGTGACCATCGGCGTGGTGCGCGAGATTGCGGCGCTGGTGGTGGGCATCGTGCTGGCGGGCCGCGTGGGCGCGGCGTTCGCGGCGCAGATCGGCAGCATGCGGGCCGGCGAGGAGATCGACGCGCTCACCGTGCTGGGCGTGGACCCGGTGGAGCACCTGGTGCTGCCGCGCATGCTGGCCCTGCTCGTCACCGGCCCGCTGCTGACGCTGTGCGCCGGTGTGGCGGGCCTGGCGGTGGGCGGCGCCGTGGCGGTGTTCCTTTATGACGTGCCAGCCATGGCCTATCTGACGACCACACGCGAGGCGCTGGCCGGCTGGGACTTGTTCGTGGGCTTGCTCAAGGGCAGCGTTTATGCGGTGCTGGTGGCCCTGGCCGGATGCCGGCAGGGGCTGAACGCGGGCCGCAGCGCGCAAGCGGTGGGCGAAGCAACGACGGCGGCGGTGGTGCAGGCCATCGTCTGGATGGTGGTGGCCGCGTCTTTGCTGACCGTCATCTTTCAAAGGCTGGGCGTCTGATGGCCGAGGTGTTGATGCGCGTCGAAGACCTCAGCCTGCATGCCGGCGGCCGCGAGCTGCAGCAGGGCCTGAACTTTGACGTGCGGGCCGGCGAGGTGCTGGCCATCGTGGGCGCCAGCGGCTGCGGCAAGAGCACGTTGCTGCGCCACATGATCGGTCTGCAGACGCCGCACAAGGGCCGGGTCACCTGGACGGCCGGCGGCGCGGAGCGCGATGTGCATGGCGACGACCCGCCGCGCCGTGAGATCGGTGTCGCCTTCCAGGCCGGTGCGCTGTGGAGCAGCATGACCGTGGGCGAGAACCTCACCCTGCCGCTGGAGCTGTACACCCAGCTGGACGCGGCGCAACGCGAACGCCAGGCACGCTTCAAGCTGGCGCTCTCGGGCCTGCCCGACGCGGGCACCTTCGACGCCGAACCCTCGTCGCTGTCAGGCGGCATGAGGAAGCGCGCGGCCATTGCCCGGGCGCTGGTGCTGGACCCGCCGCTGCTGTGCCTGGACGAGCCCTCGGCCGGGCTGGACGCGCTGACGTCCGCGCGGCTGGACGACCTCATCAAGCGCCTGAAGTGCGACCTGGGCACCGGCATCGTGCTGGTGACGCACGAGCTGGACAGCCTGTTCGCGGTGGCCGACCGCGTGCTGTTCCTGGACGTGGAGGCGCATACGGCGACGGCACTCGGCCCGCCCGCCGAGCTGCGCGACCACGGGCCCGATCCGGTGCGCGAGTTCCTGACGCGCGGACAGTACGAGCCCCAGCGGGAGGCTGCGTGAGCGCCGCACGGCCGTCCGAAGGCGTTCAACTCCCGCTTGGCGGGACAGCGCGTAGCGCGAAGGGTGCACAGTGAAGCGCCGCCACGCGAGCCCGTTCGTCATCGGCGCCTTCGTCGTCAGCGCGCTCGCCGTGCTGGCGCTGGCCCTGGTCGTGCTGCCCGGCCAGCACTGGTTCAAGCGGCCGGAGCGCGTCGTGATGTTCTTCTCGGGTTCGGTGTTCGGGCTGCAGAAGGGCGCGCCGGTGGTCTTCCGCGGTGTGCGCATCGGCGACGTGACCGAGATCGCCGTGCACTACGACAGGCAGACCGACCGCTTCGCCATTCCCGTCATCGCCGAGCTGAACGCCGGACGCCGTGCGCGGCCTGGACGGGCGCCAGGGCAACGACGACATGGCCCACGCACTGCCGACACTGATCAAGCGCGGCCTGACCGCGCAGCTGGGCACGCAAAGCCTGCTGACCGGCCAGCTCTACGTGGACCTGGACTTCCGCACCAAGACGCCCGGCGTGCTGCACGGTGGCCATGAAGGCGACGAGACGGAGATCCCGACCAGCGCGACGGCCTTCCAGGCACTGAAGGACCAGCTCGAAAGCGTGGACCTGCGCAAGATCCTGGACAACCTGAGCCAGATCGCCAACTCCACCCGCACGCTGCTCGCGGCGCCCGAGCTGAAGCAGGGCATGAAGGACTTTGCCGCCACCGCCAGCCATGCACGCAAGCTGGCCGCCCAGCTGGAGCAGCGCGCCGTACCGCTGACACGCGGTGCCGAGCGCGCGATGGCCAGCGTGGACCGCGCGGGCGACAAGGTCTCAAGCGCCGCCGACAAGGTGGGCACCGGTGCCGACAAGGCCAGCACGCTGCTGGACGCCAACGGCCCGCTGGTGCCCGACCTGCAAAAGACGCTGGCCGAGTTGCAGCGCGCCAGCAGCCAGCTGCGCCAGGCCGCCGACGGTGACGGCCCGCTGCTGCAGCAGACCGAGCGCACGATGCGCGACCTGTCGCAGGCGGCACGCGCGCTGCGCCAGCTGGCCACCTCGCTGGAGGCGCAGCCCGAGGCGCTGCTGCGCGGCCGCAAGCCCGATACCAAATCCGCCGGGGAGCCCCAACGATGAAGCCCACCCCCTTGCCGCTGCAACGTCGCCACCTGATGCTGCTGGCCGCCGCCTCCTTGACCGGCTGCGCCACGCGCGACACGCCACCGCGTCGCCTGTTCGCACTGACTGGCACACCGCCCCTGCCCGCTGGCGCCAAGCCAGGCCACGACGGCCGCGCCTGGGTGCTGAGCCCGCACATCGCGCTGCCCGAGCTGCTGGACCGCGACGAGATGCTGGTGGCCGAAGGCAGCGCCGGCCTGCGGCCCTGGCCCGAGGCGCGCTGGGCCGAGCCCTTGCGCGAGGCGCTGCCGCGCGTGCTGGCCGAGGACTTGTGGCGGCTGCGCCAGCCCTACCCGGTCTCGCTGGGCGCAGCACCGGCCGAGGGCGTCGAGTCGCTGCGGCTGGTCGTGCAGGTGGATGAATGGCTGGCGCGGGCCGACGGCGCAGGTCTCGCGCTCAAGCTGCGGGCCCGCTGGCACTGGGCGCCGCTGCATGCGCCGGCCGGCACCCTGCTGCCAGCGGCGGGCAGTGCGGATTTGACGCTGACCAGCGCGAACCAGGCCGATGCGCTGGCCGACGCCTACCGCCGCAGCGTCACGGCGCTGGCGGCGCGTATCGTGGCAGCGTCCTGACACACTGCACCTCATGCAACACCTGACCCGCCTGCTGGTCCTTGCCGCCGCAGCCCTCTGCGCCGCCCCGCCAGCCATCGCCGAAAACCCACCTCTGCCGACCGTGGCGAGCGTCGACTTGGCCCGCTATGCCGGCGCCTGGTACGAGATCGCGCTGCTGCCCAACCGCTTCCAGAAGCAGTGCGTGGCCGACACGCAGGCGCGCTACCGGCTGGACGGCGAGCGCGTGGAGGTGATCAACCGCTGCCGCATGGCCGACGGCCGGGTGGACGACATCAAAGGCCACGCCAAGGTCGTCGAAGGCAGCGGCAACGCCAAATTGCGCGTGACTTTCTTCTGGCCGTTCTATGGCGACTACTGGGTGCTGGCGCTGGACCCGGAGTACCGCCAGGTGCTGGTGGGCGCGCCGAACCGCAACTACGCGTGGGTTCTTTCGCGCACACCGCAGCTGGACGACAGCGCGCTGGAGGCGCTGCTGGACCGCGCGGCGGCGCTGGGCTTCAACAAGTCCGCCTTCAAGCGGACGCCACAGACGCAGCCGCTGGACTGATCAGTTCGCCGTCAACCGCGCCGCAAACGCCTTGTGCACCGCCAGCAACGCGGTGGCGCGGCCGGTCTGCACCTGGATCAGCGCGTCCTGCGCGGCCAGCCGTTCCTGCTCGGCGCTGAGCAGCGAGTAGAAGTCGGTCACACCGGCTTCATAGCGCTTCAAGGCCAGGTCACGGGCGCGCTGCGTGGCTTCGGCGGCGGTGGCCTGGAAACTCGCCTGCTGCTCGACCTCACGCAGCGTGGACAGGCTGCCCTGAGCGTCCTGCAGCGCCGTGAGCTGGGCCTGCTCGGCGCCGGCCACGGCCGCATCGAAGCCCGCGCGGGCGGCACTCTCCTCGGCCTTGCGAGCGCCGAAGTCGAGGAAGTTCCAGTTCAACGCGGCGGCCAGGCTGTGGATCTGCGTGCTGCTCTTGAACAGGTCGCCCGCCTTGCCGGCGCTCCAGCCGATCTGGCCGGTCAGGCCCAGGCTGGGCCAGCGCGACGCCCAGGCGACGTTGGCGCGTGACGCGGCAGCCTGGGCGCGCACAGCGGCGGCCTTCACGTCGGGGCGTTGGGCCAGCAGGCCGGCGGGGTCGGGCAGCGTGCCAAGGCTGATGAGGCGGGGCACGGGCATGGCGGGCAGCGGGTCGCCGTCGGCCTTGTCGCAGTCGGCCGGGGGCTGACCGCGCAGCACGTCGAGCTGCAGGCGCGTGAGACAGGCCGCATTGCGCAGCGCGGGCACGCTGGCGGAGGTCTGCGCGACGAGCGCCTCGGCACGGGCCTGGTCCAGTGCCGTGCTGCGCCCGGCGCCGACGCGGGCCTTCACCAGGTCGAGCAACTGGTTCTGCACGACCAGCGTTTCCTTGGCCAGCTTCAGGCGGTGGCCCAGACCGATGAGCTGGGCCTGCAGGTTGAGCGCGGCGCCGGCCAGGCTGAGCTGGGCGGCGTCGCGGTCCAGCGCAGCACCCTGCGCGTCATAACCGGCTGCCTGAGCGGTGGCCGAGGCACGGCCCCAGAGGTCCACCTCCCAGCTGGCCGTCGCATTGACGCCGTAGCTGTTGAAGGTGTTGTACTGACCCTGGTCGTTGGCCGCGCGCTGGCGGCTGGCGCTGGCGTTGGCGCCGACCGACGGCAGGCGGCGCGCGCCGGCGGCGTCGGCCAGCGACTCGGCCTGCCGCAGGCGCGCGGCAGCAGCGCGCAGGTCGCGGTTGTTGGTCAGCACGTCATCGACGACGCGCTGCAGTTGGGCGCTGTCGACGAAGGCAGCAGTCATCGTCGCAGCGCCGGGGTTGACGGGCGGGAGCTGCGAGAACTGGGCCGGCGCGAGATTGGCAGGGCCTTGCGACAGACCGGGTGCGGCGCAGCCAGCCAGCACGGCAGCCGCGGC
>Ga0187845_1000662_pt1 | contig 20527 bp, 18 predicted proteins | sample SpaLakP09_SKY_68_FD_134515 | JGI IMG/M metagenome (GOLD analysis project Ga0187845, IMG submission 134515) | Oligotrophic lake water microbial communities from Sparkling Lake, Wisconsin, USA - SP09_SKY_68 | ecosystem: Environmental > Aquatic > Freshwater > Lake | place: USA: Sparkling Lake... | reverse complement strand
GTGCGACTGAGGAGCTTGGCTGCCTGCACTTGCATCAAGTGTGACAAATGGGTGGCCATCACGGTTTCGGAATCAACGACCGTAAAACCCGCCATTTGTGCGGCTTCCTTCTGCCGGTCGTCGATCCAGTGTGCTGGCAGGCCAAACGCAGGGTCGGTGGTGGGTGTGCCGATCAGCGGCGTGGTGATGCCGCCGGGGTTGATGGCCAGGAACATGCCGGGGAAGGCCTCGCCTTCGCCCACCACCACGCCACGCAGCGTGATGCGATAACCGCTGGGCTTGAGTTCGAGGTTGTCGCGCACATGCACGGCGGGGGGCAGAAAGCCCACCTCCTGCGCAAACTTGCGGCGCACGCCCTTGATGCGGGTCAGCAGGTCGCCCTGGCGGCTCTTGTCCACCAGGCTGATGAGGCGGTAGCCCAGCTCCAGGCCCAGCAGGTCCACGGGCTGCAGGTCGTCCCAGGTGGCTTCGCCGTCGCCCACGGGGGCAGGCGGCGCCTCGACTTCTGGCGGCACTTTCTGGCGCTCGTGCAGCACCCATGCGCCATAGCCCAGCAGGCCGCCCATGCTCAGGAACACCAGGTGGGGCATGCCGGGGATGAGGCCCAGCAGCACCAGGATGCCAGCGGTCACGCCCAGCACGCGGGGCGACATGAACAGCTGCTGCACGATCTGGCGGCCCATGTCCTGTTCCTTGCCCACGCGCGAGATCACCATGGCGGCCGCCACCGAGATCAAGAGGCCGGGGATCTGTGCCACCAGCGCATCGCCCACGGCCAGCAGGATGTAGCTGTCGGCCGCCTTGCTGGCCGACAGGCCGTGCTGCAGCATGCCGATGGCAAAGCCGCCCACGATGTTGATGATCAGAATCAAGATGCCGGCGATCGCATCGCCGCGCACGAACTTGGAGGCACCATCCATCGAGCCGAAGAAGTTCGCTTCTTCCGACACTTCGGCACGGCGGCGCTTGGCTTCCTTCTCGTCGATCAGGCCGGCATTCAGGTCGGCGTCCACCGCCATCTGCTTGCCGGGCATGGCGTCCAGGGTGAAGCGGGCCGACACCTCGGCAATGCGCTCGGCGCCCTTGGTGATCACCACAAAGTTGATCACCACCAGGATGGCGAACACGATCAGGCCCACGGCAAAGTTGCCGCCGATCAGGAAGTGGCCAAAGGCCTCGATCACCGCACCTGCGGCGCCCGGGCCGGTGTGACCTTCGAGCAGCACCACGCGGGTGGAGGCCACGTTCAGCGACAGGCGCATCAGCGTGGTCAGCAGCAGCACCGAGGGGAAGGCCGCGAAATCAAGCGGACGCAGCATGTAGGCCGCGACCATCATCACCATCAGCGCCACCGCGATGTTGAGCGTGAAGAACGCGTCCAGCATCCAGGGCGGGATGGGCAGCACCATGAGCGCCAGGATGGCCACCACCAGCAACGGGGCCGACAGCCCCTGGAGGGCGCTGGCGTTGGAGCCTGCCCATTGCTGCAAAGACTTTACGGAGGTGTTCATACGGCAGCACCTTGCACGGGAGTGCGGTTCAGCGGATCGAGTTCAGGCGGCACATAGGGCTCCACCAGGCTGTCGGGCATGCGGCCTTCGCCGCGCAGCGCGGCCTTGAGGCGGTAGACATAGGCCAGCACCTGGGCCACAGCGGTGTAGAGCGTGGCGGGGATGGCCTGGTCCAGCTCGGCGTGGGCATAGAGCGCGCGGGCCAGCATGGGCGACTGCAGCACGGGCACGCTGTGTTCCTTGGCCACGTCGCGGATCTTCATGGCGACGAGGTCCGTGCCCCGTGCGATCACCTGGGGCGCGCTCATGGTCTTGTCGTCGTACTTGAGCGCCACCGCATAGTGGGTGGGGTTCATGACCACAAAGTCGGCCTTGGGCACGGCAGCCACGCTGGCGCGGTCGGCAATCTCGCGCTGCTTCTGGCGGATGCGGCCCTTGGTGTGGGGGTTGCCGTCCGATTCCTTGTGTTCCTGCTTGACCTCTTCGTGCGACATCTTCAGGCGGTCCTTGAAGAAGAACGCCTGCAGGGGCACGTCCACCAGCGCGGCCAGGAACACCACCAGCAGCAAAAGGCTCATGCCCGAGGTCAGCCAGTCGGCCACCTGCCGCAGCGCCAGGGGCGAGGGTTGCAGCACCAGCATGGCCACGGCCTCGATGCTGTTGCCGATGAACTTCCAGGCGACCCAGGTCAGGATCGCGCTCATGAGCACCATCTTGGCCACGTTGGCCATCTGCTGCTTGGAGAACAGGTTGGCCAGGCCCGAGATGGGGTTCAGGCGGTTGAACTGGGGGGCGATGGGCTTGGTGCTGAGGATCCAGCCGCCCGCGCCAATGGCGCTGAGGAGTGCGGCCGCGCTGGTGAGCAATGCAAACGCCACGCTGGCCGCCGTGCCCACCACCACCATGCTCTGCAGGCGCTGGAGCATGGTGCCCGGCGCCATGACGGTGGCGGAGTCAAAAGCCAGCTGCTGGCTCATGGCCTTTTGCAGGTGGTCCATGAGCTGGGGGGTCAGCAGCAGCATGCAGGCCGCGCCCGCCCCCAGGATGGCCAGGTGCGACAGGTCGCGCGAGCGTGCCCCTTGGCCGTCTTCGCGCGCTTTCTGCAGCTTGCGCTCTGACGCGGGGAGGCTTTTTTCTTGGCTGGATTCCATGGTGGCATGACGGCGCTGGTGTCATGCCATTGTCGTGAGCGACCCGGAAATCTAAAGCTGGATAAGGGGGCTGCGGCCCCCTCTTTTCCCTGCTGCCGCCAGCGTTTTCGGCGGCGCACTGGCACCCGCAAGGGGGTGCTCAAGCAAGAAAGGTGTTTTCAAAAATGATAGCTGAAAGCGCTTGATGGACGCGCGCAAACGGCCATTTTGAGCATGAAAGCCCGGTGAAAGGCCCGCAGGCGGTCAGAACCCCAGGCTGGCCAGCAGGTCGTCCACCTGGGATTGGTCGGTGACCACGTCGGGTGTGTTCTCGGGGTCCACCACGGGGCCTTGCAGGTGGGCGGGCTTGGCTTCTGCCGCTGCCACATGGGCGTTGGTCGGTGCGGTCTGGATGAGCAGTTGCACCAGCTGGTCTTCGATGGTGGCCGCCAGGTTCACCACCCGCGCAATCACCTGGCCGGTGAGGTCGTGGAAGTCCTGCGCCATCATGATCTCGGTGAGGTGCGCGTCGGCCTCCTTGGTCACGCGCTCCACATCGGTCAGGAAGTTGAAGATCTCGCCCTTCGCCACGGCGGCCACCGGGTCGGCCACCAGCGAGCTGACCACCCGGCGCGTCTCGGCCGCGATGTAGTCGTGCTGCGCCTTGGCCTGTTCCACGCGGCCCAGCACCTTTTCGGCGGCTTCGCCGGTCAGGCGGGCGATGTAGGACAGACGGCTCTGGGCGTCGGGCAGCTCGCCCATCGATCCCCGCAGCTTGTCGGCGTAGCCCAGTTCGTTCAGCGAGTCGTGCAGCTGGCGGGTCAGTTGGCCGATCTTGTGGTGTACATCGGCCGGCTGGCTGTTGTCCGGTGTGGCGTCCATGGTCTCATAACCCCATCTTCTTCAGAATCAAGGTCACCTTCTCTTCGAGGGTTGCCTTGGTGAAGGGTTTGACGATGTAGCCTGCAGCGCCCCCCTGGGCGGCGGCAACGATGTCTTCCTTTCGGGCCTCGGCGGTCACCATCAGCACCGGCAGGTGTTTGAGCTTGTCGTCCTTCTTGATCTCGGCCAGCAACTGGAACCCGTTCATGTTGGGCATGTTGATGTCGGTCACCACGAAGTCGAACTTGCTGTTGCGCAGCTTGTTGAGGGCTGCCACGCCATCCTCGGCCTCGTCGGCATCGGAGAACCCGCTTTCTTTGAGCAGGTTGCGCACGATGCGTCGCATGGTGGAGAAGTCGTCAACGATCAGAAAACGAAGGGCTGTGGTCACTTGGGACCCTTTCGGTCGAGAATTACTGTAGGCATTGTCATGGGTGGCAGGTTAGGTGACAAGTCGTAACTGTTACCTGCTTGGGGGGGGATTTTCCCGCTTTTCATTCAGCAGTTCTGTGGAAGTGATTTCGGGGATCCCTTTGCCCATGAGACGTTCTTCGGCTTCGCGGGTCAGCACCGTGATGGTGATGCGCCGGTTGGCGGGTGCGCGCGGGTTCTTGGGCTCCAGCAGGTCGCTGGCCGCCAGGCCCACCACGCGGCCCAGTTTAGCGTCTGGCATGCCGGCCGAGACCAGCTCGCGCCGCGTGGCGTTGGCGCGGTCGGCCGACAGCTCCCAGTTGCTGTAGCCGCGCTCGCTGTTGCCATAGGGCACGGCGTCGGTGTGGCCTGCCAGGCTGATGCGGTTTTCCACCCCGCCCAAGGCGGCGCCGATTTCGCGCAGGATGTCGCGCATGTAGGGTTTTACCAACGCGCTGCCACTGTCGAACATGGGGCGGTTCTGGTCGTCAATGATCTGGATCTGCAGGCCGTCGGGTGTGATGTCGATGCGGATCTGCGACTTGTACTCATTCAGGCGCGGGTTCTCGGTGATGAGCGCATCGATCTTGGCCTCCAGGGCCTTGATGCGGTCCAGGTCCTGCTTGGCGCGCTCGGCCCGGGCTGCGTCGATGCTCATGCGGCGCTGCTTGGCCTCCTCCACGTCGGAGCGCCGCACCTGCCCGTGCACCTTGGCCAGGTCGTTGCCCCCGCCCGGGATCACGCTGGAACTGTTGCCCGAGCCGTCGCCGCCGGTCATCGCCACCTTGAGCGGCGACGCGAAATACGCCGCAATCCCCTGCAGCTCGCCCTTGGCCGTGGAGCCCAGCAGCCACATCAGCAGGAAGAACGCCATCATGGCCGTCACGAAGTCGGCATACGCGATCTTCCAGGCGCCACCGTGCACGGCATGGCCGCCTTTCTTGATGCGCTTGATGATGATGGGCTGGAGTTTCTTTTCTGCCATGTTGTTGCGGGCCCAGGGGCGCTGGCTGCGCTACTTCTTGCCTTTCACATGCCCCTCCAGCTCGGTGAAGCTGGGGCGGACATCGGAGAAAAGCACCTTGCGGCCAAATTCGATGGCGGTGGCCGGGTTGTAGCCCTGCATGCTGGCCAGCAGGGTGGACTTGATGCACTGCAGTTCCTTGGCTGCGTCCTCGGTCTTTTGTTCGACCAGGCCGCCCAGGGGTTCGACCACGCCGTAGGCCAGCAGAATCCCAAGGAACGTGCCCACCAGCGCCGAGCCGATCATGCCGCCCAGCACCGAGGGCGGCTGGCCCACCGAGCCCATGGTGTTCACCACGCCCAGCACGGCGGCCACGATGCCGAACGCGGGCAGGGCGCCCGCCAGCCGGGCCAGCGCGGCCACGGGGGCGTGGGCCTCCTGGTGGTGGGTGTCGATCTCGCTGTCCATCAGCGCCTCGATCTCGTGCGAGTTGAGGTTGCCCGACACCATCATGCGCAGGTAGTCGGTGGTGAACTCGATCACATGGTGGTCGCTGCCCACTGTGGGGTATTTCTTGAAGATCTCGGACTCGTGGGGCGTCTCGACATCCTTTTCGATCGCCATCAGCCCTTCCTTGCGGGCCTTCTGCAGGATGTCATAGAGCATGGCCATCAGCTCCATGTAGCGGTCCTTGGTGTATTTGGACCCCTTGAGCGCCATGGGCAGCGCGGCCAGGGTGGCTTTGATCACCTTGGGCTGGTTGTTCACCACAAAGGCGCCCAGGGCGCCGCCCAGAATGGTGATGATCTCGAAGGGCAGGGCCTTCAGGATCACAGTGATGTTTCCACCGTGCACGATGTACACGCCGAAGATGCAGCCTAAACAGACGACGTAACCAATGATGACGAACATGTTTTAGACGTATTGGGCGGCTTCGCAGCGGGGGCGGTCGCGGCAGAGGCGTGAGAGCCGCAGTCGCGGGTTTACCGAAGGTTACTGCAAATGTATCGGATTGCTGAGCGCGAAATGCCACAAGAGAGCTGCCAAACCAGGGCTTCTTGGAGGAATGGCTTGGGCACCGCTCCCGCTGGGTGGAGGGCGTGCCATGCCATCAACTTCGGCATGAAACAGGCCGTTTGCGCCTGATGGAAAAGGATTTGTTGCTATCTAATGTGTAGCAATTCGGTGTGGGTACGCTGCATCCCCCGCTCGGCGCAGCCGGGGCAATCTCTGCGTTTGGCCCATTTTTCCGCAGCCACAGGGCCTTTTGGCGGCACGGGGGCTGGACTATGCTGCGGGCATGAAAGCCGTACTGCTTGCGGGGGGGCTGGGAACCCGCATCTCGGAAGAGTCGCACCTGCGTCCCAAGCCCATGATCGAGATCGGTGGGCGGCCCATCCTTTGGCACATCATGAAGATGTACGCCGCCCATGGCGTCAACGACTTCATCATCTGCCTGGGCTACAAGGGCTACGTCATCAAGGAATACTTCGCCAACTACTTCCTGCACATGTCGGACGTGACCTTTGACATGGCCAACAACCGCATGGAAGTGCACCACCGCCACGCCGAGCCTTGGCGCGTGACGCTGGTGGACACCGGCGAAAGCACCATGACCGGCGGGCGTTTGCGACGGGTGCAGGAATATCTGCCTGCGGGCGAGCCCTTCTGCTTTACCTATGGCGATGGTGTTGCCGACCTCGACATGACGGCCCAGTTTGCCTTCCACCGCGCCCATGGCCGCCAGGCCACGGTGACGGCCGTGCAGCCCCCGGGCCGCTATGGCGCCCTGATGCGCGACGGCGACCGGGTGGACGGTTTTGTGGAAAAACCGCGCGGCGACGGCGGCTGGATCAACGGCGGCTTTTTTGTGCTGCAGCCCGAGGTCATTGACCACATCGACAGCGACGCCACCAGCTGGGAGCTGGAGCCCATGGCCCGCCTGGCCAGCAGCGGCCAGCTGCGCGCCTTCGAGCACACCGGCTTCTGGCAGCCCATGGACACGCTGCGCGAGAAGAACCTGCTCGAAGACCTGTGGCAATCGGGCCGCGCGCCCTGGAAATGCTGGTAAGCACGATGCGCCCTGATCCCGACTTCTGGCGCGGCAAGCGCGTGTTGCTCACCGGCCACACCGGCTTCAAGGGCGCGTGGCTGGCCCTGTGGTTGCAGCGCCTGGGCGCGCAGGTCACCGGCGTGGCGCTGCCGCCCGCCACCGGGCCTAACCTGTTCACCCTGGCCCAGCTGGGGCAGGCGGGACTGGGCCTCGAAAGCCATTTTTGCGACATCCGCAGCCCGCAAGCCCTGGCCATGCGCGTGCGCGCCGCCCGGCCCGAGGTGGTGCTGCACCTGGCCGCACAGGCGCTGGTGCGGCCCGGCTATGCGGCGCCGCTCGACACCTTTGCCACCAACGTCATGGGCACGGCCCATGTGCTCGATGCGCTGCGCGGCCTGCCCGAGGCGCGTGTGGCCCTGGTGGTCACCACCGACAAGGTCTACCGCAACCGCGAATGGGCCTACCCCTATCGAGAGGACGATGCCCTGGGCGGGCACGACCCCTATAGCGCCAGCAAGGCCGCCACCGAGCTGGTCACGGCCAGCTACCGCGATTCCTTTCTGGCCGCCCAGGGCGTGGCCGTGGCCACTGCGCGCGCGGGCAACGTGATTGGCGGCGGAGACTGGGCGCAAGACCGCCTGCTGCCCGACGCCGTGCGCGCCTGGGAGAAGGGCGCAACCCTGCACATCCGCCGCCCCCAGGCCACACGCCCCTGGCAGCATGTGCTGGAGCCGCTGGCCGCCTACCTGCGCCTGGCCCAGTGCCTGTGGGAATCGCCCGCGCTGGCCGGTGCCTACAACTTTGGCCCGCTGCCGCACGAGGCGGCCACGGTCAAAAATGTCATCGAATTGGCCTCTACCGCCTATCCAACAAGCGCTACCAGCTATGAAAATGAGAGTGAAGGCCCGCACGAAGCCGGCTGGCTTGCGCTGGAAACCGCCCACGCCCGCCAGGTGCTGGGTGTGGCCCCCCACTGGTCGCTGAACACCGCCGTGGCCCGCACCATGAACTGGTACCGCCAGCAACATGGCGGCGCCGACGCCCGCGCGCTGTGCCTGGCCGACATCGACGCCTGGGAGGCGCGCCCATGAGCCGCCTGGCTCTGGCGCCCTTGCCGCTGGCGGGGCTGTTCCGTGTGCAACGCCGGCCGCTGGTGGACGAGCGCGGGTTTTTTGCGCGCCTGTTCTGCGCCGATGAACTGGCGGGCGCGGGCTGGACGGGCCCCATCGCCCAGATCAACCAGAGCTACACAGCGCTCACAGGCACCGTGCGCGGCATGCACTACCAAAAGCCGCCGCACGCCGAGATGAAGCTTGTGAGCTGCCTGCGCGGCGAGGTTTGGGATGTGGCCGTGGACCTGCGCCAGGGCTCCCCTACCTTTTTGCACTGGCACGCCGAGCACCTGTCTGCCGACAACGGCAGCGCGCTGCTCATCCCGCCCGGTTTTGCGCACGGCTTTCAGGCGCTGACCGACCATGCCGAGCTGCTGTATTGCCACTCTGCCGCCTATGCACCTGCGGCCGAAGCGGGCCTGAACCCGCTGGACCCGCGCCTGGCCATTGCCTGGCCTCTGCCGGTGGGGCAAATGTCGCCCCGCGACGCGGGCCAGCCCGGGATGACCGAAGAATTCGAAGGAGTGCGCCTGTGAAGTGCCGACACTGCAGCAGCCCGCTGCAACTGCCGTTTTTGGACCTGGGCAGCGCGCCCCCGTCCAACGCCTACCTGAGCGCGGCCGCGCTGCGTGCGCCCGAAACTTGGTTCCCCCTGCGCCTGCTGGTGTGCGAAACCTGCTGGCTGGTGCAGACCGAAGACCACGCCGGGCGCGAGGCGCTGTTCACCGACGACTACGCATATTTCAGTTCGTTCTCCTCCTCGTGGCTCGCCCATGCCCAGGCCTATGTCGAGGCAATGCGTGAACGCCTGGGCCTGACCGCCGACAGCCGCGTGGTCGAGGTCGCGTCGAACGACGGCTACCTGCTGCAGTACGTGCAAGCGGCGGGCATCCCCTGCTACGGCGTGGAGCCTACGGCCAGCACGGCGGCTGCCGCCCGCGCCAAAGGCATAACGGTGGTGGATCGCTTCTTTGGCGTGGCCCTGGCCGACGAGCTGGCCGCCGCCAACCGCCATGCCGACCTGATCGCCGCCAACAACGTGCTGGCCCATGTGCCCGACATCAACGACTTTGTGGGCGGCTTCACGCGGCTGCTCAAGCCCCACGGCGTGGCCACTTTCGAGTTTCCGCACCTGCTGCGCATGGTGGAGGGCTGCCAGTTCGATACGGCTTACCACGAACACTATTCCTATTTGTCGCTCACGGCGGTGCAGCGCATCTTTGCGGCCAATGGCCTCTTGGTGATCGACGTGCAAGAGCTGCCCACGCATGGCGGCAGCCTGCGCGTGTTTGCCGCCCGCGCCGATGCGGAGAGCCATCCCCAGGCCACGGCTGAAGGCACCACCCGCGTGCAGCAACTGCTGGCCACCGAGGCAGCGGCGGGTTTGCTGGGCGCCGGTTTTTACAGCGATTTCCAGGCCCAGGCCATACAGGTCAAGCGCGAGCTGCTCACATTTTTGCTGCAATGCCAGGCCGACGGCATCACCGTGGGCGCCTACGGCGCGGCCGCCAAGGGCAACACCCTGCTCAACTTTGCGGGCGTGCGGCCCGACCTGCTGCCCTACGTGGTGGACAAGAACCCGGCCAAACAGGATCAATATCTGCCCGGCAGCCATATCCCGGTGGTGAGCGAAGCGCACCTGCGCGCCCACAAGCCCCAGCGCATCCTCATCCTGCCCTGGAACCTGCGCAGCGAGGTGGCCGACCAACTGGACTACACGCGCAGCTGGGGGGCGCAGATGGTGGTGGCCGTGCCGCGCCTGGAGGTGTTTTAGGTGATCGAGATACACCCCACTGCCAAGGTCTCGCACCTGGCCGACATCGAAGACTCGGTGCGCGGCACGCGCATCGTGGTGGGCGCGCATTCGGTGATCGACAGCTTCGTCAAGGTCAAGCCTGCGGGCGGCAGTGGCGACCTGGTGGTGGGCGAGCATGTGGTCATCAACGCGGGCTGTGTGCTCTACACCGGCAACGGCATCCATATCGGTAATTACGTGGCCATTGCCGCCAACTGCACCTTTGCACCGGTCAACCACGCCTATGCCGACCGCAACCGCCTGATCCGCGAGCAGGGCTTTCTGCCCAGCAAGGGCGGCATCGTGATTGAGGACGACGTGTGGATCGGCGCCAACTGCGTGCTGCTCGACGGCGCCGTGCTGCGGCGCGGCTGCGTGGTGGGGGCGGGCTCCATCGTGCGCGGTGAGCTGCTGGCGTACACCGTGTATGCCGGGCAACCGCTGGCGGCTGTGGGGGAGCGTCGGTGACGGGCTTGCCCCCTTCAACGTTCACCGTGCTGGGCGCCTCCGGCTACATCGGCAGCCGCCTGGTGGCGCACCTGCAGGCCCAGGGCCATACCGTGTGGGCGCCAACGCGTGGCGATGCCGAGGTGTTCACCCGCCCGCTGGGCCATGTGATCTATTGCGTGGGGCTCACTGCCGACTTCCGCACGCGCCCGTTCGACACGGTGGATGCCCATGTGGGCCTGCTGGCCGAGGTGCTGCGGCGTTCGCAGTTCGACTCGCTGCTCTACCTGTCGTCCACCCGGGTCTACCTGGGCGCCACCCGCACCGACGAAGACGCGCCCCTGTCCGTGCTGCCGGGCGACCCCTCGTACCTCTACAACCTCACCAAGCTCACCGGCGAATCGCTGTGCCACGCCAGCGGCCGCACCGGCGTGCGCGTGGCGCGGCTGTCGAACGTGGTGGGGCCGGGTTTGGACGCCGCATCGGGCAACCTGGTTGCCGATCTGCTGCACCAGGCGCGGCAGGGCCGGGTGGTGCTGCGTTCCGATCCGCAGTCTGCCAAGGACTATGTGCAGGTGGCCGATGTTCTGGACTGGTTGCCGCGCATTGCGCTGCAAGGCCGTGCCACGGTCTACAACCTGGCCAGTGGCTGCCAGACCTCCCATGCACAGTGGCTGGACTGGCTGCGGGCCCGCACCGGCTGCGCGGTAGAGGTGCTGCCCGGCGCGCCGCTGCAGCCGTTTCCCCCGATTGCCGTGTCGCGCCTGCAGGGCGAGTGGGGCGTTGTGCCCCGCCCTCTCTGGGACGACAGCTTGCTTGCTGCTATTGAATGAATGACGACCCCGTTGGAGTACCTGCTATGAACCCCGTTGACCAATTCGCCCAGGAACGCCGCGACCGCCTCGCGGGCTATGCCCAGGACACCGCCTTCCAGACCCTGTCGCGCGACTGGCTGCAGGCCTCGATGCAGCGGCAGTACGTCTACAACTTCGACTGGATGGGGCGGCCCATCATCCAGTACCCGCAGGACATGGTGGCCATGCAGGAGCTGGTGTGGCGCGTGCGGCCGGACCTGATCATCGAGACCGGCATTGCCCACGGCGGCTCGCTGGTGCTCAGCGCCTCGCTGCTGGCGCTGCTGGACATGAGCGACGCCATCGAGGCGGGCACCACGCTGGACCCGCGCGCCTCGCGCCGCAAGGTGCTGGGTGTGGACATCGATATCCGCGCGCACAACCGCGCCGCCATCGAAGCCCACCCCATGGCCAGCCGCATCGCCATGATCCAGGGCTCGGCCGTGGCGCCCGAGGTGGTGCAGCAGGTGCACGCATTTGCCCAGGGCTACCAGCGCGTGCTGGTGTGCCTGGATTCCATGCACACGCACGACCAGTGCTGGGTGAACTCGATGCCTACGCGCCGCTGGTCACGCCCGGCAGCTATTGCGTGGTGTTTGACACCTTCGTGGAGGACATGCCACCCAAGTTCTTTGCCGACCGCCCCTGGGACGTGGGCAACAACCCCAAGACGGCGGTGCACCAGTGGCTGGCCGGGCACGCCGAGTTCGAGATCGACGCCGAGATGGAGCAGCGCCTGCAGGTCACGGTGGCGCCACATGGGTTTCTGCGGCGCAAGGGGTGATGGGTACAAAAAATATGGATAAAAATGCCTGTTTGCGCGCGTTGGTTATGTGTTTGTAGCTATATTATTTATAGCAAAAGACGCAGCGCAGCCCTGTAACTGAGTGCCAAGGCACCAAGGCACCAAGGCACCAAGGCACCAAGGCACCAAGGCACCAGGGCACCAGGACATCACGCAGCGGGGCTGGCTCCCATGTCCAGGCCCATCGCCTGCGTGGCATGCCGCAGGTAGGTCACGGCAAACTCGGTGTGGCCGTGGGCATGTTCCACCTCGGCCAGGCAGGCCAGTGCCACCGGGTCGTTGGGCATGGCGCTGAGCACGGTTTCGGCCAGTTCGGTCACGGCGATCCAGTGGCGGTCCTTGAGGGCCGGGCCCGCGCTGGTGTCTGAGTCAGTGGCGGGTGTGGGCGGCGGGGCGGCCTTGGCCTTGTCCACCAGCTCCTGCAGGCGCTGGTGGGCCTCGTGCAGGCTCACGCGCTGGCCGGGTTTCAGGCCCACGCCGGGCACGGGCGGCTGGGTCCAGGCCTCGGGCAGCTGGGGCAGCCAGTCCTGGATCGCCAGGGCCTGGGCGGCGGGGTCGTCCGGGTGTTCGGCGCGGGCCAGCCATTGCAGCCACATCACGCGCAGGCCTTCGGCAAAGTGGTGGTTGAAGATGTCCTCGCGCATCAGGGCGGAGGCCTCCACCTCGGCGCGCAGCCCCTGCCGCAGGGTGTTCAGCGCCTCTGCGTCGGCCGCCAGGCCCGTGGCAATGCGCACATAGTCCTCGGGCGTCTCGGCCAGCCATTCGGTGCGGCCCAGGTAGGCCAGCAGGCCCACGCCCATGCGGCTCTTGAAGCTCTCGCCCACCATCGACACGATGGGCAGGCCCATCCATAGCACGTCGAAGGTGGTGGTGCCGCCCGTGAGCGGGAAGGGGTCCAGCGCAATGTCGATGCGGTGGTAGGTGAGGTACTGGTTGTCGGTGCGCTGCGCCACCAGATCCAGCTGTGCCGGGGGCAGGCCCAGGCGCTCGCAGCGCTCTCGGTAGGCCTGCGCAAAATCGGGGCGGTCGAAGTTCTTGCCTTCGATCAGCAGGCGCGACCCTGGCACGGCGGCCAGCACCTGGCCCCACAGGGCCAGCACCTCGTCGGTGAGTTTGCCCAGGTTGTTGCACGAGCCGAAGGTGATGAAACCATTGGCGAGTGCGGGCGCCGGGCGCACCTGGTAGCGCGGCTGGTAGCGCCACAGCGGGTTGCGGCTCATGGGGCGGTAGCACGCAAACAGCGTGGGCAGGCGGTAGAGCTGTTCGGTGTACTGCGCCTCGGCACCGGACGGGTCGGTGATCTCGTCGGTGAACTTGTAGTCCACGGCCGTGAGCCCGGTGGTGGCCGGGAACCCCAGCCACGACACCTGTACGGGCGCCGCCTTGTGCGCCAGGGCCAGCAGGCCGTTGTTGCCGGTGTGGCCCGCCAGGTCGATCAGGATGTCAATGCCTTCGGCGCGGATGGCCTCGGCCTGGTGCTGGGGGCTGAAGCCCGCCAGGGGCACAAAGTGGTCGGCGTGGCGCTGCACGCGCTCGGTCACATGGTCGTCGCGGGGGAAGAGGTAGAACGCAAACACCTCGAATTGCCGCCGGTCCAGCTGCGCCAGCAGCCCTTCCACAAAGTACATGACCGAATGCACGCGGAAGTCGGGCGAGAGGAAACCGATCTTCAGGCGCTTCCAGGGCGATCCCCGGTGCTCGGCAAAACTCGGCCACTCGGGTTGCAGCGGGGGCTCGAACGTGGCGCCGTACTGCCGTGCGGCGGCCGACAGCTGGGCGGCGTCCACCTCGGGGTCGGCCAGCATGAACAGCAGCTTGTTGGTGTAGTTGCCCGGGTCGTTGGGGCGCAGGCCGATGGCGGTTTCGCAGTCCTTGACCGCCTCGCGCACCTGGCCCAGCTCGCGCCGGTGGATGGAGCTTTGCATGAGCGCAGCCACGCGGTCGTGCAGGGTCTCGGCCAGGGCGGCGGCCTTCTGGCTGGCATCAAACCCCTTGTCGTGCAGGCTCAGCAGGTAGCAGCACTCGGCCAGCTTGATCCAGCCAATGGCCTGCTGGGGGCGCAGCTCGCACACTTTTTCAAGCAGGGGCAGGGCGTCGATGTTGCGCGCCTGCTCGATCAGCACGTTGGCGTAGTTGACCAGCAGCTCGGCGTCGCCCGGCCAGTACACATAGGCCTGCCGGTAGGCCTGGAGCGCTGCATCGAACTCGCGCTGTTTGTTCAGCGAGAAGCCCAGCAGCCGGTGGGCGCTGAGGTGGCGGCTGTTCTTGCGCAGCACCTGGCGGCACAGGCGGGTGAGAAGGGGCCAGTCGGCAGCGGCCAGCGCTGCCTGCAGCCGGGGCGTGTCCTGTTCGGTGTGTTTGGATTGCACGTTGGCGCCGATCTACGAGCAAAAAAGGGCAGGGTGTGGTGGCAGTGTGCCATGTGCAAAGGGGCCCGATGGGCCCCTTTGTCTTGCTGTTCCACTGCGCAGCGGTGGGCCGGGCAGATGGTTTACTTGAGCAGCGACAGCACGCCCTGCGGGATCTGGTTGGCCTGGGCCACCATCGCCGTGCCAGCCTGCTGCAGGATCTGGGCGCGCGACAGGTTGGCGGTTTCGGCCGCGAAGTCGGCGTCCTGGATGCGCGAGCGCGATGCGGACAGGTTCTCGGAGGTGATCTGCAGGCTGGAGATGCTGGTCTCGAAGCGCGATTGCAGGGCGCCCAGTTTGGCACGCTCGCCGTTGATGAAGGCCAGGGCCGAGTCCACGGTCTTGAGCGCGTCGGTGGCGTTGGTGAAGGTGGTCACATCCAGGTTGGCCACGTTGTGCAGCGAGGAGCCCCCGTTGTCCAGCTGGTTGCTGGCCGAGGTCACGGCGAAGGACTTTTCGGAGTCCAGCGTGATGTAGCCGCCGGTGTTGATGAATTCCACGTTCGCATCGGCCGCCAGCGTCTGGGTCGCGCCGTTGCTGGCACCTGCCGCGTCGTAGCCGGTGACGGTGACCGCGCCCGCATTGGCGTTCACGGTGTCGCCGATCACGATGTTGTTGCCGGTGGCGTTGGTCAGGATGATCTGCGTGCCGTCGGAGTTGAGCGAGGCGTTGATGCCGGTCTTGGCCGCTTGCTCATTGATGGCCGACACGGCGGGGGAAAGGCGGTCGGTGCCAGTGCCTGCCACCAGCGTGAAGGAAATGGTGCGGGGGCTGGCGACGTTGTCGCCTTCCAGCGTCAGCGAGTACGAACCCGCCGCCGCCATGCCGCCCAGGCGCACCTCGGTGCGGGCCGTGGCCGTGACGCCGGTGGTGGACTGCAAGGCGTTGATCTGGTCGGCCGTGGCCTTGGCCGTGGCGCTCACGGCCACCGTCATGGTGCCGGTGCCCAGGTAGCCGCTGATGGCCACCGAGCCGGTGGTCACGCCGTTGGTGCCAGCGGTGGCCTGGGTGGCCGATGCGCCGATGCCCGAGCCGTTGGATGCAATGTTCTGGTTGTTGCCATAGACATTGGTGCGCAGGTTGGCCGTGGCGGCCACAATGGTCTGGTTGGCGTTGGCGCCCACCTGGAACTGTTGCGTACCAAAGGTGCCGTCCAGCAGTTTCTGGCCGTTGAACTCGGTGGTTTGCGAAATCCGGTCCAGTTCTGCCACCAGCTGGCCGACTTCCTGCTGCAGGGCCTGGCGGTCGCCCGCGCTGTTGGAGGCGTTGGCCGACTGCACGGCCAGTTCACGCACCCGCTGCAGGATATTGCCCGCCGACCCCATCGCACCTTCCGCCACCTGGGCCAGCGAAATCCCGTCGTTCGCATTGCGAACAGCCTGGTTCAGGCCCCGGATCTGGCTGGTGAAGCGCTCGGAGATCGCCAGACCGGCGGCATCGTCCTTGGCGCTGTTGATGCGCAGGCCCGACGACAGGCGCTGGATGGCTGAGTTGAGCGACATCTGGCTGGTGCCCAGATTGCGCTGCGCAGTCAGCGAGCTGATGTTGGTGTTGATGGTTGCTGCCATGGCGAAACTCCTTAACGTCGCAAGACGGATCTGTTTGCCGGTTCAAGCGCACCCGTCCGGCTGTCAATGGGGGAACGATGGGTGAATTGTGGAGATGCCGTTTTTTGGCGTTGGGCAGATAAGCGGCCAAAAAGTCGCACAACTTGTGCGTTTGCCCCTCAAGTTTTCCGGCGGCCACCCGAAAACACTTTCAACGGACCATGAGTGGCCCGCCGTTCACCAGACGCCCCAGGCGCTGGGAACCCAGGAGGCCAGCACGGTGCTGGCGCCCCGGCTGGCGGCAACGCCATATTCAGTCAGTTCTTTTCTGGAGATTTGCAATGGCTTCCACCATCAATACCAACATCAGCTCGCTCACCGCCCAGCGCAACCTGGGCATGAGCCAGACCTCGCTGAACACCTCCATCCAGCGCCTGTCGTCGGGCCTGCGCATCAACAGCGCCAAGGACGATGCGGCTGGCCTGGCCATTTCTGAGCGTTTCACCAGCCAGATCCGCGGCCTGAACCAGGCGGTTCGCAATGCCAATGACGGTATCTCCCTGGCGCAGACGGCTGAAGGCGCACTGAAGGCTTCCGGCGACATCCTGCAACGTGTGCGTGAACTGGCTGTGCAGTCGGCCAACGCTTCCAACAGCGCTGGCGACCGCCAGGCCCTGCAACAGGAAGTGGGCCAGCTGGTGTCCGAACTGGACCGCATCTCGCAAACCACGGAATTCAACGGCTCCAAGCTGCTGGACGGCACGTTCGGTACGCAACAGTTCCAAGTGGGCGCCAACGCCAACCAGACCATCGTGGCGGCCACCGCCAACCTGCGCACCAGCGTGTACGGCAACAACCAGAACGTGGCCTCCAACGGCTCGGGTATCGGCGCATCGGCCACCCAGGCCACCGCTGGCACCAACGGCGTGACCACGGGCTCCGTGGCCATTGCTGGCTACCTGGGCACCGGCACCCTGACGGTGGCTGTGAGCGCCACGGCCAAGGCCACGGCCGACCAGATCAACGCGCTGAAGGCTGACACCGGCGTGACCGCCACGGCCCGCACCGAAGTGCGCCTGGGTGGCATGGCGGCGGCGGGTTCGTACTCGCTGACGCTGGAAGGCGACAACGTGGGCTCCGCCCGCACCGTGTCCTTCACGCTGACCTCTGCCACCGGCACGGACCGCCTGTCGGCCGCCGTGTCCGCCATCAACGACCAGTCTGCCAAGACCGGTATCAATGCTTCGCTCAGCTCGGACGGTAGCCAGATCATTCTGAGCAACGCCACCGGCAACAACATCGTGGTGGGCGACACCGCCAATGCCAACGCGGCCAACGTGACGGTGACGGGCTACGACGCAGCCGGTGCCGCCAACGGTGCCACGACCACGCTGAGTTCTGCCGCAGCCTCGGTGGAGTTCGTCAACACGGGTGGCTACATCACGCTGGACTCCGAAAAGTCCTTTGCTGTGTCCTCGGCCAGCAACCAGCTGGATGCTGGCGGCTCGGCCCTGCAAACGGTGGCCAACCTGGACGTGACCACGTTCAGCAACGCGACCAACGCGCTGAAAACCGTGGACTCGGCCCTGGCCTTCATCAACGGTGAGCGTGCCAAGCTCGGTGCTCTGCAATCGCGCTTTGAAACCTCGATCAGCAACCTGCAAGTGACGTCGGAAAACCTGTCCTCCTCGCGTTCGCGTATTCTGGACGCCGACTTCGCCGCAGAAACTGCCAACCTGTCGCGCTCGCAGATCCTGCAACAGGCTGGTACGGCGATGGTGGCCCAGGCCAACCAGCTGCCGCAAGGTGTGTTGGCCCTGCTGCGTTAACAAGCGGCGGGCAAGGCAGTCAGGGCGTTGCAGCACCCTGAAGTGGCCCAGGCGGCGGCAGATTTCTGTCGCCGCCCTTTGGCTTTTTGGAGCAGCGGGTGCCAGGACCGCTGGATAAGACGGGTTTCCTGGCGTGTTTACGGACGTTCTTGATCGCCGTTCGGCGCCATAATTTCCGTTGAACCAGTTCAGGAGGTTGGTATGGCCACGATTTCATCCGTAGGTGTCGGCACAAACGGGCTTGATGTCAAAAACATCATTGCCAAGTTGGTCGAACTGGAAAAGGAGCCGCTGAACAAGCTCACGGTGCAGGCCGCAACGGTCAAAACCAAGATATCTGCCTTTGGGCAGATCAAATCACTGGTGTCCACCCTGCAGGACGCCGCCAGCAAGCTGACCAGCGTGACCGGCTGGAACGGGGTCAGCACCACCTCCTCGGATTCCAAATTTGTGTCCGCCACCGCCGTGGGTGGCACCCTGCCCACCACCTTCAGTGTGGAGGTGCAAGGCCTGGCCAAGGCGCAGGCTACCGCGTCGGCGGCCCTGTTGCCTGTGGGCGGTGCGCTGGGCGCCGGGACGCTGCGGCTGGAGCTGGGCAAGTGGAGTGTGGCTCCCTCGTCCTTCACGCCCGGCAGCGGCCAGCCGGTGGACATCACGATCAGCGCGAGCGACAAGCTCTCGGACGTGGCCAGCAAGATCAATGGTTCCAATGCCGGGGTGACCGCCTCGATCCTGTCGGATGCTTCCGGTGAGCGTTTGCTGCTGCGCAGCAAGAGCACCGGCGAGGAGTTCGGCTTCCGGCTGAGCGTGATGGAGGACGGCGACACCGATCCCCAGAGCGCAGGCAACACCGATGCCACGGGCCTGTCGCGCCTGGTCAATGGCACCACGGTCACGCAGGCGGCTGCCGATGCCAAGGCCACGGTCAACGGGATTGCCGTGTCTTCGGCCACCAACACCTTTGCCTCCACGATCTCGGGCGTGACCTTCAAGGCGGAGCAAATCACCACGGCGCCGATCGAAATCACCGTGGGCAAGGACGAGTCGGCCATCAAGTCCAACATCGACGGGTTCGTGAAGGCCTACAACGCCATCAACGAACTGCTGCAGGAAGCGACCAAATACGACGCAAAGACAGGTTCGGCGGGTCTTCTGCAGGGGGACTCGACCGCTGTGGCGCTGCAGAACTCGCTGCGCAACGCGATCCAGTCGATCTCGACCGGTGGCGGGGGCTTTCAGCGCCTGGCAGATGTCGGTATCACGCAGCAGCTGGGCGGTAACCTGGCCGTGGACTCCACCAGGCTGAACAAGGCCTTGACGGAAAAGCCCGACGACGTGAAGAACCTGTTCCGCAACACCGGAGGCGGATCGGCCGATGGCATTGCGGTGCAACTGAAGGCGCTGACCACCAATTTGCTGGCCAACGATGGTTTCTTCAAATCCAAGGACGACACCCTGCAGCTGAGCCTCAAGCGCAATTCCCAGGACCAAACCCGCGTGAACGAAAAGGTTGACGCATTTGAAAAACGCATCACGCGGCGCTATAACGCGCTGGACACCCAGTTGAGCAGCCTGAACGGCCTGAACGCCTATATCTCGCAGCAGGTGGCGGCCTGGAACAAATCGACGGGCTAAATAAACAGAGGCTTCAGTTTTCTTGGCGCTCGCCGATAACTTAAGTAATACCTCGGAAGGATTGTCAGCATGTTCAGCGCCTACAGCCCCCGTGCAGCCAACGCTTACCAGCGCATCAATGTAGAGACCAGCATGCACACGATCGACCAGCACCAGCTGGTCAGCCTGTTGTATGAGGGCGTTCTGAACTCCATCGCCACCGCGCGTGGCGCCATGGCACGGGGCGACGTGCTGGGCAAGGTCAACGCCATCGCCAAGGCGGTGCGCATTCTCGAAGAAGGCCTGAGCACTTCGCTCGACAAGGTGGACGGCGGTGAGCTGGCCGAGAACCTGGGTGCGCTGTACGACTACTGCATGCGCCGCCTGATCCTGGCCAACGCCCGCAACGACGACGCGATGATGCAGGAAGTCATGCGCCTGATCGAGCCCGTGGCCCAGGGTTGGAACGACATCAAGAAATCCGGCGCTGCAGCGGCTTCTGCCGACGCGCCCGCCGCCACTGGCCAGCCCGTGCTGGTGGAGGCCTAAACCATGTCCCACATGCTGATTGACTATTACAAGGCGATTGAAGACAGCAGCGCCAAGATGCTGGAGGCTGCCCGGCTCAAGGACTGGGACGGCGTGGTGCGCTACGAAGGTGCCTGTGCCGTGCTGATCGAGCAGCTGCGCTTCAAGTCGCAGGAGCACGAGCTGCTGCCCGAGCACCGCCGCGAAAAGACCCGCATCATGCAGCGCATCCTGCGCAACGACGCCCAGATCCGCTGCCTGGCCGAGCCCTGGCTGGCACAGTTCGAACACCTGTTCGAAGGGCAACCCCAGATGATGCACTGAGGCGCGCAACAAGCCCCAAGACAAAGCCGACCCTGTGAGGTCGGCTTTTTCATGGAAAAATTGGGCTTCTCCGCGCTCCCAATAAGCGCTTAATGCTATCAAATTAGGAGTAATATGCGGGCGCTGTTGCGGGATACGGGCGCGTACCAGTGTCAGGGCAGCCGAGCAAGGGCCGCCCCGCAGCGAGGGCTGCGTCCCCCTGCCCGCAGCGCGCAGCGCGCAGCGTTGCGAGAGCGGGGGGAAGGCGCGCAGCGCCTCAGGGGGGTGCCCCTGTTTATACCTGCATGTTCATGATGTCGGTATAGGCCTGCAC
>Ga0187845_1000658_pt1 | contig 20569 bp, 13 predicted proteins | sample SpaLakP09_SKY_68_FD_134515 | JGI IMG/M metagenome (GOLD analysis project Ga0187845, IMG submission 134515) | Oligotrophic lake water microbial communities from Sparkling Lake, Wisconsin, USA - SP09_SKY_68 | ecosystem: Environmental > Aquatic > Freshwater > Lake | place: USA: Sparkling Lake... | reverse complement strand
GATGAGCCGCGACCCGGTGCCCTTCACCGATGTGACGGCGCTGAAAACCTATATCCTGGAGCTGTTGGCGTGATGCGCTACTCGAAAAAAATCGTGCTTGTGACCGGTGCACGCCGCGGCGTGGGCCGCCTGCTGACGGAGTATTTTCTGAAGGAAGGTGCGCGCGTGATCGGCTTCAGTCGCCATGCCGACACCGAGCTTCAGGCCGAGCACTACACGCCCATGGAGGTCGACGTTGGCGATGCCGAGTCGGTGGCGCGCGGCTTTGCGCTGGTGCGCAAGCAGTTCGGCAAGGTAGACATCGTCATCAACAATGCCGCGGTGCTGACCTCTCAATATTCGATGATCATGCCACCGGCGGCCGTCAAGGCGATGCTGGATGCGAATGTCTTCGGCACCTTCATGGTCTCGCGCGAAGCCGCCAAGCTGATGCGCGCCGGCAAGTGGGGCCGCATCATCAATATCGGTTCGATGGCGGCCAGCCTGGAGCCCATCGGCGACTCGGTCTACGCCGCCACCAAGGCGGCGGTAAGCACGTTGGCCAATGTCATGGCCAAGGAGTTTGCGTCGCTGAACATCACGTGCAATACGCTGGGCATCACCGGCATCGAGACCGACATGCTGAGCCAACTGCCACGGGACAAGATCGACGCGGTGATTGCCGGTCTGCCTCTGCCGCGCTATGCCACGCCGGACGACATCTTCAACATCGTCGATTTCTTTGCCTCCGAGCGCAGCGCCTGTATCACCGCGCAGACTGTGTTCCTTGGAGGAGTGAACTGAGATGTTGATGCGCCCAGACGCGAACTTCGTTCACTGCCCCCCGATGGGGCGCTCAGCGTCCTTCGCGCGGCCGGGCGGACGCGGATGAGGCTCGATGCGGTCGAGCTGCTGCTGGACGGCGCCTTGCGCCGCGTCACCAATTCCGACCTGCATTCGAACACCTATCTGCTGGCCGACTCGGAGCAAAGCGGGAACTGCGTTGTCGTGGACCCGGGGCTTGACCACGAGCGCGTGGCCGCCGCGATTGCCGACAGCGGCTGGACGCCCGCCGCCATCCTGTGCACCCACGGCCACTTCGACCATGTCGGCGGAACGGCCGTGCTGCAACAGCGCTACGGCGTTCCGGTCTATCTGCGCAGCGCCGACCTGAAACTGGCCAAGCTGTCCAACTTCATGATGGCCGCCTTCAAGCTGAAGTCGCGTATTGCCTTGCCCGAATTTACGCTGCTGCCCGATGACGGCGCCGAGGTCGAAGCCATGGGCCGCCGTTTCACCTTCCATGCCTTGCCCGGCCACACGCCGGGCAGTGCCGGCATCGCGGTGGACGGCCTGCTGTTCTCCGGCGACTCCCTCTACGCGCGTCGCACCGCCCTGTCCAAACTGCCCGGCGAAGACCATGACCAGCTGCGCGCCTCGCTGCGCCAGCTGTTCGGCTGGATTGCGGGCGATGTGCTGGTGTTGCCCGGCCACGGTGGCACGGCCACCATTGATGAAATCCATGCCGGCAATGAGGCGCTGCGCGCCTTCATGTCGGTGGCTCTGCCTGTCTGAAACGCCCATCATGACCGTTTTGAATCCCCATCTCCCCGCTGTCTCGATCATCGGCGTCGGCCACCACCTGCCGGCCCAGTTCGAGGACAACGAGACGCTGTGCCGAAATCTTGAGGTGACGCCCGAATGGATCATCGAGAAGATCGGCATCGAGCGCCGCTACATCGCCGCCCCCGATGACACCGCCTGGGGCTATGCCGTGAACTCGGCGCGCCAGGCGCTGGCGATGGCACAAGTCGAACCGGCGCAGCTGGGCATGATCATCTGCTGCACGTTTTCGGGCGACTACCAGTTCCCGCCGCTGTCGGCCAAGGTGGCCCATGAATTGGGCGCGACACAGGCGCAGATTTTCGATCTTCAGGCCAATTGCTCGGGCTTTGTCGCCGGTTTGACCGCCGCCTCGGACCGCATGCGCGTCGATCCCTCGGTCGGCTATGCGTTGGTCATCGGCGTCGAGCTGTGCAGCCGCTACATCGACCGACGGGACGTCAATACCGCCGTCTACATCAGCGACGGCGCGGGCGCGGCGGTGCTCGGGCCGGTCGACGCCGGGCTGGGCATTCAGGCCTCTGCCTTTCACACCGATGCCTCCAACTACGAAGCGGTGCGCCTGCGTGGTGGCGGGGCGGCGCACGCCAACAATGGCCGCGCCTTCGAGGCGGCCGTCGACCTGATGGAGATGAACGGCATCGCGACCTGGAAACAGGCCATCACGCACCTGCCGTCCACGCTGCGGCGCGCTTGCGCCAAGGCCGCCGTGGACGTGAAGGAGCTCGACTTTGTGATCTTTCACCAGGCCAATCTGCGCCTGATCGAATACCTGGCGAAGAAGCTGGGCCTGGGCATGGACAAGACCTACACCAACGTGGCGCGCATCGGCAATACCGGCTCGGCATCGGTGGCGATTGCCCTCAGCGAGGCCCAGCGCGACGGCTACCTTCATGACGGTGATCTCGTCGCCTTTGCTGGCGTTGGCGCCGGATTCAATTTCGCCGCCAGTGTCTGGCGTTGGACACTTGGGGTGCCGCGATGAGTGTGTTTGCGAACTTTGAAACGGTTCAGGAGGGCGACCAGCAGTCGCTGGTGAAGCAGATCACCGAGGCCGATATCCGCCGCTTTGTCGAGCTGACCGGCGATGACAATCCGCTGCACGTCGATGCCGATTACGCAGCCGAAACCTCGTTCAAGGAAATCGTCGTCCACGGCATGCTGGGGGCGTCTTTCATCTCGACGGTGATCGGCACCAAGCTGCCCGGGCCGGGTGCCTTGTGGGTGTCGCAGGCGATGGATTTCAATCTGCCGGTGCGGTTGGGTGACACCTTGACCGTCACCTGCACGGTGCTGAAGAAGCATGCCCGTGACCGGCTGCTGGAGCTGGACACCCGCATCACCAACCAGCACGGCCAGGTGGTGTTGAGCGGCGGCGGCAAGGTCAAGCTGCTGGAGCCGCCCAAGCCCAAGGCGCTGGCGCTTGAGGCGAAGCTGAAGGTGGCCATCGTCACCGGCGGGGCAGGCGGCATCGGCCGGGTGATCTGCGAAAAACTGGTGGCTGATGGCTTTGCCGTCGTCGTCAACTACCACTCGGGCCAGGAGCGTGCCCAGGCCTTGGTGGCCAAGCTCAAGCAAGCTGGCGGCCAGGCTGTGGCCGTGCAGGCTGATGTGTCCACCGAGGCTGGCGCCGCGAAGCTGGCGCAGCAGGCGCAGGCGCACTTCGGCGGCGTGACCGTGCTGGTCAATGCCGCCTCGCCGCGCATCGTCGCGCGCCAGGTCGAGGATCTCGCCTGGGGCGAGGTTCAGCAGCAACTCGACGTGCAGCTGAAGAGTGCCCTGCTGATGATCCAGGCCTGCAAGCCGGCGATGGTGGCGGCGGGCGGCGGGCGCATCATCTCCTTGGGTTCGCAGAGCTGGGACGGCACGCCGGTGGCGGGCTGGACGGCCTATGCCATCGCCAAGGGCGCGTTGTCCACGCTGACCCGCTACCTGGCGGCCGAGCTGGGCCCGCAGGGCATCACCGTCAACCTGGTCTCGCCGGGCATGACCAACACGGCTTTCATCTCGAATGTCTCCGAGAAGCAGCAGCTGATGGTGGCGCGGCAGACCCCGCTGCGCAGGCTTGCCGAGCCCGAGGACACGGCCGGTGCGGTGGCCTTCCTGGCCTCCGAGCAGGCGGCCTACGTTACCGGCCAGAATCTGCGCGTCAATGGTGGGGGATCGATGGCGTGGTGAATCAGGACAAGGACGCGCTGGCCGTGCTGGCCCGCGCCGATGCGGCCATGGTCGAGGTGCTGGGTGCGCTGAAAGCCCTGGACCAAAGCGCTGCCACCTTTCGCACGCTGAAGGTCGGCATTGCCGCCAACGTTACCGTCGATCTGCTGGCCAACTACCTGCGCCGCCATGCCTATCTGGCCGGGGTGCGGCTGGAGGTGGCCAAGGGCAACTACGACGATCTGGTCGGCGATGTGCAGGCCCATGCGCAGGCCGGCGTGGACCTGCTGCTGATCCTGCCCTTCTTCGACAATCTGCAACCGGCCTGGGAGACCCAGCTCGAAACGCTGGACGACGCCACCCGCAAGGCCGCGCAGGCAGACTACCTAAGCCGCCTGCAGTTGGCCTTGCAGTCTGCCGCTGGCGTGGGCCAGGTCTTGCTGCTGGGCGCGCATTTGTGGAATCCGCAGGTGGCGCACGGCAGCCCGCAGCAGCAGGCGCTGGACGCGTTCAACACCGGCCTGGCCGAGGCCGCCGCCGCACATGCCAACACGCGCCTGCTCGAAATGGCCGGCCTGCTGGCACGCGTCGGCACCCGCCAGGCCTTCGACGCGCGCTTCTACCTGCGCGCCAAGGCGCCGTACACCACTCCCTTCATCGACCAACTGGCGCGCGAGGTGGCGCTGGCGACCCGCCAGTTCGGCAGCGTCTTCCACAAGGTGCTGGTGCTGGACGGCGACAACACGCTGTGGGGCGGCATCATCGGCGAAGACGGGCTCGATGGCGTCAAGCTGGACCCCTACAGCTTCCCCGGCAATGTGTTCTGGACGGTGCAGCAGCAGTTCAAGGCGCTGGAAGCGCAGGGCGTGCTGCTGTGCCTGAACAGCAAGAACAACGCCGCCGACGTCGAGGAGCTGATGCGCGAGCATCCGGCGATGGTGCTGCGTGTCGGACACATCGTCGCCCGCCGCGTCAACTGGGATGACAAGCCCAGCAATCTGCGTGCGTTGGCGGCCGAGCTGAACCTGGGCCTGGACAGCTTTGTCTTCATTGACGACTCGGCCTTCGAGATCGAGGCGGTGCGCGAGCAGCTGCCCCAGGTGACGGTGTTCCAGGTGCCCAAGGTGCTGCATGACTACCCGGCTCTGGTGCGCGAGCAGGTGATGCCCTTGTTCCTGGCCGGCGGCGTCAGCGCCGAAAGCCGCTCGAAGACGCAGCAGTACAAGAGCCTGGCCGAGGCCGCTAAAGCGCAGGCCAGCTTCGGCAGCCAGGAAGAGTACTTGCGCTCGCTGGCCCTGAGCATCAGCCTGCAACGCGACGCGAGCACCCAGGTGGCGCGCATCACCGAGCTGATCGGCAAATCGAACCAGTTCAATCTGACGACGACGCGGCTGCAGGCCGGCGACGTGGCCGCGCTGATGGAGCGGCCCGACGCCACCGTCTATTCCTTCTCGGTCAGCGACCGCCTGGCCGAGCATGGCCTGACCGGCGTGCTGATCACGGTTGACGAGGGCGGTGACACCGTGGTGCACAGCTTTCTGATGAGCTGCCGGGTGATCGGCCGCGGCGTCGAATTCGCGATCTGGCGCGCCGTGGTGGCCGATGCGCTGGCGCGCGGAAAGCAGCGCCTGCGCGCCTCTTATCGCAAGACCGCCAAAAATGCACTCGTGGCAGACTTCTATGACAGGCTGGGCTTGACCCGGACCAATGAGGCGGACGACGGCAGTCGTTCATACGAAGCGCCGCTGGCAAACCTCCAGCTGGCCGAGAGTGCTTGGGTGGAGTTGCGCAATGCTTGATCGTGGCTTGGTGAAGAAGGTGATGGCGTCGGTGCTGGAGGTCGATGAGGCCAGCCTGAACGATGACTCCAGCATGGACAATGTGCCGGGCTGGGACTCGCTGAAACAGATGAATCTGGTGCTGGCGCTGGAGGAAAGCTTCGGCGTCTCCATCCCCGACGAAGACGCGGGCAATGCGACCTCGTACAAGTTGCTGGCGCTTGTGCTCGAAGAACAGCTTGCGGGCTGAAGTGGAACTGATCGGCTCTTCAGTGGGTGGCGGTTCTTTGCACCTCACGGCTGTGGGGCGGCAGAGGGGACGGGGGGCCGGCCACGACGGGCTGAAGTTTTGGCCAGTCCCTTCGGACCGGCCTCCAACTTCTTTATGCCCGCCCTGGGCGGCCCCCCATCCCCTCTGCGGAGCGGCTGGTGGCCGCCAATGGCACACGCGTTGCAGCAGGGATGAGGGTGTGCCGGTCGCAGCGGGCATCGAGAAGCCGATGTCCGGTCCGTCCAGGGCCGGACGATGCTTCAGCCCGCAGCGGCCGGCACGCCCTCGTCCCTGCCGCCTCAACCTTCAACTCGTTCAACGGGGACACTGACCATGAACTGGCTGCTTGAGCGCTTCGCAAAAGCCGACCCCGGGCTGAAGGCCTTCGTTCACAAGGGCCGCATCACCACCTACGGCGAAGTCTCCGAGACGATTACCCGCTTCGCCGCCGAATTGAAGACAAGAGACGTGCAGCCGGGCCAGACCGTCGTCATCCTGGCCGACTACGCGCCCGATGTGTTCTGCATGATTCTGGCGCTGGCCTCGCTGAAGACCATCGTCGTACCGATGACGCGCGGCTCGGTGATCGAGGAGGGTGAGGCGCTGTCCATTTCCGGCTGCGATCACGCGATCGACTTTGCGCCCGATGGCCTGAGCTGGACCTTGGAGCCGCGCTCGATTCCGGCGCCTAATCCGATGCTGGCCGAGTTCCGCGCGACCGGCAAGGCCGGCCTGGTGCTGTTCTCGTCAGGCTCCACCGGCAAGCCCAAGGGCATGCTGCATGACTTCGAGCGGGTGATGGACAAGTTTCTGGTCCCGCGCACGCCCATCGTGGCCATACCCTTCCTGATGCTGGACCACTTTGGCGGCATCAACACCATCCTGGCCATCACGGCCAGCCTGGGCACCGTGGTCACGGCCGAGAACCGCGCCATCGCCACCATCTGCCAGGCGATACAGGACTTCAAGGTCGAGCTGCTGCCGACCACGCCGTCCTTCCTGACTCTGCTGGCCGCCACCGATCTGTCGCAGCGCTACGACCTGACATCGCTCAAGCGCATCACCTATGGCACCGAGACGATGCCGCAGGCCACGCTGGACCGCATCCGCGCGCGTTTCCCGGGTGTCGAGCTGCAGCAGACCTATGGCCTGTCCGAGGTCGGCGTGCTGCGCTCGCAGTCGCGACCCGATGGTTCGCTGTGGGTGCGCATCGGCGGCTCGGGCTTCGAGACCCAGGTGCGGGACGGCATCCTGTGGATACGCTCCGACTACCGGATGATCGGATACCTGAACGCCCCCTCGGGCTTCGACGCCGAGGGCTGGTTCAACACGCAGGACCGGGTCGAGGTCGATGGCGACTATTTCCGCATCCTGGGCCGTATCACGGACCTGATCAATGTCGGCGGCCAGAAGGTCTATCCGGCCGAGGTCGAGGACGTGATCCTGGCCCAGCCGAACATCGCCGACGTGGTGGTGGTCGGCGAGAAGCATGCGCTGCTGGGCCAGATCGTCGTCGCCAAGGTGGTGGTGCATGAGCCCGAGGCGGCCGATGCGCTGCGCCTGCGCATCCGCCGTGCCTGCCTGGCCAGGCTGGCGGCCTTCAAGGTGCCGGCCAAGGTGGAGTTGCTTGACCAGGAGATCTACTCTGCCCGTTTCAAGAAGATGCGGCGCTGAAATCCGGCTATTCCTGCATTGAAAGGGCGCGTTCAGCGGCCACAATCGACGGCAAAGCTACAGGGTGTGCCATGTCCATTGATCGCTGCCAGATCCTCGATCTGCCCAAGATTCAAGACCCGCGGGGAAACCTGACCTTCATCGAGGGCGGTATCCACGTGCCTCTCGACATCCAGCGCGTCTACTACCTCTACGACGTGCCCGGCGGCTCCGAGCGGGGCGGCCATGCGCACAAGCAGCTGCACCAGTTCATCGTCGCGATGTCGGGCAGCTTCGACGTGGTGCTGGATGACGGCAAGGACAAGAAGCGTGTGCACCTGAACCGCAGCTACAACGGCCTCTACGTCTGCCCGATGATCTGGCGCGAGCTGGACAATTTCTCGTCCGGTGCCGTCTGCATGGTGCTGGCCTCGACCAAGTACGAAGAGGCCGACTACTACCGCGACTATGCCGAGTTCATGCTGGCGAGGTGGAGCAAGTGATGCTGCCCTTCCTTGACCTGAAGCGCATCAATGCCTCGCATGACGCCGCCATCCGCGCGGCAGTGAACCGCGTGCTGGACTCGGGCTGGTACATCCTCGGTGACGAATGTGCTGCCTTCGAGCGCGAGTACGCGGCCTACTGCGAGGTCAAGCACTGCATCGCCGTGGCCAATGGCCTGGACGCGCTGCACCTGATTTTGCGTGCCTATGGCATAGGCGCCGGCGACGAGGTGATCGTGCCGTCGAACACCTTCATCGCCACCTGGCTGGCCGTCAGCCAGGCCGGTGCAACGCCGGTGCCGGTGGAGCCGAACGCTGCCACCCACAATATCGACCCGGCCCTGATCGAAGCCGCGATCACCTCGCGCACCAAGGCCATCATGCCGGTCCATCTGTACGGCCAGCCGGCCGAGATGTCGGCCATCATGGACATCGCCCGCCGCCATGGCCTGAAGGTCATCGAGGACGCCGCTCAGGCCCATGGCGCCCGCTTCCAGGGCCGGCGCACCGGTGGCCTGGCCGATGCCGCCGGCTTCAGCTTCTACCCGGGCAAGAATCTCGGTGCGCTGGGCGACGGCGGCGCCATCACTACCGACGACGACGCCCTGGCCGCCAAGCTTCGCATGCTGCGCAACTATGGCGCCAGCGTCAAATACCACCATGAGATGGCCGGCGTGAATTCGCGGCTGGATGAGATCCAGGCGGCGATGCTGCGCGCAAAGCTGCCGGCGCTGGATGCCGAGAACGACGCGCGCGGCCGTGTCGCTCACCTCTACCTCGAAGCGCTGCGCGGCCTGCCGCTGGACCTGCCGGTTGTTGCTCGGGGCGCCGAGCCCGTATGGCATCTGTTCGTCATCGGCACCCACCGTCGCGCCGACCTGCAGGCAGCGTTGACCGAGGCGCAGATCGGCCATTTGGTGCACTACCCGATCGCCTGCCATCGCCAGCAGGCCTATGCCGGGCAGACCTGGCCGGCGCTGCCGATCGCCGAGCGCCTGGCCGAGCGCGTGTTGAGCCTGCCGATCGCGCCCTATATGACGGCCGACGACGTCGGCCAGGTGGCGGCCGTGATCCGAGCCGCACTGAGCTGAACTGCCGGGCACCATGCAATTCACCACCCTGGTTCCGGCCTACAAGCCCAAATACCTGATCGAGCTGCTGACCGCGCTGCGCCACCAGACCGTCAAGCCGGCGCGGGTCATCATCTCGGACGACAGCCCCGACCAGGCCTTTGTCGCGATGCTGTCCGAGGACCCGATCAAGCGCGCCATCGCCGATCTGAAGGTCACCGTGCTGCCGGGCCCGCGCAGCGGCGCCTACAACAATTTCCGCCGGCTGCTGCAGCTGTTCGGCGAGCAGCCGACCGAGCTGTTCCACCTGCTGCTCGACGACGACATCCCTTACCCCAGCTTCTACGAGCGCCACCTGCAGGCGCACAGCAGCGGCACGGTGCACTGCGCGGTCAGCCGGCGCTGGACGGCGCTGGAGTCGGGCCAGCCGATACGCGATCTGCCGGTGCCCATGGCCGTGGCCACGCATCCGCAGCGCCTGCTGGGACTGGACGCCCGCGTGCTGTTCACCCAGACCGCCGGCATGAGCGCCAACTGGCTGGGCGAGTTCTCCAACGCCACCTTTCGCGCCAGCATGGCCGCGGAGCTGGACGACCCCAGCCTGGCCGGTATCTGCTTTACCGGCCTCGAAGACCTGGGCGCGTTTCTGAAGGCCAGCCTGCACGGGCCTGTGGGCTATATCAACGACCACCTGGGCTATTTCCGCACCAGCGGCGAGCAGCATTCGGCCGATCCGATGGGGCGGCCGATGAAGCTGGCCCATCTGGCCTATGTGGCCCTGGCCATCGCCGGCCGCCGGCTCGACCAGCTGACACCCGAGCAGTGCAAGAGCGTGCTCGCGGCGCTGTGCCCGCTGATACCGCAGCGCTACGGCCAGCAGGCCGACCTGGCCGAGCTGAACGCGGTGATGCCGGCGCTGGCCAGCGGTGATTCGGCGGCCGAGAACGACTTCCTGGCGCTGTGGCAGGTCTATAGCGGTGCGGCGGCGCGTCGGCCGCTGAACGCCTTGGCGGGCTGAGTCATGGCGCGACTGGACGACTTCCTGGCCGTCGAGCGCGAGCTGGCGCAGGCCAACCGCCAGCGCCTGGCCGTGCAGTACGGGCAGCCGCTGGGCAGCCTGTCGCGTGACGAGGTGGCCATCGCCGGCGTTGACGGCTGGCAATACATCGCCAATGGCAACAATGCCTGGGAGCAGCAGTACCTGGGCCAGATGCAGCTGGCCCCGGACGGCCTGCAGCAATGGCAGGCCGCCTTCGAGCGCCGGCTGACGGCGGCGCACAGCATAGGCGCGCATTTCGCGCACCTGGTCGTGCCCGAGAAGCAGGCCATCTTCCCCGGCGCCCGCTGGCCGGCCGGCGGTGCGGTGCCTGCCCCCAAGCCACTGGCCGACCGCCCGGTGCAGCAGATGCAGAAGGCCATACCGCAGGGCCTGGTCTATCCGGTCGAGCGCCTGCATGCCGAGTCCTGGCGCGCCGAGCTGGCCTTTCGCGGCAACAGCCACTGGTGCGCCAGCGGTGCCTGGTTCGGTTTCTGCGAGCTGATGCAGGCCGTCTGGCCCGAGCGCGAGTTCGACTTCAGGCATGTGCCGCTGGCGCGCAGCTGGTGGCGGCATGATTTGCTGCTGAAGTTCGTCGAAGAGGAGTGCTTCGAGAGCGTGATTGCCATACCCCGGCGCTCGGCAATGGTCTATGACAACCACCTGATGGCCACCACGGGCCGCCATGTCGGCAACCACTATGTGCTACAGAACGCCGCCGCGCCGATACAGGAAGCGGTGGTGATTTTCGGCGACAGCTATTCCTTCGATGTCGGCTTCTCGGACCTGATGGCGGCCTTCTTCGGCCAGGTCCATTTCGTCTGGAACACCTTGATCGATTTCCAGTACTGCAAGAGTGTCAACGCCCGCCTGGTGCTGGTGCAGAGCGCCGAGCGCTATCTGGTGCGGCCTCATACCCAAGACCTGCTGCCAACCTGAGATTTCGTGTGCCAGACCGCGAAGCGCTCTGGCTCCGACCGATTGAGAGCGAAAGAAAGAAGCCATGAAAGTCTGCCTGGTCCAGTACAACCCCTTCTATCCCAAGGTGGGCATTCTCGACGCCTACAACGAGGTAGTGGAGTCCTATCACTGGGGTTTTGCCGCTTTAGGTCACCAGGTGGACCGGCGCATGAACCACTTCGACCCCGAGGCGGTGAACATCGTGTTCGGCTTCCAGATTCCGCTGCAGCTGGGGCTGATCGACAGCTTCCCGGAGAACACCATCTTCTTCAATATGGAGCGCTATGCGGGCCAAAACCTGGCCGGCACGGCGGCCGAGTACGTGGCGCGCAAATACTGGCTCTGGGACTATGCCGAGGGCAATGTCGCGACCTGGAATTCGCTGCAGCCGCGCCGCCCGGCCTTCTATGCCAAGACGGCCTATGCGCCGAACCTGGAGAAGGTGCCGGCCGCCGTGGAGCAGGACATCGACGTGCTGTACTACGGCAATGTCACGCCGGACCGCTCGGAGTCGCTGCACAAGATCGCGGCCTTGCGCCGCGACCTGACGGGCCTCTCTGTGATGACGCTGTGCAATGTCTGGGGCAAGCAGCGTGACGAGTTCATCGCCCGCTCCAAGGTGGTCGTCAACTTCTCGCGCGGCAATCTGTTCGAGATCGTGCGCGTGTCCTACCTGATGGCCAACCGCAAGGCCGTGGTCTGCGACTACACCGAGGAGCTTGAGATCGAGCCCGACCTGAATGGAGTGCTGCGCTTCGTCAAGACGCCCGACATCCTGGCCACCTGCCAGGCACTGGTGGAGGACGACGCGGCGCGTGCGGCCTACGCCAATGCCGGCTATGAGGCGATCAAGCAGCGCGATATCCGCGATGTGATCCGGCAGGCGTTTCCCTAAACCATCGTCATCCAGTGATGGCGGTCGTCGCGCCACAGGTGCAGCTCCAGCACCGGATGCAGCAGCTCGGCAGGCGCTGACTCCGAGGCGGGCGCCGGCTGGGCCTCATGCGTGCCGGGCATCGCCGGCAGCAGGCTGCCGCTGGGCGAAGCCAGCACTTCGTTGAGGGCCGGTGTGGCCGCCGTCCTGGCTGCTTCGGGCGCCTGGCCGGCCAGCCACACATCGGCCAGCGCCTGCTGGCTCCCATCGGCCTTGGTGTAGCTGGACACCAGGCCCAGCACATTGCCATGGTCGGTCTGCATGCCCGCCTGCGCGTGCAGGTCCAGCGAGACGATCTGGTAGTCGCTCAGCAGCTTCAGCTCGCCGGCGTCGGTGACCCCGTCATGGTTGGCATCGACCCAGAGGCGCAGGTCCTTGAACGCGGCATCTGCGACGCTGAGCTTGCCGTCGTGGTTGCTGTCGTGCTGGGCCAGCGCAATGAAGCCATTGCCGGCGCGGGTGCCGTCGGGCAAGAGGGTGGCGCCGCCGAACAGTTCGCCGCCGTGATTGATCTTGCCGTCAAGATTGCGGTCCATCACCAGCAGACCGTCACCCGGCGCGACCCATCCGAATCGGTCGGCCTGACCGATGTTGTGCAGGTCGAAATTGACGCCCTGGGCCGCGCTCAGCGTGTTGATGCCATGGCCGTCCAGGTCCAGCATCAGCGGCGTGGCCAACAAAAAGGCGGCCAGCTGTGCACCCGACATCACCGACACGTCGGCGCCCTCGAAGGCGGCAATCTGATGCGTGCCCATGGCCATGATGTCGGCCGTCTCCAGCCCCGGTATCTGCTGTGTGGTCAGCGCGACGATGTTCTCGGTGCTCAGCACATGGGCCTGGGCGGTGGTCAGCGAGGAAATCTGGGCCGTGCTCAAGGACGAGAAATGCTGGGTGTTCAGATGGGCGATCTGATCCGTGCTCAGCGCCGCGATATGGGCGGTGCTGAGGCGCTGAAAGGGTGTCGCGCCCAGCGCATTCAGGTCCTCGGTACTCAGAGCGGAGACCTGGTCGGTCGTCAAGGTAGCGACCTGCGCCGCCGTCAATGCGGACATCTGCTGGGTGCTCAAGCCGTCCAGCTGCGAGGGGTTCAGCGCGCGCAAGGCGTTCGGCGTCAGGGCGGCCAGGTCCTGGGTTTCGATGGCGCCCAGTTGCTCGGAGCTGAACGAGGCCGCCTGCGCCGTGCTGAAGGCGCTGAACTGCCGCGTCGTCAGGGCGATGATGTCTTCGGTGCCCAGCGCGTGCACGGCGGCCAGGCTCAGGCTGCCGATGGCGCCGGTGCTCAAAGCGGCCAGATCGGCCGACTCAAGCGCCTGGATCTGCTGAGTGGTGAAGCCGGAGACCTGGGCGCTGGTCAGTGCCGAGAACTGCAGGGTGCCCAACGCATTCAAGGTGCCGGTGGCCAGCGCGCCCAGCTGCTCGCTGGTGAAGGTGGTCACTTGGGCAGTCGACAGCGAGCCCATCTGCGCCACCGTCAGGCCACCGAACTGCGCCGGCGACAGTGCCCGGAAGGCGGCCACCGACAGCGCGCCTATGTCCTGGGTCTCGATGGCGGCGATCTGCTCCGAACTCAGCGCCGCCGTCTGGGCCGAACCCAGCGCCACGAACTGCTTGCTGCTCAGCGCGGCTATGCCCTCGGGGGTCAGCGCCGCGAAGGCGGCTGTGCTCATCGAGCGCAGGGCGGCAGTGCTGATGGCGTTCAGGTCGGCCGTTTCCATCAGCGGAATCTGTGCCGTCGTCAGCGCCGCGACCTGGGCACTGCCCAGCGAGGCGAATTGGCGGGTGCTGAGCGCATTCAGCTCCTCATTGCCGAGGCCGGCGATCTGCACCGTGCTCAGTGCGGCCACCTGCGCCGTGGTCAGCGCCATCATCTGCTCAGGTATCAGCCCGCTGAGCTGTGTGGCGGCCAGGCCGCGGATGGCGGCGGTACTCAGCGCGGCCAGGTCCTGGGTCTCAATCGAGGCGATCTGCAGCGCGTTCAGCGCCGCCATCTGGCTGGAACTCAGCGCCGCGAACTGGCGGGAACTCATCGCGACAATGGCGTCGCCGCTGAGTGCCTCGATGGCCATGGTGCTGAGCAGCCGTATCGAGGTCGTGCTCATCGAAGCCAGGTCTTCCAGCTCCAGGCCGCCCACCTGTGCCGGCGTCAGCGCCGCCACCTGGGCGCTGGTCAGCGAGGCAAACTGCCCGGTGCTCATCGCGTTCAGCGCCTGGTTGCTCAGCGAGGCGACCTGGTCCGTGCCCAGCGAGGCGACCTGGCGCGTGCTCAGGGTCATCATCTGATCGGCGCTCAACCCTTGCATCTGGCCGGGGGTCAGCGCGCGCAGCGCAGTGGTGCTCAGCGCGGCCAGGTCGGCCGGCTCGATGGCGCCGATCTGTCGGGCGCTGAGAGCCCCCATCTGAGCCGAGCCCAAGGCCGAGATCTGCGCGCTGCTCAAGGTGACCATCGCCTCGGCGCTGAGCGCAGCGATGGCATCGGCGCTCAGCGCGCGAATCGCCGAGGTGCGCAGGGCGGCCAGATCCTCCATCTCGATATTGCGCAGCTGCGCGGCCGTCAGCACCGAGGCCTGGGCGCTGGTGAGGGCGGCGAACTGGGTTGGATCGAGCGCATTGAGTTTTGCGGCGGCCATGCCCGGGAGCTGGTCCGTGGCCAGGGCCGCGACCTGAACGGTGCTGAGCGACAGCAACTGTTCCGCGCTGAGGCTGTTCAGCTGGGCGGCGCTGAGGGCGCCGACCTGGGCCGCCTTGAGTCCGTCGAGCTGCTCGGCCGACAAGACGCGCAGTGCCACCGGCGACAGCGCGGCAATGTCGGCGCTGTCGATCGCGCCCAGCTGGGTGGAAGACAGCGCGGCCAGCTGCAGCCCGTTCAGCGAGGCGACCTGCTGGCTGCTCAGGGCCATCATCGACCCGGTGCTGAGCGCGGCCATGTCGTCGGTGCCCAGGCCGCGCAGGGCGGTCGTGCTGAGGGCTTGAAGGTCGGCGCTCTCCAGTTGGCGGATCTGCAACGTGCTCAGCGCCGCGATCTGGCTGCTGTTCAGGACCGCGAACTGGGCACTGCCCATCGCATCAAGCGCGCGGGTGCTCAGCGTCTGCAACTGCGCACCGGTCAGCGCGGCGGCCTCGGCCGTGGTCAGGGCGGCCATCTGCACGGTGCCCAGGCCAGCCATGGCTTCGGTGTTCAGCGCGGCCAGGTCGGCCGTCTGCAGCGCGCGGATTTGCGCCGTGCCCAGCGCGGCCACCTGCTGGCTGGTCAGCGTGGCGAACTGGCCGGTGCTCAGGGCATTGAGGTCGCCGGTGCCCAGCTTGTTGATCTGCACGGTGGACAGATTGGCGACCTGGCTGCTCGTCAGCGCTGGCGTCTGCGCATCGGTCAGCGCAATGATGTGGGCGGTGGACAGCGAGCGTAGATTGGCCGTGCTCAGCGCCGCAAGGTCCTGCGTCTGTAGCGCCGCCATCTGCAGGGTGGTGAGGCCAGGCACCTGGGCACTCGTCAGGTTGTTGAACTGCCCCGTGCTCAGCGCATTCAGCTGCTGCGTGCTCATGACCGCAATCTGCGCCGACGTCAGCGCGGCCGCCTCGGCGTCGCTGATGGCCAGCGGGTCGGGCTGCGGCGCGGCGCTGAACAGCGCCAGCAGCTTCTTGCTCAGCCAGGCTAGCATGGCCGCGCTCCAGCGCGCTGCGGTGATGGGCGCCCTTGCGATGAGTTCATGGCGGCTTGGGGCATGTAGCTATGGGGCTGGCTCTGCATCTTGCGACCAGGCGCCGGCCCGCTGCCGTCGAGCAGCGGGCCGGTGTCCCCAGGAGCATGGTTCCAGGGCTCTCGGGCAAGCAAGCGTCAGATCAGCGGCAGGTGCTTGTTGTCGTCCTCGTCGAGTCTGCGCTGGGCCAGGAACAGATTGTCAACCGCATGGCTGGTCGGCGCCGGTGTCGTGGCCGCCGGGCTGGCCCCACCGTGCAGCACATCGGCTGTCGGTGCCACCAGCAGATCAGACAGCTTCACCTCGGGCGCTGCCTCGGCCGCCTTGCTGAACCAGACGTCGGCCATCACATGCTGGCTGCCGTCCGTCTTGGTGTAGCTGGAGACCAGGTCGACCAGATTGCCGTTGTCCACTTCCGTGCCCTTGGCCGCATTCAGGCTCAGGTCCTGGATGCTGTACTCGGTCAGCAGCCTCAGCTCGCCGGCGTCCGTCTTGCCATCGTGGTTGGCGTCAACCCAGACGCGCAGGTCGCTGAAGCCGGTGTCGAGGGCGCTCAGCTTGCCATCGTGGTTGACGTCCATCTCGGCCATGGCCATATAGCCGTTGGCGGCATGCTTGCCATTGGCCAGGATGGTGCCCACGCCGAACAGCTCGGAGCCGCTGTTGATGATGCCGTCATGGTTACGGTCCATCACCAGCAGGCCGTCGCCGCCCGCCGTCCAGCCCACCTTGCTGACATTGCCGGTGCCGGTCAGGTCGAAGTTCACGCCCTGGGCCGCCGCGGTGGTGCGGATGCCGTTGCCATCCAGGTCCAGCACGATGGGCGTGACCGAGAACAGGGCCGCAAGCTGGTCGGAGCTCATCGCCTGGACGTCCTCGTTCTCGAAGGCGTTGACCTGGGTCATCGTCATCGAGGCGATGTCCCGGGTCTCCAGCGCCACCACCTGCTGGGTCGTCAGACCGACGATCTGCTCCGTCGTCAGCGCCGCGGCCTGGGCCGTGGTCATGTTGATGATCTGATTGGCCGTCAGCGCCGAGATGTGATCGGTGGTGATCGAGGTCCACTGCTCGGTGGTCAGCGCGGCGATGCCGGCCGAGTTGATCGCCGACAGGTCGGCGGTCTCCAGGTTGGTGATCTGCGCCGTCGTCAGGCTCTGGATCTGGGCCGTCGTCATGAACGCGAACTGCGAATTCGTGAAAGCGTTCAGGTCTTCGGTGGCCAGGCCCGAGATTTGGGCGGTGGTCAGCGAGTTCACCTGGCCGGCCAGCGAGGTCAGCTGGGTAGTCGTCAGTTCGCCCAGTTGATCGTCGGTCAGCGCGCGCAGCGAGGTCGATGCCAGGGCCCGCAGGTCTTGGGTGTCGATGTGCGAGATCTGCGCGGTGGTGATCGCCACGACCTGGGCGGTGCTCAGTGCAGCGAAGTGCTGCGTGCTCAGTGCTGCCAGATCCACCGTCTCCAGCGAGGCGATCTGCAGGGTGCTGAAGCCGGCGATCTGGCCGCTGGCGAGGGTGGCGAACTGCTCCGAGGCCAGCGTGTTGAGGTCACCGGTGCTCAGCGAGTTGATCTGCGCCGTGGACAGCGAGGTGATCTGTGCCGAGCTCAGCGCCTGCAGTTGGTCAGAACCCATCGCACCGAGTTGATCGGAGCTGAGGGCGCGTACCGCCGCGGTGCTCAGCGAGCGCAGGTCAGCGGTCTCGAAGGCAGCGATCTGCGAGGTCGAGAAGGCGGCCGTCTGGGCCGAGCTGAGCGAGGCCACCTGGGCCGAGCCCAGCGCCACGATGTCGGCCGAGGCCAGGCCCGGCAACTGGTCGCTGCTCAGCGAATTGATCTGAGCGGTGGTCAGCGCAGCGACGGCCTCGGTGTCCAGCGCCGAGATCTGGTCAGACGTGAGGGCCCGCAGCGCAGCCGTGCTGATGGCACGCAGGTCGGCCGTCTCCAGCGTCGAGATCTGTGCCGTACTCAGCGCCGCCGTCTGCGTCGAAGTCAGCGCAGCGAACTGCGTGGCGCCCAGCGCATTCAGGTCTTCGGTGCTCAGATTCTGGATCTGGGCGCTGTCCAGTGCGGCCACTTGCGCTGTGGTCAGACGGGCGAACTGGTCGGTCGTCAGCATGTTCAGGTCACCGGTGCTCAGGTCACCGATCTGGGCGGTGGTCAGCGCGGTGATCTGGGCCGAGGTCAGTGCCTGCAGTTGGTCGGAGGTCAGTGCATCCATCTGATCCGAGCTCAGGGCACGCACCGCGGCCGTGCTCAGCGAGCGCAGGTCGCCGGTCTCGATGGCGGCGATCTGTGCGGTCGAGAAGGTGCCGATCTGGGCGGAGGTCAGCGAACCAACTTGGTTGGCGCTCAGGGCCACGACATCGGCGGTTTCCAGACCCGCCATCTGATCGGTGGTCAGCGAGTTGATCTGCGCCGTGGTCAGCGCCGCCACTTCCTCGGTGGTCAGGGCCTTGATCTGGTCGGAGGCAAAACCACGCATCGCCGCGGTGCTCAAGGCACGCAGGTCGGCGGTCTCCAGCGTCGAGACCTGGGCGGTGCTCATCGCCTGGGCCTGGGCCGAGGTCAGCGCAGCGAACTGGCCGGTGCCCAGAGCATTCAGGTCATCGGTGCTGAGGTTGCGGATCTGATCGGTGCTCAGGGCCGCGACTTGCGCCGTGGTCAGGCGAACCATCTGATCGGTGGTCAAGGTGCCCAGGTCGGCGGTATTCATGCCGCTGATCTGGCCTGTCGAAAGCGCGGTGATCTGAGCCGAGCTCAGCGCTTGCAGCTGGTCGGTGGTCAGCGCATCGAGCTGGGCCGAGCCGAGGCTGCGCACCGCAGCCGTGCTCAGGGCGCGCAGGTCGGCCGTTTCGATCGCGGCGATCTGTGCCGTGCCGAGGTTGGCGACCTGGGCCGAGCCCAGGGCAGCGACCTGGGCCGAGCCCAGGGCCACGATGGAGGCGGTATTCAGGCCCAGGAACTGGTCCGGGTTGGTCGTCAGCGCGGCGATTTGCGCCGTGGTCAGGGCGGCCACTTCTTCGGTGGTCAGCGCCTTGATCTGGTCGGAGCTCATCGCACGCAGGGCCGCTGTGCTGAGGGCACGCAGATCGGCCGTCTCAAGAGTCGAGACCTGGGCGGTGCTCAGTGCGGCCGCCTGGCCCGTGGTCAGCGCAGCAAACTGAGCCGTACCAAGCGCGTTCAGGTCATCGGTCGTCAGATTGGTGATCTGGGCCGAGCTCAGGGTGGCCACCTGGGCGCTGCTCATGCGGGCGAACTGGTCGCTGGTGAGCGTGTTCAGGTCGTTGGTGCTCAGGCCGCTCAGCTGACCGGTGCTCAGGGCCTGCAGCTGGGCGGAGGTCAAGGCCTGCAACTGGTCCGAGGTCAGCGCATCGAGCTGATCGGAGCTCAGCGCGCGCACCGCGGCGGTGCTCAGCATGCGCAGGTCGGCGGTCTCGATCACCGAGATATTGGCGGTCGAGAAGTTGCCGATCTGAGCCGAGGTCAGCGACGCGACCTGGGCCGTGCTCAGGGCGACGATGTCGGCCGTTTCCAGGCCTGCCATCTGGTCCGTGGTCAGCGAGTTGACCTGTGCCGTGCTCAAGGCGCCCACCTCTTCGGTGGTCATGGCCTTGATCTGGTCGGAGCTCATGGCGCGCAGCGCGGCCGTGCTGATGGCGCGCAGGTCAGCCGTTTCCAGCGTCGAGATCTGGGCGGTGCTCAGCGCCGCCGCCTGGGACGAGGTCAGGGCAGCGAACTGGGCGGTACCCAGGGCGTTCAGATCGTCCGTGGTCAGGCTGTTGATCTGGGCGGTACCCAGGGTCGCCACCTGAGCGGTGCTCATGCGGGCGAACTGATCCGTCGTCAGCGTGTTCAGGTCACTGGTGCTCAGCGAGTTGAGCTGGCTGGTGGACAGCGCGCCGATCTGGGCCGAGGACAGGCTTTGCAGCTGCTCCGAGGTCAGGGCATCGAGTTGACCCGTGCTCAGGGCACGCACGCCGGCCGTGCTCATCGCACGCAGGTCGGCCGTCTCGATCGCGGCAATCTGTGCCGTGCCGAGGTTGGCCACTTGCGCCGAGCCCAGGGCAGCGACCTGGGCCGAGCCCAGGGCCACGATCGAGGCGGTGTTCAGGCCCAGGAACTGGTCCGGGTTGGTCGTCAGCGCGGCGATTTGCGCCGTGGTCAGGGCGGCGACTTCTTCGGTGGTCAGCGCCTTGATCTGGTCGGAGCTCATTGAGCGCAGCGCAGCGGTGCTGAGGGCCCGCAGATCCGCTGTCTCCAGGGTCGAGACCTGGGCGGTGCTCAGTGCTGCCGCCTGACCCGTGGTCAGCGCAGCAAACTGAGCCGTACCAAGCGCGTTCAGGTCATCGGTCGTCAGATTGGTGATCTGGGCCGAACTCAAGGTGGCCACCTGGGCGGTGCTCATCTTGGCGAACTGGTCAGACGTCAGGACGTTCAGGTCATTGGTGCTGAGGCCGGTCAGTTGCCCGGTGGACAGTGCGGTGATCTGGGTTGAGGTCAGGGCCTGAAGTTGCTCGGAGGTCAGTGCATCAAGCTGATCGGACGACAGGGCGCGCACCGCAGCGGAGCTCAGCATGCGCAGGTCGGCGGTCTCGATCACCGCGATATTGGCGGTCGAGAAGTTGCCGATCTGGGCCGAAGTCAGCGAGCCGACCTGGGCGGAGCTGAGGGCGACGATGTCGGCCGTCTCCAGGCCTGCCATCTGATCGGTGGTCAGCGAGTTGACCTGGGCCGTGCTCAGCGCGCTCACCTCGTCGGTGGTCATGGCCTTGATCTGGTCGGAGCTCATGGCGCGCAGCGCGGCGGTGCTGATGGCACGCAGGTCGGCGGTCTCCAGCGTCGCGATCTGGGCTGTGCTCAGCGCGGCGGCCTGGGCCGCGGTCAGCCCGGCGAACTGGGCGGTGCCCAGGGCGTT
>Ga0187845_1000654_pt1 | contig 20688 bp, 29 predicted proteins | sample SpaLakP09_SKY_68_FD_134515 | JGI IMG/M metagenome (GOLD analysis project Ga0187845, IMG submission 134515) | Oligotrophic lake water microbial communities from Sparkling Lake, Wisconsin, USA - SP09_SKY_68 | ecosystem: Environmental > Aquatic > Freshwater > Lake | place: USA: Sparkling Lake... | reverse complement strand
GCCCACGCCGGCAGAATTGGTGGTGAGTTCCAGCGTCACGGTGGCGGTGGTGATCTGGTCGACCGAGCCGACGTTGACCTTGAAGCTCATCACCTGCGCCTGGAAGTAGTATTTATCGCCGTTTTGAGTAGTAACAAGGAAGCTGTGATCGGCATCGGACATTGATGCGGATTTGAGCAAAATCTGGCCAGTATCATCGGTATCAAGACCCATTTGGATGGTCATCGTACCCTGATTGAAGCTGCCCTTTTTCTTCACCACACCGCGGCTTCCCACGGGGTTGAAGGTCACGAGATTGAACTCACGGCCAAATTCGCCAAGGTCAGAAACTTCGCCAACCACCGTCATGGTGAGCGCGTTGTAGCCTGTGGGGTCAAAGGTCGCAGGAGAAGATGCTGACACCTTTAACGTGGTACCGGCAGAAGTCCGAACAGTCATAAATTAAGTCCTTATTGAGGGGAGGCTTCAACGCGCCTCGTTAAATGAGACGCGCAAATCTTGGCTTTGCATGTGGATACCGGTCTCCTCGTCGAGGAAATCTGGTCCGGCGGTGTCTGTGTGGACGGTCACGTCAAAGAGCCCGTCGATGGTTGGCATCTGGTCGGCAGCCGCCTTGCGGACAGCCGCGAGAATGGCTTTTACTTGGCGGTAAGTCGCCGCCAGCACTGTCACCTGCACGCGCTCGGTCACCCGGCGTTTGAGGCTCGGTGCCAGGATGTTGCGATCAGCGCTGCTGACCGACATCAGCGATATCGCCGGCAAGTTTGTGCCCTGGGGCAGCATTCCAGCGGCAATACGCGCTTCAGGAACAAGCGCCGTCACCCTGGCCTCACCCATAAGGAGAGATCGGACCACAATAACCCCGTTCATTCGTCATCGACTTCAAGCTTGGGAGCCTTGAGATCACCAATCTGCACGCGGTGGGCGATGTAGGCGCCCATGGCGCCCACGGCTTCCTCGGCCTTCTGGTCGAGAGCGGGGCGCAGAAACGGTTTGGCGGCGTGGCCCGGGTGCATCACCACGGCACCGACGAAGTTCTCGCCAATCTTCAGGCTTCCACGTTTCACCATCTTGTTGATCGTGCCGATCGACACCGCACGGGGGCCGCGGCGCGTCTCGCGGACTGGCTTGTCTGCATCGGAAACCGAGATCAGGTGCGGCGCGACGCCATATTCGATGAACAGGCCGAGATAGGAGCCTGACCCGCGCAGTTTGACGTAGGAAGATAGCTTCGACCCCTCCGCCCGGGTGCCAATCCCGATGGCCTTCTTGAGCTTGCCGGTTTTTACCGGGACATTGGCCTTGGCCTGTTGCTGGATCACCTTGGCGCCAGCGCGCAGGCCGCCGCGGATGACGTTGCGTTCGAGGTTCTTGGGCAGTTCATCAAGCATGCGCAGCAGTTCAGGGCCGCCCTTCAGCCTTATGGTCATGGTGCGGCTCCTACGCTGGAGTGTTCCTCCACCATGATTTCCATGGCGTTACGCCGGCCGAGTATGGCCGGCCCAGAGATGATCTGGTGAATGCGGTTATCGATGATAATCCGCATGTCGGCTGCAAGACCCGCTAGATAACGGATGCGAATACGCGCAGGCTTGCGGCCAATCTGGATACTGTCGGCCAGACGCTCGGCCTTTGAAGGCAGAATGTCCCTCACCTCGGCCCAGACACAGGCAAACTGTCCCCAGGTGACATCTTCGGTTCCGTATTGTGGGTCGCGAGCGACCAACTTGCGCTCGATCCGGATCCTTGTGTGGAGCTTCGAGGCTAGATCCATCGGCATTTGAGCTGTCCCAAGAGGCTCTCGAAGGCGAGACAGGGCGCGCCTTCACGGTTTTCAAACATAGAGGCAACTTTGACCAGAATCGCGGCCCGGGCGATCTGGAGATCAGGGGCCGTGTCTGAAAATCCGGCTGACAAGGTGATCTGGATCAGACCGTCTGTGCCAAGCTCTGGCCATGATGTGGCTGAAGCCGGGCGGATGCGGGTAAACCCATTGCGCCGACGAGCGACATAATCACTCTCCGGCAGGACGGTCATGTTGCCGTTTGCCGCAGTGAAGCGGATCTCAGCTACTGTGCAGGGCCGGACCGGCACAGTGACTTCGTCTTCCCAGCCTTCAAGCTGCAATTCGAGGGTCTGTTCGCACAGCCTAAGACCGGTTTGCAACTCAAGCTCAGCCTGAGCGGCATCGAGTTTAGCGCCAAGCAAGAGATCCTCATCCCTTGCATCAAGTCGCAGTTGCTGCCGAGCTTCCTCAAGCGTCACTGCTCTGTCCTGTGGCGGAGCGATGACGAGTATCTCGGACATCAACCAGCCTTGTTGCGAATGTTCGCTCCAGATTTGGTCAAGGCGGTCTGCGTTTCTTGCTGCTTTGCCTTGGGCGTAGTTTCAGATTTGGATAGCGCGGCAGGCTCTGACTTTACCGCAGCCGCACCCACTTCAGTGGCAAGACCGCGCTTGATGAGGCTCGCTCCTGCCAATGCGTCGATCTCGAAGGTCTGGCCGGTAATAATATTATCTGAACTTACGCTACTTACGTGAATAGTATCGCGTGCCTTTAAAAGCATGGCGGCGTTCTCCTGTAAAATGAGAGGCCGGCCCCTAAAAGCCGGCCCTCTTTTATCAAATCTTGGTGGCTGCCGTCGCTGCGGCCGCAAAGTCACCCTTCACAAAGGCTTCGGGCCGGTAGACCGCAAGCGCAAGGCGTTCTTCTGCCAGCACTGTCACCAAGTTTTTGCGGAAGTTCTGGTCATCTTCGGTAGAAATCTCGACCACTGCATCCATGCGATCGAAAATCTGGGCACCCAGTTGAAACGCACCTGTCAAGAACTTGCCAGTTGCCATCGACTGCGTGGAGACTACCGGCTGCCCCCAAAGCGTTGGCGTAAGAGTGCCTTGCGGGTTGCCAACAATAAACCTGCCCTGACTATCTTTAAGCAGTTCGATGGCTGCCCAATCTGCTGGATGAAGCACTACGCCAGTTGACATCAGTTCCGAGAGCGCTGTCTGCAACATTGCAAGGCGCAGCACATCAATCCGGGTAACCGTTGCAGGGATCGTAATCGGCGGCGTAAAGGCTGTTGCCTGCGTGTAAATGCCGGCAAGGTCCGTGCCTGTTCCGCTGCCGTTTAGCAGCTGATTTTCTTCAACAAGCGCCAATCCGTAACGAAGCCGTCCGTCGATGTAGGATTGAAGCATTGGCACATCATCAAGGATCTGGCGTGTCGCCAAAACCCAGTGCGCGATCGTCGTGACGTTACTGGTCAGTACATCAAACTTAATGTCCGACTGCGGCTTGGTTGTCCCTGCGGTCTCCGAAAGCGAAGCTGCCGCATTGGCATAGCCGGTCTCCTTAACATACTGCACTGAATTGCTAGCAGTCCGCCCTGGCGTCAGCAGGTCGCGCACGGTCAGACGACGCTGGCCTGGTATCACAATACCGGGCAGACGGTCGGCCACGATAAGGTCGCCCGCCGAGCCATTAGCGTCAGTGGTAAGCGCCGAGATGATAGCCTTTACCTCTACACTGGCGCGGCCCCGCACTGTGCTATTGCCCAGAAATGCCTTAATCGCGTCATCTGCTACAACCTGTTCGCCGATGGTCTTGAATTGAGGGGCCGTATCTTCGGCTACCCTGCGGGCAAGCTTTTGCTCAACCTCGTCAAGGCGGGCTTTGGCATTGTTAAGCGCGGTCAGTGCTTCATCGGCCAGCTGCTTTGTAGCCACGGATAAATCTTCGCCGCGCTGTGCTTTGCCCAGCGCTTCTTCGGCCAAGGCCTTTACCTTGTCATGTTTGCTATCAAGGTCAGATTTGATCTCGTCGTGTCTTGTTTCCAGCATGGACCGCAATTCTGCCTGCTTGGTATCAAGGCTGGCTTGCACTTCACTGTAGCGGGCATCGAGCACGCCTTTGACTTCGCCGGCAAGCTGCTCGGCGGTTTTTTGATCGCTCATGTAATAGTCCTTATTTGCAGGCTAATATTCAGGCGCGCATTTGCGCCATAAGGGCCGACAGAAAGTCGGAAGTAGTGCTGCCAGACTCACTCTGGAACAGCGGCGTCAGGCCTTTGCCCGCGATTGCGGTGGCCTGACTTTTCGAGAACCCTGCCTCACGCAGGAAGTGCTCAAATTCACGAAGCGTTGGCAGGCGCCCATCTTCGAGGATTGATTTTACACTGGTTATGACCGCCCGCTCGTTCATTGGAATCGTAACCAGGCTCACTTCATAAAGTGAAAGTTCGAGCAGTTGACGGGTCTTGCCCACCAGTTGCTCGCGGATAGTCCTATAGCCAATTGATAGCCCGCCAATCGCGCCATCACGGACCAACCCATGAGCCTCTTGGCCAGATTGGGAAGATAGCGAAAGCTGGCCTTTGACGATCAGTCCCTCGCGGCTCTCTACAAATTCAGTCCATACCCCTGCAGGACGGGTTTGATCATGGAACATCAGCATGGGCACAGATTTGCGCCCTTTAAGCGATCGGTTAAGGGCGCCTGGCACAATCACATCGCCGCCAGCATCAATATTGCCGTAACCTGCAGCGATGCCCTCAATGAGGCCGCCGTCAGTAAGGGCCTTAGTATCTAAAGTGAAATCCAGATGGTTCATGGGGTAACTCCATTATCGGTCACAGGCAGTGAAGCAGACGTGCCGGATTGCCCCAATCCAGGGCTGATCTGGTTGATGGGAACATTTTGCATCTGCATCCGCGGCACCTCGCCGCCTTCGACGGGTGCAAGGTTTTCAAGCGCACGAACCTCGTTGATGGTCATCACGCCGTTGCTCAGCATCTGCTGGTAGAAGGAGGCACGTGCGCCGCTGTCTCCGCGCAGCAAGCCTTCTAGGTTAAACTCGATAACGATCCCGGCCTGACGGTCTGCAGGCGATAGAAGCTGTTTAGCAAGCGCCTGCTCGATGCGTTTGAGGCGCCGGCGAAGCGTGAACTTCTGGAACCCCAATGTCTGCTGTTCAAGGCCTGTACCCCAGCTGGTGGTTTTCTCAGTGTGGCCAACCATGAACGGCGGCACGCCAAAAAACCGGCAGACCTCCTCGACCGAAAAGGCTCGGCTCTGCAACATCTGCGCATCTTCCGGGCTAATCGAAAGCTGAACCCAGTCCATGCCTCGGTCGAGCAGCATGGGCCGCCCGGCATTGATGGCGCCTGCAAACTTCTCCTGCAGCAGTTCCTCGGCTTGTTTGCGCTGATCTAGTGTCAGCGTGTCTGCCGTCTTCAGGAGGCCCGAAGGCCGGACTCCGTTTCGGAACGTATCGCCTGAGGCGCGTTCAATGGCTTGGGCCAACCCAAAGGTTTGGCGGCCAAACGACAATGTCGAGAGCCCGCCCAGCGGATTGCCGCCAAATCCGCGGATGTGAAGCATATTTTCCTGGGCAGCAACCAAACGGATACCGTTGTCAGACCATTCATACTGCAAACTGCCGTCACGCAGGCGGCGAACAGTCATTATTTCGGGAGCGATGGGCACACTGAGCGCTATCACTCGGCCATCGCTGGACCTTATGATCTCGGCATAGGCGTTACCGCCAAGTTCGATACAAGCACAAATGAACTCCCAAAAATCGACCGCCGTCTGATCAGCGTTCGGGCTGTTATGTAAAATCATGTACAGCGGATGATCGGTTGCAACCTCCCTCGCGCCGCCCCGGGTTCGGTAGACCATGAGCGGTAGCGAAGCGATCGTGCCGGCAAGCAGGTTGACGCAGGCCCAAGCTGAAGCGAGGCCCAACACCGAAGCGGTGGATACCACTTCGCCAGTAGTAGTCATGCGGCCACCGACTGCCTGGGTAAGGCGCGGATCGGTAAGCCCTATCGAGCGGGCAACGTATCCGAGCGCCTTTTGAAATAGGTTCATGCGTGCAGGCTCTTTAGCCAGTCATCGATCGAGCCGGTGGTGTCGCCTGCCATTGCTGCCCCCACTGCCATACACAGCGCCACAGCTGCGTCGATCTTGTTGATGGCCCGCTGCTTGGAAAGCCACTTGTTGTCCCAGCGATCGGTCTCAGTGACTGCTGACATCATTGCCGATATCAGCACCGGATTGCGCTTGAGGCGGATCCGACCTTCAAGGATCAGTTCTTCTAGATGCCGCAGTGAGCCTGGCATCCATAGTCCTTCGCTCATCCCGTCCTGTGGTTTACCGCGCTTGGTGCCGCCTTGCGGGTGTTCGACAAAATTGACCGATAGCCCGAGTTCGCTGACTTCTTCTTCAAAACGTCGGAAGGCGTAACGGTCGTAGGCCACGGTCTCGACGCGGTAATCGCTGTCCAGTTCAGCCAGCGCCTGCGCCACTTGCCGCAAGCTGATGTTCTCGCCTTGGGGCGCATTCAGAAATCCGCCAGCGACCCATAAGTCATAGGGCTGCTTGTCGCGCAGCACCCGCGCCGACAGCGTATCGCCCGGCGTCCAGACCTCGACCCAGGCATCAAAGCAGGGCTTTCCGCCCTGTTCGCCGTTGCGCTGGACAACAGCTAGTGCGGTCAGGTCGCGGTTCTGGCTGAGATCGAGCCCGAGCCAGACCGGCTGGCCGGCTTTTGGTTCGAACTCTGCGAGCAGCGGTTCCAGCGTTGCCCGTGCCATCCAGGCTGTCTCGGCGTCGGTCCAGATGCAGAAATGGAGCCGCAGTATCCCGTTCAATTGCCCCGGAATGGCTTTGGCCTGGGCGACCACCTCCGAGAGGTATTGCTCCGTGATCGTGACGCCCAGGAGTGGGTTGGCCTTGATCCAGCAACTAGGGTCGGTCAGCGGATCGTCGTCTTCATCGAGCGCGCAGACATAGCTGAACGTCGTGTCGTCGATGACTTGGCCGAGGTAAGTCGGGTCCAGCACCGCATCGGGATTACCCGCAGCCACACGGACCCCGTGTTCGTGTTCCTCCCAGGCGACTGAATTTCGGTTTGACCCCGAATTGGTAATCATGAACAGCAGCGGATCGCGGCGGAACTTGAAACCGCGCTCCAGCATTTCGATAATCGAGCGGTCCGGTAGTTCGTGGACCTCGTCCGCTAATACAAAGTAAGGTCGAGGGCCTGACCCTGTCTTGCCCGTATCGCGCGACACCGGGCGGAAGAAACTCCCCGACGGCAAATGCGCTATGTTGAACTCGCGGCCCGGACCGCCGGAGAACTCCAACCGACGGGCCAGCGCTGGGGATTGCCGCACCATCTTTACCGCGTCACGGAACAGGATGTTGGCCTGCTCCTTTTCGGCGGCAGCCGCATAGATCTGAGCGCCCGCCTCCTTGCAGGCTGTCATCCCATAAACGCCAATGCCGCCGGCAATCGGCGACTTGCCGTTGCCTTTGCCTTGTTCGATGTAGGCCCGGCGAAACCGGCGCCTGCCATCCTTGCGCTTCCAGCCAAATAGCGAGCCGATAATGAAGGCCTGGCTTGGTTCCAGCTGGAAAGGCTGGCCCTCGAACTGGCCTTCGGAAAGCTTCAGTACCTCCTCGAAAAAGGCAAAGGCATGATTGGCGGCCGTCTGGTCGAACCAGACGCCATCCCTGCGGTTCAGGTCCGCGATGTGCCTTTGGCAAGAGTTGCGAACATGCGGCCCAGCGATAGTCTCGCCTGACACGACGGCCCTGGCATAAGCCAGTGTCCGATCAGGCGAAGAACCGGTCGGCGGGATCTGAGCCTTCTTCTGGCGGCGTTGCTGCGATCCTGCTCCTGGCACTGGGCGTCATCCCGAATTCTGCAGCGTAGCGCATCATGTCCGCGGCTGCCTTGTTGGCGGTGCCAACCAGAGGGTTCTGGATCGCGTTGCCGTTGGTAGTCTTGATCATCAGGCCGCCTGTGAGATGATCCTTCTGCGCCATCTTAGCGATCGCCCGTTCCGCCTGGACCCAGCGGCCATAGGCCTGCGCATAGGCAGCAAGTGCAGCCCTATCGATCTCGGAAAGAACGCCCAAATTGAAGAGATCCGTTGCAACCCGGTTCCATTCCTCTACCGCATCTGCAGTGAGGTGGGCCGGCGGCGCAGGTATCAATGCTTTGGGCTTAGCCTCCTTGCTGTTCAGCTTGCGCTTACCAGGATTGCCGGTGACTAGCTTGAGGTGGGTTGGCTTTGGTTTTGTTCCAGGCTTCATAGGAAGGCTCCTGTGCCGCATCGCGCTTCGGAATCGTCAAATACCCTTTGACATGTCAAATGATGTTTGACATATGGCTCTATGGATATCGAAAGTATAACCCACAAAGGGCTGCGAAGGTTTTTCGAAACCGGCAACGCAAAAGGCTTGGTGGGTGACACAGCACGGATCCGCAAGATGCTGGCTTTTATTGATGCAGCAGCAAGTTTTAACGAACTGGCCGTGCCTCCGAATTATGGGTTGCACGAACTGGTTGGCGACAAGGCCGGGCACTGGGCAATGACCGTGACAAAAAACTGGCGTCTGACCTTCATCAAGATTGATGAAGCGACAATTGCTGAACTTGATATGGAGGATTACCACTGATGGCTATAATCATGCACCCCTCGCTAGCTGTTCACCCCGGTGATTGGCTGAAAACCGAAGTAGTCGTTCCGCACGGCGTTAGCATCAATCACCTCGCAACCTGCTTTCACGTAACGCGCCAGACACTCAGCAATCTTTTCAACGGCCACACGGCCCTTTCCGCTGAAATGGCGATCAGGTTCGAGAAGGCTTTTGGTATAAAAGCTGATACGCTGATGCGCATGCAGACATCGTATGACTTGGCTCAAGCCCGCGCCCATGCCGATGACATTATTGTTGATAGGGTTCTGGCTGCTGCCTAAGCATCTTAGGCCGTTGCGCAATCACTGGAAACGGGCGCGGGTTCTTTTCTGGCGATTTCATTAAACGTACGGCCATCTTCCTCATGGATTGCATGCTTTCCGGTAAAATCTTGCCAGCGTTGAACAATGACGTCGGCATATTTGGGGTCCAACTCCATCAAGCGGCATCGCCTGCCCTGCTGTTCACAAGCGATCAACGTTGAGCCCGAGCCTCCAAAAAGATCGACCACCAAAGCGCCGCGAGCAGAAGAGTTCAGTAGCGCGCGTTCAATCAATTGCGTCGGTTTCGTGGTCGGATGCAGGTCAGACACCCTCGGCCTAGGAATGTTCCAGATATCAGACTGCTTTCGGTCTGGCACATGCATGATCCGCGGTCCGTCTTCGTTCCATCCATACCACAAGGGTTCGTATTGCGTGTGATAGTCCTTGCGGGAGAGAACGAGTGCGTCCTTCACCCAGATGATCGTCGACGACCAATGAAATTTCGCTTCGCGCAGACCCTTGTCTATTGCGGGCCATTCCTGAGCGCTCATGACAACGTAAGCGAGCGCGCCAGGTTTCGTAACGACATAGAATGAGGCACAAAACCCGCTTACAAATTCGCACCACTTGGCTTCGTCCATATGATCGTTCAGGATTTTACGGGGTTTATATCCTTGCGCATTGCCTGCTTTGACCGCGCCATAATTTACATTCCAAGGTGGATCGGTGAACAACATATCACCAAGCTCACCCTGCATCAGTTTGTCGACATCTGTCTGGGCAGTGCTATCGCCGCACATAAGCCTATGATCGCCCATGATCCAGACATCGCCAGGGACCGAAACAGGGGTCTGCGGCAAATCAGGAACGGTGTCGGGATCAGTCAAACCTTCACTACTTTGGGCTAGTAACCCTTGCAGTTCATTGTCCGAAAAACCCGTCAGCATAAGGTCGAAGTTGAGGCCTTGCAGATCTTCCAATTCGACCGCCAAGAGTTCAAGATCCCAACCAGCGTTCAATGCCAACTTATTGTCGGCTATCACATAAGCCTTCTTCTGGGCCTCGCTCCAACCTTTGGCTACCATCACCGGAATCTCGGCAAGGCCCAGTTTACGGGCGGCCAGCACCCTGCCGTGGCCAGCGATCAGCCCGCCGTCCTCATCCATTAGAACCGGCACCGTCCAGCCCCATTCACGGATCGAGGCGGCGATCTGTGCCACCTGCTCTTCGCTGTGAGTGCGGGCGTTGCGGGCATAGGGCACGAGTGCCGAGACGCTTCTGCGCTCGACCTGATCAGCTGGCCATTGTGTCATGCTGTCTCCGGGGGTGCATTGAATGGGTAGACAAAGTTATCAAATATGTTAACACGCCGTCATGTGGACGATCCTCTACTACAACGATCGCGTGAGGCGGGAGATCGAGGAGTGGCCTGTCGGCATCTTTGCCGACTACCTCCGCCTCGTTGAATGGCTGGAGGAAGATGGCCTCGATCTTCGAATGCCACATTCACGGGCCATGAGCGGAGGATTGTTCGAATTACGGTGCAAGGGTGCCGAGGGGATCGGCCGCGCGTTCTACTGTACGCAGGTCGGTCGTGAGTTGGTGATCTTGCATAGCATACTGAAAAAGAGCCAGGCGACGCCCGATAAGGACCTCAAGCTGGCTCGCAAGCGGTTGAAGGAGGTGCAGTCATGAGTGATCAAGGTTTTAAGCCTGTCCGTCACGACGGGAAAAAGGCTCTGGAAAAGGCGATGCAACGTCCTGGCTTCAAAGAGGCCTGGGAAGCGGGCGCCGATGAATATGCCGCGCTGCGGTCTTTACTTGAGGCGCGCAAACAATCGGGCCTGACCCAGGACGAAATTGCGGTCCGGATGGGGACCTCCAAGAGTGCTGTCTCGCGCCTGGAAAGCTCGATGCGCGATCCTAAACACTCGCCAACATTCGAGACGATCCGCCGCTATGCTAAAGCCTGCGGCAAGCGCGTCGAACTCCAGCTGGTTGAGATTTGACCCCCGGTCGCTAACTCGCGGTTGCGTGTTTTTTGGACCAAGCGCGGTTTCCCCCGCCAAAGCCCCAGACTTTCGCACCGCCCCCCGGCCTGGTCACCCGATCGGCCACCCGTCGGGCCCCACGGCGACCGTCCCGCGCTGGCCGAATTGTTCGGCAGTCCGCTTGGCGTGGCACTCGGCGCAAAGGCAGCGGATGTTGCTGTCTTCGTCTGATCCGCCATGGGCGAGCGGCACGATGTGGTCAGGCACAGTCGCCTCGCGAACTATCCCGGCGCGAGTACAATCCCGACAGAGGGGCTCGGAGCGAAGGCGGCGGAGCCGTTGGGCAACAGCCGCTCGCCCTCGCAGGCGAGTCATGCTAGTGCGCCTCCGTTATGTCAGAACGTCGATACATTACCAACGAAGCCTGCACTAAATCGATCGACGAAGATGGTTCGATCTGCGGCGAGCCGTCGAACATCATCGAACAGCGTACTGATCCCAACAGCGGTTTGATCATCGCGGTCGCCGAATGCCGGGCCGGTCACCAATTCTCTGCATCATTCGATCAAGAAACTGGCCAAGTCTACAATCGGCGTTGGATCGCCTAAACGAACAACGCCCGGAAGCTGGTGAGCTCCGGGCGCAGTTCTGAATTCTCAATTTCGGAAATACTCCTAGGCTGTAAATCCCAGCCAGTCAAATAGTTATTTCCTTTTGAATCATTGCCTTATGACTAGATTCATTACGCTTAACCCCGTCACATTGCGTCAGGAGCTGTCGTGGCGGATGCGATAAAGTTTTGCCAGGGCATCAAGACCATAGCCCAGCCACTTCAAGTCCGCAGCCGACCAAAGCGCCGCATCGACATCGTAGCAGACGATGGAATGAACCAGCAGGCTGGGGCCTCGCCTCGTGCCAGCCGGCATGTCCCGATCGGCATCGCGCAACACCATCATCGCCGCAGCGGCCTCCTTCCGAATCCGATCGATGAGCTCGGGGTCATGGACAGGTTCACTCCCGCCGAAGATCCCCTCGTTGATGAGGAGGCCCGTCACCGAACGCGGCTGGGCCATGGGCAAGCCGACCACTGCCCGGTGCCGAGCCATGGTCTCGCCGTAGAGCTCACCAGCCGCATACTGGCTGAGCGTGATAGCGCCGACAAAGGCCAGCCGGCCAAGTGCCGTTCCCAGCCGCTCGTCCTTTGCCTGACGCTCGCTGACCCCAAAGTGACGTTGGCGCGCCTCCAGCACTGTCGACATCACCTCGCGCTGGTTCTCTTCGAGGCGCGGCTGGACGAGCTTTCCGGAAGGGTGGCGCTTACCGGCCTTGCGCTTACGACCGCGAGCCATGGGCGCCTCCCCTCCCCTCACTTCCGTAGAGACGTTCACCCAGCTCGCGGATGAACTCCCGCTCACTGAAGCTGAGGCGCCTGTCGGAAGGCGAGACCGCAAGGATCCCGCGTTGCCGCCACCCATCCCGGGCGAGCTCGAGAGCATCGCGCTGCCGCGCATGACTGTAGATTGGGGAAATGGCAGCCATCAGCGTACCTCCCGCAGCAGAGCCGCGTAACCGATGACATCGACCATGCTGTCGATATGGCCGGGATCGTAAGCCAGCCGGGCAAGCTTGAGGTCGATCATGCACAGGGCGACCTGTGACGGTGTGATGGGCGTGCCGAGCGTGATCGACCAACGATCGGCAATGGCGCGAAACTGCTCGGCTGGATCGCCGTAATCGTCGCGCCGTTCTTCGAGCACCTTGGCGGTGTGGCCGAGAATGGACCAGGTGGTCATCGCACACCTCCCCGGGTTTCAATGGCCCAAAGCAGGATGGCGAGTGCGTCAGCCTCGTTGTCATCCCGAGGCGCAAAGCCACGGGAACGGATCGCATCGATTACTGCGGCCTTGTCGGCATTACCCTTTCCCGTGGCAAATCGCTTGATGGTTCCCACCGGCACGCCCTGGTAGGCAACGAGGTGCTCTTCGCACCAAGCCGATAGGACTGCAAGCAGACCGCCGTAGATGTGGGCGGCATCAGTGCCAACATGACGGCGGACCTCTTCGAAGTAGATCGCCTCGATCGGCCCAGCGTCCTGATCGAGATCTTCCAGCCAGCGCCGGAAACGCAGGAAGCGCATGCCGCCACCATCGAAGCGAGTGTTCTTTAGCAATACGGTGCCGCTGGACGTGTAGTCGTCAGCGGTCCTCAGCGCCCAGCCAGTGCTGGTGCCGAGATCAAGGGCCAGAAGGGATCCGCGCATCACTGTCACGCGCCTCGCAGCCGGGGTTGCGCTGCGCGGAGGCGCAGGCAAAGTCGAAACATCCATGATGATTCTCCAATTGGGGTTTTGTCTGGTGTGGACGACGGTGGTTTTGTGCCTGGCGGTACGGACCACCGTCGTCCGGTCTTGGGTTCGGGGTTTCAGGACATCGGCGCCTCCATCACAGCGAACGGCATCAGAACGGGATGTCCGAAAGCTCGTCATCGAGCTCGGCTAGGGTTGTCTTGCTGGGGCGGACACTCACGACCTGCGCGCCAGGGAAGGCGTTCTTGGCTGCGGCCAGGATGGGGTGGCAGCGGATCACATTCGCGATCTCGTCGAGCGCCCAGACCTGTGCCTCGCGGCCATGACGCTGAGCCCTGCCGGTATCGCGAAGATCCCTTACCAGAATGACCAGGCCATCAGGCGTCTCGAACTCCCACTGGTCGACCGGCAGCGGTTCGCCCTTGGAACCTCGAGCGAGCTCATCGAGCTTGTCGTAAGCCCGCAGCATCGCCTCGCCATGCTGGCGCACCAACGGAAGATGGAACTCCCAGACCGAAGCGTTGAACAGCTTGTGCTGTGCGTGGAAGCGTTCAGCCCACTCGATCGGCACCAGCATGGGCAAACGCCCGATGCCCCAGCGCTCGTCCATTTCACGACCGCGCTGGTCGACACATTTGATGATGACCTGCATGTCGCTGATCTGCGCATGGCGGGTCGGTGGCGCGCCTTTCATGCGCCCCTCCTTTCTTCGCTAAAGTGGAGGCTGACGACGCGCCTGAAGCGCAGTCGGAAGCCCTTAGGGGGTGTGGGGGGGAAGCGACTGCGCGTTCCGACTGCTTGCGACCGTGCTTCCGACGGCTTCCGACAAGCTTCCGACTGACGCATTTCCGTGCTTCCGACTGCTTCCGACAACTCGATTTTTGGGCTCATCGGTCGGGCTCCAGGTACTTGACGACCCTGAGACCAGAGGCCTTGCCGTGGAACTTTCCAGCCTCGGTGACGAGGTAGCCATTCTGCTGCCACTTGGTGATCGAGGTCTCGGCCTCGCGCTTGGTGACGCCGTATTGATCAGAGATGAGATCGACCGCGAAACGTCCCTTGCGGCGGGCGTGCGGGAAGACCGACCAGGGTGCGCCCTCGCGCCAGGCATCGTCGATCAATTTGAAGATCTCGCGGATCTGGTGCCAGCTGAGGCGCTTCTCGGCAGCCGGCGTTGCACCTGCCCCGATCAAGGGGACCAGCGTGCTCTGTTCCTTGCCGAGACCGCTGGTGATGTCGACGACCTCCATCGTGAAATGGACGTCCTCGATCTCTTCGCCGTCCTTCTGCTTCTCGACCGAGAGGACGGTGTGATTCTCCTCCTTGGCAACCCGGATGGCCGTATCGCAGCCGCCGAGCAGCACGGTGGACCCGCGCATGCCGCGGTCAGCGTCCTTGCCCGAATGGTGGATGCCGATGACGACGCCGCCGCAGTGGTTCTGGATCTCAGCGCACGCATCGACGAACAGCGACATCGCTTCCTGGCTGTTCTCGTCCTGACCAGGGATGGCGCGCGAGACGGTGTCGATGACGACCATCCCGATCTCGAAATCGACCTCTTCGCGCACCTGATCGATCGTGCGCTTCAGCTTCTCGACATTGGCGGGATCCAGCATGTGGACCGCGACCGGCAGCAGCTTGAATGGCGCATCGACACCGGCAAGGCCATGCTTCTTGCGCCAGCCCTTGATGCGCTGCCCGATCCCGAACCGGCCTTCGCCGGCAATGTAGAGAACGCCGACGCGTTTGACGGCACGGCCGTGCCAGTCGAGGCCGTAGGCAACGCGCAAGGATCCATCGACGGCGATGAAGGTCTTGTGCTCACCCGGCCGGCCATACAGCAGGACCAGACCATGCTGGGGGATGAGCCCCTCGATCAGCCATGTGGGCGGGGGCATGTTGACGAGCTCATCGAGACTGAGGGTCTCGAACACATCAGGGCCAGCGCTAGCGGCAAACAGAGCCGCGACTGCTTCGTGCCCGGAAAGCTGGGCCATGTCGTTGAAGTCGGTGCCGAGGTGGCCTTCGGGGAACACCGGGAACACGGCCTCGCAGCGAAGGAGCTCAGCAGCTTTGCCCGCAGCCTCGCGGCCGACATTCGGCGTCTTGTGCCGATCATCGTCGCCAGCAACGACCCAGCGGGTCTTGGGAAAGGCCGCGACCAGCCGCTCGGCGACCTTGGTGAGGTTGCCGGCATTGAAGGTGACCACGACGGTACCGCCAGTCGATTCATGGAGCGATGCACCGGTGGCAAAACCCTCGCAGACGAGCACCGGGGCTTTGGCCATGGGAATCGGCGTGCCCATGACAAACGCAGAGCCTGCAACTGGGAGCTCTGCCTCGAACAGCTTGTGGCCAGCCGGGTCGATTGACTGCAGCGAGGTGAGCTCGCCGCCTGCATCGAACAGGGGCACGAGGATGTGCTCGCGGTCCAGCCGCGTGCCGTTCGGTTGGATGCCCTTGGCCGTGAGATAGGGATGGGATGAATAGGCGGGATCAGCGCCAGCCCAGCGCAGATGCATCTGGTCAGCGGCGTGCTTACGGCGCTCGGCCTGCTCGGCTTCGAACCGTGCCTGACGCGCCCGAAGCTCAGCGACACGGGCTTCCGACATGACCGGGAAGTTGCCGCCCGTCAGTCGTTCAGCGGCCGCGCGAATATCCAGCCCCTCCTGGGCTTGCAGAAAATCGAAGATGTCACCGTGTGCGCCGCAGCCAAAGCAGTGGAACCGCTCTTCTTCGGGATAGACCGCGAAGGAGGGCGTGCGCTCCATGTGGAAGGGACAAAGGCCGACCAGCGCTGCCCCGCGGCGCTTCAGCGCGAGATGACGGCGCACCTCATCGGCCAGAGGGAACTGGTCCTTGATCGCGTCGATATCGATGCTGCCGGTTTCAATACGACGCGCCATGGCGGCCAGGACCACTTTCTGAACGGGAGATGGGAGTGGGATCCGGCTAGGGGACCCCTGGGGGACGGGTGGGGGATGCCGGGCCACCTAAGCAGCCCGGCATTGGTGATCAGAACACCGGCGCGCCGACCTTCGCGCTACCAGCCGCGGGCGGCGGCATATGCTGTGCCGGCGGCTGAAGTGTGGCCGGAGTAGGTGCAGCAGCCGGCGGAGGCGATGCTCCGCTCCCGGCGAGAGCAGCCGGTCGATCAGTCCAGCCCACGATCTCGAACGTCGGCTGGTAGTTGGTGCCGTGCTTGTTTGAGATCGGCAGGACACCCGAACATCGGACCACCGGCAGCTTGCCCGCCACATTTTCGGGAGCAGCCATCCAGAGATCATAGAGGTTGTTCATCGCCTCGATGACAATCGCTGCGGTCGAGCTGAACTCCCGCAGTCCCATAAGGTTCTTCTCGGAATACAGATCGATTTGGAACCCGCGCTTGAAGTCCGTCCCCGGATTGGGAGCAGCTTCTGCCAGCGAGGGATCCATGACCTTTTCCGGGGCGACGCCAGAACTGAACTTGAACCAGCCGGTCTCGAGATTGGGCATATCGAAGACCGCAGTCATGTCGGTTACCTCGAACATCGGCTCATCCTTGCCGTCATTCTTCGTGTACCAGCGACCGGCCTTCGCATTGTAGGCGACGAACACCTTGAAATCCCCGCCAGACGACGGGACAGACATAAAACCCATTTTCCTGTTTCCTTGTTTGCTTGGAAGTTTCCGCGTGTCAGGCCTGCGGCATAGCCTCGGGGGCGAGGCCCCAGATTTCTTCAGCTGCCGCGCGGGAGCCGGGATCGTTCCAGTAGAAGCTGTCGAGATCCGGTGAGAGAGCCGCCGTCAGTTCTGCCCCGTCATCCGACAGGCTCAGGAACCGCTCGATGGACCGGGCGATACTGACCACGCGGGCGATGTGCGTTCGCGGATCTTCCAGCCGGTAGATCCCGATCTTCTGGGGCGTGACGTAGGCAAAGCGGATCTCGCTGTTGCCGTGGGCAGCATGATATATTGCGCCCTGCCGGGCATGGGGATCCGAGATCTTCGAGGACAAGCGACCTTGCGTCTTAAGATCGATGATGATGCCGTGGTCCGGATACCAAAAGTCGAGCCAGCCGATGAAAGGTACCGGCACACCGGGCAGTTCCACCTCGATCCGGTGCTGGCGGGTGCCGTCCGCAGAGCCGGGAATGCCGTATTGGCGCAGCTCGCCGAGCGCGATCGCAACGGCCGAAGCAATGCCTGCGCGTTCCTTCTCGACATTGGGATCCGCCGACAATGCGGTCAGCTGGTTGAACCTGGCGCGTGCTGCCTCTTGGCAATCCTCGAGCGGAAGATTTGGGTCAAACAGCCCCATCTCGACACCCGCTTCGACAGCCGTGCCGCGGTGGGCTGCCGCGCCAACCCGGGACTTGTGCCCGAGGAGCTTCTGCATTGCCCACATCGCCGGCTGGGCGACGAACAGGTTGATGGAGGAGGCCGAGAGGTGGTCAAGCCCGTGGCGTTCGAAGGCGTTTGTCATTGGAACCGCCCGGTGATGGTGCGGTTGCCTTCGGCTTCGAAGGTCTCGATCACTTCCAGGCGGTAGACCACCCGGCCGCCGAGTTTCACAAAGGCGGGGCCCTTGCCGGACCAACGCCAGCGTTCAAGGGTTCTGGGTGACATATGCCAGCGAGCGGCAAGGTCACGTTGAGCAAGAAAGACGGGTTGCACTTAATTTCTCCATCTGTGTCGTCGATGGACAAGAAGTGGCGCATGGCAGCGCATCCCGCGTGACCCTGAGGGTGGGATGAAATCAGAAAATCGAGTGGGACAATCATCCCACCCCCGTGGGATGGAAGTGGGATATCGTAGTTCGGCATGGGGTTAAGGGTGGGATGCCTTAGACACGAAAAAGCCGCCGAAACTAGGTCTCGGCGGCGCAATTTCATAGGTTCAACCGTTCAAAGGTGGGGTGGGATAGCAAGCCTGTATGCGCCGCGATTGTCAGAGTGGATCAACTCGCGCCAATGGGGCTTGGACTTGAACACGTCGACCAGCCGGTAGCAGCCGGACTCGGCCAGCTCGAGCAACTCTTCACCTCGGCGCCACGGCATGGCCGTCTCGCTCGCCTCGTGAAGCTGCCGGACGATATTGGCCTGGATCCGGCCGAACCGGAAATGGCGACCGCAGTATTCGACATGCTCGTAGGTCGCATCGTGGGTGAAGGGAGGCTTGACCAGTCCCTTGTCCGGCTTGGTCTTGCCCTGCTCCAACCGGCGCCGTTCATCAGCGCGCAGCAGCAGATCGGTTTCGAAGATCGCGATCGGCGTGCTGGGCTCCTCGATATGGCAATAGCTGCCTTCTGAGGTGTAAAAGGTCGCTATTTCCGCGCCGCCATCCCGAAAGATCAGGTGGGCATCCTGCTCCTTCAGGTCGACCAATCCCGTGTAGCGGGTGCGCTCTTCGGGGACCTTGAACCAGCCTGAGCCCTCTTCGAGCTCCCAGTAGCCCCGCTCAATATGAGTACGGCAAACACGGACCGACAGGCGCATGCGCCCGGTCTCGGCGAGGTAGACAAAGTCATATCGCGGCATCTCCCAGGCAGCCACGACTTCCCCCAAAGTGTAGTAGTCTTTCTCAATTAGCCGCATTGCTCCGCCACCCGATTCCGCGATTCTGTTCGCTATATGTTCTTTTTATTTGACCCATGCAACATCTTCCTACATTATCCACAATATCCACAGGAGGAGTGCCCGAGTCATGCAAGCCACCATTGCCGAACGCCTTAGAGCGAGGACCCGACAGTTAGGGTTGAACCCTCCGCAGCTTGCAGCCCAGGCAGGGGTGAACCGTTCGTACGTGTACGACATCCTGCGCGGCCGATCTGAGAACCCCAACCTCGATAAGCTCGAGCGGATTGCCGAAGTGCTGAAGGTTGGGCGGGACTGGTTGCGCGATGGCGTGGGCGATGTTGAAGGGGATGAGCCCGCCCTCACTAACCCCGATGACGTCTATGTGGCCGTCCCCTATGCCACGGTGAAACCTGCAATGGGCGGCGGCGCCACCGTCGAGATCGAGCCTGATCACGGCAAGCCCTATCACTTCCAGAAGAGCTGGATCACGCACGGCCTTCGGGCTGACCCTGCCAAGCTACGCATCATGCATGTCGTGGGCGACAGCATGGAGCCGACGCTGAGGGACGGTGACATTGTCCTGGTCGACATGGGCCGCGCAGTGCCAACCCCGCCGGGAGTATTCGTGCTGCATGACGGGATTGGTCTCGTCGCCAAGCGACTGGAGCATATCCCAAACAGCGACCCGCCGGTCATGCACGTCATTTCCGATAACAAGACCTACTCAGCCTACGAGCGCACCGCCGACGAGGTGAACATTGTCGGAAGGGTTCGATGGTTCGCGCGGGAGATCTGAGGTCAGAGGGTTGAACGGTTCAACCCTTGTATAGACCGCCGCAATCTTGAGCAGCTTGGAGGTTGCGACAAGCACCATGTCCGTGATGTTCGACTGACCGAAAAGGCAGCTTAGGGGACTTGAAGCTGTGGTAGCAGACATGCGGACGTCTCATCGTGAACTTCTGCTGCCGACCAGACCCGGTCGCCCAGATTGGCTTCATTGAACGTCGTATCTAATCGAAAGCGGTCAATCCCCGAGAGGAAAGCAGAAGGTCGGCAAAGCGCCCAATGTAAGTCATTCCAGCTCCCGCCAGATGCCGCTGAAAGCGGACATTGAATAAACTGTACCTGCAAGTAGGAATATCAAAAATCTTTACCAGCCGCATTCAAAACCGTTACCGCATTTTTCGACCGTTCGTTGAGCCGGAGCTTTAATGGCCGCCTTACACCCAACCCAAATTGTAAAGACGCCGAAAGCAAATGCATTAAGTCTACTAAAAGGAACTTATTTACCCTCCGCGCTCAAAGAGTTTTGCGGTCGTTCTAGAAAAAAGGACAGAGCTTCTTTTTTAAACTCTTCGGTTAATCGTGATGGCCTTGCCACGTTGGACACGGCAAACGCATATGTGTGGGTGATAGGAGGGGTGAAGGGCCGGGTAACTAACGGAGCTTGAATGTAGGGCCTAACAAGCAGGTCGTTGAGAATGGCCAATCCGTTTCCGCGTCCAGCAAGCGCGCATGCTGATCCATGAGTGTGGGTCTCTATTGCGACAACGGGCTTTAAACCGCATGAAGCAAAGGCTGCATCAACTTGCGCGCGCCAATATCCACCCGCCCCTAGAAGAATTAATGGGTGAAGGCCTATGTCAGTGGGCGATATGCTATCATAATTAGCGAGTGGATGATCCTCCCGCATGACGCAAAGTGACCCGCTGGTTACAATTTCATCTAACTCAAGATCGGTCTCGTCCGTTGGCAATTTGACGAACCCGCAATCTACATAGCGCATAGCGATCATGGATCTTGCGGTACCGACGCTTCGCGAGTCGATGCTGAATTCTACCCCGGGGAAACGATCACGAAAACGTGAAACAATATCGGGCAACACGCCTTCGGCAAAGCTGGGAGGTGCAACGACGCGTATCGTTCCCGCTGAATAACCCGCAATGTCACGCACCAGACTGTTAAAGCGATCAAGGCTGGCCAACGTCAGATCGACTTCTTGCATTAACTTTGTTCCATCCGCTGTTGGAACGAGTTTGCCGCGGTCTCGATAGAAAAGGTCAAATCCAACCTTGGTC
>Ga0187845_1000653_pt1 | contig 20698 bp, 15 predicted proteins | sample SpaLakP09_SKY_68_FD_134515 | JGI IMG/M metagenome (GOLD analysis project Ga0187845, IMG submission 134515) | Oligotrophic lake water microbial communities from Sparkling Lake, Wisconsin, USA - SP09_SKY_68 | ecosystem: Environmental > Aquatic > Freshwater > Lake | place: USA: Sparkling Lake... | reverse complement strand
GGTCGGGTAGTAGTTTTGGACAAGCTGACCTATGCGGGTCGACGGGAGAACCTCGCGGAGTGCAGCCAGGATCCACGGTTTCGGCTCGTTCATGGAGATATCGCGGATTCTGATCTGGTCGGAAAGTTGCTGGAGGAGGAGGCGATCGATTCAGTGTTTCACCTTGCCGCGGAGTCCCATGTGGATCGTTCCATCGAAGGCCCAGAGGCCTTTATCCAAACGAATCTGGTCGGGACTTACCGCTTGCTTCAGGCGGCCCGTCAGCATCAGAGAAAAATGAAAAACGGACAGGATTTTCGTTTCTTGCATGTTTCTACGGATGAGGTTTTTGGAACGCTTGGCGCGCAGGATCCTGCCTTTACGGAGGAGACCCCCTACCGCCCAAACAGCCCATACTCAGCCAGCAAAGCTGGGAGCGATCATCTGGCTCGGGCTTGGCATCATACCTTTGGGTTGCCGGTGATCATCACCAACTGCTCGAACAACTACGGGCCCAGGCAGTACCCGGAGAAACTAATTCCGGTCATAATCCTCAAGGCGCTGGCGGGAGAGAAACTGCCTGTTTACGGGGATGGATCCAACATCCGGGATTGGCTGTTTGTGGATGACCACGCTCGGGGGTTGGCGACCGCCTGTTTCCGAGGGGTTGCTGGGGAGTCGTACAACTTCGGCGGGCGGGCGGAAGTTTCGAATTTGGAACTGGTGAAAAACTTGCTTTCCATTTTAAGGGAATTGGGGCATCCGCAGGCCACCGAGAAACTAATTTCCTTTGTGAAGGATCGCCCAGGCCACGATTGGCGCTACGCGATCGACGGAACAAAAAGCGAGAGGGAGTTGGATTGGCGTCCGCAGGAAACCATTGGGACGGGATTGCGGCGAACGGTTGAGTGGTATCTAAAAAACGGTGGTTGGATCCAGTCTATTCAGGATGAAGGGCACAAGGAGTGGATGCGGTCAAATTACCAAGCACGTTCGGCGAAAGACGGCATAAAGTTGATTCAAAAATAGAATGAAGCGAAAAGGGATTATTCTTGCGGGTGGTGCGGGAACTCGGCTGCATCCGGCCACCCTTGCGGTGTCGAAGCAGCTGCTGAACGTGTACGACAAGCCGATGGTGTACTACCCGCTATCAACACTCATGCTCGCGGGGATTCAGGAGATTCTTTTAATTTCGACACCGCAGGACACTCCTTTGTTTGAGAAACTTCTTGGGGACGGCCGAAAGTGGGGAGTCTCCCTTTCCTACGCGGTACAGCCCGAACCGGGAGGGCTGGCCCAGGCCTTCCTGATTGGGGGGGCCTTTGTTCGGGGGGGGCCGAGTGCCCTTGTGCTGGGAGACAATATTTTTTACGGCCACCACTTTCCTCATTTACTTAGCCAAGCAGATCGACGGCAGGGGGGGGCAACCGTGTTTGCTTACCGCGTGAATGATCCGGAACGGTATGGCGTGGCGGAATTCGATAAAAACGGAAAGGTGTTATCCTTAGAGGAGAAGCCTAAGCAACCAAAGTCCCACTATGCGGTAACCGGCCTCTATTTTTACGACGAACAGGTGGTGGAAAAAGTGCGCAGGGTCAAGCCCTCGGCCCGTGGGGAGCTGGAGATTACCGATTTGAATCGTATTTATCTGGAGGAGGGTAATCTTCATGTAGAAAAGATGGGTAGGGGATACGCTTGGCTGGACACGGGGACTCACGGCTCGCTGTTGGAAGCGGGGCTGTTTGTTTCCACTATAGAGCATCGGCAGGGGCTAAAAATGGCCTGCCCAGAAGAGATTGCTTGGCGGAACGGCTGGATCGATGACGGCCAACTCCGATCCTTGGCGGCTCCCTTGGCCAAGAGCGAATACGGAATTTATCTCTCTGCTCTTCTGGAGGAGGGTAGAAACGAAGCCTAATGAATCGAGGTCGTGTGTTTGCAACGGTTAGAAGCAAGATTATAGAATAACGGCCAATAAACTTCAGGCTCTAGCGCAGGATTGTCACTTCAAGGTCCAAGTGAAAATGCGCGTGAATTTAAGGAAAAAACATGAAAACCGACCCGCTCAATATGCGGCGTTAAAACTATCTAAATCCGTAAGCCGCATTTAATTGGGACAAAAATTTATACCCGAAAGAATGGCTGGACGCTATCGGTATATCCCTTTAAGGATATATCACTTTGATTGCCACAAAATCCCATGTCTTGATAAGTGGCACTGGAAGAGCTGGGACCACTTTTTTGGTTAGATTGCTCGGCGAGTTAGGCGAGGACACAGGCTTCCTCAATCCTGAACAGGGCATCGACCCAATCAGCCATGCTGGCCTAGAGGTTGACTTGTTAACCGTTCCCATGCCGAGAGTAGTGAAAAGCCCTTTTGCATGCGAAAAGTTGTCAGTAGCACTTGAAAGGAAACTTTATAGTGTTGATCACTGTTTTGTGCCGATGAGGGATCTTTACTCCGCAGCAGAAAGCAGGAGAAGAATCAGTAGGATCCATGGAAATCTTAATGCAAACGAAGTGCAAGGAGGCATATGGGACGCGGAGACGCCAGAAAAACAGGAAAATGAGCTAGCTCAAAAATTCTTTCGTTTGATGCTGACACTTGCGCGACACAACATTCCTCTTACTCTTTTGGATTTCCCGAGGTTTGTGAATGACGTTGAATACTTATGGAGGAAGATATCGCCTGTGTTCCCCAAGGTTAAAAAATTGCACTTTGATTCTGTTTTTCACGATTTGGTGCGTCCTGATTGGGTTCATAAGTTCTAAAAGTTTTTTTCACGGTCTCCTTCGGGCTTTGACAGCGCGCCTAGTCTTAGGCAGGTTCCTAAAGTGTCCCTGACCGCTCGCCGCTTTGATCAAGCAATCATCCGCCGAGAAGTCGAAAAAATACTTGCCATCCCGAAGAGTGGACGATGTGTCGTCATCGTCGATCAGGATGTCGGTCCGTTCCCAAACGCAGAAATCGTAGACATCCGCACTGCGAAACCTGACGCCATGTCAGGCGAGCCAATTGTTTGCGCGATCTATGCCGCTGACCAGGATGATGCTGGGCTACCATTCATCTATTGGCTTATCGAGCGGCGCATCCGCTTCATACCAATCTGGTCCGCCGAGCCTGCGAACTATGTCCACAAAGACAATGTTGCAAGGCGGGTCATTGAACAAGAATTCGAATTTCAGACCGCTGCTGGGTTTGCCAAGTTCGATTTTGGCTACGGAGACATGGAAAACATCTGCCAAGCTATCCAGGCGACTCGCCATCTCGACGGAGCCTATGTAGAAGTCGGGTGTTTTCATGGCAGCTCTGGTGGCGTTGCCATTCGTTACATGAGCGAGAAGGGAATAAACCGCCCCTGTTATTTCTTCGACGTGTTCGATGGTTTTGTCTATGACGCGGCAAGAGCCAGCACCGACGCTGTATGGGTAAATACTCACCAGACCGATGGAATAGACGCAGTCGTGGCACGTCTCAAACGCTTCGAGCAACCGATGCTCGGTCGTCTAGTGACAGTACAAAGGAACAATATCGTCACCGACGAACTGCCGCCTGAGATTGACCGGATCGTTGTTGCCAACCTCGATGTTGACCAACTTGAGGCGATCTATGCCGGGTTATTGAAGCTTGCCGCCAGGATGGTTGTTGGCGGCATCCTGATTGTAGAAGATCCAGGCCATACCCCGCTTTTGATCGGCGCATGTGCTGCCCTTGACCTGTTTCTACAAACAGAGACTGGGCGCAAGTTTACCCCTATCTACATGCGCAGTGGGCAGTATTTCCTCGTCAGGACATAGGTTCTGTTGAAGTTTCCTGCACAGGCTGCAACTGGCTTAGCACGACCATCAATCTAACGACCTCGGACCAAGGACATTGCGCAAGATAGTTGGAGACAGTTTGAGTACTAACAACCTGATTGCCACCGGCTTGAATGGAGGTCTGCACGTTGATCTTGCCGACGACCAACGATCCTTCCAACCCAAGGAGTCCCCACTATCACTTGCCAAGCTACCGGCACGAATTTGGGCTCCACCAAGATTCTTAAAGCAGGAATTAACATCCGTTCTTCGCTGGAGGCGATGGAGTAGGCGCTGGCAAGTTGGACACTTAAACGATGCAGGCAGGACAGCAGGGAGGCAACAAAAGTACTGAAAACGAACGGAAACCTCTGGCCTCCCGCAGGATTCCGAGAATTAAAAGGCAAAAATAGTGGCAATCAAAGGGTCTTGTTCTATGGGGTTCAACGTCTACTTATAAATCGCAAGGTATCACGCACTAAATTCAGTGTGTTAGTTGGCCCAATTTGCTTAAAGTGAGGATGGTAACGATTTAATGTGTCAGGATTTAGCTTTTCACCCCTTTCAGTTGCATTCAAATACTGTAAGTAAAAATCAATTTTATGAAAAGATGCAATCTCTCCCCTCAATCTTAAACGCTGTAACTGAAGCACCTGCTCTTTGCTTGAGTCATGCTGCGAAATATAGCCATGAGAGAGAAGAACTTGCCTTGCTCGCCGGGCAGAATCTTCAACGCTTGTGCTATGGAAGTGAATAATGCAAAGACCTGTTTGAATGACGCCGGAGTTGTTCGCAGATACTCCTGCATGGCACCCAAGATCTACGCTGACGAAGCTTGATGAATGGAAAAAGGATTTAAAATCTGTCACATGAAGTGGTGAAAAAACGGTGATTTCTTCACATATATCTTTAACGCTTTCACTCTTGGGCTTGGACCAACAAGTAAAGGAAGCCTTGTAACTTTGCCCAGTGACAGGAAGCCTTTCGAAGAAGTCTGTAAAATTCGCAATCTGAAGTTTATTCTTAGTGGGGCGAGCAAGCCCTCCTGCCGAAAGCAGCCAGTTTTTCAGTTTGCGATATGAGGACTCACGAATTGCAGCATGAGTTTCCTCGTATTTGATGATTGAGTTCGGGTCTGGTGTGTAGGCAAGAAACTCATCAGTATCCATCTTTATAAGGAAATTGTCCGTGCCTTTATAGAGATGCATCATTTCTGTAAGCTCGCCGGCAAGTTCATTTAGTCCAGCAGATGAAAATCTAACCGTTAGCCCTAGAGGTTGAAACTTTTCATACACCCTGAACACTCGGCTGTCATCTGAACCATCTAAGACATAAATGTTGTCTAGGCCAAAAATATAACCATGATACAGAATCCAGCTTTCGAGCAGCTCTGGCTCATTCTTTGTCATTAAAAATATTTTAAGCATATAATTAATCCAATTATGCTTCTTCGAAGAAGGGAGGAACCAATATGACTGAATTCTTCAAAATGAGAGATCTAAGGCCAACAACTGTTTTTGTTAGCATCAGAGAGAACTGTTTTCAAGCTTGCAGGTCATTTAACCACGCATCGACAAGGATAATCTCTTTGTCAGGAAAAATTCCGTGTTTAATAAGGTTGGCGTAGCAGGTTCGCAGATTGCTTCCAACAGCCTCCTCGCCTGCAACAAGATCAAGGCCGTCTAGGATTTCAGCGATGCGCCGGTTCTGCTCATAGCCTGGAATCTCGTCTCGGAAATCAACCATCAGATCGTGAGGGTTGCGATCCTGGAATACCTCCGGCGAGTGAAAAACGACGCCCATTCCCACCGCCCAGAGGCAACGCTGGGCAACAAAGCTTTTCCAGATATCGCACATACGGAACGAGCAATAGCTTGGAATGTAAAGCAGCGGATAAGCGACTGGCCACCACCAGGTGGTCTGGGTATTGAATGGGCACCAGTTTCCTGGTCCCAGATGGATGCTCGGGCGGTTGTCGAAGCGAAAATCTCGATCCATGACTAGGCGCCAGATCGCATCCACATCGGCCGATCCGTTGACCAATCCTTGCTGAACAGGTGCACGCAGAGGAACTGTCAGCGGAATGGCTTCGGGAGGACCCCTTCGAATCTCATCTAAAGGCAGGCCACGTGGCCAAATGTTATCCTCCGAGAAATACCGATATATGTTCACCCAACGACTCTCGCTGGCACTGACGCGGGAGCCCACAGCAACCCGCTCTTCCCTGATTTGCCAACTATCATTCGGCGAGTTGTCGTCGTCAGTCTCATATATGCACTCCGCCCCGGCCCGGATTGCATGAAGATAGGCGATGTTCTTCCGGGCGTAGTGCTTTGTGGGAAGGTTTTCGGCTAAGCGAAAACCTGACTTCACTTGGTCTTCTAAGGACAGAAATTCAACTGGCCACGGCTCTCCCTCTCGGCCTTCGTAGTGAAAAGGCCCTTTTGAGTCCCCTGCGACTATGAGTTTCGCGCCTGTTGCGGAAAGACGCTCGACGAGGCGAAACACGCTCAACGTTGGCTTTTGGATGGTGGTAATGACGGCGTAGTTCACGAGATTACTGACAACTTAATAGCGTCACAGTTAGTCCATATGACTATATCACATGGACCCGCACGCCAAGACATTAAGGATTGATTTGATCTAGACACAACTCTTGAAAGGTCCTCCTTATGCATTCTAAACTTTCCCTCAGACTTTTTGATTTTTCTCGCTTGGAGGATGGTAGCAATATTTATGGGAGTGCCTAGCACCTGTTTTTCTAGGAATAAAAAATCGGACTTTACTTGGGCTTTGAATGATTTGGCGCGTTCCGATAGAGTTCATCGGCTAGACCGTTCGCATCGCGAAATAATCTCCGAGGGATAGCCCATTTTCTTTTAATGGAAGGAAGCCAAAGGGTTGACGAAGGGTTGAAAATGCCACTGGCTAACTGTTACCCTTAAAAGATCGCATCATTCTGCTCTTTTTTCGAGAAGTGAAAAACGGACGCTTTGCGAAAAGCAGGTGAAAAGTGTGAGGAATTTTTGTGGTGTTTCATAGGCTTTTCCTGAATTATGTGCCCCTGTGCCGAAGTCGAAGGTAAAGATGGTGCCTTTAGAAAACAGCTCAGGAGATTCCGGCAAAAATAAGCTTTATCCCAAAAGAGCTAAGCAAGATAGTGCTTCAGTGTCTATAAAGCCGGATCAGTTTCTTAACAGCCTTATTTCATCGGTTTCGTGGTCCCCCGAATGGATACAAGAGCCGCATGCTTGGGTTGGCCACATGCCTTTCGCCTACTGGCTAATGGCAGAATGCCAGCCTAGGATTTTTGTGGAGCTTGGGACTCATACAGGAAACTCCTACTTTAGCTTCTGCCAAGCAGTCCGAGAAAAAGGGTTGAACACTCGATGCTATGCCGTGGATACATGGCAAGGAGATGAGCAAGCTGGTTTCTATGGAGGCGATGTATTTGAACGCGTGAATCAGCACAACGAAAGCCAATACAAGAGTTTTTCCACGCTCTACCGGATGACCTTTGACGAGGCTGTAGTGCGATTTCAGGATCGATCTGTTGATCTGCTGCATATTGATGGGCTACACACCTACGAAGCGGTGCGTCATGACTTTGAAACATGGTTTCCAAAACTCGCGCCTGGGGCGTTGGTTCTTTTCCACGACATTAAAGTCACCCATGGAGAGTTTGGAGTGTGGAAGTTTTGGCATGAGCTGAGGGAAAAATACCCAAAAAATATGGAATTCCGTCATTCCCATGGTTTGGGGGTCATTCGGGTCCCGGGTGGCAGCAAAGAGAAAAAACCGACTTGGCTCGATGAGGGGGCTAAAGAACAAAGAGAGTTGCTCGAGGTCATCTCATCCGCCGGGGAGTCGCTGATCACCAAAGCCAAAGGCCAGCAACTAGAGCGCTTTGTTGCGAGTCTTCAATCGAAAGGCAGCAAGGCAGACTCGGAAAAACCCCTGAATCTGGAGCTCTTTTTTGCTAGGGAAGGGGAGGCGTTCAGCGAGGAGAAAAAAATATCGGAACCGTTACTTTGCCGCGATAAGCAGCCTGCCAAAACAAGAATTTCATTACAGGGCAAAGCAGCAAGATCCGTCTTGTGGAGGATCGATCCTGGATGTCAGGCGGGAAGGATCCTGATCCGGTCGCTTAAATTCTTTTCTGAGGATTCCAAGGTGGTGTGGGATCTGCAGGATAATCGGGAACAAGTGGCCGTTGGGGGCACCGCTACCGCCCTGCCCTATCCTGCAGTGGGGATCGAATTGGTTTCCACCGGAGACGACCCCCAGTTGATTCTGCATAAATTGCCATCGCAGGTCCTGCCAGTTGCCTTGCTCCAGATTGAGCTAGAGATAAAACCGCCGGCGGAGGCGATTCATGCCCTTGCCAAGTTTTATGCAAAAAAAGAAGGGTATCAGCGGGCTGTGATGACCCAAACGGAGGGGCGGGTGAAGAAGTTGGAGGAGTCGCTGGAGGCCAAAAAGCAGGAGGCCCAAGCAAATAGTTTCACTCGTGAGGCCGTGGAGAAATCCTTCGGCGAGTTGAAGAGCGAGCTAGCCAAGCAATCCAAAGTCCAGCAGGAGGCTAATTTGTTCGATCAGACCTTATTTAAGGGGCTCATCGCGGAGCTGAAGGATAAACGGGAAAAGGAGGCAGAGAGGGGGCAGGAGTTAAGGCAGGAGCTGGAGGCGCAAAAAGTGGCGACGACCAATGGGGCCAAAGAGCTGGGAGATTGCCTGGCAGGGTTAAGGCAGGAGCTGGAGGCGCAAAAAGTGGCGACGGCCAATGGGGCCAAAGAGCTGGGAGATTCCCTGGCAGGGTTAAGGCAGGAGCTGATCGATGAAATTCGGGAATTGGCGGGGAAGATGCACGAGCGGCAGGATCATTTGCAGCAAAAGAATTTGGCTGAGATAGAGATTCTGAGAGCCACCTCAGAAAGCCGAATGAGCAAAAATGAAAATGACTTGCAGGACGTGGCCACATATGCCGAGCAGATCCAAGACTCCGTGATTGCCCCCAGCAGCTACATGATTCCTGCCCCTTTTTCCTGGTATGCGTATCTCTACAAAATGTTAAAAATTCGCAAACCGGGTTTGATCAATAAAACACCCACGGCAAATTCCTCCCCCCCTCGACCGGGTTTCTGGAGAAGGCTGGAGCGCAGTATTCGAAAAAGAAGAAAGAGATGGATTGCTGGGATCGGTTTTGATCGGGATTGGTATTTGGAATTCTATCCCGATGTCGCAGAAGCTGGATTAGATCCATTGAGTCATTTTATCGAATTTGGACAAAAAGAAGGTCGGCATAGGAATGCAAAACAACAGGCAGCTCATGACAAGGCATCAGCAGCGTCTTTAGCTCACTGGCAAAAAAACTTAACGCCCCTGCCTGATATTCTTAAGCAAGAGAAAATATTTGATGAAAACTTTTATTTGGAAAAATATCCAGACGTAAAAAAAGCAAAAATGAAACCATGGGATCACTTTGTCCGCCATGGCCATAATGAAGGACGCTTACCGCACAAAATTGATTATTCTCTGAAACCTTCCGAGGTTTCCTTGTCAGTCGTAATCCCGACATACAACGGCCAACAAAAAATATCCAGAACGATCGAAGCAATTTCTAGATTCAGCCATGGCATGGATATCGAGATAATTATAGTAAATGATGGATCTTCGGATCAAACGGAGAGCGTGGTGCAAGCCTTGAGTAGTAAGGTAAAAAATATCAACTTAATCTCAACAAAACAAAGCGGAGCGGGCAACGCTAGAAACACAGGCGCCAAAGTGGCAAGCAAGGAAATACTCCTTTTTATGGGAGATGATATTTCTCCCATTGGACCGCAATTCTTTAATGTCCACGCAGTGTTGCACAAAATAAATCCGCAAATCAATTACTCGGTCCTCGGCAAGGTGGAGTGGCCCGATGATTCTTATTTTCCAATATCACCTGTGATGGAGCACATTCAGGGATCAGGAGGCGAGCAGTTTGGCTACTCTGATATGAGGCCGAATATGTTCTGGGACTGGAGATTTTTTTATACCTGCAACGTCTCTGTGAAACGACAAGTTGTGTCTGATTGGGAAGCTGAGGGATTTGAGCCCTCCTTTGCCGGCTGCGGTTTTGAAGACGGCGAATTTGCATATCGTATGTCAAAAAAATACGGTTCATTTAATATATTTTACTCTGATCAATCTGTCGGCTGGCATTATCACCGACATACCTTTATGACGTTTTTCCAAAGGCAAGCCTTTTGTGGATCGCAGGTAACCAACCTTATTGAGCTGCATCCAGAATCTGCTGGTAAAACTGGGGTTGAAGAAGTCCTCGAAATATTAAATAAAAACAACAGTAATAATCCTGAACTTGCGTATAAAACCCTAGAAAGCATACGGCAGATAAATCGGCTTACCCTGGATCTTGAAGCCAGGGGTTTGTTAGGAAATGACAAATGGCATAAAGAACTGTTGCATGTAAACTTTCGACTTGGCTATATCCTTGGATTTTTGAATTCATCTGCCAAGCCTCACCAGAGCTATGCGCAAGCCTTGACTTATGTTTTCGACGAAGCCGTCAGGCCGCTAGTTCCGCACTTACCCACCTCTTTCTTGAGGCCTTAAGGAGGATAAATGTTTTCCGTTGTTATTCCTGTTTATAATCACGCAAGGTTTCTTGAAAAGGCGGTAGCATCGGCGATTGAATCTGAACTGGTCAAAGAAGTCCTGCTGTGCGATGATGGATCGTCAGATGATTCGGCACAGATCTGTGCGCAGATCGCAAAAAAGAATCCGGAAAAAGTAAAAGATTGGTCTGAATCTCCGCCGAAAAATCTTGGGGCTCACCATCGGTTAAACCAACTTTGCTTACAAGCAACGCAGCCGTGGATTCGCGTGTTAAATTCAGATGATTTTTTTCTCCCAACTAGTTTTGAAACTATATCTCTTTTAAGCTTTACGCAAAAAGCAGATTTCATATCGGGAAGTCTATTAATTTGCGATGCAGATGGCGTTTTTCTGGGTACAAAAAAAGGAATCTTTGAGCCTGAATATCCGCTTCCCTTCGAACTGGAAAGTAAAGCTCTTTTGTCGAAAAAGGATTTCGTGCCATTGCTCTTAAATCAAAACTATTTGGCGACCACTACGAACATGGCTTTTAAAAAGTCTTTGTTTCTGAAGGCGGGTGGCTTTCGAGACTTTCGTTACGCTCATGATTGGGATTTCGCCCTTCGGGCAGCTTTTCTGGGAAACCCGATATGGTCTGCGGCGCCCTTGGCTGTTTATCGTCTTCACGGAAAGAATACGAATTTAGAGGTCTCTCCCCATGCGAACGGTGAGTTATGCAGACTTTTTGCAGGTCTATTGAATGAATTTCCTGAAATCGAATCGAATGGGCTTAATGCTTACCTATTGCAGGCGAATCAGCATATTCTTCCTTGGCCCGCTAGCCCCCCGAAGAGCATGAGAGTTCCTACTCATGGAAAAAAAGAACGAATCCTTATTCAGGATGGGGTTTCGCCTGAAGCCATGGGTAATGTTCTATTAGGTTTCGCTGTTATGGAGTACGACTTTATTGTTGTCTCCAAGTCGCTGGCTGATTCAACTGATGCATTTCGAGCCGCCTTCTCGGGCAATGTGGCAGCCATCGGAAAGGGCATTCAGCTGATCGAGGGTGAAAGCAAAAACATGCCAGCATTACGGGGACGCTTCATACGTTGCCCTCAAAAACAAGCAGATGTAACCGGGAGAATTCACCTTCCAGATTTGAAAAAAATCCCCGGCAAAATCTCAGGTGCGGATATAATGATTGAGGGAGATGAAAGTGATGAAAGGATACATCGAGAGTGGGCCATAGCTGAATTGGAGCGAATTTTAAAAAAGGATCCTAAGGATAGCCGGCCAGTTATTTATGTGCTTCCCATTTTTCTTGCTGTGGGAGGGGTGGAAAGAAACACCATTGAGGTGATCCGTACTCTTCAGGAAAAGTTTAACTTTATTGTTGTTACATCGGAACGACTATCTCCCGCCCAGGGAAGCCTCCACTGGCAATTATATGATCTTAAGGTACCCGTGGTCGATCTGGCGGAAATCGCGGATACAGAACATCACTTAAAGATCCTGACGGTTCTAAGCCAGATTATTCCACCAGATCTAATCTGGATTTGTAACGGTTCTCCATGGTTAGTAGATCACGCTACACACCTACGAAGGCTATTCGCCAATATTCCGATTGTAGATCAACAAGTATATGACACAGAAGAAGGCTGGATTCAGCATTACGACAAAAAAGGAGTTCAGTCCTTTGACCACTTCATCGCCATCAATAGCAAAATCCATAAAAAGTTTATAAAGAAATTAAGAATTCCAGCTCATAGAGTTTCACTGATTTATAGTTCTTTAAATGAAGCTCCGGTGATTGCCGCAAGCCGTCTTATGTCAATGCGAATGGATGTGCGCCGCAATCTAAAAATTCCTGAATCTTTCGACAAGGTATTCATTTTTATTGGGCGGCTGACAGACCAAAAGCGACCCCTCGAGTTTTTAGATCTGGTGAGGCATGTGCAGACAACACACTCGTCAATATACTTTCTAATGATTGGCGACGGCGAAATGGCAGGAGAGTGCGATCGATTCATCGAAAAAAATAGTTTACGTAACATCCACCGGATTCCTTTTCATCCGCGGACTCCGGAAGTGGTAGCAATCGCCGATGGCATGATTATTACCTCGATCTATGAGGGTTTACCGATTGCGATGCTTGAAGCTTTGGCAGTCGGCACGCCAGTATTAGCTACTGATGTGGGCGATATTCGTCTTGTTCTAGAAGAATATGGTTCTGGTATAGTAAGTCAGCATATTGATAAGGATGGGAAAGCTAAAATACAGTTAAAAGAATGGGAGGAGTTTATAAAAACACTGCCATCACTGCAGAAAAATGCGGGCTCAAATAGAAGCAAGATACTATCCCGTTTTGGCTCGTCTAAAATCAGCTATCAATATGCGGAACTATTTACGTCTTGTATGCAGGTGGCATGCAAGAAATCTAGTAACGGGAATCAAAAATGAGAAAAGCATTTCATATTAGGCGCAAGAATGTTTAGTTAAATTCAGATTATGAACCGAACAATCGTTATCGGGGGCTCAGGTTTCATTGGAACGCATCTGGTTAAAATACTCATAGCAGCAGGCAGAGAAGTCCATGTTGTTGGGAGAAAGGAAAGCCCCATTTCAACGTTTCCCGCGGAGTGCCGGTATATAGCTGGAAATTATGGGGATAGAGATACGTTGAAGGAGATCCTGACACCAGGGTGTGAGGTGGTCGACTTGGCCTATTCGACAGTCCCGAAAACAAGCTTCGAGGATCCTCTCTACGATTTGACCTCTAACCTTCCTTCCAGCGTTGCGTTGATGGAGGAGGCATTAAAAATCGGAGTTCGCAGGCTTTTACTCGTTTCATCTGGAGGAACCGTTTACGGCCCTGTGGAGTCACTTCCGATCACCGAAAACCATCCGACCCGTCCGATCAGCCCCTACGGGATCACGAAGTTGACCATTGATCATTATGCCATGATGTACCATCGGAATGAAGGGTTGCCGGTTGTCGTGGTGCGCCCCAGTAATGCCTATGGTAAGGATCAACGCAGTGGAACGGGGCAAGGATTTGTGGCGGAGGCGATCCATGCGATCCTTTCAGGGCGTGATGTGGAGATTTACGGTCAAGAGGGAACGATCCGTGATTACGTGCATGTATCAGATGTTGCTGCAGGAATAATAGCTGCCCTGAACAAAGGGCACGGCGGAAAAATCTATAATCTCGGGACAGGAGTTGGGACTTCCAATCTTGAGATTATCTCGATACTGCGCGAATTTGCAGTGAAAGACGGATTTAACGTGCGGACTCGAATTCTTCCAGAACGTAATTATGATGTGGAGGCTAATGTGCTAGATGCATCTCGGTTGAAAACTGACACTGGGTGGTCTTCTAAAATTAGACTAAAAGAAGGAATCAAACAAATGTGGAACTCCATAAGGGATGCCTCCAACGCTAAAATGGCAAAATTATGATGGATCTTGGGGTTCATCCCTGAACGGTAAATGATCGAGTGCCCGGAGCTGTTGGGCTGCATTTTATCGACTGAAAACGGATTACGGATGATGTATCGGGCTAGCCGCTCCATGTCCTCGCGGTTGCGGGGCGGCACGCGCTGGCTACGGTGGATGTTGAACCTATAGTGCTTCCAGCCGTGCAGCATGTTCGTCCGTTCGGGCGGTAGGCGCCCCTTCTTAACTAAAGACGTGATGACTCGTGCGCGGAAGAGGTCCTCCAGCGGCGCGAAGCTAACGTCAGGCATCACATGGAAATGCCCCCACTTTATTACTGTCTGGTGCTGATTTTTTAGGTTTAATGGGAGTGACTGATTTGGCAGAAACCAGTAAGGGATGCCCCAGAATTAACCCCGCACCACTAATGCCCCCCAGTTTAAGAAAATCTCCCTGGGATAATGACTGTTGCTCCTCTGTTTCCATCAAAGATGTAGGCAATGTCAGTTCTTCCAAGTCTTTCCTCCACAGTAAATCAGAGATCCATTAGTATGCCGGCATTGGCCTCCACCGCAGGGTAAGGGCAATTACCCCAAGCTTCAGGGCCGGCCGAACTCGGTGTTCGGGCTTGAGCAACACTGCGGACTCAAGCACAGGAAAGAAACGGGCCGAATCCGGCATGTGATCTATTCAGTCCGCACCAAGACCATATTTCAATCGGTCACGCAAATATGCTAGAATTTGGTAAATCGGTGAACGAAAGGCTGGCGGTAATAAAAATTTCTTCGCAAGACCAGACCTGGCTCTTCGGCATAGCGGACCGCGTATATGCCGGCCAGTCGAAATCCAACCCGGGAAAAGCACTAGTTAGCCCTTCGGGCGTGCAACTAGGTGATCACCAGTTCAAAATCTGCCTTTTGCCGGTCGATTGTACCGCTGAGCAATACCGCATTGTCCCAAGTGTCGACACAACGGGGCCGGTCGGTGATTGCGGGCAAATTAATCCCCGGGGCACATCACCTTAAAACACGGGCGCCTGCTCAAGAGACAATTATATGCCGCCACTTCTTCGGTGACTGCGCCGCCAAAAGCATGGGGGGGGTGGGAGCCAGATAGATGTGATCTGCGGGCCCGGCGGCGGTTAACACATACTTCAGGACTTGCCGGGAAGCGAAACTAGACTGATCGGTCGGCCGCCCGTTCTCATCGGCCGCAAGGCTCTTCGGCAACACAACCCACCGCACCCCCGTGCAAGCGGCCAATGGCATTGCGGAAGAAAAATCGTTTGAGCGGATCAATGGGCAAAATGGACTCGCTGGCTAGTTTTGAGATGGGGGCAGTCCCGTCCTTCCCACAATTCTCCCAGCCTCGAGTTCATAAATCCGTTCCACGATGTAAATTGGCCTGGCCTTGCTCGATTCATACATGCGCCCGAGGTATTCGCCTATGATGCCAAGCGCCAGCAATTGCACCCCCCCGAAGAAAACTATCGTGATGACTATCGACGGGTAACCGGGAATAAAATAATCCGGCCGGATCATTTTCATCAGGACAAGCCCAAAGCCTGTCACTACTGTGATTGAAATAACGGTCAATGCAAGCCAACTAACGAGGCGTAACGGCACAATCGAAAACGAGGTGATAGCGTCCACGGCAAAGGCTGTCATCTTCCGGAGCGGATATTTAGTTTCGCCCGCGAAACGGGCCTTGCGATCATAGGCCACCGCCACCTGGCTGCCGCCCACCCAACTGACCATGCCGCGAATGAAGCGGTGGCGCTCGCGCATTTGTCGCAACACTCGCACCACGCGACGGTCCATCAGCCGAAAGTCCCCAGTGTCGGCAGGAATATCGCTTTTGGTCAGCCCGCGGAGAACGTAATAGAATAATCTGGCCGTGAATAATTTAAACGGTGTTTCGCCCTCTCGCGTGCGGCGCTGGCCGTAAGCGACGTCGGCTCCCTGGCGCCATGCTGCGATCATCTCGAGGATAACCTCGGGCGGATCCTGCAGATCGGAATCGATCAGGATCACCGCGTCGCCGTCGGCAACGTCGAGCCCGGCCGTGACAGCGGCTTGGTGTCCGAAATTGCGCAACAGGTTGACCACGCGAGTGAAAGGATCCTGTGCCGCCAGATCGAGCGCGACGGCCAGGGTCCGATCGCGACTTCCATCGTTGACCAGCACGATTTCATAGGCGCAACCCAGTTGCGCGCACACGGCCTTCGTGCGGCGGACAAATTCGGGCAGGCCAGCCTCTTCGTTGTAACAAGGCGCGACGATCGCGATCTTGTAACTGGTGAGTTCGGCTGCGTGGCTCATGGATTACTTGGTTCCACGACCTACGATGACCACGTTCCAGCAGAGGGGACGAAAAAACGGCACCAGCAGCAGCAACTTATCAAGCAGTTTGAGCTGCTGGTAGAGCCAGGCCCAACTGTCGGCCTCTTCAATGACCTTTTTCCAATAGCGTTCCTTGTTCGGGTCGCGCCGCTGGATGAACTTCATGATGATAAAAATGGAGAGTGTGCTCAGCCAGAACCAACGGGTATGCGATTCTCGAAAATTGGCCCGCACGGCCCGGATATCCCTCAAACGCAGCGGATGCTCATCTTCTGTCCGCACCTCTATCGCTTTCCGTCGGTAATAGTTGATCGCGGGATTGTAGGCAACCGGATCCCAGCTGACGAAAGTGCCGTCGGGCTTCAGGTGCTTCAGCAACAGCGACATGGTCGCCGCAATATCTACGTGATGAAGGGTGTTGCCGGTGTAAATGACGTCGAACTGCAGGCCGGCCGGGAATCCCAGGTCCTCCGAGGCGGAAACGTGCGTCTTGATCTTCACGCCATTGTGTTCCGCTAGCCGGTGGGCGGCATCGCACATGCCGGGCGAGATGTCGCTGGCAGTGACGTCGGCGCCAAGCAGCGCAAAATAAACCGAGGCCTCGCCGAGGCCGCAGCCGAGGTCGAGCAGGGCGCGGCCTTTGAGCTCGCCGAGGGCCTGCTTGATGTAGCGCATCTCCGGCGCGGTGCAGGCCTCGTTCATCTGCCGCACATTGATTTTGGTCACGTCGACGCTGGCGGCCCACTCGTCGTGAAAAACCTTCTCCGCATGCTTGCGTGCCGCGTCCCGTGTGCCGGCAAAATGGCCGTTGAGTTGCGCTTCGGAATAACAACCCGAACGCGCCAGCACCGTGCGGAGCTCTCCGTCAAAGAAGGCGATGTTCTGCGCCATGATCTTGTCGTCATGAAAGGTGAGGCCGGCCTCCTGTTGGCGCTTGTAATGCGGGGCGGCGTCGCCGCGGGTATAAAACCGTGCATTCTTTAGCTCGACCCGGTGCTCGCCGGCCACCGGTGAGGTCCAAGCGAGGCGCAGGCCGCCCGCCCCGGGGTTTTCAATCGTCAGCGCGTTGATCCAGTTCGCTAGGCGCCCGGCCTCTGCCGGGCTGCTTCCAGCAAGGTCTTCCCGCAGGCGGCGACCTGCCCAGAGGAATTGATGCACCGCGCTTTCATAAAGAATTTTTTTCGGCATGGTTCAGACGAGTTTGGCGGTTTCCTGTTCGCTGCCGGCGTCAAGCGTCATCCGGTGCTGGTGAGCGGGAAGGGATATGCGCTCGCGTTTTTCCGCGCGGATCCGCTCAGCGATGGTTAGCATCTGTTCGCAAGTGACCGGCCACTTCTTTGCGGGCGGTGAGGTGATGAAAGTCTTGATTCGCTCCATCTTCGCCTTCAGGTAGCGCATCGCGATGGTCATCTCCGGGAAGCTTCCATACATGCAACCGGAGCACGGTTTGGTAACTTTGAGCACTTCGTCGCGAAAAACGGTGCTCTTATATACTTCGGGAAAATTGTCGCCGTAAGTAGGGATGTTGCTGCCAAGCCGGTGATCACAACAAGGCGCAAAGTTGCCGTTTGGCAAAACCGCAAAATAGAGGTTCGGGCTGTCGCAGACATTGTCATGGTGCTGACGCCAAGTCGTCGCCTGCTCGGCGGCGAAACGCTTGATGTCATCGAGATACTGATCCGAATCGTAAAGCAAATAGCCTTCCTGTTTCATCGCCCGGATTCGCTCGATGAGTTGGTTGATGTACGGCAGTTCGTCCTTTTTCCAGCGCTTGCTCTGGTCGAACGTGCGGAAATTCATCGGCTTGTCGAACGAGGTGACGTGAATCGGCACAATGGAAGAGAACCAGCTGATCTCGGTGCCAAACCGTATGACGTCCTCGACGTCGCCGAGATTATCACGCTGGATCACACAGCCCAGCGAGGCGAAGCTGTTCTCCTTCGGCAGGTATTTAGTGAAGGACGCCATGGCATGTAAGGCATCGTGCCAAGACTTGGCGAACCCCCCGTTGATGTCGTCCTGGTTGCCCGGCCACAGGGAGTCCAAGGAGATGGAGATGTCCCGTCCGCCAGCCTCAACCACCTCGTGAATACGCTCATCGGTGGCCAAACCATTCGTCTGCATGCGCACATGAATGCCGCGTACCTCGAACTCTCGGATGATGTCCGGCAAATCCTGACGGGTGAAGGGCTCGCCGCCCGTAAGCAGCACCATGGCGACGCCCATTTTGGCAAAGTTATCGGCCATGCGCTTGATCTCATCGAGGGTGGCCTCGCGGACATCGGAATTGGCGTAGATGATGTTACATTGCTTGCACGTGAGGTTGCAGCGGGCGGTGATATAGAACTGCACGTAGACCGGCGTGTCTTGCAGGAGGGTGGAGCGGGCCAGCGTGAGCTTGGAACGGGAGGAAAACATTGGGCTTGGTGTGTGGATCATAGGCGCGGATGCTTATCAGGGGGATAACTCTATCAACAGGTGGATGTCTTGGAACTCAAATTCGTCACTTGGACCAACAGCCTTGAGACCGACGAGCTTTAGGAAGCGGAAAGGCTTGGGCTGGCCAAATCTTATTTCTTGAGGATAAACATTATAATTAATGCTGTTTAGGAATTTCTGTAGTAGCCAGTAGGTTACACCATCCTCGCTTGCCCAAAGCTCGCCTTGGGTAAGCACGCGAGTAACGACACCGTCCGGCGGCCAAGCTTTGAAGGCGACGCTGTTGAGCACAATCGGCCCGGATGGGCGTCCGGTGATCCGCACGCCTCGGGCGGTGACCGGCGTCGCGAATTCACAGACGACCGGCTCGCCGAGTTTGGCGCGGATGGACTGGTTGGCGAGAATCGGGCGCTGGGCAACGCTGATCGCGACCGCCTGCGGACCGGACCGTGATTCTTCAAGCCGGGCCGTGACCAATTGCCGTAGGCTGGCGCCGCCGCAAAGAATTATCGGAGCCAGCCCGGCCCCCAGCACTACCACCGAAACTCCACGGACGAAGGCTGTCGCGAGACATGGGAACGCGCCCAGCTCCGGTCGGCGATCCGTAAACAAAACGGCAAAGGGAAAGCACGCGGCGACCAGATAATGATACATCACGAAACCCCGGGACATGAAATAAATCCAAGGAATGGAAAGCAGCATGGCGCCAATCACCCAGTCCTCCTGCTGGCGTTTACACCAAGCCAGAAGTAAAAGGGCACCCACGCCAAACAGCATCACGGGCAGATAGAACGGCTTTAGGCCAGTCCAGGCCGTGGCCTCGTGTACCCCGAATTGCAGCATCACGGTTGAAACACTGTAATTGGCCCGCAGTCCGCCACATTTGTTGTACCAAACCTGGGCGAAGAGGTCGAACTGTCGCAACGTGGCATCCAGAAAAGCTTGGGGGTTGGCCAGGGCGAATACTCCACCGAAAAGCAGTGCCAGCAGCGTGAACCACCCCAGCATCCGGCGCTCGTTTCTCTGCCACAGAATGATGGCGACGAAACCGAATACGAAAATATGCGGCTGCCGGAACAAACAGCCATAAGCCAGCAGGATCACCGCTGGGATGGTCTGCCCCACCCGGAGGAGATAGATCCCGCCAATCAATAGCGCGTAGCCAATTTCCAAGGTGCCGCCACCGCCCGTATAGTCCGCCAGCGGAAAATACGCGGCCAGAGCTAGGAAAACTACCATGTTGCGCAGGCTGCGGTGCAGGATGAAAGGAATGGAAAACAGGCAAAGATTCAGCCCATGCCAGGGGATCCAATACGAATGGATCCCTAAGTTAAGCCAGAGTGCTCCGAACAGGCTGCCCGTGGGAAAATAATTCGCCCAGGAGACCTGGGTCAGCCCCGCGGCGGCAAAGGGGTTATGCCCCGTCAGAACCGCGGTGGACCCATACCACTGAATCCAGTGTTGATCGTTCCAAGATGAAATTGGAAAATATATCCGAAAAAACAGCAGGCAGCCGCAAATCAGCCCCCAAGACACCAGATGGTTTCTCGCCACCACCACGCCAATAAATACCCCGGCAATCATCGCCCAGACCAACGGCGTGCTACCCAAGGGACTCTGGCTTTGCATCATCAGCACCAACCAGAGCCCGGCGACAAGAATGCTTTCGTTGAACTGCCGGGCGGCAGGAGAAACGAGCGGCGTTGACGCGGAAGAGGTATTTTCGTCACTCATTCGGGCGGTACAAGATACCAAGTGTGCCCCTTTGAACACGAAGATCCCCGAGCCTCGGGGCAAGATGCGGAGTGGCCTCAAACCGAAGGTATAGATGCACTGGAGAGTCTTTTTGAAAAGGGGGGGGCTGACAGGAAAATGCTTTTGCGCCCTCCGAAGCGTTGAGCCGAAGTTGAGTTGAGAACCAAATCATCCAATTAGTGAAATTTGCAACGGTGGTTTCAAGAGTCAATCCCGCAGTCATATCAAGGTGCGGGGCGTGCCACGCGCCTTGAAATGCCGGGTTCGGCGGGTGGGCGGGCGGAACAATGAGAGCCTTCAGGGATCAACTTGCCAACGACCTCCAGAATGATCGGGGGACGGGGGTCGGG
>Ga0187845_1000652_pt1 | contig 20706 bp, 16 predicted proteins | sample SpaLakP09_SKY_68_FD_134515 | JGI IMG/M metagenome (GOLD analysis project Ga0187845, IMG submission 134515) | Oligotrophic lake water microbial communities from Sparkling Lake, Wisconsin, USA - SP09_SKY_68 | ecosystem: Environmental > Aquatic > Freshwater > Lake | place: USA: Sparkling Lake... | reverse complement strand
GAACAGCAACAGGCCGCGCGCCGCCGACAGCAGATGGCGCAGCCGCTCGCCCAACCAGGCCCACAGGCTGATACAGGGCAAATTGACCACGGCAAAGATCAGAGCCAGCAGCAAGGCTGCGCCATCTGCTGTCGGCGGCGCGCGGCCTGTTGCTGTTCAATCTGAGCATGGGGCTGCTGATGGCCGCTACCGCCGTGTATCTGCTGCTGGATGAGCTGCGCCATGCCATGCCGCTCTGAAGCTGCATGCCTGCCTGTCCGGATTTGACAGTGTCTTGTCTGTGATTGGCCTGCTGTCAGGCTGCACGAGCCGATAGACTGTGTCTACATTTCTCCCGAGGACTTCTATCATGCATAAGGCAGCCCTGCTGATCATCGATGTACAGGATTCGTTTTTACAGCGCGACTACTGGGACGAAGCGGCCCTGCTGCCGTTTCGCCAGCATGTGCTGACACTGATCGCCGGGGCGCGGGCGGCCGGGGTGCCGGTGGTGTATGTCTTGCATGAAGATGGTGACGGCCCGTTTGCCGAGGCCAGCGGGCTGGTGCGGCCCATGGCGTGGTTGCCGGCGGATCCGGATGCCACCTTCATCAAACACGTGCACAATGCCCTGCTGGATTCCGGCTTGCAGCCCTGGCTGGCCGAGCGCGGCATCAGCAAGCTGCTGGTGTCGGGCATTCGTACCGAGCAGTGCTGTGAAACCACCACCCGCGTGGCATCTGATCTGGGCTTTGCCGTGGATTTTGTCAGCGAAGCCACGCTTACCTTTGCCATGCGTCACCCGCTGAGCGGCCGGCTGTTCAGTGCCGATGAAATCCGCGAAAAGACCGAGCTGGTGCTGGCCGGCCGCTTTGCCGACATCGTCACGGTGGAGCAGGCGCTGGCACGGCTGTAAACGACCCATTTATCCGGCAAGCAGGCCACGGTGGCCGGCTGCCGCTACGGAGCAAGTTTCATGCCCTTGAAGGATGTTTTGCAGGCGCTGGCCATCGTGCTGATCTGGGGCGTCAATTTCGTGGTGATCAAGTATGGCGTGGCCGATGTGCCGCCCTTGTTGCTGGGCGCGCTGCGTTTCATGCTGGCGGCTTTTCCCGCCGTGCTGCTGGTGCGCCGGCCCAATCTGCCCTGGGGCTGGGTGCTGGCCTATGGCTTGTGCGTGGGCTTTGGCCAGTTTGCCTTTCTGTTTTCCGCCATCAAGCTGGGCATGCCGGCCGGCCTTGCCTCGGTGGTGTTGCAGTCGCAGGCATTCTTTACCCTGATTCTGGCCGGGCTGCTGCTGCATGAGCGCTGGCAGGCGGCGCAGATTCTCGGCCTGCTGTGTGCCTGTGCTGGCCTCGCGCTGATTGGCCTGGCCAAGGGCGGCAGCATGACCGCCATCGGCTTTGGCCTGACGCTGGCGGCAGCACTCTGCTGGGCCTCGTCCAACATCATCGTGCGGCTGATGGGCAAGGCGGGGCACACGGTACAGCCGCTCAACCTGGTGGTGTGGTCCAGCCTGGTGCCGCCACTGCCTTATCTGGCCATGTCGTGGTGGCTGGAAGGGCCGGCGCGCATGGAGCTGGCGCTGCGCCATTTCTCGCTGGGTTCCTTGCTGGCGGTGGCTTACCTCGCCTTCATGGCCACCTTGCTGGGCTATGGCATGTGGAGCCGCCTGCTCAGCCGCCACCCGGCCAACAAGGTGGCACCGTTCTCGCTGCTGGTACCGGTGGTGGGCGTGCTGACTTCGGCCCTGCTGCTGGGGGAGCGGCTCAGTCTGCTGCAGGCGGTGGGTAGCGTGATGCTGCTGGCGGGGCTGGTGGTGAACGTGTTTGGCGGCATGGTGCTGGCGCGCTGGCGGCGCGGGACGGTGGCCCATGGCGCGTGAGGTCTGGTTTGTCCTGCCGCCGCGCTTCATGCTGCTGGATTTTGCCGGCCCGGCCGAGGCCATGCGCATTGCCTGCGAGTTTGGCGCGGATTTCAGCCTGCATTACGCAGCGGTGGAGCCAGCGGTGCACTGCTCGCTGGGTTTGCCGCTGGGCGGCATGGCCGCGCTGCCACAGCAATTGCCGGATGACAGCCTGATCATCATCCCCGGTGCCGATTGCTCGGCCGAGGCTTATGTCATGCCCGAGGCGCGGCAGATCGTGCGCTGGCTGGCTGCCCGCATCGATCCGCAGCGTCATCTGCTGGCCACCATCTGCTCTGCCGCCTTGCTGGCCGGTGCGGCCGGCTTGCTGGCGGGGCGGCAGTGCACCACCCATCACAGCCTGATTGCGCGCCTGCAAGCCTGCGATGCCAGCGCCAGGGTGCAGGAAAACCGGGTGTTCGTGCAGGATGGCAGGCTGTGGACCAGTGCCGGCATCACCGCCGGCATCGATCTGGCGCTGTATCTGATCAGCCAGCTGGCGTCGCCGACCATTGCCCGCGATGTGGCGCGGGAAATGGTGGTGTACTTCCGCCGTTCCGGGCAGGATGCCCAGCTCTCGCCCTGGCTGGCCCATCGCAATCACCTGCATCCGGCGGTGCACAAGGTGCAGGATCTGATCGCCGCCAGGCCGCAGGATGACTGGAGCCTGTCAGCCCTGGCCGAACTGGTGCATGTCAGCCCCCGCCACCTGTCGCGGCTGTTTCGCGAACATGCCGGTGTGTCGGTGCACGATTATCATCTGGCGCTGCGGGCTGCGCTGGCCGGGCAGTGGCGTACTGCCGGCCTGTCCAAGGAAAAGGCTGCGCTGGCGGCCGGTTTTTCCTCGGCCCGGCAATGGCAGCGCGCCATGCAGTCGGCCCATGCAGGCTGACAAAAATTAACTCAAGTTTACCTGTCGCCAGCCGATATAATGCTGACGCTGCGGGATGGACCGTCCGCAATCCGCATCCAGAACAAGTAGAAATGGTAATCGCCATGAACACCTGCACTCGCCGTATGGCCGCCGTATCCCTGTTGCTGGGCCTGACTGCCTGCGCCTCCGCCAGCCAGCCCACTGCCGAGTCAGCCATGCGCCCGCTGGCCGAGCCGCCAGCCAGCAGCGGCAGTTTTACCGGCGTTGGCTTTGCCGGCCCCGGCATCGAACCGGAAGCCCCCAAGGTGGTGGTGAAGGAAGTGAATCCCTATGCCCCGGTAATCATTCGCGCCACCGGCAATGGCGCTGCCCCGTATACCTCGGCACTGACCCCGTCGCAGCGCAAGCTGCTGTCGATGCGCGCTGCCCGGCTGGACGCCTATCGCTCCATTGCCGAACAGGTGCAGGGCATGAAGCTGGTGGGTAACAGCTCGGTGGCCAATATGGTGGCCACCAGCGATGGCTTCCGCACCTATGTTGATGCCTATCTGCGCGGCGTGCGCATGGTGTCCACCAGCATGCTGCCGGATGGCACCAGCGAAGCGGTGGCTGAAATCACCCTGGATCAGGATTTCTACAAGCAATACAAGAATGCGCTGGAAAAAACTGGTAGTGTGATGAAGGCAGCCCAGCAGAACGGTGTTGCCGGGGTCGAGTGCGCCGAAGGCAACTGCGGAGCCTCACGTTACGAAAGCAATTTTTACGTAGCCCACTGATGACGATACGTTTGCTTACCTGCAAAGTTGCCGCCCTCGTGGCGGCTTTTGCTTTGTGTGGCCCGCTGCGGGCCGCGCCGATTACCGCCGAGGGCATGGCCGCCATGGATGCCGGCAGTCCGGCGGCGCGTGAAATGGCGATTCGCGATGCCTTGCAGCAGGCGGCCATCAGCAATGGCGCCGAGCTGCAATCGCTGCAGCTGATGGAGTCGGGCAATGTCAGCGAAAGCAGCGTGCTATCTGCGCCATCGCTGCAGGGCAAGGTCAAGATACTGCAGGAGTACAGCAGCGACGGCGTGTATCACGTGCGGCTGAGCATAGATCCGCAAGCCAGTGCCGCCGGCCCGGTGGGCAGTGCGCCCAAGCCGGCACAGAATGCCAACTGTGGCATGCCGGCGGGGCGGGTGCTGCGGCGCAAGCTGCTGACCACCTATTTTTATGTGGTCAATCCTGCCGAGGCCAATGACCTGCAGGATCTGGCCACCGTGCTGCCTGGGGAGATGGCGCGCCGCCTGCGCCAGCAGGGGCCGTTTGATGTGCGCAATGCCAGCCACCTGACCGTGCTCAGCAATATGGCAGCCGACGAGCCGGTGGCCGGCTGGGATACCGTACGCGAACTGGGCCGGCGCGAGGATGTGCAGTTCGTCATCGCCGGCCGGGTGCTGTCTACCGGGGTGGTGGGCAAGAGCCTGCGCCACACCATGTATGAATCCAACAATACCAGCCAGCAGGGCGCGTATTACACCGGTCCGCTGGCCGGACTGTTTGGCGGTGCGCTCAAGTACGCGCCATCGGCACGGCAGTTCGACATGGAGCTGTGGGTGTATGACGCGCTGACCGGCGCGGTACTGGCCGACCAGCGTTTCAGCCGGATCGCCCAGGGCAAGGTGGTGGAGCAACTGCCGGCACCGTTTGCCAGCGCTGCTTTCTGGCAAGGTGACTATGGCCGGGCGGTGGATGGTTTGCTGGATCAGGCTAGCCGTCAGCTGGTTGAGCTGGTCAGCTGCATTCCCTTGTCGGCCAAGGTGGTGAAAGTGGAAGATGGCCGGCAGCTGTTCATCAATGTCGGTGGGCTGGACGGCATGAAGGTGGGCGACCAGATGCTGCTGTACAAGCCGCGCTCGGCGCAGATTCTGCGCAGTGGTGGCGGCGTGCGCGAACTGGGTGTGCCTGAAGATTTGTCCGGCACCATCAGCATTACCCAGGTGCAGCCCAATTTCTCCATCGCCCAGGTGCAAAGTGCCCGGCTCAAGGTGGAAGAGGGTGATTACGTGCGCTTCATGACCCGGCGTTAAATCCCGCATCACCAAGAAAAAGCCCCGCCAGAGTGCGGGGCTTTTGCATGTGGCCGGCCTGGATTCAGGCCTGTTCGGCAAACTGCAGCAGGGCGTCGCCTGCCAGGCGGTAGCGAATCCATTCGGATTGGGCGGCCGCGCCAAAGGATTCGTAAAAATCGATGGCTGGCTGATTCCAGTCCAGCACGCTCCACTCGAAGCGCCCGCAGCCCTTGGCCACCGCCAGTTGCGCCAGATGGCGCAGCAGCCGCTTGCCGGCGCCGCTGCCGCGTGCCGCCGGAGTGATGTACAGATCTTCCAGATACAGGCCGGATTTACCCAGCCAGGTGGAGTAGCTGAAGAAATACACCGCGTAGCCAATGGGCTGGCCGTGCTGCAGGCAGATCAGGCTTTCGGCACTGGCCGCGTCACCAAACAGCGACTCTTCGATATCGGCCACGCTGGCGACCACTTCCTGCTCCGCTTTCTCATAGATGGCCAGCTCACGGATGTAATGCAGGATCAGCGCGGCATCAGCGCGGGTGGCCGGACGAATCTCTATGCTCACAAGCAACTCCTGGTTAGCGCGGGGCAGCCCGCTTCAATATGGCATGTGCAATGAAAAGGGCCGGTTTGCCCGGCCCTGTGTCTGGAATGTGCAGCGATCAGCCAGCCAGCCAGTTGCCCGGGTGGGCCTCCAGCCAGGTCTTGATGCTGCGGGCATCGTTGACGCGGGCCGAGCTGCCACCGGCAGCCAGCAATACGATGATCAGCGGCTGCGAACCCACCGTGGCCTGCATCACCATGCAGCGGCCGGCTTCCTGGATGTAGCCGGTTTTCTGGATGCTGATGTCCCAGTTGCCTTCACGCACCAGCGCATTGCTGTTGCGGTATTGCAGTACGCGGTTGCGTACCGAGACGATCTGGTGTTCCGGCGTGGTGGTAAAGGCGCGGATCAGCGGGTAGCCGTGAGCAGCCTTCACCATGCGGGCCAGATCGCCGGCGGTGGAGGTGTTGCGCAGGTCGAGGCCGGTGGGGTCGTAGAACACGGTCTCGTTCATGCCCAGGCTGCGTGCCTTCTTGTTCATGCGCTCGACGAAGGCTGCGGTGCCACCGGGCAGGGCGGTGCGGGCCAGCGTGGCTGCTGCACGGTTTTCCGAGGACATCAGCGCCAGTAGCAACATTTCCTTGCGCGGCAGGGTGGTGCCCACAGCCAGGCGCGAGGTGGTGTTTTTCAGGCGGTCGATCTCGGCATCAGAAACCGTGACTTCCTGATCCAGCGATACGCCTGAATCCAGCAGCACCATGGCCGTCATCAGCTTGCTGATGGAGGCAATCGGCATGCGTTGATGGATGTTCTTTTCATACAGCGGCTCGCCGGTGGTGCCGTTGAGCACCAGCACCGAGTGTGAACTCAGGCGCGGCACTGCATGGTCGGCCATCTGGCTGGCAACCATGACGCCCGGTGGCGGCGCGGCCACTGCCGGCATCGCCAGGGCGGCGGAAACCAGCAGGGCGGCAAATTTTCTCAGCATAAGAGATACACTCCCGTGTCTTGTCGTTGGAGATACAGCCTGTCAGAAATCATGCTTGCATCATATTGATGCGCAAGGATTCTTCATCTCGCCTCGTGATCGGGCTGCTTGCATTTTAAACAATGTTTTGCCTCTCTGGCAGGCAATTTTGCAGATAAAAATCAATTGCGCAGTTAGAGTGAGTTAAAAACGTTATCGGCGTAAAATCGATGGACTTGAACCCGCTCAGAAAAGCCATGCTGCTTACATTTCCGGATAGCCCGTTTCGCTTGCACCAGCCTTTTGCTCCGGCTGGCGACCAGCCCACCGCCATCGCCCAGCTGGTAGAGGGCCTGGAAGATGGCCTGTCCTACCAGACCCTGCTGGGGGTCACCGGTTCTGGCAAGACCTTCACCATGGCCAATGTCATCGCCCGCACCGGCCGGCCTGCCATCATCATGGCCCACAACAAGACGCTGGCGGCGCAGCTGTACAGCGAGATGCGCGAGTTTTTCCCGGAAAACGCGGTCGAGTATTTTGTTTCCTACTACGACTACTACCAGCCGGAAGCCTACGTTCCCAGCCGCGACCTGTTCATCGAAAAAGACTCCAGCATCAACGAACACATCGAGCAGATGCGGCTGTCGGCCACCAAGTCCATCCTCGAGCGGCCGGACTGCATCATCGTGGCCACGGTGTCGGCCATCTACGGTATTGGCGACCCGTCCGACTACCACCAGATGATCCTGCATCTGAAAGAGGGCGAAAGCACGCCCCAGCGCAGCATCATCAGCCGTCTCACCACCATGCAGTACGACCGCAATGATGTCGATTTCGGCCGTGGCACCTTCCGCGTGCGTGGCGACGTGATCGACATCTTCCCGGCAGAAAGCAGCGATACCGCCTTGCGGGTCAGCCTGTTCGACGATGAGGTTGAAACGCTCACCCTGTTCGATCCGTTGACAGGCGTGACCAAACAGCGGGTAGGGCGCTTTACCGTCTTCCCCTCCAGCCACTATGTGACGCCGCGCGACACCGTGCTCAAGGCCTGCGAGAAGATCAAGCTGGAACTGGCCGAGCGCGTGGCCTGGTATCTGAAGGAGGGCAAGCTGGTCGAGGCGCAGCGTATCGAACAGCGCACGCGCTTTGATCTGGAAATGCTGTATGAAATGGGCTTCTGCAAGGGTATTGAAAACTACTCGCGCCATTTTTCCGGCCGTGCTCCGGGCGATGCACCGCCGACGCTGATCGACTATCTGCCGAAAAATGCACTGATGTTCATCGATGAGTCCCATGTCACCGTGCCGCAGGTGGGGGCGATGTACAAGGGCGATGCCGCGCGCAAGAGCAATCTGGTGGAGTACGCCTTCCGCCTGCCGTCGGCAGTGGACAACCGGCCGTTGAAATTCCACGAATTCGAACAGCTGATGCCGCAAACCATCTTTGTCTCGGCCACCCCGGCAGCGTATGAGAAGGAACATGCCGGACAGGTGGTGGAGCAGGTGGTGCGGCCGACCGGGCTGGTCGACCCCATTATCGAAATCCGCCCGGTGGCCACCCAGGTGGACGATTTGCTGTCGGAAATCCGCCTGCGCATGGAGCTGGGCGAACGGGTGCTGGTGACCACGCTCACCAAGCGCATGGCCGAACAACTGGCCGATTACTACACCGAGCACGGCATCAAGGTGCGCTACCTGCACAGCGACATCGACACCGTGGAGCGGGTGGAAATCATCCGCGACCTGCGCCTGGGCATGTTCGACGTGCTGATCGGCATCAACCTGCTGCGTGAGGGGCTGGATATTCCGGAAGTGAGCCTGGTGGCGATTCTGGATGCCGACAAGGAAGGCTTCCTGCGCTCGGACCGCTCGCTGATCCAGACCATAGGCCGTGCCGCGCGTAACCTCAACGGCAAGGCCCTGCTGTACGCCGACCGCATTACCGACTCCATGCGCCGTGCCATGGACGAGACCGAACGCCGCCGCAACAAGCAGCTGGCTTTCAATGCCGAGCATGGCATCGTGCCGCAGGGCATCAACAAGAAGATCAAGGACATCATCGACGGCGTCTACAGCGTGGAAGACCAGCGCAAACGGCTGGTGGACGAGGCCAAGGTGGCCATGATGGACGAAAAGACCCTGGCCAGGGAAATCAAGCGCCTGGAAAAGGAAATGATGGAAGCGGCGCGCAATCTGGAATTCGAAAAGGCCGCGCATGTGCGCGACGAACTGAAGGCGCTGAAAGAAAAAATGTTCATCGGCGACCTGTAAGTCTAGCCACGCTGCAAAAAGCCCCCTCCGGCATGTGCCGGCGGGGGCTTTGTCATCGGGCGGTGGCGACTCAGACCGGCTGGCTGGCCAGCTGTGCTGCCAGCTGCTGCTTGCGGTAGCGCTGGGCCAGCACGGCGCAGGTCATCAGCTGGATCTGGTGAAACAGCATCAAGGGCAGCACGATGGAGCCGATGGCATGGCCGGCAAACAGCACCTTGGCCATTGGTACACCACTGGCCAGGCTTTTCTTGGAGCCGCAGAACACGATGGTGATCTGGTCGGCGCGGTCAAAACCCAGCTTGCGGCTGGAATAGGCGGTCAAGCCCAGCAGGATGGCCAGCAGCAGGCCGCATACCACCAGCAGGCCCAGCAGCGATTGTGGCGGGGTTTGCTGCCACAGGCCGGTAATCACCGCTGCACTGAAGGCGGTGTAGACCACCAGCAGGATGGAGCCCTGGTCGACATAGCGCAGCAGCGGCTTGTGCTTGTCCACCCAGCCGCCTATCCAGCGGCGGGCGATCTGGCCGGCAATAAAGGGCAGCAACAACTGCAATACGATGTCGGTGATGGAGCCCATGCCCTGGTCGCTGCCGTGATGGCTGATCACCAGCATGCCCACCAGCAAGGGCGTGATGAAAATGCCGAAGATATTGGACGCGGTGGCACTGCAAATGGCGGCCGGGATATTGCCCTGTGCCATCGAGGTAAAGGCAATCGACGACTGTACCGTGGACGGCAGCATGCACAGATAGAGCACACCCAGATACAGCTCCGGCGTCACCAGCGGGCCGAGCAGCGGCTTGAGCGCCAGCCCCAGTGCGGGGAACAACACAAAGGTGCAGGCCATCACCGTCAGGTGCAGCTTCCAGTGGGTGGCACCGGCAATCACCGCCTCGCGCGACAGCTTGGCGCCGTGCAGGAAAAACAGCAGGCCGATGGCCAGGGTGGTGATCAGGTTCATGGCCTGGGCCACTTCGCCCTGACAGGGCAGCAGGCTGGCCAGGGTAACCGTGGCGATCAGCGCCAGGGTGAAGGAATCAATCATTTTCAGCATGGAGCACCATCCGGCAATGGGAAATCAGCTTGCTATTGAACCGTGAAAACATTCAGACTACAAATTGATTTATCAGATCAATAGATAAGAAAAAATCATGAATGTCAGTCTGCGCCAATTGCAGGTGTTTCGCGCGGTGGCCCGCTTGCGCAGTTTCAGCCGGGCTGGTGATGAAATCGGCCTGACCCAGCCGGCGGTCAGCCGCTGCGTGCGCGAACTGGAGGCCGAGCTCGGTATGCGCCTGCTGGATCGCACCACACGAGAAGTGGAGCTGACCGCTGCCGGCCTGCGTTTTGCCGGCCAGCTGGGACGGCAGCTGGACGAACTGCAGCTTTTGCTGGAAGAGGCGCGCAAGGAGGGCGAACAGGCACACGGCACGGTGCACATTGCCAGCAGCCCCACCTTGTCGGCCAGCCTGATGCCAGCCTTGCTGGCACATTGCGCGCAGCAATACCCGCATATCCGGCCAGTGCTGCACGATCAGGTGCAGCGGCTGAACATTGACAGCGTGCGCAGCGGCGAAGTGGATTTCGGCATCGTGGTGGAGCCGGATGCCATGGATGAGCTGGAGTGCCAGCCCTTGCTGGACGATGGCTTTTGGCTGATCTGTCGCGATGATCACCCGCTGGCCGGCAAGTCCAGACTGAACTGGGCTGAACTGGATGGCCAGCCGCTGGTGTTGCTGGATTACAATTCGGGCAGCCGCCCCATCATCGACCGCATTCTGGCCAGCCATGGCGCACATTGCCCGGTGGTGCAGCAGCTGGGGCATTCCAGCTCGGTCTTCCAGATGGTGCAGGCCGGCATCGGCATCAGCGTGTCGCCCGGACTGGCCCTGCCATTGCCGGCGGGGTCCAGGCTGGTGGTGCGGCCATTATTGCCCGAGCAGCGCCGCACCATCATGCTGATACGTCGCCGCCAACGCTCGCTGTCGCCGGTGGCGGAGCGCCTGTGGCAGCTGGCCATGCAGCTGGGGCCGCAATTGCAGGAAATCGCCAGCGCAAGCCACGCTGGCCATGCCATCCTCGCCTGAACGATCAGGCGCGGTGGCCTTCAACTGTCCGCTGTCATGGTGATGGCGGATTTACCCGGACAAGTGCAATGAAAAAACACGCTCGCCTGCTGGCCCTGGCCCTGGGGCTGCTCTGGCATGCCGCCAGCCAGGCCGATCAAACCATCGTGCTGTTCCGCCATGCGGAGAAGCCGGCGGCAGGCTTGGGGCAGCTTAGCTGTCAGGGCTTGAACCGCGCGCTTGCGCTGCCGGCAGTGCTGCAGCGCAAGTTTGCCCGCCCGGCGGCCCTGTTCGCCCCCAATCCCGGCGTGCGCAAGCAGGATGGCGGGGTGGAGTACAACTATATCCGGCCACTGGCCACCATCGAACCCACTGCCATCCGCCTGGGTTTGCCGGTGAATACCGATTACGGGCTGGACGATCTGGCTGCCCTGCAGGCTGCCATCACCAGCCCGGCCTACCGCGATGCCACGGTGTTCGTGGCCTGGGAGCACCGGCTGGTGGTCAAGCTGGCCGCGCAGTTGCTGGCCGCTTACGCTGCCGATCCGGCCCAGGTGCCAGCCTGGCATTACAGTGATTTCGACAGCCTGTATGTGGTCACGCTGCAGCAGCAGGACGGACGCACTGTGGCCCGTTTCCGGGTGGAACAGCAGGGCTTGAACCAGCAGGCGCAGAGCTGCCCCGGCGACAAGTGACCAGACAAGGCAGGGTTTTGATTGTGTAGGCGGATACGCCTTGCGCTAGCCTGGCAGCGGTCCGGCAGGGGCAGTGGTGTGTTGCTGCAGTGCAGTAGAAGTCGGGCTTTTCCCCGTGATGACGGGCAGGTATAGTGCTGCCCGGCTGTAGCCGTGTGCCCGACCCCGCTGGTCGCCGCGATGCAGCCACACCGCCATGGCCACTAGCGGCCAGCGGATGGTCCATCACTTTGTCTGACACGCTGAATGATGAACGCTCCTGCCACTGTCACTGTCAATCCATGCCTGGATTGTGGCGCCTGTTGCGCCAGTTTTCGTGTTTCCTTCTACTGGGCCGAGGCGGTCAGCCTTGGTCTGCCCGATGCCGCACTGGAACAAGCCAGCCCCTGGCACGCCTGTTTGCGCGGCACCAATCAAGCAGCGCCACGCTGTCTGGCCTTGCAGGGCGAAGTAGGGCAGTCGGTGTCTTGCCGCCTGTATGCCCAACGCCCTTCACCCTGTCGCGAAGTGAAGGCGGGCGATGCCCAATGCCGGAAGGCCAGACAGCGGCATGGCTTGCCCGCGCTGGCCGTTGCGGCGGAACTCAGGTGCGAAAGCGGCTGACCACGCCTTGCATCTGGCCTGCCAGCTGCTCCAGTTCGCCGGCCGAATCCGAGGTGTGCCGCGCCGCACCATGATTGTCCTCGGTCATCTTGGCCACTTTTTCCACCTGTGCGGCAATTTCGTGGCTGGTGGCACTTTGCTGCTGCAAGGCAGTGGAGATGGCATTGATGGCACTGATCACTTGTTCGGTGCCGCTCTGGATTTCGCTCATGCGCTCGCCGGCCTGCTCGGCCAGCTGTTCGCCACTGCCCACCCGCAGCACCACTTGCTCCATTTCCCTGGCGGCGGTGTCGGTGCTGCCCTGGATCTGGCTGATCATCTTGCCGATTTCCTGGGTCGAGCTACTGGTGCGTTCCGCCAGCGAGCGTACTTCGTCCGCCACCACGGCAAAGCCACGCCCCTGTTCGCCAGCACGTGCCGCCTCGATGGAAGCATTCAAGGCCAGCAGATTGGTCTGATCGGCGATTTCCTTGATCACCTGCACCACGGCGGAAATATTGCGCGAGTGCTGGTTCAGCTCCTGCACCGTATCGCTGGCGCTATGCACCGCGTTGACGATATGGCTCATCTCCGTGGCCGCATCATGGATGATCTGCCCACCCTGGCGCGAGATCTCACCGGCATTGTGCGACAGCTGCAGCGCGGTACCGGCATTGTTGGCCACATGGTTGACGCTGACTGACATCTGCTCTACCGCGGCGGCCATCGACGCAGCCGCTTCGTTCTGGCTGTCCACGCTGCTGACAATCTCCTTGGCCGTGCCATACAGCACCACGGCAGAGGAAGACAGCTGCTGCGAACCGTGCTGGAACTGTTGCACCATGGCGTGAGTGTGTTCGATGAACTGGTTGACCGCGCGGGCGATGTCCGCCAGCTCATCCTTGCCTGTGGCCGGCAGCCGGGTTGCCAGTTGCCCGGTGCTCAGTTGTTGCAGGGCTTGCAGCATCTGTTGCAGGGTGTTTTTCAGGCTGCGCGAAATACTGCTGACAAACAGTAACAAGCAGCAGGCCAGAATCAGTAGCGGTGCCAGTACCAGCCAGAACTGCATGGCCAGCAAGTCGTTTACCTTGGCCTTGGAACCTTCGCAATCCTTGCTCATGCTGCTGATGGCCGCTTCCACCGCTTGCTGCAGCGGCAGGAATTCCTTGTTGTACAGCGGAATCAGTTGATCATTGGCGGCCTTGGCATCGGTCTTGGCCTGATTCATCAGTGCATACGAGTCCTGGTCATAGCGTAGCCACAGCCCCCTGATCTGCTTGGCCTGTTCCTGGATGGCCGGGCGGCGGGCCAGCTTTTCCAGCTGTCCCAGTTGCAGCTCGATGTTTTTCTCGGCATCAGAAAATATCTTGGCGGTTTCCACCGTGGTGGGGTCTAGCTGGATGGTGGAAAGGGCGCTGGCTTTCACCTCCAGCAGACGCTGTACGTGTTCAGTGCGGCGGGTCAGATCATTCTGGTTGCTTTGCAGATTGCCAAGGCTGATGAACACTGCCACGCCGATGGCAACAAAGCCCAGAATCGTGATCGCACTGAGTAACAGCATTTTCCTGGCGATGCTCATTTATTCCCCTTTCAAACCTGTCATGTTTTGCCGGCTGGGCGCTGTATGCGACCTTTCCGCCCGGTTCCGGCTCATGCTGGCGACCTCGCCGGCAAGTGGCACCGGCGGCGACCGTACTCCTACTCTATAGCATGTTCGTGCTGGTACTGATTTTTATATTTATATGTCATTTATATCTTGCGCTGGCGCAAGGCTGATCTGCAAAGACGGCTTTTCTGGCGGGGAGGCAGTGAAGTCTGTGCCCGTGGTAGTCCATCTGCTGTTTTTTTTAGTCAGCCAGCAATGAATTCAAGGAGTATTTAATGAGTGGCTAGCGGCAGAGGGATAGTTGTTATTGACCCAAAGTCTTCTATAACTCGCTTATAGGTGTTTTTGTCATATTTTAGAGGCGGCTTTCCTGATCATTACGCTGGCCCTGATGGACCGATTGTTTGATCACTGCTGTTGTCGGCCAGCCCCGGCACCGCATACTTGCAGGTCGATTGATGCTGGGTCGCGCAGTGCAAGCCATGAGCGCACTGGCTGACAAGCGTGCAGGACAGCAGCGAGGTGGCCAATGATGTCATTGCCATTGCTGGCAATGCCTCGGAAACCCGCAGCGAGGTGGATGCCACCAACCAGGCGCTGAGCGCACTGGACAGCCAGGTCGACATATTCACGCCGTCGTGGCACGCTTCCGGCTGCGCTGAACCGGCAGCTGCTGTGGCAAATCAGCGGAAAACCAACGGTTTTAATGATTTTCTATCGAAAGATGGATTTTTTGATGGAAATATATAAATAATCAGCGGTTTTTGGCATGATTTTTCTGCATGCTCGGCCCGCTCGCTGACTACAAGGCTGTCAGGGTCGAGCCGGCCATTTCGAGACAGTCCCTTCACCGCTCAAGGCAATGGTTGGCATGGTCGCATCTGTTCGTAATCGTTTTATCCGCCTGGTTGTCATCGCCTATGGCGTGCTGGCCATGCTGTGGATTCTGCTGTCGGACAGCCTGCTCAGCCTGCTGGCTGATGCAGATACCATGCGTCAGCTGTCCACCTACAAAGGTGGTGTGTTCGTCCTGATCACCACCATCATGCTGTACTTTTCCCTGCGTGCGGTGCCGGCGGCAGAGCCTTCGCCGGTGGCGGGCTTGCTGGAAAACTGGGCTGAGCGCATGGGTCATGGCCGCATTGCCCCCTGGCTGGGCTATCTGCTGGCGGTGCTCTTGGCGCTGGCGGTACTGGCCTTGCGCCATCTGCTGCCGATCAGCGTGTACCAGCGGCCCATGCTCATCATGTTCATGTTCCCCATCATCCTCAGCGCCTTGCTGGGCGGACTGGGGCCGGGGCTGCTGGCGACCGCGCTGACGGTGGCCGGGGTGGACTGGCTGGCCACACCGCATTTCCATAGCAGCGCCGCCGAACCGTTCACTACTTTGCAATGGGGTTTTCTCGCCTTGTGCGGCGCTGCCGTCAGCTTGTTCAGCGGTTTGCTGCGCCAGCTGGCCAAACGCAATGAAACCCACCGCAATCTGCTGGAAGCTGTAGTCACCGGTACCTCGGACGCGATTTTCGTCAAGGACCGGCAGGGGCGCTACCTGATGGTGAATGCCGCTGCCGCCCGCATGGTGGGGCGCGAGGTGAGCGCCATTATTGGCGAGGATGACCGTGCATTGTTTGACGCTGCCTCTGCTGCCGAGCTGATGGCGCTGGACGATGCCATCATGCATGACGGCAAGCTGCACACGCATGAAGAGTTCCTGCGCCTGCAGGACGGCTCCGAGCTGGTGTTCCAGGTGAGCAAGGGCCCGGTATTCGGCGCAGATGGGCAGGTGGTTGGCCTGTTCGGCATTTCGCGAGACATCAGCCGCCACAAGCAGGCCGAACAGGAATTGCAGGAGAGCGAGGCCGCCTTGCGGGCGGCGCAGCGCCTGGCGGGGATTGGCAACTGGAGCTGGGATCTGGCCAGTGACCAGCATGTCTGGTCCAGCGAGGTGTACCACCTTTATGGCCGTTCGCCGGCATTGCCGCCGGCGGTCTACCCCGAGGTCCGCGAATATTTCACCGCCGAAAGCTGGGCGGTTCTGTCTGCGCTGGTGCAGCAGTGCCTGCAGGATGGCCAGCCCTACCAGTGTGATGCGGAAGTGCTGCGGCCCGAGGGCGAGCAGCGCTGGATCACAGTGCGTGGCGAAGCCGTGCAGGACAGCACCGGCCGGCTGCTGCGTTTGCAGGGCACGGTGCAGGATATCAGCGAGCGCATGCGGCTGACCTTGCAGATACGCAGCAGCGAGCGCCGGCTGCAGCAGGTGGTGGAGGCCACCAGCGACGGTTTCTGGGACTGGGATTTGCGCAGCGGCCATGTCTACCGCTCTGCCCGCTATTACGCACTCACCGGCTACCGGCCGGAGGACGACACGCACGATATCGGATTTTTCAAGCAACTGTTGCTGCCGGACGATCTGGATGTATGGCAGCAGGCCTTGCAGGCGCATTTGCGCGGCGAAACCAGCTTGATGGAGTTTGATGTGCGGCTGATCACCCGTACTGGTGAATTGCGCTGGGTGAGGGTGTGCGGGCGGGCGGTGGAGCGCAATGACATTGGCGAAGTGCAGCGGCTGGTCGGTACGCTGTCCGATATCACCGAGCGGCGCCGGCTGGATGAGGATTTACGCTTCGTGCTGAACGAAGCCGGTGATGCCATCTGGATTGCCGACGAGCAGGGCCAGTACCTGTTTGCCAACCCATCTGCCTGCCGCATGACCGGCCACGATCAGGCCCAGTTGCAACAGATGCACCTGGCCGACCTGCTGGCCCCGGCCAGCCAGCCTGCCTTGCCGACACACCTGCGTCAGCTGGAGCAGCAGCGTTTCATCCGCAGTGAGTGGATGCTCAGGCGAGTCGATGGCAGCGAGGTACTGGCCGAGCTGACTACGGTGCACATGCAGGATGGCCGCTACATGGCCTTTGGCCGTGACCTGACCGAAAAGAAACTGGCAGAACAGACGCTGCTGCAGCGTGAGCAGCAGTTGGCGCGCGTGCTGGAAGGCTCCGACCAAGGCTATTGGGACTGGAATGTCCAGACCGACGACTTTCAGGTCAGCCAGCGCTGGAAGGAGATGCTGGGTTATCCGCCGGACAGCGGCGGCATCACCCGCCAGGTCTGGCAAGGCCATATTCATCCGGAAGATTATCCGCAGGTGGAGATGGCCTTGCAGCGCCACCTGGCAGGGCAGACCCCAGCGTATGAAATGGAAATGCGTTGCCGCAGCCAGGCGGGTGGCTGGCGCTGGATACTGTCGCGGGGACGGGTGGTGGAGCTCGATGGGCAGGGCCGGCCCTTGATGATGTCCGGCACCCATACCGACATCACCGAGCACAAGATTTATGCGCTGGCGCAGAAAGAAGCGGCCATCGTGTTCGACAGCAGCTACGAAGGCATCATGGTGGTTTCGCCGACAGGGCTGATGACCAAGGTGAATGCGGCGTTTACCCGCATCACCGGCTACCACGAAGAAGAAGCCATCGGCCGCTCGCCGGCCATCCTGTCCTCCGGTCAGCACGGGCCGGCTTTCTATCAGGAACTGTGGTCCATGGTGCGGCAGCATGATTTCTGGCGTGGCGAAATCTGGAACCGGCGCAAGAATGGCGATCTGTATGCCGAGCTGCTGTCGATCTCGGTAGTGCGCGACCAGTTTGGCCAGATCCAGCACTATATCGGCATTTTCTCCGACATTACCCAGTTGAAAGCCCACGAAGCGGAGCTGAACCGCATCGCCAATTTCGACCCGCTGACCGGTGTGCCCAATCGCCGTCTGCTGTCCGACCGGCTGGAGCAGGCCCTGATCCACAGCAGACGCAGCGGCAAGCCCTGCGCCGTGTGCTTTCTTGATCTTGATGGTTTCAAGGTCGTCAACGACTTGCATGGCCACGAAGCCGGCGACCAGTTGCTGATCGCGGTGACCGAGCGGCTGAAGTCGGTGCTGCGCGCCGATGACACGCTGGCACGGCTGGGGGGCGACGAATTCGTCCTGCTGCTATCCGGGCTGGAGAGTAATGATCAATGCATCCCGGTGCTCGACCGCGTGCTCAGTGCGGTGCGCCAGGAAGTCAGCCTGGATACGGCGACCATCTGCACCAGTGCCAGTGTGGGCGTTACCCTCTATCCGCTGGACGATGCCGATGCTGACACCTTGCTGCGTCATGCCGACCAGGCGATGTACCAGGCCAAGACCTCTGGCAAGAACCGCTACCAGCTGTTCGACCCGGAAAGCGACCGCAAGGCCCAGTTGCACCGCCGCACGCTGGAGTCGCTGGGACAGGCTCTGCAGCAGCAACAATTCCTGCTGTATTACCAGCCCAAGGTCGATCTGGGATCCGGCCGCATCATCGGTGTGGAGGCGCTGATACGCTGGCAGCATCCCGAGCGTGGCTTGCTGGCTCCGGCAGCTTTCCTGCCCACCTTGCAGGGCAGCGAACTGGAAACCGCGTTTGGCCGCTGGGTGCTGGATGAGGGCGTGGCGCAAGCCGCCCGCTGGCAGGAGCAGGGCCTGGACATGGCAATCAGCATCAATGTCAGTGCCAACTACCTGTTGCATGCCGATTTTTATCTGCATCTGCAACAGGCGCTGCAGCGCTATCCGCTGCTCCAGCCCTCACTGCTGGAGCTGGAGGTGCTGGAGTCGGCGGCACTGGCCGACATGGATCAGGCCCTGGCCGTGTTGCAGCAATGCCGGGCACTTGGCGTGCACTTTGCTCTGGACGACTTCGGCACGGGCTATTCTTCGCTGACCTATTTGCGCAAGCTGCCGCTGGATACCCTGAAGATCGATCAGAGCTTTGTGTCCGGCATGCTGGAGGATGCCGACGATCTGGGCATCGTTGCCAGCGTCATCCAGCTGGCAGAAGTATTCCAGCGCCAGGTGATCGCCGAAGGCGTGGAAACCATGGCGCATGGTGCGGTATTGCTGCAGATGGGCTGCCAGCTGGTGCAGGGCTATGGCATTGCCCGGCCCATGCCGGCAGCCGAACTGGACGAGTGGTGCCGGCAGTGGCAACTGCAGGGACTGTGGCGACAACTGGGCGACGGGCCTGTCATCTGAAGATGGCGGTAACTGGCGTAGGGCAGGGCTGTTCAGGTGATGACAAGACTAAGAAGCGTGTTGGCAGCGTGGTGCTGGATGTTGTTTTGCATGCCGGTGCAGGCCTTGCCGGCCAATGGCGTGGTGTTGCAGATCGGCTTTGGCAGCAACAAGCCACCTTATATCTTCGAAGCCGAGCGCCGTGGACTGGAGCTGGACATCGTGGTGGCGGCCGCCCGGCGTGCCGGCATGGAAGTGCGGCCTTTCTTTGCGCCCATGGAGCGCTTGCAGGGCATGTTGCAGCAAGGCCGGCTGGACGGGATTGCCACCACCAATCCGTATAGCGGGCTGCATGCCTATTTTTCCCAGCCCTATCTGGAATATCACAATGTGGTGGTTGCACTGGCCCAGCGCCGGCTGACGCTGCGTGACATCAGCGATTTGCAACGCTATTCCATCAGCAGCTTCCAGCGTGCGCGCCAACTGCTTGGCCCCTCATTCGAAGCCATGGCCAGTGCCAATACCCGTTACCGGGAAGAGGGCGACCAGAAAGTCCGCAACCGGCTACTGTATGCCGGCCGCGTCGATACCATCGTCGGTGACTGGCGCATCATCAGCTATTTCACGCAGGAGATGAGCACCGAGCAGGGACCACTCCCGCCGGTGACCGTTTACCACCTGTTTGCTCCCACCCCGTATCAGATGGCTTTTCGTTACCAGTGGCAGCGCGACAACTTTGACCGTGGCCTGGCCTTGCTGCGCCAGAGTGGCGGCTACCGCGAGATCGAAGGCCGTTATGATGCAGCGCCGGTACATGCGCAACCCTGAACCCGGCACAGGCTGGCGTGGATCGGACGCCGCTGCCGATTGCTGGCACAATGCCGGCTTTTCGCCGTATTGCTGTATCAAGGAGCCTGCATGCCAGCCAAGCCGCATGCCCAGGCGCGGTCGTCAGGCCCCCGCCTGCACCCGCGCAACCGTCACCGGGGCCAGTATGATTTTGCCCGGCTGCTTATTGCCTGTCCCGCGCTCAAAAAATATGTGCGGCCCAATGCCCAGGGCTTGCCCAGCATAGACTTTGCCAACCCGCAAGCCGTCAAGCTGCTGAACCGCGCCTTGCTGGCCGACTGGTATGGCATCCGCGACTGGGATATCCCGGCCGCCTATCTGTGCCCACCCATTCCGGGGCGGGCCGACTATGTGCACTGCCTGGCCGACCTGCTGGCCGAATGCCAGCAAGGCCGCCTGCCGCAGGGCGATGCAATCCGCCTGCTGGATATCGGTGTGGGCGCCAATGCCATCTATCCCTTGCTGGCTCATGCCGAATATGGCTGGAGCTGTGTCGGTGCCGATATCGACAAGCTGGCGCTGGCCAATGGCCAGGCCATTCTGGCGGCCAATCCACAATTCGCCGCGCATATCGCATTGCGCCACCAGCCGCACACCGATCAGATGTTCAGCCACATCATCGCCAGCGGCGAGCATTTCGACGTGACCATGTGCAATCCGCCCTTTCATGCTTCGCGGGCCGCTGCTGCCGCCGGCAGCCAGCGCAAATGGCGCAATCTGGGCAAGGGCGGACCGCAGCAGGGCAAACAGCCGCTGCTGAACTTCGGTGGCCAGGAAAATGAGTTGTGCTATCCCGGTGGCGAACAGGCTTTTGTTGCCAGCATGATCAACGAAAGTGTGCGCTTTGCCCGGCGTTGCTGCTGGTTCACCAGCCTGCTGTCCAGTGCCGACAGTCTGCCTGCCTTGCGCCATGTCTTGCGTGAGGCCGGCGTCAAGCAAAGCCGGGTGCTGGACATGGCCCAGGGACAAAAGCGCAGCCGGCTGCTGGCCTGGAGCTTCTGGGATGTGGCCGGGCAGCAGGCCTGGGCAGCCCGTTACTGGACCGCGCAGGACCAGGCCCCGGCTGCCGGCCGGCGCTGATTGGTTTATGGTGAAAGTGGGGCGCGGCAACGCAGCCCGCATGGAGTGGATCCGGACATGGCAAAACAATACGCAGTCTTGATGGTTTGCATGGGCAATATCTGCCGTTCGCCCACGGCCGAAGGGGTGCTGCGCGCCCATTTGCAGCAGGCTGGCCTGGCCGGGCTGGTGACTGTGGATTCGGCCGGCACCCATGCCTACCATAT
>Ga0187845_1000651_pt1 | contig 20716 bp, 19 predicted proteins | sample SpaLakP09_SKY_68_FD_134515 | JGI IMG/M metagenome (GOLD analysis project Ga0187845, IMG submission 134515) | Oligotrophic lake water microbial communities from Sparkling Lake, Wisconsin, USA - SP09_SKY_68 | ecosystem: Environmental > Aquatic > Freshwater > Lake | place: USA: Sparkling Lake... | reverse complement strand
GGTTTCTTGGTCCCATCCGAGCAAGCCGCCGGTGGCGCCAAGGAGAGCGAGATCTTTCCCGCGGGCGCGGAGTTTTTCGTAGGCGTCAGGAAGGTCGGACATTAAGTGAATGTTATGGAGGAAGTGGATTCAAACAACGCCGGAAGTTTGTCGAACTGGGGTGGAGAGTGAGTGGCTATATTTATTTAGTACCATCACAGATTTGAGATGATGGGCCAAAGGGGAGACAGTGGGTGTTAGGGTTTTTTCAGCGAGTCGGCGGGAAGGAGCCCGCGAGAGATTAGCTTTTGGGCGAATTCGATTTGGCTGGAGGTGAGAGCGGAGGAGGAGGCGCGGGGCAGGGAACCATCGAAAATTTCGTAATTGAAAAGTTGGTGGGATATGGAGGGAAATTGGGCGGCGGGAAGAATAGGAATGGAAAAGGCGAGGCGGTTTTGATCATTGTTATCGTTTTCTGTGATGATGGGGGGGAGGGCTTGGGCGAGTTTGACTAGGCCAGGGAACCCGAGGACCCCGAGATGGCGAGCGGTATGGAAATTGAAGAGAAGGACTTCGGCCATGGTGGCATCCGCAGGGGTGGCTTGGGGTTGGCCGCGGCGGGAGATTTCTTGGAGGACCTCTTGGACGTCGGCATTGGCCATATCGGCTTCACCCAACCAGTAGAGGATTAGATAGAGCTGCCTCTGCATTTCAGCGGGGGCACGGAGCTTGGCGAGTAGGAGGGGATCGGTGAGGCGCTTGAGATTGGTCATGGCGGTTTGAGTTTTTTTGAGGAGGGACATTCCGTGGGAGGCGGTTAGGGATTCGAGCATCAGGTTGTCGTCGTTGGTCATGTAGTTTTCGCCCCCAAACAGGTCGTAATCCCCGCCGTAATCTGGGGTATAAGGAAGAACGACAGGAGGGTTGGCGTGGCTGGGTTGGAGGAGGAGCAGGAGCAAAAAAAGAGCACCAGAAAGGAAAGTAGGCAGGCCGCGCATGCTTTTTATAGTATGAGATTGAGGCGCTGAAGGAAAGTAGAAGCGACTTTTGGGAAGTTATGTAAAGAGCGGTATCAAGCCCTGAAAGGTTTGAAAGGAAAAAGCATATTCGAAAAAAATAGTAATCATGCTTCAGGCTATGCTAGGGGGAGTTTGAAAGATTTATTCTTGGGGGTAAAGAGTCGGCTTGGAGGATTATGAGGACGGAACTGCCTTTGGAGGTGGAGAGGGGAGAGATGGAAGCATTAAAGTGAGTATGGGGTGGGCGGGTGAGGCAGAGGGAGATGTGTGGGTGGGCAGTAGAGTTGTCGACGGCGTCTAGGAACAGGCGGATGAACTCTCCACGATTATCTGCAGAAGAAAAAAGAGAGAAAAAAGGGATGCCGAGGAGCTGTGACTCGGAGAGATGAAACATGTTGAGGGCAGTGCGACCGACAGAGAGGATGTTGCCAGTGCCATCGGTCTGGATCCAAGGGATTGGGAGAAGTTGAAGAATGGATGCCATCTGGACTTGCTGACGATGAAGTTTAATCCGAGAAGAGCTGAGCCAGATGGCAAGCAATCCACCGAGAATGACGGTGCTCGCGCGAACCAGTGGATAGGCGGAGTGATCGACAATAAGGAGGTAGCTCTCGGTAACGAAAAATGGTGTGGTAAAAAAAATCAGCCTTGGAGAGCAGGAGAGGGCAAGGATGCTTAAGGAGAGAATCGAAAGAAGGGGGGCTAAGGTCTGATCGCCGAATAACCGAGTCACAACAACTTCGATCCCCCAAACAAAAGCCAAGAGAACTAGGGGCAGAAGGCGTAAAAATAAACGATAGAACAAAGGATGGGGTTTAAATTTCATGGGAGGTGATTATGCGGGCAGAACGGTTTCATAGACAGATTCAATACGAGAAAGCCAAGCGGCCTTGGTGGAGAGGGAGCTTAACTTAGTAAAACCAGCTTGGCCCCAGCGGACGGCGAGCTCCGGATGATCGATAAGGATCTGCATCTTATCGGCCAAGGCCTGAGGAGTAACCTGAAGCGCAAGAGCACCATCGGTTCCATCGGCAATTAACTCTGGGAAGGACCCTTTCTTGAAACCAATTACGGCACGGCCATTGGCCCAAGCTTCAAGAATAACCATGCCGAAAGGCTCGTCCCAAATGGAGGGCGCCACAAAAAAAGCGCTCTGGCTCCAGATCCGTTTTTGATCTTCGGACTTTATAAATCCAGTGAACTCAACGTTTTTGAGCGCCAACGCGGTAGCGAGGGCGCGGAGCTTGGACTCCTCTGGGCCTGTACCGGCAATGATCAGTTTTCGATTCCCCGAATGGAGCAGTTTCCATGCTTGAAGGAGGATATGGACACCCTTTTCAGGGGAAAGGCGCCCAAGAAAGAGAACGTCACCATTCGGGGAAGCAGGAGGGGGGGCTACTTCCGGCTCGTAGAAGTGAGGGATGACGTGAATTCGCTTGTCGGGGATTCCCATCTGGACGTGTTTTGCCTTTTGGAAATGGCTTAGGGCAATCCAAGCGGCGGTTTTTTGAAAAGTACCGATGGAGCGGACTCGCCGAAGGATGAGTCCCATCATGCCGCTGATGAGGCGGCTGTCGTGCCAGCAGGCGGTTTGAAAAGCGGGCCAGAAGTTGCCGTGCAAACATCGTTCGCAAGGTTGGCCGTGATTGAGGAAAAAACCGTTGGTACAGGACATCCGGTAGTTGTGAAGGTAGTGGACGACAGGGACTTTGAGTTCAAAAGCAGTCTGATAGACGGAGGGAGAAAGGCCAGGGAGGACGTTGTGAATCTGCCAAAGATCGAATTCGCCGAGCTCTTGGTAGCGTCGCAGTCGCTGAGCAACGGGGAGGTTGTAGAAAGCGCGGAAAGGAGCCGAGATCCTGCCCATACCATCTCCCCCGAGTAGCTCATTAGTAGAGCCGATGAAGTACTCGACGTCGTGATTCTGTTGGAGAGCGTCGCCGATCCGAAAGACGGAACCTTCTTCCCCGCCGTACTGGAGATAGCGGCTGAAAATCTGGAGGATGCGGAGGCGGCGCATGCCCCTCATGGTATAAGGCGAGGAAGTGACGGGAAAGAGGGAAGAAGCGGGGGCGCCGCGATTTTGAATGTTGGATGTTTAATTTTTCCCCGCACTTGCGGGACACGCTTGCGCGTGGATTATGGATGAAAGAGGAAAAGAATGGAGTTTAGGCGTTGAAGGAACAGTATGGTCCTATGGAAAGGGAGAACCTGATTCGGGATGAGGCGTTTAGCTTTGCCTTGCAGATCATGGAGCTGGCAAAAACGCTTAGGCAGAAGAAGGAATACGAGTTGAGCCCACAGCTTTGGCGCTCAGGGACCAGCATTGGTGCCAATGTGGAGGAAGCGCAGGCGGGACAAAGCCGAGCAGACTTTATGGCCAAGATGACGATTGCTTCTAAGGAATCTCGAGAGGCTCTTTATTGGCTAAGGTTGGCGGATAAAGGGAAAGTTATTTCGTCTGAGGAAGTAGCTCCAGTGCGAGAGCAGTGTGAAAGAATCGTCCGGATTCTGACATCAATTGTTAAGACGGCTCGTGCGAGCAAAGATCAATCAAAAATCAAGAATCAAGAATCTAAAATCCTGTGAAACAGCTGGATTTCACAATCATCACCCCCAGCTTTAAGCAACTCGACTATCTGGCGTGTTGTATTGCTTCTGTGGCGGATCAGGAGGGAGTGCAGGTGGAACATATCGTGCAGGATGCAGGAAGTCCTAGGATTGAGGAGTTTGCGGAGAAGATGGGAAAGCAGATTTTGGGGAGGTATGGGGGAGAGCGGGCGTCGAACCTTCAAACTTTCGAACTTTTACACATTCGTACAGCCCACGGTTACACCCTGCGAATCTTTAGAGAAAAAGATGAGGGAATGTATGATGCAATCAACAGGGGATTAAAAAAAGGGACGGGAAAGATCCGAGCCTATCTGAATTGTGATGAGCAGTATTTGTCCGGAGCCTTAGAAGTAGTTCAAGGATTTTTTGAAGACAGAATTACTGTGGAGGTGGTTCTGGGGGATGTGATTATTGTAGGGAGGGATGGGAAAGCGATTTGTCACCGAAAGATGGTGAAGCCAGGGTTAGCTCATACATGGACGTGCCATTTTGGAGCCTTGACGGCAGGAATCTTTTTCCGAAAAAAGCTTGTAAACGAGGGGCTGCTTTTTGACATTAGCTACAAAGTGGCATCGGATGCGGAGTGGTTTGTCAGGGTGTTGAAGAGCGGGAAGAAAATTGAGCCTCTTCGGAAGACCACATCGACATTTATGGAGAGTGGGGAAAATCTGGGACTGAGTCCGACAGCAAAAGAAGAGAGATCGAGGCTGGATGCATCAGCGCCATTTTTCTTTAGTAAGCTCAGGATTTTTTGGGTCATTGTCCATCGGTTAAAAAAGTTGATTAGTGGGGCACACAAATCAGAAAACGTAACTTATGAGATCTATATGCCAGAAAGGGAGGGGCGAAATTCATTTAAGGCGTTTAATCTTCGAACAACGTGGCCGGGCAGAATTTTTAATTTCTGATGTTGGATGTTTGATTGGGGCTGAGATTACTCACGCCACGGAAGAGGTGCGCGGCTGGGGGTGAAGGCTCGAATGTAGGAAGTCAGACTTACCACGACCTAAGATTGAGTTGAGAGTGCTGTGGGGTTTGGCTCGAGGGGATGCCTCCTATCGGCGTAACTGCTGGCCGGTGGGCGCGGAAAGACTGAATGGCTATTGCCATAAATACACAGAAAGAGGGAATAAAATTTTGAATGGACCCGAAAACAGCGAAAAAGGAGATGACGGCCTGAGTTATAAGAGCGGTGGCCCAGACCTGCTCGGGAGGGATATCACTTAAATGGGGTTGGAGAACGTGGCGCCAGACATAAAAAAGGGAGCCAAGACACAAAAGGACAAAAGCCCCAAAGCCGACCCAGCCGGTCACGTGGTGGAGGGCAACCCAGCCGACATGGTGATCACGGGCGATGATGAAACTTTTGGACTGAGCCTCGCCACTGGCTTCCATTCGCAAGGTCCCGATATCTGCGAAACGCGCCGCCATGTATTTGGCGTCGAATTTATAACCCTCCCCCAGCCAACCCGCTTTTTCCATGAAGTCAGATTTATAAACTTTCTGAATATTGCTCCGAAAATCGTTGGAGGACTCGGCAGAATTCAATGCCGCACGATCCCATTTGCCCGGGAAAGGAGAGAGAGTGCGCTGAATAGTAAGAGGTAGATTAAAGAGAGACCCCTGGCCCACGACAAGCAGGGCAATCAGCCCCACCATGAGCGGTATGGCGAACAAAAGAAGCAGACGGCTTCGCAAAAAAAGCGCAACAAAGGAGAAAACAGTATAATTGAAAAGGAAGGAACGGAACCCGCCCCACACGGTCGCCCCCAAAGACAGGATCGACAAGGGGACTATGAACCACCGCTTCGGCCGAAGCCATTCGCGAGGGGGGAAGTAGCAAAATAAAGCCAACTGGCTCGCAAGAGCAAAGGAGGCAACTTGTCCCACGCGAACCATCGAGTCATCCCGAAAAGCCTGGGCTCCGGCGTAGGCTTCCAGATTCACGGAAGAATAAACCCGATAAATGTAAGGAGCCATTGCCGGAACAGCAGAGGAAATGGCAAAGGGAGTGAACTCAAGAAGTGAGCCTATCAGATAGAGTAACGGGACCCGGGAAAGCCACGGCGATTTATCCAAAGGGAACCAGAGAAGAGCGGGCAGAACGAGCATGCCTGAGAGGATGGTGAAGAAGCGGCGGCCACCGCTGGCTTCGCCACCAAACATGCTGATCCCGAGGCCACCGCCTTTTCCCCAATGGTAAAGGAGAACTGCGGCAAAGAGGAGGCCAGGGATACAAATTTGCGCCGGGCCGAAGGTGATTGAGCGTCGCTCGGTCATAAACATCTGGAGGACGACATAGCCGATGACCAGCAGGATCGAAATTTCTGAAGGGGAAAACTTGATGGGAAGAATATTTAAAGATCCGCCCATGGGAAGGCAGAGGGGGACAGCAATCCAACAGTTATCGCGCAGGACAAAGACAAAGAGCAGAAGAAAGCCGATCCCGAAAAGGAAAGTGAAGGGGAGTGAATTGCCATCTAGAAACTCACTGGTCAGCCATGGGGCGGCTAGAAACGCCCCCAAAGTGATCAACCCCAGAACCAGTTTTTGAACGGTAAAATTGGACACAGATGGAGATTAATGCTTCCAAGCAAAGAGGGCAAAGAGGCATTTGGATGGGTGATGCCCCTACGATTAAACCTCAACCATGACGGGAGCCGTAGACATCATCAAAGGGAGGAGGTAGTTTAGGAAAGTGAAGGTTCTTTTCGACCATCCCAACCAGTTTTTATTAGCCCACGGGGGGATACAAATCCAAGTGGAACAAACCCGAGCGGCTCTCGACCGCAAGGGGTTAGATGCAATTCCACCTCGTTGATGGGATGATGGGCAAAAAAAGACCTAATTCCTTGTTTTAACACAGCATGAATAAACTACTTCAACGAAGCACAATCAGAAAAGAAACCCATAGAAATGAAGACTCTTTTCTCGGATTGAGCGAGCTACCTCAAAACAATGAAGCCGGCACGAGAAGCAATGAATAAAATTATACTATTTCTGAAAAAATTATTTTTAGTCGCCACGATGGTGGTCATGAGAAAACAATGGTTGCGACCAGTTATGAATGTCGGCGGGGGAGAACTTAAGGGCAGCAAGAAGAGTGCTTTGCTAATCTACCTGTCTACTCCTTTTCATTTACGACCCAAACACCCTTTGTTTTGGCTGCACCAGAATCAGCGGCAGTGCCTAATTATTGCGGAGATACTTCAAAACTTAGGTTACATCGTAGACGTAGCAGATATTACTGACCGGAATTTTACCCCAAGAAAAACTTACGACCTGGTAATAAGCCATCGAGTAAATCATACGGGGCTAGAGAAAGCGATTGGTCCTAAGACCATAAAAATATATTTAGCCTCTGGCACTAATCACCGAGTGCGAAACCGGCGGGTTCAAAAAAGATTGCAGGATTTAAGGGCAAGGCGTGGTTGCAAACTAAGCCCCATCGTACAGGACGAAGAATATATGCCGTATCTCCATATAGCTGATGAACTGATTGGCTTTGGCAACAAAAGGGTAATGGAAACATGGCGACAAAACTTTTCTGGAATGTCTTATCCGTTTAACAACTACGGCATATTCAATAGAACCAATATTAAGAGAAACTTTAAAGAAGCACGGAATAACTTCCTTTTTTTTGGAAGCCGCCAACAGGTAGCCAAAGGACTTGATTTGCTGCTAGAAGTCTTTTCAAAACTACCCAACCATAATCTACACGTATGCTCTGCTTATGCGGCAGAAAAGGATTTCTGCAATTGTTATAAAGAAGAACTATTTCGGACAGAAAACATACACGCACATGGATTTGTAGACATAAGGGGATCAGTCTTTCGCGAACTGCTAAATATATGTGCTTTTGTGATTCACCCAAGTGCCTCTGAAGGGTCTCCTGGCTCAGTGATTCATGCGGTCTCAGCTGGGCTTGTGCCGATCCTTTCCAAGGAGTCAGGCGTAGACGTTGATGGATTCGGATTTCTTTTGAAGGACGCAAGGTTAAATACAATCTCGAAAACGGTTCAAAAACTGGCCACATTAAAAACTGCGGATTTATTGCGACTTTCCGCTCGCGCCCGAAAAGCTGGGCGTACACACTTTAGCGAGACGGCATTTCGCAAGCGATTAACACAAATATTGAAAACTATTTTTAACAAACATAAATCGAGGGGAAAATGAGAAAACATAAACGCCGTGTGGTGCTGTTTATATTTGGCACAAGGCCCGAAGCTATAAAAATGGCACCGGTTATTCGCGCGTTTACGCAAGATCACCGAATGTCTATTAAAACTTGTGTAACTGCACAGCACCGAGGAATGCTGGATCAAGTGCTTGCTTTTTTTGAGATAAAGCCAGATTTCGATTTAAATTTAATGATGCCCAATCAATCCTTGGCAAGCCTTACTTCCAAGGCAATTTCTGGCTGTGAAAAAGTGATGGAGAATCTGCGGCCAGATATCCTGTTTGTCCAAGGAGATACGACAACAGCATTTGCCGCGGCATTTGCGGCTTTTCAACTGCATGTACCGGTTGGGCATATCGAGGCAGGACTCAGAAGTGGGCGGAAGGATTCGCCATTTCCAGAGGAGATGAATCGCTTGCTTATAAGTGATCTCGCCACATTACATTTTTGCCCCTTGGCACTCGAAGCAAGGAGCCTTGCTAACGAAGGCATTAGAGACGGGGTTCATGTGGTTGGCAATACTGTTGTGGACGCTCTTTTCTTGGGGATCAGGCTCATTAAGCGCAAGGGAGAGGCATCATTTCTCGCGAAATTCTCGGACATTAATTTAAACAAAAAGCTAATCCTAGTGACATTGCACAGAAGAGAAAGCTTTGGGAAACCTCTTGAAAATATCTGTAAAGCAATTCGAATCTTGGCAGAAGAAAGGCTCGCATCTGAATTTGTATATCCCGTGCATATGAATCCAAAAGTTAGAAAAACAGTATTTAAGACTCTGGAGGGGATAAAAAACGTGCACCTAATTGAGCCGCTCGGCTACTCCGACTTTTTGTGGCTGATGGCGAAATCGCGACTTATCATAACAGATTCTGGAGGAGTGCAAGAGGAGGCGCCCAGCCTGGGAGTACCCGTCCTTGTTGCTAGGGAGGTAACAGAAAGGTCCGAAGGTATCGCTGCAGGTTGTGCGAAACTTGTGGGATCAAACACCAAAGTAATTGTGAGAGAAGCAAGAAAGATTCTCTGCAGGGGCTTGGGTAGTTCTCTTTTCAGAAAAAACCCATACGGGGACGGGGAATCTTCGAAGAGAATTGTCGACATAACTCACGCCTACCTAAAAAAGCGCACGAAATGAATGTCGCTCAGATTACTCAACACTATTTACCCATCGTAGGAGGGCAGGAAGTATATATAGATCAGTTGAATCGTGTTTTCAATGGTGCTGGTTGGAATAATATGGTCTACCAGCCCGACACTGGGATTCGGCGTAATGATATTACCGCTGTTTTCAGATTGAGAGGAGTGCCTAGAATTGTAAATGGCGCAGAGCCACACTTGTTTAATTTCTTTCTTAATCATTTTTACCGTGCTGGGCTCATCAGGGCCGACATCATCATAGCTCATTATGCTGTCCACGCGCTTCCACTTCTACCTTTTGCAAAACGCGTAATTGTGTTGTCTCACGGAGTGGAGTGGGCGCTCAGTGGGGGCACCTGGGATGATCGTCGCCGTGGTTTCGCGGCGAAGGCATGCTTCAATGAGTTTCCTCATGTAGTGAACGACACCCACTATCTCCGTGAAAACGGAATGGATATCAAAGCGGGGACAGGGTACTTCACGGAAGTGGCACCGAGAAAGTGGTTCATACCTAATTGTGTAGACACTAACCGCTTCAAGAAAACTGCGGGCCTATCCGAATGGAGAGGGCGACGGATATTGCTTGTGCCCCGTCAGGTTACACAGGATCGGGGAATAGACCTTGCGATTCGCTCGTTTGCACTAGTGCATAGGAATGAACCTTCATTGGAATTGGTCATTTTAGGAAAAATGTGGCCTGGTGCATACTTGGAGCTCTGTCACAAACTAGTTTGCGATTATGGACTAAAGTCACATGTATTTTTTAAAGAGCATATTGGGAACAACGAGATGGCTGACTATTATTCCTCCGCAGAACTAACGCTGATTCCTACTTTACGTCGCGAAGGAACCTCACTAAGCGCTATTGAAAGCATGTGCTGCGGGACTGCAACAGTTTCAACAAATGTTTGTGGACTGGCAGATCTTCCAACAGTGCAATCGCTTCCAAATGAAATAGATTTTGCCCGAGCCATTGAAGACACAATAAAAAACAAGGTAACCATTGCCATCCAGCAGTGCGAAGTGGCGCGTCAACTTTTCCGTTATGAAAATTGGGCAAAGACATGGCTCCACGTGATAAACGCTGTAGCGGCATCACAAAAATAAGATCCGATACGGCACATAGGTCACGACCGAATGCTTTGAAACAGTCCGCTTAAGGCAACAAGAAAACACCACCAGCTAAATGCTTCTTATGTCGGAACACGAATCAGAATATCACGTGCGTTCATCTCCTCGCATAATGGTTGGGCCGACATGGATAGGGATGTAATTTCCCCAATCCTCGGCCTGGACCGTAGCAATCTCCAAGTGAAAAGGGCGAACGTAAGTAGCTTCCGATGACAAGGCATCAGCGCGGCGGCAGTTAAACGGGGGCGCGCCACGTTGGCGCCATTCCCTCAGGACACGCAAGATTTCCAAAGATTGTTTTTAATCCGCAATGAACACCACTACCAAAAGCCGCAAAATGGCATCTTTGTTAGGGAGGGTGCATGCGGGGAGTTGGAAAAATACAGATCGGACTGGCTTGGGCATTCTGAACAAATGCGTATTCAGGGTGGAAACCTGACTTTCGGGGTAAGAGGAGTTGTAAAAAACACTTGGCGTGCGGGGCAGGGTAAAACTGTCCAAGCTCTAAGGTCCACCAGAAGAAGCGGGCATAGAAAATGTGGGCTAGTTCAGCTATGTTGCTATGAGTGGTTAAAATATTTGGGAGGCCGAGGAAAACCGCCTCTAGGGTCCAGTGGTGCGCTGTTCCCTGCCCGTAGATTAGATCAAGCCGCAAGGCACGGGCATTCGAACCAATGTCAGAAATACAACCAGCGTAGCTCCCCCGCGCTCAGCTCAACTTCGGGATGACCATAGAGTGATGCCAACGCTAGGTCCCGGCGATCCGGGTGTTGCAAGAGTTTCTGGGTGGCACTAATGACGTGAACCTCGATCTCTTGGGGGAGAAGGGCAAAGCCTTCGAAAAGAGTTTCAATGGCGGAGCCAAAAATCAGATTGGGTAGATCGTGTTTTCTCCAGTGATCCCGGTTGTCGGCAGAAAAACTCCAATCCGCAAAGGGGAAGTCGCGGAACTGTTACGGGTTGGTATGGGGATGGGTAGCCAGGACGGGGTGCGCCAGCCAGGACCGAACACGAGACAACACAAACCACAAAAAAATCGCGAAAATAAAAAAAGCCGCCCCCACACGCATTGAGAGAGTAGCTGGGCTGAAAACCAAAAGCCCTGAGCAAAGAAAAACAAGACCCCCCGACAAAAGATAGTTGTACCCTTGGGGGGAAATGATAGCCAAGCCCGTGGGGAAATACATGGGGCGCAGTCCGAACCAGAAAAGGAAACCGGCCAGGACCATCGGGCTGAGGGCAAAACCAAAAACGAAACCCGGCAGAACAAAAAACCTGGCAAGAAGGGGACCCAAAACAAGAAACGCTAGAAACTCGATTAGGGGGGCCAGGCGGATCCATCGCCAAAGAAGAAGAATCTTGGTCTGCTCCATTAAGCCGCGGGAGGCGCACAGGGCGACCAGCCAAATGGCGAGGAAGAAGTCGCAGGAGACCGGCCAACCCAAACGGGAGTCGGTCCACAACTGAACAAAGAGGCCGTTCAAAAGAATCACCCCTGCCCCGGCGAAACCGGCGGTCCCCAGAACCGCGGCGAAAAGTTGGGCCAACCTGTGAAAAAGTAAATCGCGTCGCCCGGACTCGTAAAGTTCGCTTAAGCCAGAAAAAGAGCTTTCGTAAAACTTCGATAACAGCTGAAACAAAAGATTCGCCGCTTTGGACCCGACCCCCCAAAGCGCCACCCCCTCCAATCCAAACCATCTACTCAGGAAAGTAGACTGAGCTATGCCTGTGAGAGTGCCAAAAAGGGTCCCGCTGAAAAAAGAGCCCCCTTCTAGCAGCAAATTAAAGGCGCCGCGAGGACTGGCGTGAAATTCCGAGAAAAGGTCACTTAGGCCCCCCTGGCGGAAAGAGGAAAAAAGAGTGGAGGCGGACTTAATGACTCCCTGAAAAACCCCGGCGATGATAAGGCTCCACAAACCCCATCCGTGTTTCATACCCCACCACACCACAGTTAAGGAAAAAACCATTGCCCCGCCGGTGCTCAGATAAATGAACTCAAACCGTTGCCGCGCGAGAAGAAGAGCATTGAGAGGGCGGAAGGGAAAGTCCCAAGCGACCAAAAGACACTGAGCCATAAATAGGGATGAAAAAAGACGGCTTTGTTCGAAGGGAATCCCGAGAAGGGGTATGAGGAACGACCCAGCAAAACCGGCCAACACAACGATCACGCCCTGAAGGCTGGCCAAAAGAAAAGCATTCTGGAGCTTGACGGCCAGAATCCGAGATTCCATCCGAACGAGGGGGCCAACAAATTGACGGATGCAGGCCGCGCTTAATCCTGCATCCAGAAGAGTCAGATAATTCCCAAACTGAACGATCAGTGTCCACAAACCTAGGCTGGATGTTCCCTGGTAGTACAAGATCAATGGAACAATCCCCAGTGAATATAGTGTGGCACAGAAAAGTAAAATGTAGGAAGTGGAAAGGGTGCGAAGAAAACGGCCAGTGCGTGTCAGGGCAGTGAAATGAGATGCAAACATAAAGCGAATACTAGCTTCGTGGATATCACCCCAAACAACAAGCCTATGGAAGCGAGCAAACTTGCAGAAACCTTCGCGTCACGTTGATGGGCGAAAATTCCTGCACGGCGAGGGACGATATTCTTGCCGGATCCCGCCAGCCCAAAGACTAGGCCTTTTTTCTCGCCAGCAACAAGGCTGCGAGGGAAAACCGATTTCCAAAATCATGACGATCAGAAGCAAAGGAGTCGATATAATCGAAAGAAGCCGGCCCAACCACGGAAAAACCTGCTGTCAAAGCCTCGGCCCCTGCCATGAGGAAACTTTTGAAGCGGGAGAAAGATCTTAAAATCCTGCAGTTGGCGGTCAAGATCGGGAGGTGCAAGGGGGGGGGGAATGTGATTTGGGGATGGGGAGATTTAGTGGGAAGGCCAGAGCTGCTTAAGGGAAAAACCAGAGGACTGGTTCCTCAAAATCTTTGATGTTGCCCTACTTTGCCCTAGCCCATGCTGGGCTGGTGCTACGAAGGGCGCGGACGCGGATTTTTGAAGCGGAAGGGTGAATCCATCTGGGTTATATATGACGAGGAGGGCGTTGTGGCCGAGGTCACGGTGCCAGAAGAGCTGGTCGGGGCGGATGGCGAGGTTGGTGTAGGGAAGGATTTTCAAAACATGCCCTCCGCTAAAAACGGCGGATCAGGGAGAGGCCCAAATCGTAAAGGACTGGAAAGTGGCGACCTGCTGGAAAGAATTTATTTTAACCCACTGTTGAATGGCGCCGTTGGCGTCGTAAACATCAAGCTTGGAAAGTGCAACGAATTTTGGGGGAGGCACAGTTCCAAGATAGGCCAAGTTAGGATTCATGATGTGAAGCGCTGAAAGAGGGGAGGAATCACCCGGCTGAATAGGCAAAATCTTGTAGTAACTGCCTCCAGCAGAATCGGCGGCCCACCAGATGGTATCTCCTTGATTGAAGTGGGTGAGGAGCCAATGGGCTGCACCGCGGTAATCGTCTTTAGCATGGTCAGGTGAAAAGCGCAGGAAAAGGGAGGATATCGTTAAAGAAACAAAATAGGCAATGACCAGAGCCTTCCCCCAAATGCCTTTTGAAAATAAGTAACCGAGAAACGCCCCAATCAAACAAATATAGGCCGGGAAGGTGGCGGCCAAGTGGCGTCCCCAAAAAGGGAAATGAACTACAGTCGCAACTAACCAAAGTAGGAAAAAGGAGGTAACAAAGGAAAAGAGGCAGCATCTGGACCAACCGGATAATTGCTTCCGCGATTTGATCAGCCAAATTCCCATCAGAAGAAAAAAAGAAATTAAAAAAGCGGCCAAATATGTGCGAGGAGGAACGGATGGCCAAACCGATTCGCTATTACGTGCCAAAGCTCGAAGGACTTGTCGTGCAGGCAACAGACCGGCGAATCCAGAAAACTCCAAGGAAGAATAAGCAAGATTACTGATGCCTACCTTCCATATTTTTGCGCCACCCGCCCCCTGCGACACTTTAGACCAGTAATAAAATCCAAGTGGTAAAAGAGTGGCCGAAAAAAATGCGCATATCGCAAGAGACATTTTTGTGATTTGCCATCTTTCTTTTTGGATATAGTAAAACAGAATAAGTACTGCGGGGATCGTTGAGAATAAGCCCAGCATCGAGCTGGCACAGGCAAGGACTGCCCCTGTCCCCAAAACAAGAGCCCAAATATTCCTCCTGAGCTTGAGTTGGCTGGCTTGATAGAGACCGTAGAGCAGAATCGACCCGCTAAAAATCTGCAAAGCATAAGGACGTGCCTCATTTGTATAAAACCAGAGGTAAGGTTGGACCGCCAAAAGCAGAGGAAGAAAGGGTTGATTCAAGGATCGTCCTAGGAGGTAAAAAATAAATATTGCGCCGGCCGTCCAAAGCATATTTGGAGCCCGCATTGCCCATTCTGAGTCCCCAAGCAAGCGTGCCGATAACCACGCAGCAAACATACCCAAGGGCATCTGGGACTCGGAATGGTTGTCGCTGATTATTTTGGCCCTCCAGTCGGTAAGCGTATTGAGATGTGCGTAACCCCACGTTTGGGCCTCATCCACCCAAATACTTTCAGAGGTGGGCATCAAGGGCACGAGGGCCAGAGCAACCCACAAAAAAAACGAATAGCTATCCCTGGGCCTCATTTTTATGCGCCACAAGAATTAGGCCGACACCAAAGGGAAACTCTATTTGAAGCTTCGCCAGAAGAACAAAACCCTGCCGGAGAAGCCAGTTTATAGGCATTACTGGAATGTGATCCTCCGCTCGGGAGCCCCCCTTAAATCCAATCGCGCGACCTCTGCGTGCCAGCCAAACCAGAGGCATGGCCAGAACATTGATATAAGAGCAGTGGTCAATTTTCACTGGTAAATGTTGAAAAAGGCTGAGTAATTCTTGTTTAGTATAGCGACGCTGGTGATGGAGAGAAATATCCCAGTCACTCCAAAGGCACATCATCGCTGGGACTGTAATAACAATGGGAGCACCAGGGCGAAGGACGCGAATCATTTCATTAGCAGCATCCTGTTGGGCTGGTATGTGCTCCAGAACGTCCAAGGCTGTCACTGCGTCAAAAGAGCCGTCATTAAAAGGGATGGAGGTACAGCTACCTCGGACAACAGCTTCTGAGGGGAGGCGTTTACGAAGAATCTCTAAGGACTCTTCGTGGTCGTCCATGGCAACAACCTTTACGCTATTTTGCATAGCAGCAGCGAAAGCACCGGAACCCGCCCCGCAATCCAACAGCTTGAGGCGCGAATCCAATTTGCATTTCTTTGCAAGCCAGTGTTGAACAATGTTTCGCTTCCCAGCGTAGTACCAGTGGAGAGTTTCAACCTTCTCTAAATTAGAATATTCTTCTGGGCTCACAAGTTTACAGGGCTAATAAAGTGCTCTGACTTCACGTAAAGGGGGCGTCTCTTAACTTCATAAAAGACTTTTGATAGGTAGGAACCGATAATGCCAAGTGAGAGAAGCTGAATCCCACCTAAGCATAAGATTGATACTGAGATTGTTGTAAACCCTAGGATTTCGAGCCTTTGGAAGCATCCGAGGAGTTGAAGCAATTTTATCGCTAACAAAACCGCGGCATATCCAAACCCGAATAGTGAAATGCCAAACCCAGCGACAGAGATTAATTGTAGTGGCAAAACACTAAAACTGGTAATTCCCTCCCAAGCATAAGCAAAAAGTTTGGCGTAGGATTGTTTTGGCTCTCCTGCACGTGCGGCTCGGGCATAAGAAACAGACGTTGTTTTGAAACCCAGCCAACCACGCTGGGCGGGCAAAAACATTCCTCTCTCTGGCATGGCTTTGAGTTCGTCTACTAGGCGACGATCCATCAAGGCAAATGTTCCACTGTCTTTCGGCATTACACCCCCGGTTACACGGTAAAATAATTCATGGAAAGCGTGCATGAGAAGGCCTCGCAATCCGCGTTCTGTTCTCGACTTGCGTAGGCCCACAACCTGAATATTGCCTTCAAACCATAGCCTGATCATGTCCGGGATTTTCTCCGGAGGATCTTGCATGTCAGCATCAAGAAAAATGATAGCAGCACCTTTGGCGGCCTCTAAACCGGCCCTATAAGCAGCTTGTTGACCGAAATTACGGGACAGGCGGAGAAGCTGCCAGTGAGGGGCAATTTTAATTTCTTGTTCTGCGCGGACAAATGTATTGTCACGACTACCATCGTCAACCGCGACCCATTCCCAAGAAACAGTTGGGAGTGAGCCAAAAACATTTTTTAAACGCATTGCCAAATCAGCCAGTAGTGCCTCCTCATTAAACAAGGGTGTTATCACAGATATCAAAGGCAAGCCTTTGGGTCGGGAGCTGGCGCTAGTTTCGAATGAATTCATATGAGAGAAATATGATTAACGCTAACAAAATATACTAAAACGCTTGGCAAAGGAATGAAAGAAGACCCTGCTTTGTTCGCTACTAAGGATCGGGCAAGTTGGGGCGTGCTCCTGTTGGCCATAGTGACAGTTTTTATCGCCTCACGCTGACGGATCGATCCGCTGCAGCAGGTAGCCTCACGAGGTAGAATTATGGGCGATTGGGGGGGTGCGGGGGGAGCGATTTTGGATGTTGCCCCGCGGTTGCGGGACACGCTTAAGCGTGAATTTTTAATTTTGGATTGAGAAACAGATGTTCACGCCAAGGACGCCAAGGCCGGGAAGGACTACAGGGGGGGTTAGGGGGAGCGATTTTGGATTTTTAATTTTCCCCCGCGTTCGCGGCCCTGACGCGGGTACGGGGTAGAGACGCGGTGAGATGTGTGAAAGTTAGAATGTGGGAATGTTTGAAGGGTGGCCCTACTACGCTCCTAACCCGCTTCGCGGAGGAGCTTCCTCCTTCGTCCCGCGCGTGCGGGACTTCGGAGGACATGTCGAAGGGTTGGGGCTGGCTCAGGGGAGCGAGGCGAGGCAAAATAGGGTAATGGAGACTGAGATCAAAAGGGTGGAGGTGCTGGGGATGGGGTTGATGGCGACCGATTATGTTGGTGGGGTAAAACTGCTGGAGGATTTGGCACAACGGGAAAAACCAGGAATGGTGTCGGCATGTAACACGCACTTGGTCGCATTGGCCCGACAACAGCCCGAATTTGGTAAAATTCTTCAAGGATTCGATCTTCTTTTGCCGGACGGGATGCCGCTGGTCTGGGCGATGCGTGTGCAAGGCGCCAAAATCAAGGACCGAGTGTATGGCCCCTATTTGATGCAGGAAGCACTGAAAAAATTCCCTCGGCCTTGGAAACATTTTTTCTTTGGGGGCACAGAACGGTGCTTGGAAGAGCTGGTGGTGGCAGCCCGAAAAATCCAGCCCGAGGTGGAAGTCGTGGGGACATTGTCCCCGCCGTTTCGGATTTGGACGGCGGAAGATGAACAGAAGTTTGCCGACAAAATCCGGGCATCTCAGGCCGACTTTATCTGGGTCGCCCTAGGAGGAGGTAGGCAGGAAGAGTGGCTTGCCAAAAACATCTTCCGACATTCGCGAGGAGTGTTTTTGGCCGTGGGGGATGCGTTCGAGCTCTTGGCAGGGCGAAGACCCTTTGCTCCGAGTTGGATGCAGAAAGCAGGGCTGACCTGGCTGTACCGGCTTTGTCAGGAGCCTCGACGACTTCTGACCCGATATCTGAAGTACAACAGCCTTTTCCTTTATTATTCTTTGATGGAGAAAATCTCTTCTTTTGGCAAGAGAAGGGGGTAAATACTCCTATGGACTCGACTGGGCCTGCCGGAACTCCCCCTCGCGAAGCCGCTTCCTTTTCTTGGGGCTTTTGGCTGGAGGCGCTCACTGTGTTTGCCCTGATCACGGGGCTGTATGGTTTTGTTCCTTACAACTTTGGCTACGATAGTCAGGCTCATACGGTCTTTAGCCTGATCTACCGGGCTTGGACCGATCCGCAGACCACCGATTGGCACCATGGGCTGATGGTTCCTCTGATCTCGATCGGACTAGTCTTGCACCAGTGGAAAGATCTGAAAAAACTGCCCCTACAATCCTCCCGGACAGGCTTGGCTGTTCTCGTGGCGTCTTTGGCGCTCTATTGGATTGGATTCAAGGTTGATATCCAGATCGTGGGCTTTCTTTCACTGCAGCTTATGATCGGAGGGGGTTTGCTGATGCTGGTGGGATGGCCGATTTTCCGGGCCCTGCTGTTTCCCTTCGCGTTTCTGATCTTCGCCTTTCCGTTCGGCTTTCTGGATAATCTGCTGGCTTTCCCTCTCCGCAGTTTGATGTGCCAGCTTTCGCAGGGGTTTCTTAATCTGGTGGGGGTGGACACCCTGCGGGTGGGCACGGCTCTGGTTTCCGCTCCGGACTATGCCAAAGGCCTGGCGCAGGGGCAGAGATTCGCCCTCGACGTCGCGACTCCGTGCAGCGGAATTCGCTCCCTTTTTGCACTGATGATGGTGGGCGCGTTGTATGCGCATCTGACGTTGGCTAAGGGCTGGCAAAAGTGGACGCTCTTTTTACTCTCTCCGGCGCTCGCCGTGGCGGGAAATTTCGGACGGATGATGATGCTCACCTTCGGGACGATGTTTCTGGGCAGTGCGGTAGCCATTGGGACGGAGGAGCACCCGACGACCTTCCACATGGCGGCGGGCTTTTCCGTTTTCGTCGTCGCCTTGGCGGGAATGGCGGCCATAGGTCGGATTCTCCAAATGGGAGCGAAGGCCAAGAAAACGGGCGTTCCCACGGAGCCGGCGAAGTGAACGAAAGGAAAGGGGCGTTGGGTAGGGTTGCCCTGATTCTTCTTTTGGGAGGGGCCACGGTTGGGTTGTGTCTGCTTTTGCCGACACCGAATACGGCTCCGCATTCGGGAGTGGTGATGGATCTGCCAGAGCGAGTGGGCAACTTCACCGGAAAGTGGATCGGGGCTTCGCCCGCGGAGATCGCCATTCTACCCCCCGACACTCAGATCGTCCGTCGGGAGTATGTGGATCTGACGGGGGACCGGATCATGGCCTCGATTGTTTTGAGCGGGGGAGAAAAGAGGAGCATCCATAAGCCGGAAATCTGCCTGCCAGGTCAGGGGTGGAACATTCGGGGTGGGCAGGTGGAGAGGATCACGATGAACGATGGCCGCCCACTGGAGGTGATGGACCTGAGCCTAGTTCGGGATGTGGAGGTCGGGCCGGGGGATCGCCGGAAGCTGCCCGCCCACTACTTCTACTGGTTTGTGGGGGATAAGGTCACCACCCCGCACCACTGGAGAAGGATGTTTCTGACCAGTTTTGATCGGATTACAAAGAATCTAAATCATCGCTGGGCCTATGTGATTGTGATGGCGGTGGTGACGGAGGGGTACATGCCGTTGGGCAAGAACGAGGCGCAGACGGTAGAAATGTTGAAGCAGTTTACGGCGGAGGTGGCCCCGACCTTTATGCGGGAGGGGGCAGGGAAAGCAACCGACTGATTTCAGTCTTGCGGGTGGGAGGAGATAGGGGCAAAGTTTTTTTTCAACCCCAAACCCAAAGGACACACTCTATGAAAAAAATCCTCCAACTCCTACTGGCCACCCTAATTGCACTTCCCACCACGAACGGATGGGCTGAATCACTGGATAAGCTAGTTCCTGACTGTGCGGAAATTCTTGGGCGGATGAAGCGGGAAGATATCCTTAATATGGAGTTAGTGAATGAAGCTAAAGGAATCGTGATTTTAAATGTAACGGGATTCTCGATCGGGATCGGTGGATCGGGTGGGGACGGAATTTTGATCGCGAAGACGGAAAAGGGCTGGAGCGGGCCGGTGGCGATTACCACGCAGGGCGGAACGCTGGGGATCGATGTAGGTGGAACGGATAATGATATTGTCATCCTTTTGATGAAGGACGGGGTGGTGAGCAAGTGGGGAAATGGAGATCATTTCAGCAGCGCTTCGGCGGGAGCGGTGATGGGGCCGAAGGGTGGCGCAACATTGGATGCCTCGATGAAAGATCGGGACTTCAATGTGTATATTTGGAACAAAGGGGCAAAGCTCGGAGTGAACTTTGGCGGGTTTGACGTGGATATCAACGATGAGGCGAATGCCGACTACTACAGCAAGCCGATGGTTTCCGCGAAGGACATTTTGAATGACATCGCGGTGGTGCCTGAAGCGAAAAAGGCGGGCATGACGCGGATTTACGATCTACTGAAATCAAAATAAGGAACCCGCAAGGCAAAAAAGGAGAAAATAAAATGAAAAAACTCTCTATGGCGATGTTAGTTGGATGGGCACTGATTCCAGTGGCGGGATGGGCACAGAATTCGGATTCGCTGAATATCGCGGCGGATCAAGCGGTGAGCATGAACAAGTTGGACGATCTGATGGGACGTGCCGAGAAGCGGTTGAGCTATATCATGACGAATCTGGGGGATTTGTCGGACAACAACGATGCGAACAATTCTTTCGATAAGTTCAAAGATAACTTGGAGGACATGCAGAGCATTCGTGAAGACATCAAGGATCGGGTGGAGAAGGTCAGGGATTTGCAGGGGCAGCGGATTGCAGCCTGGACGAAAGAGGTCTCTGGGATGACGGACAAGGACATGCGGAAGATGACGAATGATCAGATCGACAAGGCGAAGGCGGACTTCGACGTCTTGGACAAGCAGTTGAGAGAGGTGGGAGGGGATGCGAATGATCTGACGGCCTTGTTGCTGGATCTGAAGAAGTATTTTGCT
>Ga0187845_1000647_pt1 | contig 20826 bp, 19 predicted proteins | sample SpaLakP09_SKY_68_FD_134515 | JGI IMG/M metagenome (GOLD analysis project Ga0187845, IMG submission 134515) | Oligotrophic lake water microbial communities from Sparkling Lake, Wisconsin, USA - SP09_SKY_68 | ecosystem: Environmental > Aquatic > Freshwater > Lake | place: USA: Sparkling Lake... | reverse complement strand
CTTTTCTTTATTGGTATCGGCGCAGTTCATTGGGCAAAAACATTAATGCCTGATCAAGAGGTAATTGCTCAACGTCATGAATTAAAATCAGAGCCAGAGGATCGCGATGCATTAGTTAAAGCTGCTAAAGAGGGCGCACATGCAGCTGGCTTAGGTAGAAGACCATTAATTAAGAGAAGTTTAATTGGCGCAGCCGCTCTTGCAGGTCTTCCTGGTGTAATAATGCTTAGAGATTTAGGACCACTTCCTGGTAAAGATCTTGAGAAAACAAATTGGAAAACCGGTACTCGGTTAGTTACCGATCCAGGGGACCGACCAATTAAGGCAAGTGATTTAGAGGTTGGCGCGGTTGCTCAAGTTCTACCTGAATTACTGCCAGGACAAAAGCGCACCTTAGAAGATATTGGTAAAGACGCAGTTTTGTTAATTAGATTACGCCCTGCTGAGTTTCAATTAGATGCTGAGCGACTTTCCTGGACCCATGAAGGAATTATCGCCTTCTCAAAGATCTGCTCACATATGGGATGCGCAGTTGCGTTATATGAACAAACCACAAAACATTTACTTTGCCCATGTCATCAATCAACCTTTGATGTGACTCGTGCTGCCAAGGTAATATTTGGACCATCAGCTCGCCCCCTACCCCAACTTGCTATTACGGTAGATTCGGAAGGAAACTTAATTGCCAAGCAACCATTTAGTGAGCCGGTTGGCCCTAGCTTCTGGGAGAGATCATCATGAGTGCACGTGAGCGCGTAACTGGAACTGTTGCTAATTATGTAGATGAGCCAACAGGTGCTGCGGCATATCTGAAGAAGAATTTACAAAAAGTATTCCCAGATCACTGGTCATTTATGTTGGGCGAGATTGCACTCTACTCATTTGTTATTTTATTACTCTCAGGTACCTTCTTAACCTTTTGGTTTGATCCTTCAATGCGAACTGTGGTCTATGAAGGAAGTTACCAGCCATTAAAAGATGTTGAGATGAGCGCTGCTTACGCCTCAGCCCTTCATATCTCATTTGATGTTCGCGGCGGGCTTTTAATGCGCCAAATTCACCACTGGGCAGCTTTAATTTTTATGGCAGCAATTGTGGTTCACTTGCTTCGCGTTTTCTTTACCGGCGCATTCCGTAAGCCACGTGAGTTCAACTGGCTGCTAGGAATTGGTCTATTGACTCTAGGAATTGTTGAAGGCTTCCTTGGTTACTCACTTCCTGATGATTTGTTATCTGGAACTGGACTTCGAATTGCCCAAGCAATTATTCAAGCCCTTCCAGTAGTTGGTACCTATATCTCATTCTTTGCATTTGGTGGCGCATTCCCTGGCCATGTATTTATTCCACGTATTTACACCATGCATATTTTGTTAATTCCAGGAATCTTCCTAGCTTTAATTACCGTGCACTTAATGTTGGTTTGGTACCAAAAACACACTCAGTATCCAGGTCCTGGTAGAACTGAGAAGAATGTTGTTGGTTATCCATTAATGCCGACCTACATGGCAAAAGCTGGCGGATTTTTCTTTATCGTATTTGGCGTTACTGCATTCTTAGGAGCAGTTGCCTCCATTAACCCAATTTGGCTCTACGGTCCTTACACACCGGGGCAGATCTCTGCCGGCTCTCAGCCCGATTGGTATATGGGTTGGCTAGATGGCTTGGTGCGAATGGCACCGCCACTTGAAAGCTACATCTTCGGTCATACTATTTCTTGGAATATTTTAATTCCGGGATTGATTATTCCAGGCATTTTATTTACCGGTATGGCGCTCTATCCATTTATTGAAAGTTGGATAACTGGTGATAAGCGCGAGCACCACCTACTAGATCGCCCAAGAAATGTGCCAAATAGAACTGCTCTTGGTGCTATGTCTCTTACCTTCACCATAATTGCATTAATCAATGGTGGTAATGACATTATCGCCACCCACTTTGATCTAAGTATTAATCAGATTATGTGGTTCTCTCGAATTGGCATCATTGTGTTGCCACCACTCGCCTTTGTGATTACCAAGCGCATTTGTCTTTCATTGCAACGAGCAGATCGTGAGTTAGTACTGCATGGCAAAGAGACTGGCAGATTAGTAATGCTGCCAAGTGGTGAGTTTATTGAGATCCATGAGGAGTTATCTGAGGCAAAGAAATACACCCTCACTCAACATGAGCAACCAAAAGCAATTGAATTGGTTACTGAAGATGCCGGCGGGGTATTAAATCCAAAGGGAATTAGAGCAAAGCTGCAGGCAAGATTTAGTGCAGCAAATGCTGAAAATATTGCCAAGCCAACTGCTGCTGAGGTTAAAGAGCTTGAGGGCGGGCACCACTAAATTTAGTTAACGGGACAAACCAATACACAATGGTTTAGGTCCTGCGTTGGTATTTCCATACCGATGGTGAGTAATTGACACACTTTGCTCTAAGAACCATCTACTCATTTCAACATCACCGCGTGAAGTAATCGGTCTCATATCGCAGCTAATTCCATTTTCCATTAACGCATTGATAGGCGCAATCTCAGAGGACAGCCATCTAGCCCGATCAAACTCCTTAGCATGCTCGGCAAACTCTGCCGCTGTCTCAACTACTAAGTTTGCCAGCCGTGGGATTAATGTGTCACTACTTAATCTAGTGATTACCCCTAAATCATTCTTAAGCCAGCTTAAGAAATCTAATTCATCCTTGCTGGTACCGCTTTCGATTCGGATTAGAAAACCATTTTTATATGAGCGATAACGTTGATAATTCTTCTCAACCTCAAGGCCACTCTTATCCAGAGCTAGTTTCCCAACTGAATTAAGCCATTTATTTGCAGCCTCTTTCATTGGCAAGAAGTGCTTCATCTGATGCCAATTGCGAAGTGTTGCAACATAATTTGATCCACCAGCCTTTGCAGTAGCACCTACTGAGCTCTTCTTCCAACCGCCAAATGGCTGACGATTAACTATTGCACCAGTTACTCCCCGATTAACATAAAGATTTCCCGCTTCAACATTTTCAATCCAATACTCACACTCACCTTGATCTAAGGATTGAATACCGGCGGTTAAACCAAACTCTGTTGCATTTTGCCAATCGACAGAGGTTTTTAAATCTGGTGAGATCATGATTGCAAGCACTGGACCAAACCACTCATTTAGATGTGACCAGGAGCCAGGCTTCACATTTGTTTTAATTCCAGGTGACCAAAGAAGTCCTGCTTGATCTAATTGTTTAGGTTCAAGTAACCACTCCTCGCCCTCATCTAAGGTGGTTAAGGCTCGTTGGAGTGAGTGCTCTGCTGGCTTAATAATTGGTCCAACTGAGGTTGCATACTCATATCCAGCCCCAACCTGTAGTGATTGCACCGCATCTAGTAATTGCTTTTTAAAGTTTGGATTTTCATAGATATTTCTATCTACTATGGCCAAAGATGCAGCTGAACATTTCTGTCCCGCGTGACCAAAGGCTGATTGCACAAGATCTTTAACTGCAATATCGATGTCACAGCAGGCGGTTAAAACCATTGAATTCTTACCGCTGGTTTCTGCCAGAAGATTTAACTCATTTTTCCAAGAGGAGAATAACAGCGCGGTGTTATATCCACCGGTAAGAATTACTGCGTTGACATCTTCATGGGTGATTAAAGCCTGGCCAATCTCATTATCCTCAGTAGAGACAAAGTGCAGCACATCCTTTGGCACACCCGCCTGCCATAGTTGATTTACTAAATGCCAAGAGGTAGCAACGGTCTCTGGGGCTGATTTAAAGATGACGGTATTACCAGCTGCTAATGCTGCACAGATGCCACCTGTTGGAATTGCATATGGAAAGTTCCAAGGAGGTACTACAACTACCACGCCAACTGGAGTTGATTGTTTTTCTAGCTCCAATGAGATGGCAGAGAGGGCGTAAAAGTTTGCAAAATCAATTGCTTCAGAAACTTCCGGGTCAGCCTCCGCCACAGTCTTGCCCGCATCTTTAGCCATAATTGCAATGGTGCTCTCCTGCTCTTCGTGAGCAAGCAGTGCAAAGCTCTTTAATATTTCACCGCGCATAGCCGCGCCCTTTGCATCCCAATCTGCAACAGCTTTTTTAGCAATTCTTACCACAGAGTCAACATCACTATTTCTAGCAACTGCGTATTGATACCAAATCTTGGCGTTATCACTTGGGTCATAGCCATCGATTAATGTGCGGTCATAGATCTCATTGCCATCAATCACAATCGGTATTTCTTGATTATTCTGCGCTAACACTGATCTAATCTCTTTGTCTAATTTATTAACAAAAGAGTCTTTAGTTAGATCAGCATTTGGGGCATTCTCAAAGCTATCTGCCACCTCAAACTTAATTTTTTTGTGACGCAAACTCTTGGTAGAGATTTCATGGCGGCTAGTTGAACTGATAAGAAGCGCTCGGCTTGGGCATCAAATATCTCTTGACTATCTGCGATTTCAAAGGAGGATCTTAGGTAGTTTTCGATTGCGGTGTTCTCATCTAATCGCCTTACTAAATAAGCAACGGCGGAGGCAAAATCATCTGTTCTTGTCACAGGTGCATATAGGAGAATTCGAAGTTTACGGTTTGCAATGGCAAGAGCTTCTGGATTGGCCATACCCTCTAGCATCTCAATATCTAATTGATCCATTACCTTTCGTTTTTTAGCAATCTCAAGGGCGAATGCAATATGAAAAAGATTATGGCTAGCAACTCCAATTCGAACTGCATCTGCATGCTCTGCGCGGAGGGCGGTATCTAGGAGACGCGAGTAACTAGCATCAACATCTGCCTTTGATTGATAAGGAGCTGCTACCCAACCATGCAAGGTGGCCTCAGCTTTTTCCATTGCAAGATTTGCACCCTTAACTAATCTAATTTTGATTACTCCACCAGTATTTTTCTGGCGAGCTTTCGACCATTCCACTAACTCAGCAAAGACCTCATGGGACTCTGGTAAGTATGCTTGCAAAACTATTCCAGCATATAACTTCTCAAACTCATCTTCAGATAAAACTAATTTAAAGGCATCAACAGTTAAGCGAAGGTCTCTAAACTCCTCCATATCTAAGTTAACAAAGGTGCCGGTTTCAATTGAGTTTTTATAAATTATCCGCAGTTTTTCAGATACCCGTCTTAAGGTGCCATCTTGATCTATGGTAATAATCTGGCTCACAACTGAGGAGAGCTTTACTGAAACATAATCAACCTCAGGCCGGTGCATCATTTCCAGCACTCTTTCAAACCGCTCTGCTGCTTCGTGCTCTCCTAGAACAGCCTCGCCTAACACATTTATGTTTAATCTGATTCCCTTTTTTGCCCTGCGCTTGATTTGTCTTGCTAATTTTGAACTTTCAAAGGGCAAAATAATTCCCTTGGATAATCGCTTAACTTGAATGTGAACAGCAAATAAAACTGGTTTTGGCAGAACACTTGAAACTACTGCAATAAATTTCAGACCAACCGCGTTGACTAAACCAAAGCCGGTAAGGGTTGCACTCTTTGCTGCTTTCTTTAAAACCCGGGCAGCATCTTTAGCAGAGGTGATTCGCATAACCTCATCAGTTAGTGCAACAGTTACTGAGATCGCCTTTGAATCCTTAAATAAACGTGAAAATCTCTTTCTGCTTGCCTTGTCATATCGTTTTTTATTGGGTTCAGATTCAGTAATTAACTGCTTTGCTACCTTTACTGCAGAGTGGGCTAACTCATCGATTGCAGTATCGGTACTGATCGGGTTACTCACCCCTGCATCAACCCTTTTAATTTAACCAAAGTTTTTGCCATCGCAGTTGGCACCCAGTCACCTGCGTCAGATACCCACCACTTAGAACGCACTTTACGACCATCCCAGCTTTCAATAACTAAAGTCGTGTTGGCATCTATTTCTTGTAGTTCATAGCGCCAAACATTATGCAGCAAGTGTTGCCAAGCAATAGATTTATTATCTTGATACTCAATAACCTGATTTTTAATTACATAAGGAATGCCTAGCCTCATGCGCATGCCAAATTTTGCACCAAGAAATAACTGATCTGGACCAGATAAATTCTTTTTTACCATCCCAGAACCATCCATAAGTGAATGATTTTTGGGCATGGAGATGAAGTCAAAGATCTTCTTTGCTGGAGCATTAATTACTATCTGTGACTTAAAGAAAAGTGGGATACCAGTATCTAGTATCTCAGCGCGTTCTTTCATGATTAATGTGAGCTAGTAGAAGGGCGCTCATACTCTAAAACTAAGCCGAGAATTGAAATTATCAATGCTCCAACTGCGATTAACACCAACCACCAACCAATAATCAGGCCGGTACCGACTGCGCAAATTGATAACGCAACTGGTAGTGGCCACCATGAGTGAGGTGAGAAGAAACCAATCTCACCAGCTGAATCTGCTATCTCACCTTGCTGATTATCTTCCGGTAATACATTTCCTAACCGGCGAGCGGTGAACCAAAGATAAAAACCAACGATAATCGCAAGGCCTGCACTTAAAGCAATTGCAGTAATGCCAACTGGTTCGCCACCGACCTGCCAATAAATTACCGCGACAATTACATAGAAAACTGCAAGTCCAACAAATAACACCCAGCCGGTTTTCATTAGTGATCAGCTTTCTGTGCCATGTGTGGATAGTGCAGATCAAATGCTGGCCGCTCGCTTCTTATTCTTGGCATAGAGGTGAAGTTATGTCGTGGTGGTGGACATGAGGTCGCCCACTCAAGGGATGCGCCATAACCCCAAGGGTCATCAACAGTTACTTTCTCAGTATGACGAGTAATCCAGATATTAATAAAGAATGGAATCATAGAAAGAGCTAGCAGGAACGAGCCAACAGTTGAAATCATATTCATGGTGGTAAAGCCATCTGTTGCTAAGTAATCTGCGTAACGACGTGGGAAGCCCTTAATACCCAACCAGTGTTGAATTAAGAATGTTAGGTGGAAACCAAAGAAAAGTGTCCAGAAATGGATCTTTCCTAAGGTTTCATTAAGCATCTTGCCAGTCATCTTTGGCCACCAGAAGTAGAAGCCGGCGAACATCGCAAATACTACGGTGCCAAACAACACGTAGTGAAAGTGTGCAACTACGAAGTAAGAAGCAGAGACAGCAAAATCAAGTGGTGGGCTAGCCAAGATAACTCCAGTAAGTCCGCCAAATAAGAAGGTAATTAAAAAGCCTAAAACAAAGAGCATTGGGGTTTCAAAGGTAACTGATCCGCGCCACATTGTGCCGATCCAGTTGAAGAACTTCACACCGGTTGGGACACCAATTAAAAATGTCATAAATGAGAAGAAGGGCAGTAATACCTGACCGCTGGCATACATATGGTGTGCCCAAACCGAAACTGAAAGAGCTGCGATTGCAATTGTTGCAGCAATCAATCCTTTGTAACCAAAGATTGGCTTGCGCGAAAATACTGGCAAGATCTCAGTTGCAATACCAAAGAATGGCAGCGCCAAGATATAAACCTCAGGGTGACCAAAAAACCAAAATAGATGCTGCCACAACATAGCTCCGCCATTTGCCGGATCAAAGATATGTGAGCCAAAAACTCGATCAGATTCCAGCGCTAAAAATGCCGCAGCTAATGGTGGAAATGCAATCAATACCAAGATTGAAGTTAGTAGCACGTTCCAGCTAAAGATCGACATTCTAAACATTGTCATACCTGGTGCGCGCATTGTTAAAATCGTGGTTACAAAGTTAACACCACCTAAAATTGTGCCAAGTCCACCGATTGCAAGGCCCACCAACCAAAGATCGCCACCGATTCCTGGTGAGTACTGCGCATTTGAAAGTGGTGCATATGCAGTCCAGCCAAATGAGGCAGCACCTCCTGGAGTTAAAAATCCTATAAAGGCCATCGTTCCGCCAAATAAATACAACCAGTAAGAAAGCATATTTAATCTTGGGAAGGCAACATCTGCTGCGCCAATTTGCAGCGGCATAATCACATTGGCAAAACCAACGAATAAAGGCGTAGCAAACATCAACAACATAATGGTGCCGTGCATAGTAAAGATCTGGTTGTACTGCTCATTACTTAAGAACTGCATGCCAGGACGGGCTAACTCACTTCTTAACAAAAGAGCTAACAAGCCAGCAATTAAAAACCAAACAAATGAGGTAATTAAATATAGGTAACCAATAGTTTTATGATCAGTAGAAGTCAACCACTTAACCAGCAATCTTCCCTTAGAGGTTGGTGCAACCTTGCCGCTTCCTGCTGCAATGGTTGGGCGTTGGGCGTAAGTGGACATGCGTTAGCTGCTTTCTCTTCGGCTACTAATCCTTCGATATAGGTTTGATACTCAGCTGGTGTAACTACTTTAACGGTAAAGAGCATTTGTGAGTGATTTCTTCCGCACAAGATGTTGCATCTGCCTGGGAAGGTACCTAATTTATTAGCGGAAAACTCTAACTTATTTGTTACGCCAGGTAGGTTTTGCATTTGGATCATAAATGCTGGAATCCAGAAGCCATGAACTACATCATTGGCAGTTAAAGTGAATCGAACATTCTCACCCAATGGCAGGTAAAGCGTTGGTGGTTGCGCAGGTGTGCCGGTAACGGTGGCACTCTTGTAATCACCCGCATCCTTGTAATTAAATTGCCATGACCATTGGAAACCTTCAACATCAATAAAATGTGAAACCTGTGCATCTGGGGTAATTTTTACAATCTTTGATTCACTTTGAACAGTGAAGTAAAAAAGAACTGCCACAATAATAAAAGGGATGATCGTGTATGCAACCTCGACTGGAATGTTGTATTGAGTTTGCTTTGGAAAGCTCTCATCTTTTTTACGGTGAAAGAAAACTGGCCACAAGATCAAAATTAAAGTGAAAACTCCAACTACACCAGCTGCAATCCAAGACCATTGCCATAATGAAAGTGAGTGGTCATTTACGCTAGATAAGCCCTCTTCAAAGCCAAGCCCAGAGATCTCGCCTTTAGAACAACTAGTAAGTAAGAAGGTAGCGGCCAGTACCGATGGGATTGATTTAAGGTGAGGCCGGCGCATGGGCTTAAGGATAACCTTCTGCCATAGAAGTTACAGACGCTGGCGGTTAGGGGTATCAGGTGGTTCGCATCACAGGAGATTTCCAGCAGGAAAGAGTGCTACACCCTGCCGCAAACTCCCTTTTACCTGAGTTTTTTAGCAAAGGTTGGCCAGATCCAGCCAAATTAAATAACAGCTCCAGGCAGGCGAGTATTTTGCAAGAGCAGGTTCGGCAAAGTTTTGCTAAAGCTTTGAATGTTCGAGGCGATGAGATTGAATTTTTGGGTGAACCAGATCTTGGATTTCAATTAGCGATTCAAGGTTTGTTAAAGCCGGAGAGCAAATTATTTTATTCAACCATAGATCGGCAAAAGGTTTTTGCAGTCGCCTCCTTTGAAAAGAATAATGGCCGTGCAGTAACCGAGCTGGCTGTTAATAACCTTGGACAGATTCAAGAATCTACAATCACCGCAAATGATCTTTTAATCTGGCAGGTTGCAAATGGTGAAACGGGAAATATTCAGGAATCTCCAAAAAATGATTCCCTAATCTTTGCAGATTGCATAAGTAGCGGAGTTGATTTACTGCCAACCTTTAATTACCAAACCGCTTTATTTGATAGTAGATCTTGGGCAGGACCGGCAGGTCTTGGCATATTGATTATTAAATCCGACGCCAAGTGGCGCAATCCCCTGCCCCACAATGATCTATCCCGTACCCCCGGCACTTACTCACTTCCACTCTTACTTGCTAGCGCAGTTGCTCTAGAAAATTACTTAGCCCAACCAGATATCAGATCTAAATTAAAACAAGAGATGATCAACTTTGTTACGACACAGATCCCTGATGTGCAGGTTGCATCTGCCCCAACTGGGCTTGGAAAATTCTTATCAATATCTATTAAAGATGTTGAAGCAGATCGCCTGCTCCTTGAATTAGAGGAGGCTGGTTTTGCAGTTGACTCAGGCTCTGCCTGTAAATCAGCTGATATGAAGCCATCTCATGTATTAGCTGCAATGAATTTACCTATTGCTGGAAATATTCGGCTAACCATCCACAAAGAGATTACTGAGCAAATCGTAAAAGAGTTTTGTACTGCGCTGAAAGCAAGTGTTACTAAATTACGAGGAAACTAACCAACTAGCTTCACATTTAGATGCGGTTTAACCTCATCGGTGGCAGCTTTGCCATAGGCGGTTTCAAATCTAGTTAAAAACTCATCCTGGGTAAATCGATACTCTTGAGTGCCGGTAGTTTCGATGCAGTAGGTGGCAAGAAGTGAACCAAGCTGAGCACATCTTTCATGATTTAAACCCCAAGAAAGGCCAGCAATAAATCCGGATCTAAAGTTATCGCCAACTCCAGTTGGATCTAACTTTGCCTTCTCCTTAGGGACTCCAACATAAATTGTCTCTTTGCCATGCTCTTCAATTTGCGCACCCTTTGAACCTAATGTGACAACTCGAACCTGTACCCGATCAAATAATTGTCGATCGGTCCAGCCAGTTTTTTGAATTGCAAGTGCTAACTCATACTCATTTAAGAATAAATACTTCGCCCCATCAATTAATTGCGCAATCTCTTTGCCATCCATCCGGGCCATTTGCTGCGAAGGATCTGCTGCTACTGGAATGTTTAACTCCCGGGCCATCTGTGAGTAGCGCATCATCGCTTCGGGGTCATCGGGTGAAATAACTAACAGATCAAACTTGCCAGTTTTTTCAATAATTGGTGAGAGCTCAATATTTCTTGCCTCACTCATTGCTCCTGGAAAAAAGGATGCAATTTGATTTAACTCGGTATCAGTTGTCACCATAAAGGTGGCGGTGTGAAGAGTCTCTGAAACTAAAACATGTGCGGTATTAACACCATGGCGTTTAAGCCAAGCTTCATAATCAACCCAGTCACGTCCGACGGCAGCAATTAATATTGGATTAAGGCCGAGCGCGCCCATTCCAAATGAAATATTGGCACCACAGCCACCACGACGGATTTCTAAAGTATCTACTAAAAATGAGAGTGAAACTTTTGCAAGTGAGCCGGCAACTAGCGAATCGGTGAACTTGCCACCAAAACTCATTATGTGGTCGCCACCGACTGAACCGGCAACTGCCACCTTCATAAATTTTTGCTAACTGTTAGTTAAATGAATCGCCGCAGGCACATGAGCCCCCGGCATTTGGATTATCGATTGTGAATCCTTGCTTCTCGATAGTGTCAACAAAATCAATTGTGGCACCCATTAAATAAGGCGTGCTCATCTTGTCAGTTACTACTCGCACCTTTGCAGCACCGAACTCAGTCAAGGTATCGCCATCAAGATTGCGGTCATCAAAATAAAGTTGGTAGCGAAGTCCTGAACATCCGCCTGGTTGAACAGCAACGCGAAGGCTTAGATCATCGCGTCCTTCTTGCTTAAGGAGTGAGGAAACCTTTTCAGCAGCAACATCGGTAAGTGCGATTGAGGCTGTTGAAATCTTTACATCAGTTGTGCCAGTTGTCTCTGTGCTCATATTCACTCACTCTCCAAAATTCCTAGGCTCATAGATTACTAGTTCTCAGCCCGCTATATCGCCACCAAAACCTGTGAGCGTTTACACTCTTCTATATGGGAATAACCGATCTACTGTTGCTCGGGCAGCAAAAAGATCTAACTAGTGAGCGCGGTGTCTCCTGCGATGGCGAGTTACCTGCCGCCAGTGATCCAAGATTGGTTGAGCGCGCGATCGCGGCCAGAGCTGCACTCGGCTCAAAGGCGATGGTGCTAGGTCATCACTATCAACGTGATGAGGTAATTGCCTTTGCAGATATCCGTGGAGATTCATTTAAATTAGCCCAAGCAGCTGCTGATAATCGAGATGCGGAATTCATTTTTTTCTGTGGCGTGCACTTTATGGCCGAGAGCGCTGACATTTTAACCTCTAAAAATCAAAAAGTTATATTGCCAGATCTAGCAGCCGGCTGTTCGATGGCAGATATGGCAACTGCATCCCAAGTTGATAACTGTTGGCAGGTATTAACGAAATTAGGAGTAGCGAATAAAACAATTCCAATTACCTACATGAACTCATCCGCTGCAATTAAGGCCTTTACTGGCGAAAACAATGGCGCAGTCTGCACCTCATCTAATGCGATGCGAGCAATGAAATGGGCATTTGAAAAGGGTGAGAAGGTTTTATTTCTTCCCGATCAACACTTAGGAAGAAACACAGCAGTTTTATCTCTTGGCTTAAAACTTGAGGATTGCGTGCTTTGGAATCCATGGAAATTAAATGGTGGATTAACCGATGATCAGATTAAAAAGGCAAAAGTAATTTTATGGCGGGGCCACTGCTCAGTGCATGGAAGATTCTCAGTTGAAAATATCAATCAGGTTAGAGCGAAAATCTCTGGCGTAAAGGTGTTGGTTCACCCAGAGTGCCAACATGATGTAGTTTCAAATGCTGATGTAGTTGGTAGTACTGAGATGATCATTAAAACTGTTAAAGAATCTGCAGCTGGTTCAAAATGGGCGGTGGGCACTGAACTTAACCTTGTACAACGACTAGCAAATGAGAACCCAGACAAGCAGGTAGTTTTCTTAGATAAAACTGTGTGTTATTGCTCAACTATGAACCGAATCGATCTACCCCACCTAGTTTGGGTAATGGAATCCTTGGTTAGCGGCCGGCTTGAGAATCAGATCGTGGTTGAGGAAAAGATCGCAAAGTGGGCCAAAGTTGCATTAGAGCGAATGTTGGCCCTACCTTAATCTCATGTCCGATAAAAAAGGTAAGCCAACGCCAAAGCGCAAAGAGGCACAGGCCAAGTTAAAGGTTTCTCCCCTATCTCCTACCGCTAGTAAAGAAGCAAAGAAAACATTAAAGGCACAAGCAAGGGTTAGAAGGTTAGAGGCCAGAGCTGCTTACATGCGCGGTGAAGAGAGTGCGCTACCAGTTAAAGATAAGGGACCTGCAAGAAGATTTGTTAGAAATTATGTTGATGAACGTAAATCGGTAACTGAATACTTTTTAGTTTTTATCATGTTTATTTTGTTCTTAACGGTAATTCCAAGTCCTGCGGTACAACTAGGTGCAATCGTTCTTATGTATTCAGCAATGATTTGGGTTGCAATTGATGGATTTTTACTATCCCGCCGAGTTAAAAAATTAGTAGCCGAAAAGTTTCCAGATCAACCAACAAAAGGCTTAGGACTTTATGGCTGGATGAGATCTACTCAATTAAGGCGTCTAAGAGCGCCTGCTCCTCAAGTTGGTCCTAGTAAAAAGAAGTAAAAACTTAGGCGCGTGGCTTAGGGCTGATTGTTTTAGCAGGATCCTTCTCAACTACAGAACCCAGGGCTGCATCAATCTCATCCATAATTGATTTATCGAGCTTTACTCCAGTTGCCTTTACATTCTCTTTGATCTGAGATGGTTTAGTCGCACCAATAATCGCACTTGAAACATTTGGATTTTGTAATACCCAGGCAATTGCAAGTTGGGCTGGAGTTAAATCCACCTTCTTAGCAATTGGGATTAATTTTTGGGCTGCAGTCAGAACTGGCTCAGTCATAAATTTAGAGATCATATTTGCGCCGCCTTTTTTATCAGTCGCTCTAGATCCAGCTGGTGCTTTTTTGCCTGGCAAATACTTTCCAGTTAACACGCCTTGCGCGATTGGTGACCAAACAATTTGGCCAATTCCCTCTTTTTCACACAATGGCACTACGGCAGATTCAATTACTCGCCATAACATTGAGTATTGAGGTTGGCTAGAGATAAAACGGTAATATCCTTTTTCATCTTGAATTTTAAGTGCGGCAGCAATCTGCTCTGCATTCCACTCGGAGAAACCAATGTATAAAACCTTGCCACTTCTAATTAGGTCATCAAATGCACCTAATGTTTCCTCTAGCGGCGTTTCATAATCAAAGCGGTGTGCTTGATAGAGATCAACATAATCAGTCTTTAACCGTTTTAAAGATGCGTTACATGACTCCATGATGTGCTTACGAGAAAGACCACGATCATTTTTGCCAGTACCAGTTGGCCAGTAAACCTTGGTAAATAATTCATAAGACTCACGGCGAACACCTTTTAATGCTTTACCTAAAACGGTTTCAGCCTTAGTTCCAGCATAAACATCTGCGGTATCTAAGGTAGTAATGCCAAGATCTAGTGATGCTCTTACGCACTTAATCGCCGCATCTGACTCAACTTGAGAGCCATGGGTGATCCAATTTCCGTAAGTTAGCTCTGATGCATACATTCCAGTACTGCCAAGGCGTCTGTGTTCCATATTCCAACCCTAACCCGCAGGTAGACAAGGTGCAACAGTGCGGTGAGTTGTATTTGCTGGCAATAACCACCACAATCTGCCAACAATTTAATATTGAAAGTAAAAAGAGTGTGCCTGGGGGAAGTCGGTGTAAATCCGACGCTGTCCCGCAACCGTGAGAAAGATTTCTTTCAAGTCGGATTACCCAACACATTTATATATCCACCCGTCGAGGATTGCGGGGCGAGGATTCTCATCTAGGTGGGTTTCTACGCTTTCGTGAAACTCTCTTCTTGAGAGGCACAACCTAATTGAATAAGTCACTTCGCACGAAAACATTAATAAGAGCGCTATTTGCAACATTAGTAATAAGCAACACAATTGTTTTCACTACGCCAGCAAATTCTGCAAGTAAATATCCGCTAGTAGTTATGTCTGCAGATTTCCAAGTCAAAATAAATAAGAAGCCAACCAGAATTATCTCCCTCTCCCCTACAGCTACCGAAATTCTCTTTGCAATCGGAGCCAGTAAACAAGTGTTAGCGGTAGACGATAATTCAAACTTTCCGCTTAATGTTCCTAAAAGTCAGCTGAGTGGTTTCACACCAAATGTAGAAGCAATCGTTGCGCTAAAACCTGATTTAGTAGTACTTCAAATTGATTCAGCTAAGTCCAAATCTGTCCGAGACTCTTTAACAAAACTTGGAATCCCAGTTGTGATGGAGAAATCTGCCTCAAAAATTTCTGATACATACAATGAGATTGAACTACTTGGAAAGGTTACCGATAAGTCATCTACAGCTAAAACACTGACTACAAGCATGAAGAAGAGAATAACAAAAATCCTTTCAGAATCTGCAAAGAAGGAAAAATATCGATTTTTTCATGAGTTAGACAACACTCTTTATTCAGCAACCTCCAAAACCTTTATTGGAAATGTGTATAAGGATTTTGGTTTAATTAATGTTGCCGATGCCGCAAGCAGCACCGATTCTGCTGGCTATCCACAGTTAAGTGCTGAATACTTGATTAAGAGTAACCCTCAGATAATTTTTCTTGCCGATGCTCAATATGGTGAGACATCTGCCACCGTTAAAGCCAGACAAGGTTGGCAAGGCATAGAAGCGGTGCTCAATAGCAAAATAGTGGAACTACCTGCAGATATTCCCTCAAGATGGGGCCCGCGCATCGTAGATTTTTATGAAATTGTAGCGAAGGCAATTAAGTAAATGAAAACTGAGATACAACAACTAAAGCCCGTTTGGCGTTGGCAGGTTAATGCCGTATTCGCATTAGCTTTAATAGTTGTATCTGTAATAGCGATAAGTATCGGGCCAGTAAATTTGAATTTCAACGGCATTATTTCGACAATGCTGGGTAGGTCCTCTTTACTTACTGATCAAGAGCGAATTCTTTTATTAGAAATTAGGTTGCCCAGAGTGGCATTAGCAGCATTAGTCGGAGCAGCACTTGCAACAAGTGGTGCGGTATACCAAACTGTTTTTCGTAATCCACTTGCTGATCCTTATCTGCTCGGTGCAGCCGCTGGAGCTGGCTTGGGAGCAACAATTGCAATAACTAACAGTGGTAAGTCATTTTCTGTGGTACTCCCAATCTTTGCATTCCTAGGTGGAGTACTTGCAGTACTAGCGACATTTTTAGTTGCTGGTAAGTTTTATACAGACCCTAGTTCATTATTACTCTCAGGGATTGCAGTTGGTTCATTCGCAACCGCTGTTCAAACTTATTTACAGCAGAAAAACAGCGCAGTGCTACGCCCGGTTTATTCATGGATTCTTGGAGAGCTAACAGTTGCAGATTGGGAAAGTGTTAAATGGGCAGCAATTTATATAATCTTTGCCTTAGGTGTGCTTATAAGAATCTCTAAATTACTCGATGGATTAATGCTCAGTGATGAGGAGGCATTCTCGCTTGGGATATCACCGAATAAAATACGTATGATTGCAGTTGGTGCCGCAACACTAGCTACCGCCACCGCTGTTTCTGTAAGTGGCTTAATTGGATTTGTTGGCATAGTAGTTCCGCATATTGTCAGGGGAATTACAAAAAAAGCTACTAACCGAGCTCTACTATCAATTTCTCTATTTGGTGCGACATTTTTAGTGCTAGCTGACCTTGGGGCACGGACATTAATTGCCCCCGCCGAACTACCAATTGGAGTCATTACAGCATTTATTGGCGCACCTTTCTTTTTATTTATTCTAAAAGCCAAGAGAGGCAGGGCTCAATGATTAAAGTAGAGAATCTATCGGTTAGTTACTCCGACAAATATGTTTTAAATTCAATAACACTTGAAATTCCGGATGGTAGTTGGACTTGTATTGTTGGGCCGAACGGAGCTGGAAAAACTACTTTTTTAATGGCGCTCCTCGGTATGAATCCGTACTCTGGCTCAATTAAATTTAACGGAAAAGAAGTCTTCAAAGATATGCACCGCAATGTGGCATTTGTGCCACAACGCCCCCAAATCCCTCTCGGCATGACCGTAAGGGAATATGTTGGGTTAGGTAGATCAAAAATAGATGGTTGGGGAAGAGAAAGAAAAATTGGTAGAGCATTAATTTATCAAACTTTAGAGGAGACGCAGTTAATTGGTTTGCAAAACCAATTAGTAACTCAAATTTCGGGAGGTGAGTTACAGCGGGTATTAATAGCAAGAGCCATTGTGCAGGAGCCGGAAATCATGTTGCTGGATGAGCCAACTAGCGCACTTGATTTACACCATCAAATAACTACCTTGAATCAAATTGAGCTACTAAAAAATAAGGGCGTAACCATAGTATCTACAATGCACGACATAACCCTGGGTGCAATGTATGCGGAGCGAATAATTGTTATGCAAAACGGCAAAGTACTACTTGATGGTGGTGCTGCAGAGGTGGTTCATTCCAATGAGTTAAAGAGCGCTTTCGATCATGGTATTAGCGTTCATACCCTCAAAGATGGTCATACCGTTATAACTGCTAATAAAGTTCGAAATGAATTGATCTGATGCTTACTTTAATTGGTGGAGGTGCACGAAGTGGAAAGAGCGCAGAATCAATTTCTCGAGCCCGGGAACATATAAATTCAAATGGCCGGGTGCTTTTCATTGCAACAGCCGAAGCTGTTGACGATGAAATGCAATTAAGAATTGATAATCATAGAAAAGAACGAAGCAGCGATTTTGACTTAGTAGAGGAACCAACTGATCTTGTTTCAGCCCTGAAACAGTACCCAGAAAATGGTTTAGTAATCGTCGATTGCTTAACTATATGGTTATCAAATTTAATGATGGCCGATATAGCCGCTCCTATTGAAGATGTAATTGATGCCGCTAAATCTAGGAATGGCTCAACCATATTTGTCACAAATGAGACCGGTGAGGGAATTGTGCCAATGCATCCAGTCTCACGGAAATTTAGAGACTTATCTGGCAGCATGAATCAATCCTTTGCGCGTTATTGTGATGAGGTAATTTTTATGCGTTTTGGTATCGCATTGAAACTTAAATAGATGCTTAACGATATAAAGGTTTCATTCGCTTTTTTAACCAGAATTCCAATAAATCATGGTCCTGATATTAAATTGCATAAAAGTGCTATTTGGTTTCCGCTAGTTGGATTTTTCATTGGAGTAATGAGCGGACTCGCCTACTTTTTTTTAGCCCAACTCTTACCTGACTTACCGGCAGCGGCGCTTTCACTTCTTGTTTCCATAATGATAACTGGAGCGTTTCATTTTGATGGACTAGGTGACATTTTTGATGGCTTGATCGGAGGCTGGAATCCGGAGGGCAGATTAAAGATTCTTAAAGATTCTCGGCATGGAACTTATGGTGTTGTAGCGATTGCGTTTCAAATAGTCTTTCAAATTACTTTAATCTCATCGCTTGAACCAAAAGATGGTGCTCTAGCACTTGTTGCATCCCATACGATTTCAAAAATTATTCCAGTAGTTTTGATGTTACTACCATCTGCGCCAAATCAATCTGGAATGGGTGCAACTGCTTCAAGAGAAATCAAGTACTCGTATGTATTCGGCTCGATATTCCTCGCTTTTATATTAACTGCACCATTTTGCGGATTGTATTTCTTTGCAATTTTGTTATCTCTTGTTGTTCCAATATTTGTATTTTCCAGGTGGGTAATTAAAAAGATAGGTGGAATGCTAGGAGATGCTTTTGGTGCTGGAGAGCAAATTGCCGAAACTGTAATACTTATTTTCTTTGTTTCGATTTTCTCGATTAATGGGTCAATTGCATGGATTTTTTAGCTAAATACGAAGCAGTAATTTTTGATGTTGGGAATACTCTTTTATTGCAAAACAACCCTGGGCTATCCTCTGAGGAGTTGAAAATAGAGATCCTTCCCGGAGTTGTTGACCTATTAAACAGTCTTAAAAATAAGAAACGTTTAGCAGTAGTTTCTAATTCAAAATTACTAAATTCATCAGAAATTCTCCAGAAACTAAATGAAGTTGGCTTAGGTCATTTTTTTGAGCTCTGCATATCCTCTCTCGACATTGGTGAAGAGAAACCATCACCACTACCTTTAATAACTGCGCTTAATAAAATGAATCTAGCGCCAGAAAAAACCATTTATGTCGGCGATGTTGGAACAGATAAACAAGCAGCAGAGTCAGCTGGTATGGATTTTCTATACACATCGACAAATATTTTGAAGGCTTTTGAGGATTTTAATTTAGATTCAAAATCGGCATGGACTAGGGCACTTTTAGCTGACATTGATAGTTATCGTGATGCTGCAGAAACTACCCAAGAAAAAATTGATGCCTTAATAAAACCTATTGGATCTCTTGGAAGGCTCGAGTCACTCGCCGTAAAGATTTCGGCAATTACAGGTGAAAATCCAAAAGTGGATCCAGCGGCTGTATGTGTTTTTGTGGCCGACCATGGTGTCGCTAGAGATGAAAGTGTTACGCCTTGGCCGCAAAAAATTACATCTTTAATGGCAGATGTAATAAGTGATGGTAAGGCTGGAATCTCTTCGATTGCACACAGTTCTGATGTATATATCGAGGTTGTAAATGTTGGCACAATTGAAAAACCAATATCAGCAGCAGTTAAAAACTATCCAATTGCAGAAGGAACACAGGATTTTCGTGTTCAGCCAGCAATGAGCTCAGATCAATTAATTGCTGCTCTAGAAATCGGCGCTCAAAGTGCCGAAAGATTAGTTGCGGGTGGGTCAAGAACGCTCTGTACGGGCGAGGTAGGAATTGGAAATACAACCTCCTCTGCAATATTAATTGCAAGTTTTTGCAGTGCTGAATCAAACAAAGTTACTGGGTATGGCTCTGGAATTCCAGAGGATATTTTCCAAAGCAAATTAAATATTGTCACTAGCGCCTTGAATCAAAGTAAATTACTTTCAGACCCATTAGAAATATTAGCTAAATATGGTGGATTCGAAATTGCCGCCCTTGTGGGCTTTATCATTAGAGCTGCTACGTTAAAAGTTCCAATAATTCTAGATGGAGTGATAACTCTCGCCGCAGCTGTTGCAGCAGATAAAATTAGGCCCGGTATCTCGAAAAATTTAATTGCGGGTCATTGCTCTGCCGAACCTGCTTCAGCAATAGCAATTAAGCACTTAGGTCTTGAGCCAATATTAGATTTAGACCTGAGACTTGGTGAAGGTACTGGAGCTGTATTAGCTATCCCAATTATTCGTGCAGCATGCAACATGACGAAAAATATGGGGGAATTAAAGGATTACCTCTAGCGTACTTTCGAAGGAACAAACGGCAGGCCGACTACCTCAAACTGACAATCGGTACCGCGGACATCAATTAAAACGTTGTCCCCTTTGATTACTTCAGAGTTAATTAAAGCTAAGCCAATTCCCTTTTTTAAGCCCGGTGAAAAAGTTCCACTAGTCACTACCCCGATGACCTCACCAGATAAATTCTTTACCTGCATATCTTTTCTAGGAATTCCTCGGTCAAGTGACAAAATTGCCTTCAGCTTTAATTTCGTTCCATTTTCTTTTTGATCCAAGAGAACTTTTCGCCCCTGAAATTCTGCTTTACTCCAGCCAACCGCCCAGCCAGCAGCAGCCTCAACTGGTGAAATCTGCAGTGATAATTCATGGCCGTGAAGTGGATATCCCATTTCGGTGCGCAAAATATCTCTAGCTCCTAAGCCGCAGGGTGTGCCATTTAACTTTTCAACTACCTCAACTAATTTATCCCAAACTTTTTCAGCATCTGCCCAACGAGGAATAATTTCAAAACCAAGTTCACCGGTGTAGCCAGTACGACATAAGATTATTGGTGAGTTATCAATTTCGGTATTAACAAATGCCATGTAATCCATCTCAGCTTTAATTCCCAATTGATTCAAAACCTTAACTGAATCAGGGCCTTGCACTGCAATTACACCGAACTCCGTATGCAGATTCTTTACCTCAACAGATGCCGGAGCGCTTGCCTTTAGAATTTCAAATACGGCTGCAGTATTTGAAGCGTTCGGAACTAAAAATAAATCAGTATCAGAGTTACGGTAGACAATCAGATCATCAACTACCCCACCATCTTCATTACAAAGTAATGTGT
>Ga0187845_1000646_pt1 | contig 20861 bp, 19 predicted proteins | sample SpaLakP09_SKY_68_FD_134515 | JGI IMG/M metagenome (GOLD analysis project Ga0187845, IMG submission 134515) | Oligotrophic lake water microbial communities from Sparkling Lake, Wisconsin, USA - SP09_SKY_68 | ecosystem: Environmental > Aquatic > Freshwater > Lake | place: USA: Sparkling Lake... | reverse complement strand
TGCTGCTGCTGCCCTACCTGGCCTGGGTCAGCTTTGCGTCGGCGCTGACATGGGCAGTCTGGCAGCGCAACCCGGGTCTGCTGTAGGTCATTCAAGGGGGTCTGGCGGCCCGGTCAGCGCGGGGGGCAACGGTAAACTGCCTCGATGCCCGTTCTGCTTGCTCTCGACAGCTCCACCGACACGATGGCTCTGGCCCTTGTGACGCCGGGGCAGACGAAGCTGTTCGAAGCGGCGGGCGGCGCCCAGGCCTCGGCGCGCATGCTGCCTGAGATCAAGGCGCTGCTGGCGAGCGCGGGCGTGCAGATGGATGACCTGGATGCCATCGCCTTCGGCCAAGGCCCCGGCGCCTTCACGGGCCTTCGCACGGCCTGCGCGGTGGCGCAAGGCCTGGCCTTCGGTCTGGGCAAGCCGGTGTTGGCTATCGACAGCCTGATGCTGGTGGCCGAGGACGCGCGTACCCAAGGCGCGGGTGACGACATCTGGGTGGCGATGGACGCGCGCATCGGCGAGATCTACGCGGCGCGTTACCGCTGGGACGGCGTCTGGCAGGTGCTGGAAGCGCCCGCCCTCTACGCACCAGACGTGCTCGCCGCGCACTGGGGCCAGCCGGCCGCCGTGGCCGGCTCGGCGCTGACTGAATACGCTGCCGCGCTGGGCACATGGCCCAACGCGTGGCCGCAGGCCAGCTCGCGTGCCGCCGCGTTGGGTGCGCTGGCACTGGCGGCCTGGCAACGCGGCGGCACGCTGGACGCTGCCGAGGCCTTGCCCGTCTACGTGCGCGACAAGGTGGCGCTGACGACAGCCGAGCGTGCGCTGAAGGCCGTGAGCGCATGAGCGCCCAGCTCGACCGCAACCCGGCGCCGTGGGACGCCGACGCGATGCGCGTGCCCGACCTGACCGAGGTCATGGCTGTGGAGCGCCAGGCCTACCCGGTGCCTTGGACGCATGGCAACTTTGTCGACTCGCTGGCCGCCGGCTACCCCGCCGAGGTGTTGCGCGGGCCGCGTGCCGAGTTGCTGGGCTACTGGGTGGCGATGCCGGGGGTGGACGAAATGCACCTGCTCAACATCACCGTCGTGCCGGCTTGGCAGGGGCGCGGCCTGGCCGTGGCCATGCTGGACCGGCTGGTGGCTTGCTGCCGCGAGCGTGGCCTGACTCAGCTGTGGCTGGAGGTGCGTGTCAGCAACGAGCGCGCGCGGGAGGTCTACCAGCGCTACGGCTTTGCGGAGGTCGGCCGGCGGCGTGCCTACTACCCCGTGCAGCAGGGGCCCCGCGAGGATGCTGTCCTGATGAGCCTGTCGGTACCGGCAGCCTGACATGAGCTGGGACACGCGGCAGAGGGCCATGCTGGCCGAAATGGGCTTCCGGCTTCCGGTGCGCGCGGCCGAGTCCGTCGAGCCGGTGGACGAGCCCGAGGTCGCCGTCGCCGAGCGCCCAGCCGCACCGGCACCGGTCGTTTCACGCGCCCCTGTTGCCGTACCGGCCCCCCGCGTCGCCCCGGCCTTGCCCGCCAGTTTCGCCGGCCTGGACACCGCCGCGCTGCGCGAAGCCGTGTCCAGCTGCCGGGCCTGCGGCCTGTGCGAGCAGCGCCGCAACGCCGTGTTCGGCAATGGTGCCGTGCAGCAGGCGCAGTGGCTGGTCGTCACCGACCCGCCGGACGATGCCGACGACGCGGCTGGCCAGGCCATGAGCGGCGACGCCGGCCGGCTGCTGGACCGCATGCTGCTCGCCGCCGGCCAGACGCGCCTGGGCGAGGCCCCCACCGCCTTCGTGACACCGCTCGTCAAGTGCCGCCCGCCGCGCGGGCGCGCACCCCAGGCCGGCGAACTGGACGCCTGCGAGGCCGTGCTGGTGCGCCAGATTGAATTGCTGCAGCCACGCCTGGTGCTGGCGCTGGGCCTGCAGGCCGCCCGCCGGCTGACCGGTCTTGCCGAGCCGCTCGGCCGGCTGCGCGGCCGCGTGCACAGCTGGCGCGATCTGCCCGTGGTGGTGAGCTACCACCCGGCCTACCTGCTGCGTTCACCCGCCGACAAGGCGGGCGCCTGGGACGACCTTCGTCTGGCCCGGGCGACCTCCGGGGCATGACGGTGAACGTGGTCGACATCCTTCGCTCGGTCGAGGCGGCGCGCTTCAAGCTGCTGGCCGACTACCTGCCGGCCTGGATCGCCCTGTACGACGCCAAGACCCAGGTCTGCTTGTTCGCGAACCGCGGCTATGCCGAGGCCTTCGGGCAGACCGAGTCGGGCATCGTGGGCAAGCCCTTCGCGGAGGTCATCGGGCCCGAGGCGGCGGCGCTGATCCAGCCGGCCGTCGACCGCGTGCTCAGGGACCGCGTCGCCGTCAGCTACGAGCGCGAGCTGCCCGAGGCCGACGGCACGCCGCGCTGGATCGAGGTTCACCTCATCCCCCAGATCGGCGAGGACGGCGAGCCTGTGGCCAGCTGTGTGCTCGTCAACGACATCACCAAGCACCGGCTGGCTGAGCGCCAGCTGCGCGAGTCCGAGGCGCGGCTGGACAAGTTCATGCAGGCCACCGTGGAGGGCATCCTCTTTCACAAGGACGGTTACACCACCGACGTGAATCCGCCCTGCTGCGAAATGGTCGGCTACACGCTGGACGAGATGGTCGGCCGGCACGTGCTGTCCTTCATCGCCGACGACGAGCTGCCCAAGGTCAAGGAAGTCATGCGGCAGGGCAAGGAGCTGCGCTACGAGACCGCCGTGAAGCACAAGGACGGCACGCGCATCCCGGTCGAGTTCATCGTGCGCACGCTGGAGCGCGACGGCGAGAAGCTGCGCATGACCATCGTGCGCGACATCCGCGACCGCCTTGCCAGCGCCGCCCGCATCCAGCACCTGGCCCACCACGACGCGCTGACCGGCCTGCTCAACCGCGCCGCCTTCATGGAGCGCATGGCCCTGCTGATGAAGCATGCCGAGCGCAAGGGCGAGATGCTGGCGCTGCTGTTCATCGACCTGGACAACTTCAAGCGCGTCAACGACTCGCTGGGTCATCTCGAAGGCGACGGCGTGCTGACGACCGTGTCCGAGCGGCTGGTGGGCGCGCTGCGGGAGAGCGACCTGGTCGGCCGCTTCGGTGGCGACGAGTTCGTCGTGCTGCTGAGCGATGTGAACAACCGCGCCGACATCGTCGTCGTGCTGGAGGCGCTGCTCTCGGTCGTCGAGGTGCCGGTCAAGGCCGATGGCCGCGCGCTGTCGGTGACGCCGTCCATCGGTGTGGCCGTGTTCCCGGAGGACGGCCGCCAGGCGGAGGAGCTCATACAGCATGCCGACACGGCCATGTACCGCGCCAAGGCCCGGGGCCGCGCGACGTATCAGTTCTTCGAGCCGGCGCTGGCCGAGACGGCCTATGCCGACCTGGTGCTGGAGGCCGAGCTGGCGCAGGGCCTGACGCGCAACGAGTTCGAGCTGTTCTTCCAGCCCCAGGTCGATGCGACGACGGGCCAGCTCTCCGGTGCCGAGGCGCTGCTGCGCTGGCGCCACCCGCAGCGCGGGCTGCTCAGCCCCGATGCCTTCATCTTCGTGGCCGAGCGCCACCGCCTGATGCTCGCCCTGGGCGAATGGGTCATGCGCGAGGCCGCCGTCACCGCGCGGCGCTGGCGTGAGCAAGGCATCACGGGCGAGGCCCGCGGCCATGGGCCGATGCGCATCGCCGTCAACCTGTCGCGCATGCAGTTCCACCTCGACGGTTTTGCCGAGACGGTCAAGCGCGTGCTGACGGAGGCCGGCGCCAAGGGCCAGTGGCTGGAGCTGGAGCTGACCGAGCGCATGCTGATCGAAGACATCGAGCACGCGCCCGCCACGCTGGCCCAGCTGCGCACCATGGGCCTGACCGTGTCGGTCGACGACTTCGGCACCGGCTATACCTCGCTGGCCCACCTGACCGAGCTGCCGCTTGACAAGCTCAAGATCGACCAGAGCTTCACCGCCCGCCTGCCCGACGACGTCGGCGCCCAGGCCATCACCCGCGCCATCGTGCAGATGGCCGTGGGCCTGGGCCTGACCGTCACCGCCGAGGGCGTGCGCACGGCGGCGCAGTGGCAGCTGCTGGCGAGCTGGGGCTGCCAGCAGCTGCAGGGCGAGCTGGTGGGGCTGCCGATGCCGGCGGCGGACTTCGAGGCGTGGGTGAAGGCCAGATGAATATTGCCGAGCGCATCCACGCCGAGATCGCCGCTGCGGGTGGCTGGCTGCCGTTCGACCGTTTCATGGCGATGGCGCTTTACGAGCCGGGCCTGGGCTATTACGCCGGTGGCCGGCGCAAGTTCGGCCAGATGCCCAGCGAGGGCTCGGACTTCGTCACCGCGCCCGAGATGTCGCCGCTGTTCGGCCGCGCGCTGGCCAGGCAGGTCGCGCAGGCGCTTGCAGCCAGCGGCTGCCGCGAGGTCATGGAATTCGGCGCCGGCTCGGGCGCGCTGGCCGCGCAGCTCATCGCCGAGCTGGACGCGCTGGACGCAGGCCTGGTGCGCTATGCAATCGTCGAGCTGTCGGCCGAGCTGCGCGAGCGCCAGCGCGAACGGCTGGCTCACTGGGGTGACCGCGTCGAGTGGCTGGATACGCTGCCCGAGCAGATCGAGGCCGTCGTCATCGGCAACGAGGTGCTGGACGCGATGCCCGTGCAGCTTGTGGCCTTCGATGGCCGGGTGTGGCGCGAGCGCGGCGTCGTGGCAGCGGGCGAGGGCTTCGCCTTCGAGGACCGCGCGAGCCACCTGCGCCCGCCGCTGGAGACGGGTTTCGTGCCCGGCACCGTCACGGAGATCCACCCGCAGGCCGAGGCCTTCATGCGCACGCTGGCCCGCTCGCTCAAGCGCGGCGCGGCCTTCTTCATCGACTACGGCTTCCCGGAGTCCGAGTACTACCACCCGCAGCGCCATGGCGGCACGCTGATGTGCCACCAGGCCCACCTGGCCGACGCCGACCCGCTGGTGGCCGTGGGCGACAAGGACATCACCGCCCACGTCAACTTCACCGGCATTGCGCTGGCGGGGCAGGACGCTGGCCTTGTCGTGCTGGGCTACACCAGCCAGACGAACTTTCTGCTCAACTGTGGCATCGCCGAGTTGCTGACCGGTGCGTCCCTGGGCGAACGTGCCATGGCCCATCGCCTGCTGGCCGAGCACGAGATGGGCGAGCTGTTCAAGGTGGTGGGCTTCGCGCCGCTGATTGCGCCGTTTGACGCCCTGGGGTTCGAGCGCGGAGATCGTTCGCACAAGCTCTGAAAGGGGTGGCGATGAAGGCCTGGCTTATGCTGCTGCTGTGCGCTCCGGCGCTGGCGCAGGACCTGAACACGGCGCGCAGCCTCGCCGCCACCTGCGCCAACTGCCATGGCACCCACGGCCGCCCGCGCGGCCCCGCCATGCCGCCGCTGGCCGGCATGAAGGCCGACGTGATGCTGGAGGCGCTGGCCGACTACCGCAGCGGCCGCCAGCCGGGCACGGTGATGCCGCAGATCGTCAAGGGCTACACCGAGGCCCAGTTGCGCCTTGTCGCCACCTACTTTGCGGCGCAGGCCAAGCCATGATCGCGCGTCGTCAACTCATCGCGGCCGGCGGCCTGGCGCTGGCGGGCTGCGCGACGCCTACAACGGCAAGCCTCGGCCGCGTCGTCGTCGTGGGCGGCGGCTTTGGCGGCGCGACGGCGGCGCGCTACCTCAAGCTCTGGGGCGGCGCGGACGTCGATGTCACGCTGGTGGAGCGCAACGAGGGCTTCATCTCGTGCCCGATGTCCAACCTGGTCATCGCCGGTACGCGCGACGCCATCAGCATCGGCCACGGCTATGCCGGGTTGGAGGCGCAGGGGGTGAAGCGCGTGCGCGGCGATGTCGTGGCCGTGGACCCGGCAGGCAAGACCGTGCGCCTGGCCGACGGCACGACGCTGCGCTGGGACCGACTCATCCTCGCGCCGGGCATCGACTTCATGCTCGACGCCGTTCCCGGCCTGGCGTCGGCCTACGACAGCGGCCGCGCCGTTCATGCCTGGAAGGCCGGCGTGCAGACGTTGGCGCTGCGCCGAAAACTGCAGGATCTGCCCGACGGCGGTGTGGTGCTGATGAGCATCCCCAAGGCGCCCTACCGCTGCCCGCCGGGCCCCTACGAGCGCGCCTGCCTGATCGCTTCGTACCTGCGGCGCGCCAAGCCGCGCGCCAAGTTGGTGGTGCTGGACGCCAACCCCGAGGTGCAGAGCAAGAAGGCGCTGTTTGAGCGCGCCTTTGCGCAGCACCACAAGGGGGTGCTGGAGTACCGGCCCAATGCCGAGCTGAAGGAGGTGGCCGGCGGCGTCGCGCGCTTCGAGTTCGAAGACGTGAAGGCCTATGTGCTCAACCTCATCCCGCCGCAGCGGGCTGGCGATCTGGCGAAGGACTTCGCCAACGTGAACCGCCGCTGGGTGGGCGTCGATTGGCTGACGATGCAGGCCCAGGCCGCGCCCGGCGTGCACGTCATCGGCGACGCGCTGATGTCGGCGCCTGGCATGCCCAAGTCGGGCCACCTCGCCAATCAGCAGGCCAAGGTCGCGGCGGCGGCGGTGCTGGCGCTGCTGAAGGGCGAGGCCGTCAACCCGGCGCCGGTGGTGATGAACACTTGCTACAGCTTCGTCACGCCCGACGAGGCCATGCATGTGGCCTCGGTCCACCAGTACGACGCCGCCGAGAAGACCATGAAGACGGTGCCTGGCTCCGGCGGCGTGTCGGCCGCCGCGAGCGCGGCGGAGGCGGGCTATGCGCTCGGCTGGGCCGAGAACATCTGGGCCGACACGCTCGCGCTGTAGGCAACGCTGAACCCATCCCACGCGGCGCGCGCATCCGCAGGGAAAGGTTCAGCGTCGCCCTTACCAGCTGCCCGTGTTGGGCATGGACGCCCACGGCTCGGCCGGGGCCAGTGCCGGGCCGTGCTGCAGCAGCTCGATGGAGATGCCGTCCGGCGAGCGCACGAAGGCCATGCGGCCGTCGCGCGGCGGGCGGTTGATGAGCACGCCGTGGTCTGCGAGCTTCTGGCACGCGGCGTAGATGTCGTCCACCGCATAGGCCAGATGGCCGAAGTTGCGGCCACCGGTGTAGGCCTCGGCCTTGCCGTCGGCGTCGGGCCAGTTGTAGGTCAGCTCGACCTGGGCGTCCTCGTCCCCGGGCGCGGCGAGGTAGACCAGTGTGAAGCGGCCGGCGGCGTGCTCCGAGCGCTTGACCTCGTGCAGGCCGAGCGCGTCGCGGTAGAAGCGCATCGACGCGTCGAGGTCTTCGACGCGGACCATGGTGTGTAGATATTTCATGCGCGCATTTTCACGGCTGGGCATGCCCGCGTCAGGGGCGGTAGAAATACGGGATGCCGCAGAGCAGGACGCCCACGCCCACGAGCAACCAGACGTTGGCGATGAAGTAGGGGAACACCATCAGCGCCAGGCCGCAACACAGCGGCACCCAGGCGCGCTGCTTCTTGCCGTAGATGAAGAAGCCGGCGCCGATGGAGCCGAACAGCAGGCCCCAGAGGAGGGTGGAGGTGTCCATCGACGCTCCGCCCTTCAGCGACGCGGCTGGATTTGTTCAGCCGGTGGCTTGGGCAGGCGCAGTTTGCGCGACAGACCATGTGCCCACGCCGGGCACTTGCCATCGCCCACGCCGCCGAAGCCGCCGGAGGGCGCGCAGATGAAGCGGCCTTCGGCGTCGTAGAGCGGGTTGAACTGGTCGCAGCACAACGGCGTGAAGAGATAGACCGGGCGGTTGTCCGGGCCCACGAAGGACGTCACGTCCAGAACGCGCGGGCGGTTGTCGGCCTCGAAGGCGCGGATGCGCTCGCGGACGGCGGCGTTGGGCTGTGCGGTGGACAAAGGCGCCGGCTCGCCGAATTCAACGGCGCTGCAGGCTGCGGCAGCTGCCAGCGCCAGGATGACGCTGATGCCGGCCACCCTGCGGGCAGGGGAGGCGAACTTGGGCAGGTGCTTGGCGCCGATTGTGGATCGGTCTTCAGTAATCCAGCCACTCCATCGGTGCGACGAGCGCACCACCACGGATGCGCTCCAGCGTGCCCGTCAGCACCTCGATGTTGTTGTCGAAGCTGCCGTGGCTGGCGGCGATCTGCTTGCCGGTCTTGGTGGTGCGCACCGTGGGCGCCGTGACCCGGTGCAGCAGGTCGCCTGCGGGCCACAGCTTGCGCCAGGCCGCGATGTCCTGTCTGGCCTGGCCGTCGGCCCATTGATCACCCGCCCAAAGCGGGTCGCTCGGCACCAGTGCGCGTTCCATGCCCAGCAGAGGCTGCTTGCGGACGTCGTCCAGCGCGCGCGACACGAGGTAGAGCAGCGACTTGCCGTAGATGTCGTGCTCGGCGTTGGGCAGGCCGTCGGCGCGCTCGTTGCTGTCGGTCAGCACATGCAGGCGCAAGGCCTTGAGCGACAGCACACCGGCCTGTTGCGCCGCGCCGTAGTGCTGCACGGCGAAGCCGCTGGAGCAAGCGGCGGCGTAGAGCTCGCAGCTGGCGGTTTGCACGCCGTCGGGCCCGCCAAGGCGGCTGAGTAGGTGACCGAGCAGGATGGAGCCGGCCGAGTGGCCGACGAGGTGGACCTCCAGCGTCTGGCCGCGCTTGGCCAGCGCGTCGCGCAGCTCGCGCAGCAGGCGGGCGGTGAGGTCCAGCACATGGTCGGCCGTGGCGCCGCCGGCGGCGTTCTCGCGCATCTCGCTCCAGATGCCGCGCGCGAACTGGCGGCCCACGGCCTCGATGGCGCGGTCCTTGGCCTCGGCCACGGCCTCGCGCAGCCGGTCCAGCCAGCCTTCGCTGCGGTCGCCGTCGATGACGCGGTGGGCGAGGTCCTCCACCATGTCCATCAGCGTCTCGCCCGGGCCGGTCTTCCAGGTGAAGAACAGCGGGTAGATGCCGTTGGCCAGGAAGTAGGGCGCCAGCACGCGGATGCGCTGCACGGAGCTGATCTCGGAGTTCAGCCCGCCATGTGCGTAGAGGGCGAGCTTGACCGTCTTGGCCTTGCTCGCCTTGAACCACCCGAGTGGGCGCTCCACGACCAGCTCGCGCGCCAGGCCCACGCGGTCATCGCGGGCGCGGGTGAAGTCGGTGGACATCAGCTGCCCGTCATTGCCCGACACCAGCGTGTGGGTGTAAGCCTCGTCGGTGCGCAGTGGCTGGTAGGGCTTGTGCTCGAAGGGGTGATTGACGGGCCAGGGGTCGTCCTGCGGGTTGTCGCCCACGCACAGCGTGGCGGCGACATCGCTGAGGCCGCGGCCGGCCATGACGCGAAAACCGCCGACTGCCGGCGCGGCCGCCTTGCCACTCTTGGCGGGCAGCGGCTGGCGCGACAGCATGTCCGACAGATCTTGAGGCACGCCCAGCGCCACGGCCCAGGCGTCGGTGCCGTTGGTGACCCAGTCCTCATACGGCAGCACCGCAAAGCCGCTGGCGCCCCAGCCCGTGCCCCAGCTGTTCTGAACGACGAAGCCGCGCTCGTTGAAGCCGACCAGCGCGAAGGCATGGCCGCCGGTCTTGCTCGTCATGCGCGCGATGCGCGGCAGCTTGTCGTGGCTGGCCGGCATGGGCGACTCGTTCAGGCCCCAGCCGTCGTGCACATCGGCCGACACGTAGACGGCACCGATCTCGTAGATGGCCGACTGCATGTCGACGACGCTCTTCTTGTCGACGCGGTAGTAGACGCCCACCGGCCGCCGCGTCGCGTCTTCGTCCCAGCCTGGCAGCGGGCGCTGGAAGACGCCGCCGCCGTTCGCGTCCAGCGGGTAGGGCCAGAGCGCCGACGAGCAGACGCCGTGCTTGTGCCAGCCCTTGAGCGCACCGCGGCAGGACGAGCCTTCGTAGTCCTGGCCCGGCCATTCGTCATAGAGCTTGGCCAGCTCGTAGAACATGCGCGGGCTGACGGGGTCGGGCAGCTTGCGGCTGCGCGCGGGCAGGTCCAGATGACGCAGCCAGTAGAGGTAGTTGGTGACGCAGGCCAGGCCAAAGCCGGTGCAGGCGCCCTCGTTGCCCTGGTTGAGGATGCGGCCGGACTTGACGTAGGCCGGCAGCAGCTTCTTCAGGTCGGCGTCCAGCGGCCAGCGGGCCGGCAGTGAACGAAGCGGCGCGCGGTAGACGAGGTCGCGCAGGTCCAGGCGGTCGGGGCGGGCGTCAAGCTTGGGCGTGGGCGCTGCGTTGGCGGCGGCGGGCTTCTTGGTCTTGGTGGCCATGTCTGTCTCCTGGGTGGGCAGCAGATCATGACCCTCCAGCCCGGGTCCGGACAAGCTCAAAGGTCGGGCAGATCCTCTCGATTGAGGTCAGGGTCAGCCCAGGGTTCTGCCCAGCGGCGCAACGCCCAGCCACGCCGCGTGCAGCCAGAAGGCGAAGACCGCCCAGAGCGCGACGCCGACGACCACCGTGGCCGCCGTGCCCGCTGCGGTCGGCGCCGCGATCACCGGCGCGGGCCGCCGCCGCGCCGCACGAAACACGAGGACTGACCAGACAAGGAAGCTGCCGAACATCATCACGTCGGCCAACGTGTTGTTGGCCAACAGGTGGGCCAGCGCCCAGACCTTGACCGACAGCGTCATCGGGTGCTGCAGCCTGGCCTTGATGTGGTTGCGCGGCACGTAGGTGGCGGCCATCAGGACCATGGCGACCAGCATGAACATCGCTGCGAGATGGTTCATGCCGCGGATGGGCTGCCACAGCATGACGGGGTTGTAGCGCGCCTGTGAGTAGCCCCACAGGATCAGCCCGAAGCCGATGACGGAGACAGCCGTGTAGAGGCCCTTCCAGCCCTTGTCGCCCAGTCGGGCGATCTGCGCGTTGCGCCACTGTGGACCGAGCGCACGGGTGAGGTGGATGCCGAGGAAGAGGGTGAGGCCAAGGGCGAGCCAGATCATGAAGTTCTCCATCAGGTTTGTCGGTCGACGCGCAAGGCCAGCACCACCGAGCTGTTCGTGCGCAGCACGCCGTCGATGTCGCCGATCTCGTCGAGCAGCGCGTCGAGTCGGGCCGTAGTGTCGGCGCGCAAGAGTGCCATGTAGTCGAACTCACCGCTGACGGACGCGAGCTGGCGCAGCTCGGGCAGTTCTGATAGTCGCTTCACCACCTCGCGGCCGGCCTTGGGGCTGACGGTGATGCCCACGAAGGCCTGCACGCTGCGGCCGGCATCAATGCCGCCCAGCCGCGCGGTGTAGCCGACGATGCGCCCGCTCGCCTCCAGCCGCGCCAGCCGGGCGACGACGGTGGTGCGCGCCACGCCCAGCTTGCGCGCCAGCGTGGCCGTGCTTTCGCGCGCGTTGGCCTGCAGCAGCAGGATCAGCCGGCGGTCGAGGTCGTCGGGCGACGACGGGAAGGGATTTACCCGTGATTCATCCATAACGACGAATCATCGCGACGATTCGGCGAATGAGCAATTGCTTTCGTCGGAACATCGCTTTCTTTCGTCAGCGACCCTGCCTAGAGTGCGTCCCATCGCAACACCCTCGCCTGGAGTCCCTCATGAAGATCGCCCTGCTCGGCGCCGGCCACATCGGCCAAACCATCGCCCGCCTGCTGCACGCCACTGGCGACTACCAGGTCACCGTGCTCGACAAGAACGCCAGCTACCTGAAGGTGCTGGCGTCTGAGGGCATAAACACGGCGGAAGTCGACAGCGACAACCGCGTGGCACTGGCCGCCCAGTTGCGCGGCAAGGACGCCGTCGTCAACGCGCTGCCTTACCACCTGGCCATCACCGCCGCCGAGCTGGCGCTGGAATGCGGCTGCCACTACTTCGACCTGACCGAGGATGTGGCCGCCACCAAGGCCATCAAGGACATGGCCAAGGGCGCCAAGACCGCCTTCATGCCGCAGTGCGGCCTGGCGCCGGGCTTCATCGGCATCGTGGCCCATCACCTGGCCAGCGGCTTCGATTCGGTGCGTGACGTGCAGATGCGCGTCGGCGCGCTGCCCGCCTTCCCGACCAATGCGCTGAAGTACAACCTGACGTGGTCGGTCGACGGCCTCATCAACGAGTACTGCCACCCCTGCGAGGCCATCCATGAAGGCGAGACCATCGCCGCGCTGCCGCTGGAGGGCCTGGAGCACTTCAGCCTGGACGGCACCGAGTACGAGGCCTTCAACACCTCCGGCGGCTTGGGCACGCTGTGCGAGACCTGGGCGGGCAAGGTGCGCAACCTCGACTACAAGACCGTGCGCTACCCCGGCCACCGCGACCTGATGCAGTTCCTGCTCGGCGACCTGGGCCTGAAGGGCGACCAGGCCAACCTCAAGGACATCATGCGCAAGAGCATGCCGGCCACCATGCAGGACGTCGTGCTGGTGTTCGTGACCGTGTCGGGCATGAAGAACGGCGTGCTGCTGCAGGAAGTGTTCGCGCGCAAGATCTTCGCGACGCGTGACGGCGCCCAGCCGCTGTCGGCCATCCAGATCACGACCGCCGCTGGCATCTGCGCTGCGGTCGATCTGTTCCGTGAAGGCAAGCTGCCGCAGCAGGGCTTTGTGCGCCAGGAAGAGGTCGCGCTGCCGGACTTTCTGGCCAACCGCTTCGGCTCGGCGTACCAACAGTCGCGTCAAGTCGAGTCCATCTCCTGATCGGGACAATGCGGACCATGAAGCAACAAACCCTTTCCGTTCTGGACGCGCTGGGCGTCCACCTGTCGGGCTCTGGCGACCTGACCGTGCACTCGCCCATCGACGGCAGCGTGCTGACCCAGCTGCCCACGGCCAGCGCTGCCGACATGCAGGCCGCCGTGGGCCGCGCGCACGAGGCCTTCAAGGTCTGGCGCGTCGTGCCGGCGCCCAAGCGCGGCGAGCTGGTGCGCCTGTTCGGCGAAGAGCTGCGCGCGAACAAGTCGCAGCTCGCGCAACTGGTGTCCATCGAGGCCGGCAAGGTCACCAGCGAAGGCCTGGGCGAAGTCCAGGAAATGATCGACATCTGCGAGTTCGCCGTTGGCCTGTCGCGCCAGCTGCATGGCCTGACCATCGCCAGCGAGCGCCCGGGCCACCGCATGATGGAGCAGTGGCTGCCACTGGGCGTCGTGGGCATCATCTCGGCGTTCAACTTCCCCGTTGCCGTGTGGGCCTGGAACTCGGCGCTGGCGCTGGTCTGTGGCGATGCCTGCGTGTGGAAGCCGTCCGAAAAGACGCCGCTGACCGCGCTGGCCACACAAGCCTTGTTCGAGCGCGCACTGAAGGCCTACCGCGCTGCCGGCCATACGGCACCTGACGGACTGTCCGAGCTGATCATCGGCCGCGCCGACGTGGGCGAAGCGATGGTCGACGACACCCGCGTGGCGCTCGTCAGCGCGACCGGCTCGACCCGCATGGGTCGTGCCGTCGGCCCGCGCGTGGCGGCACGATTCGGCCGTTCGCTGCTGGAGCTGGGTGGCAACAACGCCATCATCGTCACGCCCAGCGCCGACCTGGATCTGGCCGTGCGCGGCATCCTGTTCGGCGCCTACGGCACGGCCGGCCAACGCTGCACGACGACGCGCCGCGTCATCATTCACGAGAGCATCCACGACGCGCTGGTCGAGCGCCTGGACCGCGCCCGCGCCCAACTGCCCATCGGCTCGCCGGGAGCAGGGCACCTTGATTGGCCCGCTGATCGACGCCCAGGCCTTCGACGCGATGCAGTTCGCGCTCAGCGCTGCACGCGAGCAGGGCGGCCAGGTCAGCGGCGGCGAGCGCGCGCTGAGCGACCGCTTCCCCGAAGCCTGGTACGCCGTGCCGGCGCTGGTGCGCATGCCGTCGCAGACCGAGGTCGTCCGCCACGAGACCTTTGCGCCCATCCTCTACACGCTGAAGTACTCGACGCTGGAAGAGGCCATTGCGCTGCAGAACGGCGTGCCGCAGGGCCTGTCGTCGGCGATCTTCACGACCGACCTGCGCGAGGCTGAAGCCTTCATGAGCGCGGCCGGCAGCGACTGCGGCATTGCCAACGTCAACATCGGCACGTCGGGTGCGGAAATCGGTGGCGCGTTCGGAGGCGAGAAGGAAACGGGTGGCGGCCGCGAGAGCGGCTCCGACGCGTGGAAGGCCTACATGCGCCGCACGACCAACACGGTGAATTACTCCAGCGAGTTGCCGCTGGCGCAGGGGGTCAAGTTCGACGTGTGATTTTTGGGCTATAGTCTGCGGCTCCTGAAAGCCCAGGTGGCGGAATTGGTAGACGCACTAGTTTCAGGTACTAGCGGGTAACTCCGTGGAGGTTCGAGTCCTCTCCTGGGCACCAAACAAGAAGGGCCAGCACGCAAGTGCTGGCCCTTTGCGTTTGTGGCTCGGGAAGCGATGTCCAGTGGACATCGCGGGCGGACGAGAAAGGCTTGAAGCTACGCTTCAAGCCCGGGTCGCGGGACGTGACCGAGTCCCCGCTGATGCGCCCTCAATGGGCGCTTCAGCGAGTGGTGGCGGTAAACCACCGTTCTTCAAACTCGGCGGCGGAAACACCCCTCCCAAACCACCACCCCTGCCCCCAATCGCAGCCCATGTCGCGGAGCATCTGAGCCTGCGCCTCGGTCTCCACCCCTTCGGCGACGACCTCCATGCCCAGCTCATGCGACATCGTCACGATGGCGCGGCACAACGCCAGCGACTTGCCGCCGCTCTCCAGCCCGGCCACGAAGCTGCGGTCGATCTTGACCGTGTCGATCTCGTGGTGCTGCAGATAGCTAAGTGACGAGTAGCCCGTGCCGAAGTCGTCCAGCGAGATCGTCATCCCCGCCGCCCGCAAGTCCCGCAACCGCTCCGCCACCGCCGCGTCGCGCTCCAGCAGCAGGCCCTCGGTGATCTCCACCGCCAGCGCATCGCCGTTCAGCCCCATGTCGCGCAGGTATTTGGCCCAGTCCGGCTGCTCTCGGTGGCTGCGCTCGCCGAGGAACTGCACCGGGGATTTGTTGATGCTGATCTGGAAGCCTTCGTGGCCCGCAGTGCGCCAGGCCAGGGCCTGGGCCGCGGCTTCGCGGAACACCCAGTCGCCGATGTCCACGATCAGGCCGGTGGCCTCGGCAATCGGGATGAACTGCGCCGGGCTGACATCGCCCAACTGCGGATGCTTCCAGCGCAGCAGCGCCTCGGCCTTGCGCGGCGGCGCTCCAGGTTCCCGCAGCGACAGGATGGGCTGGTAGACCAGGCTGAGCTGCTGCAGGCGCAGCGCTTCGCGCAGCTCTGCGGTGAGGCGCGTGCGGCGCTGTGCGGCCTCGTGCAAGGCCGGCGTGAACATGGCCATGCGGTTGCGGCCGGCGCCCTTGGCTTCGTACAAGGCCAGGTCGGCATGCTTGAACAAGGCCTCGATCTCCAGGCCGTCACGCGGCGCGAGGCAGACGCCAATGCTGGCCGACACATAGACCCGCTCGCCCGCCACCTCGAAGGCCTCGGACAAGGCTTGCAGCAGATCTTGGCCGACACGCTCCGCCTCAGGCGCGGCCTGGGCTGCCTCCAGCAACACGGTGAATTCATCGCCACCCATGCGCGCGACGACGCCGGAGCTCGCACCGCCCGTCGGCATGCAGCCCTGCAGCCGTCCCGCCACCTGGGCGAGCAGCGCGTCGCCCACGTCGTGGCCCAGCGAGTCGTTGACCTCCTTGAAATGGTCCAGGTCCACGAACATGACCGCCAGTTCCTCGCCGCGCTGGGCGCGCTGGGTCAGCGCCCGATCGATGCGTTCGCGCAGCGAGCGGCGATTCGGCAGCCCGGTCAACGTGTCGATGCGCGCCTGCTGCCAGACCAGCATCTCCTGGCGCTTGCGCTCGGCGATGTCGGTGTGCGTGCCCACCATGCGCAGCGGTTTGGCCGCAGCGTCCCGCGCAATGACCATGCCGCGGCTGAGCACCCACTTCCAGCTGCCGTCCTTGGCCCGAACGCGGTGCTCGTTGCGGTAGACGGCCGTGCGTCCGGCGAAGTGGTCTTCACGGTCGCGGGCCATCTGGGCGACGTCGTCGGGATGCGTGCGCGCATCGAAAGCCTCGGGCGTCGCCTCCACGTCGCCGGGCTCGAAGCCGTACAGGCGCAGATAGCGATCGGAGAAGTATTCCGTGCCGGCCTGGACATGCCAGTCCCAGACGCCATCGCCGCTGGACTCCAGCGCCAGCTTCCAGAGGGCGTCGGCCTCGTGGAGCCGGTTCTCGGCCGCGCGCCGCGCCGCGATGTCGGTGTGCGTGCCCAGCCATAAGGGCGAGTCCGGCATGCGCTGCGCCTGGGCGAGCACCCAGGCGTGGCCCAGGCGGTACTCCATCTCGAAGCGGCCCGTGGCCTGGGCGTCAGTCCAGGCTTGTGTGAAGGCGCCGCGGTCGTCGTCGTGCAGGCAGTTGGCCAGCGCCGTGGGCAGGGCGGGGCGGTTCAGCGCCTCAGCCAGGCGCGCGTTCATCCACAGCAGGCGGCCCTGCGCGTCGGCCTGCCAGACCTGTTGCGGCAGGGCGTCCAGGAGCGAGGCAAAGTGCACGGGCGGCGACATTGGCGATGAACACGGGGATCTGCCTCGACTGTATGCGCCACAATCCCGCCCGCCCGAGCCGTTCGGGCGCGTTTTGAACGAGACCCCCCGCATGAACAAGACCGATCTGATCGAACACCTGGCCGCCAAGCACGAGCTGAGCAAGGCCGAAGCTGGCCGCATCCTCGAGACGCTGCTGGACGCCGTCGTCACCACCGTCAAGAAGGGTGGCGCCGTGTCGATCCCGGGTTTCGGTTCCTTCAAGCAGCACGCCCGTGCCGCCCGTAACGGCGTGAACCCCAGCACCGGCGCGAAGATCAAGATCGCCGCCGCCAAGCTGCCCAAGTTCACCGCTGGCGCTGGCTTCAAGGCCGCCGTCGATCCCAAGGCTGCTGCAAAGAAGGCCGCTGCCAAGCCCGCTGCGAAGCCGGCTGCCAAGCCCGCTGCCAAGGCCAAGAAGAAGTAAGGTGAGACGCATGTGGAGTGGCTTTCGGGCCGAGCGCCGGGCCGCTCCCAAGCCGGCCCGTTTGGCGATGTGCGAGCGCGACACCCCGCGCGAGCATCGCCGACCCCTCGGGGGGCCGGTCAACGTACTCGTTGGCCGAGGGGCTCCATGAGCTTGCGCGGCGCCAGCCCTACCATCGTCGACGTCGCCCGCGAAGCGGGCGTGTCGATCAAGACCGTGTCACGCGTGCTCAACCATGAGGCCGGCGTGCACGAGAGCACTCGCGAGGCGGTGCTCAAGGTGGTGGAGGCGCTGCGCTACCGACCCAAGCAGTCGGCTCGCAGCCTCGCAGGCGGTCGGTCCTTCCTGATCGGCCTGCTCTATTACGACCCCAGTGCGATCTTCGTCGGCAGCGTCCAGCAGGGTGCCACGCTGCGATGCCGCGAACTGGGTTATCACCTCGTGGTCGAGTCGCTGCACAACGATGCGCCCGACCTGCGTCAGCAGATCGACCGCATGGTCATGGCGCTGCGGCCCGACGGCATGATCCTGACGCCGCCGCTGTGCGACAACCCTGAGGTGCTCGCCGCGCTGCGCGATAGCGGCACGCCCTGCGTGCTGATGTCCCCGGAGCGTGACATCCGCGGCGTGCCTTCTGTGCGCATGGACGACGTCCACGCGGCCGAGGAGATCACCAACCTGCTGCTCAGCCTCGGCCATCAGCGCATCGCCTTCATCAAGGGCCCGCCCGACCAGTCGGCCAGCGCGGCGCGCTACGAGGGTTTCGCGACGGCACTGCGTGCGCATGACCTCGAGCCCGACCCCGAACTGATCCAGCCCGGCAACTTCACCTTTGCCAGTGGCCGCGACGCGGCTCACAAACTGCTGAGTGGCCGCCAGCGGCCGACCGCCGTGTTCGCCAGCAATGACGACATGGCCCTGGGCGTGCTGGCCGCCGCGCACCGGCTGGGCCTGAACGTGCCCAACGATCTGTCTGTGGTGGGGTTCGACGATTCGCCGACAGCCGCCCTCGTCTGGCCGCCGCTGACGACGGTGCGTCAGCCGGTCGCCGAAATGGCGCGCGCGGCGGTGGAAATGCTCGTCATCGGCAACAAGGCCGACCAGGCGCAGCCCGTGGAAGAGCGCGACCACCACAAGGTCCTGCCGCACGAACTCATCGTGCGCGACTCCACCCGCGCCCGCTGACGCCCTGCCGACGCGCCCGCGCCGCTCAGGCGCGGCGTTGCCCGACTCCCTAGGTTGAGAAATTCGTCATCTCCTGAAAGACACCGCTGTCATTTCATATTGACAGCGTTGTCAGCGTTGGGTGATGATGTTTTTTGCTGGATCGCTGATTCGGCGCCCCGCGCCCATATGGGGCCGGCTTTGCAGATGTTCCGACCGGGGTGGGCCGTATTTGCCCCGAATCACGTCACCACCATCCCGTCCGGGACCGGCCGCGCCGGCCCTCCAGCACCATGAATCTTTTCGATCCCGCCCGCCTCGACCCCGCCGAGCTCGCTCAGTCCTTCCCGCCCGACTTCCTATGGGGCGTTGCCACCAGCGCCGCGCAGATCGAAGGCGCCGGCGCTGAGGACGGCAAGGGCCCGTCCATCTGGGACCACTTCTGCCGCCAGCCGGGCCGCATCAACGACGCCTCCAACATCGACGTCGCCTGCGACCACTACCACCGCTACCGCGAAGACGTGGCGCTGATGAAGAGCCTGGGCCTGGACTGCTACCGCTTCAGCCTCTCCTGGCCGCGCGTGCAGGCCACCGGCCAAGGCGCCTGGAACGAAGCCGGTTTCGGCTTCTACGACCGCCTCATCGACGAGTTGCTGCAGGCCGGCCTGCAGCCCCACGCCACGCTCTACCACTGGGACCTGCCGCAGGCGCTGGACGAAGGCCTGGGCGGCTGGCTGTCGCGCGACGTCGTCGCCCGCTTTGCCGACTACGCCGCCGAGACCGCGCGCCGCTTCGCCGACCGCCTGGCCAGCATCGCCACGCACAACGAACCCTGGTGCACGGCCACGCTGGGCTACGAGACCGCCCAGTTCGCCCCCGGCCACAAGAGCCGCGCAGAGAGTCTGCAGGTCGCCCACCACCTGATGCTGTCGCACGGCGATGCGGTCAAGGCGATGCGCGCCGAAACGAAGGCCAAGCTCGGCATCGTCCTGAACCACACGCCGTCCTTCCCCGCCACCCCGACCGAAGCCGATCGCCGCGCCGCGCGCATCGACGACGGTCTGAACGTGCGCTGGTACATGGACCCGATCTTTCGCGGCGCCTACCCGCAGGACGCAGTCGATTTCGTCGGCGCCGACGCGCCCAAGGTCGAGCCCGGCGACCTGGAGCGCATCCGCCAGCCACTGGATTTCCTCGGCATCAACTTCTACACCCGCGGCCTGTTCGGCGCCGACGGCAAGACCGTCAAGGGGCCGGGCAAACTCGGCTTCACCGACATGGGTTGGGAAATCGTCCCTGAAGTGTTCGCCCAGCACCTGGTGCGCCTGGCCCGCGAGTACAACCCGCCGCCTATGTACATCACCGAGAACGGCATGGCCAATGCCGACCGTGTCATCGACGGCGCCGTGCCGGACAAGGAACGCATCGCCTACCTGTCGGCCCACCTGCAGGCGCTATCGGTCGCCATGAGCCTGGGCGCCGACGTGCGCGGCTATTTCTACTGGAGCCTGCTCGACAACTTCGAGTGGAACTCCGGCTACGACAAACGTTTTGGCCTCATCCACGTCGATTACGAAACCCTCGCGCGCCTGCCCAAGGACAGCGCTCACTGGTATCGCGACCTCATCGCCCGGCACCACGCGCGACGCTGATCGAGCGGCACGGCTCGTCACCCGGGCGCCAGGTCATGCATTCCTCCGCGTTTGCCCCGACATTGGCTCGGAATTTCGGTCACGTTCAGGCGCTAAGCTCCGGCCTGCGCCCAGCGTGGAAATTTTCCCGTTTTGCCTGGGGCGCAAGTCTGCCTATGCGACGTATAGAGGAGGCTGGCTCGGGTTCCTCGGCAGCGGTGCCGAAGCTTGAGCTCAGCGAGGGGCGCCCGGGCGCGGGTTTGAGTGAATGCAGGATAGATCAAACGATCCGCTGATCGACGTCAGCCAATTGACCGTCGGGATGTTCATCCACCTGGACTTGGGTTGGATGTCTCACCCGTTTCCGCTCTCGAGCTTCAAGATCGCTTCCAGCGATCAGTTGCTGATCCTGCGCCGCCTCGGCCTGACGCAGGTGCGCTGGAGCCCCTCCAAGAGCGACCTGTCCCTGCAGCCTTCGCCGGAGGCTTTGCCCGCAGCCGCCGCGGAGCCAGGCGCGGCCGCGCCCACCCCGCCCGTCGAACCCAGCCCCGAAGACCTGGCTCGCGAGGCCCATCGCCGTGCACTCGCGGCGCAGCGTCAGGCACTGCGCCTGTGCGAGGAGCAGTACGGCGAGGCCGCTGACGGCTTTCGCAGCGTCATGGAGAGCGTCCAGACCAATCCTCACCAGGCCCGCACCGAGGCCGAGGGCCTGACTGCCGCGCTGCTCGACAAGATGCTGGTCGAGGGCGACCTCAATATGCGGCTGCTGAACGAAGCCGCCGGTGATCGCTCCACCGCGCATGCGCTCAACGTCTGCATCATTGCGTTGCTGCTCGGCCGCGCGTTCGGCCTGGGTCGGGACGAGATGATGGACCTGGGCGTCGGCTCGCTGCTGCACGACGTGGGCAAGCTCGAAGTCGCTGCCCGCCTGCGCCACCGCGACGAGAGCTTCACGTCCGCCGAGAGTCAGGCCTACCAGCAGCACGTGGCCAAGGGCGTGGCCATCGCGCAGACCATGGGCCTCTCGCCCGCGCCGCTGCTCATCATTGCCCAGCACCACGAGCATGCCGACGGCAGTGGCTTCCCGCAGCGCATCAACATGGACCGCATGAGCACTGGCGCGCGCATCGTCGCGCTGGTCAACCGCTTCGACGGCCTGTGCAACCCGCTCATCACCTCCAAGGCGATGACGCCGCACGAGGCGCTGTC
>Ga0187845_1000645_pt1 | contig 20882 bp, 13 predicted proteins | sample SpaLakP09_SKY_68_FD_134515 | JGI IMG/M metagenome (GOLD analysis project Ga0187845, IMG submission 134515) | Oligotrophic lake water microbial communities from Sparkling Lake, Wisconsin, USA - SP09_SKY_68 | ecosystem: Environmental > Aquatic > Freshwater > Lake | place: USA: Sparkling Lake... | reverse complement strand
TCTATAGGAATTATTTTTAAAGTGGCTCAATGAATTTTGACGAATTAATTTTTCAAAAAGGTGTCTTTATTTTGTATTAACAACGGTAGGCTACCAATAAAGACCAGCCCCATCGTCAGGTAATAAACATTTAAGGGGTCAGACAAAATTCCTGAATGCGCAAATAATGGAGTGCCTGCCAATTGGCTTAGGGATAGGGCGTAGGCAATCACAAAGAAGAATTTAACGATTTTGGATTGCTCAAAGGCAGAGGCATAAATAAACAAGGCAATCAAAGCTGGGAAAAGATCATAGACTTTAAGTCTGGGGTTGAGAGTAGTAAGTAAAAAATACAGCAGTAATGCAAATCTTGAGCCGTTGAGGGCACCAGAGCGTTTGGCTAGCAAGAGTGTTATAAAAAGAATCGCGCCCAGAATAGCAAAATGCAGTACAAAGGCGCGATAGATGAGAGTACCAGCACTCAAGTAGTGCTCATAGAAATACATAACAAGACCGTAACCTAAATCCCTCTTCCCAATCGTTTGACTTTGAACTGCCAAGAGAAAGGATTGAAATTCCTCGCCGAAATAGAGTGTGCTTAAAAGGAAGATTATTGCCATCAAGGAGCCAGCCAATAATGTAAAAGACCAAATAGATTTTTGCTGGCGGGTCTTCCAGTTGGCAATAAGAGGGATGAGCAGGTAGGCTAGCATATAGGGCTTTACTAGACTAAATATCACCACCATCAAGATAAACGTACTACTTAGTCGACTGGATGGTTCTTGAAAATTTTGCTCGCCATGAATACCTCTCAATAAGATACCCAATAGGGCTAAGTGAAAGAAGGCGGTCACATTTCCACTTCCAATAGCAATCGTACCAATGCCACAATAGGCAAAAGCAAGAAAACTATAGAACCACCAGGAGCGGTTGCTACCCAAGCTGCTTACAAAGAATAGCAAGCTAGCGAAATAGCCCCCCATAAGAGCTATTCCTAAATAGTCACCAAAGAGTGACATCAACCGCAGCACTAATGGGTGATATACAAAGGAAAGGTATCCGTTGAGTTCGTATGGATTACCACCAGATTTGAAGACGCTGACTGCTTTTTCATAAATATCTAAATCCCAAAAAACACCTTGCTTGAGAAATTGCAGGGAATAGAAGGACCAGGTTATGCCAATCAATAAAGCAATCAATGAGCTAAGTGAGAGCATCTGCTTTTTCATAATCGATAATCTAGCGAACTTCAAGCTTGGTGAGGCCTATCCCAAGCTCTCGCGAGTCATCACCTAAGCCCAAGGATTTTGGGCTCACTGGGTTTAGTAATTTAAATTCTACTAACGCATAGCCATCCGCACGCATTTGAGCATCAATTGGGATTGCGATTTTATTGTCTGAAAATTGATTCAGTTGAATTTTTTGGTAATTTTTACCATCGGTAGTTAAATCGATTTTTTGTAAAGGATGATTGCCATTAACAAAGGCTTGCATTGATAGTTCAATTACTTTGAGATTTTGACTTGGGAGAGGGATGTAAATCTTTACAAGCGAACCATCAGACCATACTCCCCAGCTCTCTGGTTTACTCCATTGGCCACATAGTGCGAACTTTGATGAGGATGCATAAAGATTGGGTTTAGAGTATGAAAGCAAACTTGATTGATCCGAAAACACTGGGTCAGTTATATTCTTTGTGCCAAAATTGAAGTAATTGGGTGCTAGAACATAGTAGTCATTTATTTTGGCAATAAGGTTAGATTTGTCTCTAAGATTCCCACAAATCGCTGTATTTACTTCCTCTTCATTAATAATGTATAAATTTTCGGGCGCTAGAGTCCCGGTATTTAGTTGTTGGAGATATTTGAGGTTCAGTCCTAAGAATTTAGGCTCATCATAACGAGCAAGCATTACTGCGTTAGTACCCAAGTTGTAGGTAGAAGCTAACCTTCCAAAAATTCGCCACTCTTTTGCTAAAAAACGTGACATAAAGTCTGGCTGTAAATTAAATCTATTTGGGATGACAATGATATTTTTGTATTGCTTACTTGCTCTTTCCCAAAAAGGGTTATCAAGGGATAATTTGCTGTAAGGAAAAGGTCCAAAGGATGTCATTCTTTGGCGCACATCTAACCAGCCAATACTTAAGTCCGCAATTTGTAAAACGAGGCCGAAGCCAAGAATTAGAAAAGCTGTCTTTTTTGAAAATTGCTGAACTATAAGATAGCATATTAAAAGCAAGATGACATAAAACGCTGGGATAAACATACGACCGGAGCTTCTAAGAATACTTGCAATAGCAACAAGTTTCTCCGACACGGGGAACGAGAATTCGCGTGGTCCGATAGCAATGTTATTGCTGATAGAAAAGATTGCAAGTAATACGATCACCATTATTAGAAATAGATGATGACTAGAAGCTTTTTTTGTCAGAGCAATCAACTTCATTCCGCTGCTCAAAGCTAGCAATAGTATTAAGAGCGCCCCCGCACCTAGATAGATTGGTTCTTCAATCCACCAGTGAGGCTTTACATAGAGTTCCTTGGCAAAGATTGACCAGCCGGCTGGGTTGAATATGCCGAGTAAATTAATTTTAAATACGCCATAGCCAAATGCTCCGACAGAGCTTATTGAAAAATATCCGGCAATGTAACATGCAATTAATACACTGGGAATCGAAATAAGAATACCCAGAAAAACTTGGCGCCCTGAAAATGACTTATTGGTAAATAAGCCATCTAATATGCTTGCCGTCCAAATGGCCCCAACTAGAACAAAAATATAGAAGTGAATTAATGAGGCAATCACTAGAAGTAAAAGCCATGACCAGACAGGGTAATTAATGTTTTTCTTTAGAGAAAGATAGAGTGCAGCTAATACTAGAAATAGGCTTGCTAATGCAGGATTTTCAGGAAAGAGGCTAAGCATTGGCACTGAAAAAATAAATAATGCAGTGCAAATTGAGCAAATCAGTAAATTTTGTGTAAATAAGCTCACTAGCTTCCACGCGAACCATGATTGAAGAACAAAGCAAAGCAATGCCCACAACCCAAAATATTGAAAGGTATTAGGTAGCAGTGGTGATAGAGCTTTAAATGGAATAGCTAAGAGTGGAATCGAGTCCGTAAAGACTATTGAATTATTAAGATCAATTCCGTAGGTGGGATTCAGTCCAGGAGGCCATGCCCATGGCCCAGTTCGGTAAAACATCCATCCGAAGTAGTGTTGGGTAGCGTCGCCTCCCCCAAGTAGCCAATTCTCATTCGTTGGGTTAAGAACATTTAAACCGCAAACTATCGTAAAACATACAAAACCCAAGACTATTGGTATTAGATTTTGCATCTCAAATGGTGTCTTATTCCCAAAGGTAATAAATTTCATAATGTAAGCATTATCTAATTAAAATGAGCAGAATTAATAAAATTAACCTTCAAAAGGATTTAATATTAAATTACCAATAGCAAATTTGTCCAAGAAGTCAGCTTTGTACTGGATTCCAGCCTTAATTGGAATCTGCGCTTTTTTTATTATCACTGGACCCCGATTTTTAGACCCTACCAATGTTGCCTGGTTGGCAGGAGGTGACTCACTTCAGCATTATCTAGGGTGGGCGTTTTACAGAATCAGTCCATGGACTTGGCCTATTGGATTAAGCCCTTTTTATGGAATGGAATTTAGCGATTCAATAGTCTTTACGGACTCCATTCCACTCCTGGCCATTCCATTTAAGCTTATTTCTAATCTATTACCTTATCCCTTTCAATACTTAGGTATCTGGGTACTGCTGTGCTTTATTTTGCAAGCTTATTTCGCATTTAAAATAATGGGCCTGATAACAAACAGTATTACTGTTCAGTGTCTAGCCTGTATATTATTTGTATTTTCACCGCCCATGATCTTTCGATTAGCATTGCATGAAAGTTTGATGGGGCATTTCTTAATTTTGGCTGCCTTGTATTTAAATCTGAAGCCTATAAATAAATTAAACGAAAACAAGAAAGAAAAAATATTTCCAATCGCCTGGGTTATTTTATTAGCTATTGCGGTAATGGTGCACTTCTATCTTTTAGTGATGGTCTTTACCTTGTGGTTGGCCGATGTATTGAGAAGGGTTTTATTACAAAAGTACACGTCGTTTAAAACGGCATTACTTGAAATTCTTATAGGTTTAGTTGTTATCGCTTTTTTTGCCTGGCAAGCAGGTTATTTTGCTATTGAAGGGGCTTCGGGCGCCACCCGTGGTTTTGGCGATTTTCGAACTAATCTATTAGCATTATTTAATTCAAGGGGCTGGTCATACTGGTTAAGGCCTATTCCATTGAGGGACCCTGTTGAAGCAGCTACTGGTGAAGGATTTCAGTATCTTGGAATGGGCTCTATATTCTTATTTTTATGCGCCCTCTTTGCTATTCTTCGGAAAAAAATTAATCTCAATTTAGCAATCAAACTTGCCTTGAAAAGCTATGCCTATTTAATTATTGCAGTATTGATTTTGGCTTTAATCAGCTTTAGCAATTTCATTGGCTTTGGTCCATGGCACTTTCGTATTCCATTGCCAGACTTTCTGCTCAGTTTATTGAGTATTGTTCGTAGTTCATCACGTTTATTTTGGCCTTTGTATTACATCATCATTTTGCTGGTTATATATTGCGTGATACAGGTGTACAGCAAGAAAATGACACTCGTTTTATTATTTATTGCTGCGGCTTTGCAAATTTTTGATACAAGCGCAGGATGGGCAGCACTTCATCGCCAGCTTAGTGCAACAGCTTCCTCATCTTTTAACATAAAAATAAAAGCTCCATTTTGGCAAGGAGCTGGCCAGCATTATCAAAAAATCGTGAGTAATAAAGGGAACGATAATTGGGAAATATTTGGTATTTATGCCTCTCAAAATAAAATGGCCACAAACATTGCTTATCTTGCGCGGGCAGATTATCCAAAGCAAGAAAAATCTTATATGAATGTTAATCATCAACTTCATCAAGGTCCGTTAGATGCTAAAAGTTTATATGTGCTGGCAGATTGGAAAAATTTCCCCGATCATATTGAATACGATCCCCAAAAAGACTTACTCGCTCGTATTGACGGAGTTAATCTCCTCGCTCCTGGTTGGAAGGTATGCAGTACCTGTCTTCAGATCTCAAAAGAGCTGGAGATATCTCAATTAGCCCCTACATTAAGCATCAGGGAAGTTGTAGATTTCACAAAAGCAGGCAATGGCCGCGCTAATTTCATGTTGGGTGGATGGGGCTTTACTGAGGATTGGGGAACCTGGGCAACTGATCAATTATCAAAAGTGGTTTTACCATTGCCTAAGGGAGAGCCCACTAAGCTCATCATTAAAGCTAATGCTTTTTTAAGCCCACAGCATGCTGAGCAAGTGGTCGAAGTATCCATCAATGGCATCCGCATTGCTGACCAAATGACGCTTAAACAAGCTAAAGGAAATACTCTAGAAATAAAGCTTCCTACTGGCAACATAAAAGCTGGTGAGCCGCTCAATGTTGAATTCCGCTCACTTGACGCTATTAGCCCAATGGCAGCCGGGCTTGGCCCAGACGAGCGCAAGCTAGGCATTGGCTTGGTGTCGATGCAGTTTGTCCGTTAGAAAAGTGCTGCTAGGCAATGCCGCCTAGAAGATAATGTCAGCATGTCAAAAATGATGGTTCCCAATAACTCAAGATGGCTTAGCTTGATCCCCATATTGATGGGTGCCATAACATTCATAGTCGTTGTTGGGGTCGGAATTCTCAATCCACGAAATGTTAGTTGGCTGTTAGCCGACTTTGATATGACATTGGAATATCTAGGCTGGGTCTTTTATCGTTATGGCCCCTGGACTTTTCCGATTGGGCTGAATCCCAATTTTGGGCTTGATATTAGTTCATCGATTATTTATTCGAATTCCTTGCCGTTGTTTGCGATGGTGTTTAAACCAATCTCAGGACTATTGGGAGAGCCATTTCAGTTTTGGGGTGCCTGGATTCTCCTTTGCTTTGTATTGCAAGCTTGGATGGCTTGGAAGCTCTTAGGACTCATTACCAAGGATATTTGGATAAAGAGTTTTGCTACTGGCTTATTACTTTTCTCACCGCCGATGTTTTCCCAAATTGGATTTCATAATTCAACGGTAGGGCATTTCCCTATTCTGGCCGCTCTGTATTTAATATTACGCCCAAATCAAGATAAAAGAGTGCTTTGGTGGTCTCTACTATTGCCATGCACCTTAATGATTCATCCATATACCTTTGCGATGTTGGTAGCACTCTGGTTGGCGGATCTACTAGATAAATTCGTTATTCAGAAAAAACTCAGTATTTTGCAAGTACTGCCTGAAATAGTCTGTGCATTTACTGCAACCATATTGATCGCTTGGCAAGCGGGTTACTTTATGAATGTGAGCCCTGGCGAAACTGGCTTTGGTGTGTATCGCATGAATCTACTAGCCTTGTTTGATCCTAGTGGATTTGATGCCGCTAATTGGTCATTCTTATATAGCTTGCCGTGGGTCAGAAGTAACAACAATTACGAAGGCTTTGTCTATTTAGGACTTGGTTTAATTACAGTACTTTTGATTTCCTTACCAATGATGGTAAAGCATCGCGACAGGGTGATCCAGTTGCTACGTGGACATGTATTTATTGTTCTGTGCCTAATCTGTTTAACGCTATTTGCTCTTTCTAGCAATATCAGTATTGGCCCATGGACTTTTATTATCCCGCTTAGCCCAAAATTATTGTCTATCGCAAGTATTCTGCGTGCTTCAGCAAGAATGTTCTGGCCTGTGTTTTATGTGATCTCTTTTACTGTTATTTACTTCTTGATTCGTGGTTACTCTAAAAAAATAGCTACCACGGTATTAGGTCTTGCTTTAGCAATACAAATCTTTGACACGAGCGGTGCTTGGTTGGAGATTAAGCATAAGATTAATCATCCTGGGGTGCAGCCAGTGTCTTCCTTATCTGACCCATTTTGGGATGCTGCTGCGAATCATTACAAGAAAGTGGTGCGAGTTCCCGTCTGGAATGAGCAAGCCATCTGGGAAAAATTTGCTAATTACGCCGCCCAAAATCAACTGGGAACTAATTCAGTTTTTATGGGAAGAGTGGACCAGCAGAAGATTGAGAGATCCAATCAGAAAATAAAAGAGGCTTTGGCGCAAGGTAAATTTGATCCAAACACCCTCTATATAGTTGAAGATAACTATGTTCCTCAGTTTGCTAAAGCTATGAATCCCCTAACAGATATATTGGCACGTTTTAATGAGATAAACATCTTTGCTCCTGGGTGGAAGTCTTGTCAGAGTTGTATAAAGATCAACGAGACAGCCCAAATCAACCCTGCAATATCGAATGAGCGTTTAACTCGATTAGGTGAGCGTATTGATTTCTCCCGCTTTGGTAAGTATTCCAAAGTATATTTAGGTGGCGGCTGGTCAGTCCCAGAAAATTGGGGGGTTTGGTCTCTTGATAAAAAAGCGATCATTACTTTGCCTTTGCCTGCAGTGACTCCTAAAAAGCTAGTGATTGATGCTCAAGCTTTTGTTGGCGGCACTCAAACTTCTCAGCTTGTTGATATTTCGATCAATGGAGCCCCTCAGGCACAAGTCATTTTGAATAAGCGTTTTAGCAATCAGATTGAGCTTCCTCTTAATCCCGCGATCATGAATTCTGGACCACTGAAGCTGGAGCTTCAATTTCCGACGGCTATTTCACCAAAGGCATTGGGTATTGGTATCGATGAGAGACCTTTAGCAATTGGTCTAGAAGCCTTAAGATACGAGTGATATGACTAAGTCCCAACATTCACCTTGGAATATGCTCATTCCCATTTCCCTAGGCATATTTGCGTGCTTAATGGTGGTTGGTCCAAAAGCCCTTAATCCAACTATCTTAGATTTGGCGCAGGGCGTTGATCCATTTAAGGATTATGTTGGCTGGATGTTCTTTCGCAACAGCCCATGGACTTTCCCAGTTGGGCTTAATCCAACTTACGGTCTGGAATTTAGTAATTCAATAGTATTTTCTGACTCAATTCCTTTGATGGCCTTCTTGTTCAAGGCGATCAGCTTTGTATTGCCAGAGACATTCCAATATTTAGGTATTTGGACGCTGATCTGTTTTGTGTTGCAGGCCTATTTTGCGTGGTTAGTGCTAGGATTAACGACGCAAAACAATTGGATCAAATTTTTTACCTGTGCAATCTTAGTATTTGCACCTCCAATGCTCTGGCGTGTAAATCAACATACAGCATTAGTTGCGCATTTCATGATTCTGGCAGCCTTCTATTTAATCTTTTCTCCAGAACGGACCGCTAAGCAATGGAGCAAAGGTATTTTCTGGGCCTTGTTATTAAGTGCTGCAGTCTTAACCCACTTCTCTCTATTTGTGATGGTTGCGGCGCTGTGGGCGGCAAATTTGGTTGACCAAATTGTCTTCTCAAAAGCAGATCGCATTACTCAAGTCAGAAACGGTTTCTTGCAAGTTATTTTTATTGGGCCTTTAATCGCCTTTTTAATGTGGCAGGCGGGTTATTTTGCCGTGAGCTCAGCTTCAGGTTCCTTGGGCGGTTATGGCTTTTTCCGCATGAATCTGCTTTCGCCCTTTGATCCTAAAGGTTGGTCTTACCTATTAAGAACTTTGCCACTACCAAGCGATTACGGTGAGGGTTACATGTATTTTGGCCTAGGTCTTTTAATCTTATGGCCATTTGCGCTTTATAAATTGTTTCGAGATCAAGGTATTAAGACCTTATTGAGAAATGAATTTTTTAAGCATCTATTTTTAGCCCTAGCTCTAGTTTGTTTGGCGCTATTTGCGATCACAAACCACATCGCTATCGGTCGCAAAGAGTTTGGCTTTGGTATTTCAGATTCGGTCTATGCAATTGCCAGTATTTTTAGAGCATCGGGACGTTTCTTTTGGCCAATGTTTTATGCATTAAATCTTATCTGTATCTTGATTATCATTAAGACCTACTCCAAGCGTTTTGTATTCATCCTATTTGGGTTTACTTGCTTTCTACAAGTAGTCGATACCAGTGCTGGCTGGTGGGTAATGCATCAGAAAATTTCTGATCCTACTAAAAATATTCCACATGAACTGAATTTAAAAAATTCCTTTTGGGATCAAGCTGCAAAACAGTATCAAGAAGTTCAATTGGTACCACCTCAAGATAAAGCACCTGGATGGAATCAGATTGCCTTATATGCTGCTAAACATCACTTATCAACGAATGCAGTGTTCTTTGCAAGGGCTGATATTGGAAAGCTTGCTAAGGCGCAAGAAACCTTTATGAATAGCCTTTACGGATCGAATTGGAATCCAAAAACTTTATATATATTGCAGCCTGATGTCGTTCTGCCCGTTTACTTTCACTCTAATCCCGATACTGATTTACTTGTTAGCTTTGATGGCTTTGCTGTATTGGCGCCCAATTGGAAGGGCTGTAAAGACTGCCCAGTAGTTCAAGAAAATCTGAGAGATGGGTTAAATAAACTCACTCAGCAGATTCAAATTAATCAAGCAATTGGCTTTGCTAAAGGCCAGCTAGGAACCCAGTTTTTAATTGGAATGGGTGGTAGCTGGGCTTGGCCAGAAGAGTGGGGTGTTTGGAGTAACGGCGATCAAGCGAAGATGATTTTGCCTATACCAAAAAGCAGCTCATCAAATGTTCCAAAGCAGCTCAAGTTAAATGTGAGAGCCTTTGTTAGCCCCCTGCATCCCAAGCAAGAGCTTGAGGTATTTGTCAACCAAATGCCGCCCCAAGTAGCATCCTTGTCAAATCCAGAAACCAATACTTGGCTTATTAATCTACCACCTGATGTAGATGAGAAAAAATACCTAGAACTACAATTTCATTTCAAAAATCCTGCCAGTCCTAAAGATGTGGGAGGAGTTCCGGGAGACGATCGAAAATTAGGAATGGGCTTAATCTCAGCGCAGTTCCAATAAGGTTTATCGAAATACAGCAGATCTCAGGCCAATACCTAACTTACGGTAATCGGGACGATCTACTATAAGGTCAACTGGTCGGGTTGGATGATAAATATCAAACTCAATTGACAGGTAACGAAATTGCTTCATTTCTGGAGTGAGGATAATCTCAAGTTCATTGCCATAGACCTGTGTTAACAATAATTTTTTATAAAAAATGCCATTGACCTTCACATCGATTTCTTGGACGGGTAGCTTACCTTGCACAACAAAAGTATCAAATTTGAGATTTATATTTTTGCTGGACGATGTTGGCCAGGATAAATTGAGTATTGCAATTTTGCTATCAGACCAAGTGCCCCAATCCTCGGACCAGGACCAGCCACTGCGTAAGTAGTAGCTTCTGTTTGGTGATGAGTTGGCAAAAGAAATAGCTTCGCCCAGTTTTGATGCGTAGCGATCACGCTGTAGCAGTAGCGCTGGATCTATTGGGGGGCAAGTGCTACAGGTGTTCCAGCTAGGGGCGATGACATTGAAGGTATCAATTTTTGCTATAGCCGTGCTTTCTGGGACGGTTGCAAGCGCTGCAATCACAAAGCGGTTTTCCACAACGTATAGCGTGTCCTGATCGAATGCTCCCGAGTTTATTTGCGCATTCAGTTTTCTGTTGCTCTCATCTTGTTTTTGAATATCAATACGCGCCATATGAACGGCATTAGTAGTTAGCCCATTACTTGCGGCATAGATTGAAAAGTTTTCCCAGTTTGGGGGCATATTGATCGAGGGAACTAGGGTGAGATGACGATAATATTGAGAGGCTTTCTTCCAAAAAATATTACTCAGTTTTTGGGCGTACATATCTGGTGAAATATAGTGAGCCAGTTGCTCACGATTTATCAACCATCCCTTACTGGTATCTGCAGCCTGAAGCAGAAAGCAGAACCCCAGAATGGCTAAGGCAATTTTGTGCGAAAAAGTTCTTACGATTGCTATAAAAATAGCAATCATTAAAAGGTATTGAACGGGCCAGAAGAGTCGAGCCGAAGAGCGAAGCGCATCAGCTATTTTTAAAAGCCAAGCTGGGAGCGGATAGGTAAAGCTAAGGTCACCAATTCCAATACGATTACTAATAGCAAAGACGGTTAAGCCAATCACGAGTAATACAAGATAAGGGCGACTCTTAAAAAACGTTTTGATGGCGTTAATGTTTCCAGAGGATCGATTGAGTAATGTAATTAGGGCTGCAAAACTAGCAATAATTATCCCTACACCAAGATAGGCAAAGCCCTCACCCCATGAAGAAGGATTTGTTCTACTTTCTAAAATATATGACCAGCCTTGGGAATCAATTAATCCAAGGATATTCATCCCATAAAAACCATATCCACGCTCGTTATTCAGGGATGTAGTGATGACAAAGTAGCCTACTTGCCATGCTAGAAATAAAGTGCAAAGTAGGGCTAGGAAAATTTCCTGAAAAAAATTCTTAGTACTAATGTCATGTTGAATAAGACGGTGATTTACTAAATCAGCTAGCCATAGTAATGCGACTATCGCAAAAATATAAAAATGCGTTAAGACGCTCAATGACAGTAGTAATAACCATAATAGGCTAGGTCTATGATTAGTAGGTCTCAGAATTAAATAAAGCGCCCATAAAATTAGAAAGTGACCGACTAGCGCTGAATGTCCACCAGCGGGCGTATTGATACGCCATAACATGGGTGGAAAAAAGAGGAATAGCCCGCACCCAAGAAGCCGAAGAGATGTGCTTTTGGAATAAATCCCTAATATTTTCCAGGCAAGCAATGCTTGCAATAAAAAACTGGCAAATATCCAAATACCAAAATAGTGAAACCGTTCTGGTAGTAGAGGCCCAAGAATCTTAAAAGGTATCGCGAGCAAGGGAATAGAGTCAGAGTACACAATGGAACTACTTAAATCTTGACCAAATAGGGGATTTAAGCCAATCGGAAATATCCATTCACTATTGCGATAAAAGAGCCACCCCAGATAGTGTTGAGTGGGATCAAGCCGCCCTAATATCCAGCCAGCATTGAGAGGATTAAGCGGTTCAAATCCAACAACGATAAAAAATGCAATAGCCCCCAATAAGAGCGGATACAAAAATGAGAGGTCTCGTTTTTGAGTTGGCATCGCAAGGTCTAAACCATTTGTTGATAAATCGACAAGGTTCTTTTTGCGTTTTCTTCCCATGAAAAAAGTTGGGAGCGTTGCTTGCCTAGGACTTTTAGGCTATTTTCTAATGCACTATCTTCAATCAAGCTCAAAAGAGCATTGGTTATTTGCTGTGCATTTAGTGGATCAACAAGAATGGCTGCATCCCCTGCTACTTCTGGCATTGAGGTGCTGTTTGAGGTAATGACTGGCAATTCAGAGGCAAAGGCCTCGGTAATGGGAAGACCAAAGCCCTCATAAAGACTCGTAAACGCTAGTCCTTTGGCGCTTTGTAATAAACACAGTTTTTGATCTTCGGAAATGTAGTTAAGCCACTTGGCTCGACCTTCAATAACGGACTGCTGAATGGCCGCTAAAGTCTTGCCGTCATCCCAAGCTAGCTTTCCAGCGATGATTAATGGGTATTCGCGAGCAAGTGAGTAAGGTAGTTTGGCATGCGCCTCTAATAAGCGAACTAAATTCTTACGAGGCTGTATAGATCCTATAAATAAGAAGAAGGGGGTTTTGATACCAAGCGAATCTAGAGCTGTCTTTTTTTGAGCATCAGTCATTCTTTGGAAGTAACGTTTATCGACTCCAAGAGGAATAACATCAATTTGATTTTCAGAAAATCCAAGATATTTAGTAATTTCGATCTTTGAAAATTCAGAAATAGTAATAATGCGATCAGCGCGCTGCATTAATTTCTTCCAAATAAAAGACTTGAGATAACGCGACTGGGATTTTATAAATTGTGGGTGACTTAAGGGAATGACATCCATGACTGTTGCAAGTAATGGTTTATTGGCGATTGGAATAAATTGATCGGTTGAATGAATTAAATCGACATCCTTAAAAAATACCTCAGGATGAATATGGCTTAGTGCGCCCATGACATGTTTTAAATAGCTTGGCAAAAGCATGGCATCACATTGACTTTGATGTTGCCCAAATGAATAAGACGCAATCAAAGGCGGGTTTGAGAGCTTCGGGTATTGATCTAATAGTTCTTGGCAATATTGACCAATGCCATCAATACCATCCTGCTTGGGGTTACTGAGGCCACGATCGAGCAAGCTGGTGCCAAAAGCAACTTTCAATGCCAAAAGCCTTAAGAGTTGGCGCTAGCAGCAGTATCTAGCATATGTTTAAGGGTATCTTCGAGCGCAGGAATCTGCAAACTTAAACCATGACTGGCAAACAAAGCCTTTAATTTATCAGGACTGCCTACCATACGAATAATTTCGGTGGAACGAACAAAGTCTGGATTAATTCTAATATCTAGTGACTGATTGGTCAGTTTTTTCAGTGTATCTAAAACCAACTGCAATGATCGTGCCTGCCCAGAGCACACGTTATATATTTCATTGGTGCTTCCATATTCAAGCAACTTTAGGTAGGCATCGCAAACCATTTCGACATCATTAAATTCACGCTCAATATTAAGATTTCCCAATTCAATAAACGGTTTTTGCTGTGCAAAGTGGTCAACTAATTTGGGTATTAGGAAATTTCCTTTTTGGCCTGGGCCTGTGTAATTAAAAGGCCTTGCGATTACGATAGGCAAGCGGTTAAAAAAGGTTTTGGCTGTCTCTTCCATCGCTACTTTACTAATAGAGTAGTGGTCAACTGGAACTAAGGCCTGATCTTCCGTGGAGAGATGATTGATGCCATTTCCATAAACCGTTGCGCTACTAGCGAGCAAGATTTTTTTAGGCGCACTTTGAAGTTTCGTTAATGCAAGTAGTAGGTTCCCAGTACCTAGAGCATGCACGCGGTAAAAAGCTTCATGATCCTTGGAGGGAACAAAACTAATGCCTGCAAGATGAGCGACATAGTCGGGCTTGGCATCCAATACTTCTTTTTCCAAAGCTGCAGCATCATTAAGATTGGATTGCATCGCGATAACTGTGAGGCCTGCTTTTTGAGCAGCTTTAGCAAGGTGTTGGCCAGTAAATCCTCTGGCGCCAGTAATCAGAATAGTTTTGTTTTTCAAAGGAGGGCTTAATTTAAAGACTTCATCAATTGGGATGGGGGTAATTTGGCTTCATCCCGCTTAAGCTGTCATTTTGCCGTAAATTTGGGGCAGATCCCAAATTAAGCCCCTAAAATAGGGTGCAACAGGCAAACTGCTAAAAATGAGCTGTATTTTGATAATCCTCCTCTCTTGAATTTAGAAAACCCTTTCCAGATGACCTTGGCCATAAAACCAGAGCAAGCCCCAATTTTGGAGTTGCTGAAGCGTTTTTTGGCTTTTTTTGGTCTGTTAGCTGGATTAGCTGCTTGTTTGGGAATTTTTAGTAATGATCTTTATTACTTTAGTCATCACGGTTTAACCCCCTCACTGGTGCTTTTTGTTGGCGCATTTTTCATGGCTTTCCTGCCTGGTCCTTGGGGGCTGGCATGTGTTCTTGCTTTGCTACCTCTTACGGCAGGCATACCGAGTCTATATAGCGCTCTTTTAGGCATTTCGGTACTGGCTATGCCCAATCCTGGTCTTGATCTCGTAGCCGGCTTATTTCTAGGTCTTTGCACTCTAAGTATTTTGCAAAAGCTCACCCAAACTAAAGTCTATAGCAAAAGATTTTTTGTATTGAGTTCCCTGACCAACTTGAGTCTCTGGCCTATCGGCTTAGTGCTTTTAGTCATCACCGCTTCAGCTGCTATTGCTATTACTCGCAATCTCTATTTATCTGCCTCCACAACATCCTTGAAGGGCTTGCTCTTTAATTTGATACATTTTCGCCCGATCGATTGGCGTGCAGATTATTTGCCGCTAGGTAACTGGGTAGCTTATGCCGCTGCCGGACTTTTGATCGTCATGGTGACTAACCTTTTAAATAAAGTGCCACCAGATCAGCGAAGTGCTTGGATCTTTAGACCTCTCCTAGTTGGGCTTGTGATATCAGCGCTGATCGGTTTAATTCAGGCAGCAACCGGTTTTGGCTTGCCACAAGCGCAATTAGATTTTCGTAGGGATGCTTTTGGGTTTGCGGCCTTGGGTATGCAGCCAGATTTACATGCCTATGCAGCACATATGCTTTTGGGGGTGATTGGGCTATGGGGATATTTTTGGCTTTGTAAAAGCAAGCTTGAAAAATTTGCCATTACTTTAGCCTTTCTTCTCTGTAGTGCAGGATTGATAGCCAGTAAATCCCGGGCATCCATCATGATTGCCCTCTTGGCTTTAGTAGCTTTGGGTTTGATTTATTTTTATCGCCATGCTAGAAGGTATTTCTGGATATTTTTGGCGCTATTTGCACTCATCGTGATGAGCTCATTGATTGGTCTGCAATCGATCCAAAATGATGCTCTCTCGGGGTTAGGTTGGGTTGGCGAGCTTTTAACCCAAATGCGCTATCGACGCTTAGATAACCTGAGTGATTTGGGCGGCATGCTGGGCTCGCGCTTTGAGATCTGGAGTGCCGTAAGCAATATGTTTATTGCTTACCCTTTAATGGGAGTTGGGGAAGGAGAGTTTTACCGTCTCTCTTCTGTAATCAGTTTTGCACGCTCTGAATTCTTGCAACTTAACCATGGTGAGAATGCTCATAACTATTTTTTACAAGTACTTGCTGAAAATGGCTTGGTGGGGATTGCTGTTTTTGTGATTGCATTTACTGTGCCCTACAGATCTTGTATTGATAAGCGCCTTGCCTTACCCGCTGTCATTGGCTTGATCAGTTTATTTTTGGGAAATGTGTTTGCCCACTCTTTTTTGGTGCGCGAAAATTTATTACTTGGTGCTGCATTGTTAGGTTTGCTTTACTCAATCGCTGGTAATCATTCTCAATCTGCAATAGCTGCTCAAGTATTAAAAACTAAGCGAAGCCGTTTACTTTTTTCCTTGGGAACAATAGTACTGTTATTTGGTATTGTGTTCGAAGTCTATTTTTCATTTGGGCGCTTGCCCTTTAAAGCCGGGGCTGATTGCTTTGCAAAAGAATTGCCGCTCTACCAAGATGGCTGGACCTCAGGAGCCTGGGGTGAGCGCTTGCCACTTGGAGCAAAAGAGGTAGATCTAACGTTAAGTCCACAAAGATCACATTTGGAAAAGCAGCCACTTTTAGTACGGGCAGATTTATTCTCTTGGGAGGCTGGCAAAGGTAATGTTCCAATTAGTACCGCTAGCTACCAGTGGACCAGTAATGATTTGGCCACACTAAAGTTAGTGCTACCAACAAGCTATTACAATTCACCTAATTTAATTACTGTCAATTTAGCGGTTTCAAGTTGCTATACACCTAGAAATCTGGGTATCAATACTGATGGTCGTCGCCTGGGATTGCAAATAGTAAATCGAACCTATCGCTAGTCGGTTTTAGCGTAATGAGACAAGAGCCGATGGAAGGCTTTTACTTTTGGATGATGAGCCACTTGGGCGTTTTGAAACGCACGATTGACCAATATAGCCAAATATAGGTCAGTGCAAAAAGACCGGCGCAAATTTTCAGGGCAATATGATTGTTCCAAAAGATCACCGCCGGTACAATCGCCGCGCTTGAAAGTAGCCAAAGGTAAGGGGCGGTAATGGCATTGCGTTGCGTTAGAAGTTCAGCCTCAGAGCTGCCCATTGCCCAGCGAACTGCTCTTTTATAAATAATCTGATGCAGATGCGCCGCATCTGGCAGGCCTGGGCTCACACGCTTTAAGACAACTCGGCGATATACCGTAAAGAGGGTTTCAAAGATTGGGTAAAAGCATAGCAGCAGCGGAAACCACTTAGATACGGTGGGGTTGCGTAGCACCAATAGTAGCGAGAGTTCTGCGATCCAAAACCCAATCAAATAAGCGCCACCATCACCTAGAAAAATGAGGCCCCTTGGATAGTTCCATAAGAGAAATCCTAAAATGGCGCCAATTCCGGCAAGTGAGCAAACCATGATGGGGTAGTCTTTAATTTGAAAAGCCACATAACCCAGAGCTGTCAGGATGATGACAGCAACCGCCCCTGAAAGTCCGTTATATCCATCTATCAGATTAAATGAATGCGCCACCCCAGCGATACAAAAACAGGTAAAGATCATCGAGATGACTGGGATAGATAAAATCCAATCGATTCCAAAAATTTGTACGTTAGTGAGCCATGCATTGAGAAACCAACCGGCAAGTGCAGCAGATACCATGGTTGCTATGAGGCGCTCTTTTGCCCCGATTTTTTTGGTGAGATCTTCAAGGAGGCCCACTAGAAAGCAAGGTAGTGCCGCCACTAATAATAGAGTGGCAAAAGAAGCGACATTGAGGTCATTAGTCCAGCGAGGTATTAGCGCGCATCCAATCGCAATAAAAATCGGCAATCCACCAACGCGAGGTACTGCGTTGGTGTGAAATTTTTGCACTCCCGCTAAGTCAGTATCACCAGTGATGTGCTTATGCAGATGCTGATAGCGAATGATGAGTAGGCACCCAATCAGAGAGACAAACAGCGCTATCAGTACAGCGGACATAAGCTTAGTGGTTTAAAAATCTCAGGGTCAATCAAAAAGATCACAAAAAATGGCTGTGCTGCAACAGGACTCCACTTTACCACCTCACGCTAAGCCCATGATTTTAGGTGTTTTTAGAAGTAAAATCTCCCTCTAATGCTTGGCATCAGCCTTAAAAAGCCGTTTTGGCGTTCTTGGGGATTTTGTCAAGCGATGGATTGATCTATTAAGGCGCGATATAGAGTACGAGAATTTATGAAGATTTGTTATCAAGACGTTATCGACTGGTTTAGTACTAACTTCAAAATACTCATTATTTTAGAAGTGGTTTGCCTTTTGGCGGCAGGTGGCTACTTTGCGCTTGCTCCGCGGATTTATGAGGCCAACTTTTCGATTAGCTTACCCAAGGTGCCGGCTCCCATATCAGCGGCACCAGGCGCACCTAAATTAAGAACACTCATTTCCCCCCAAGAGTTTATCCGCCCTACGCAAGATCCCATGGCTTACTCTGCGCAGTTCATTGAGCAGTGCATGGGTCAAGATACCAATGGCAATCGGAAAAAATTGATCAATGCTTTGCAATTAGGGGTTAAGCAGCAAGGCGATGTCATCGCTTTTACTTTGCGATTAGAAGGCAGTCAAAAACTGCTCAACTGCGCTAATGTGCTCATGAATAAAGTACTACAAGACCTCTCGATAACCCAAGATAATTATCTTAAATCAATAGTCTTGGCAGAAACCGACCGGCAAAATGTGGCACCACCTACCCTGGTTCAGGCGGTGCGCATGAGTGACTCTTATGTAAAGCCGGATTTAACTAGATTACTGACTATTGCATTCTTAGCGGGTATTTTCTTGGCTATCTTGATCTCGGCCATGAGGAAAAAATATCGTGCCTAGTTTTATCCGCAAGCACGAACAATTTTTACTGGTTCTGATCATTTGCTGCGTAATACACGCGTTTATCTTTTTGCGCTCCATCCCCGTGTTTTATTTGCCTGATTTGGTTTTGCTCGTTTACCTTGCTTATAAATTTAAGGATGTAAACCAAGAGGTTTCACCCGTATTTTTTGCTGGATTGGCGCTACTGCTAGGCTTTTTTTTACTCTCACCTGAGCCACCGCAGACTGAATTTCCAAATAACTACATTGTGACACTCAAACCCTTTGCTTATCTTTGTATATTGGCTTTGTATTCACGTAATCCCCCGCAAATCGATTTGGCTAAATGGGTACGGATATTTTTGGTTTTATATCCCTTGATCTTGCTGTGGAATTTGGCCATCGTCTGGTATCTAGAAAATGCCTCATTAGCTCAGCTAATGACAAGAAGGCCTTATTTTATTTTTGAGAATAATTTTGAGATTACGTTTTATTTAAATTGTTTTACGATTGTTTTCTTTATTTTGGGTGAGCGGCGACTGCGCGATTTTATGCTCTTAGTGGCTGTGATTATTTTGGCAGGTAGTCGCTCAGGCTTATTATCGTTTGCAGCGATTTGTGTATTTTATTTCTTCGCCGTGAGTTGGCGTCAAAAGTTAGCTGGTTTAGCTTTGGGATTACTCGCAGCTGCTTACATTGGGAAGGGCAGAAATATCAGTGCACCAGTCAATACCATTGATCGGGTGCAATCCTTACAAGCTATTTTGAGTCACTATGACTTTAGTTTTATGCAGATTCTCAAAGAGCCGTTTGGCTATGGCATATATGCCAAGGTGCCAGGATATGTTTGCGCCAAAATCCCTGATTTTGCGGAGTGGTTCACGGGAAATAGTAATAATTGTGATCCGTTAATGCTTCAAGCTTTTTATACCCGCGCTATGTATCAATTTGGTATTTACATCATGCTCTTAGTACCTATCCTTTTTTTATTGGTGGTGAAAAAAGAAATCGGTTGGCGCTTGGCCATCATTACCCTAACGCCAATGGCCTGTGTTGCTACTTCCGTTGGCGGCTTTTCTAATGGACTTGCTTTCTGGGGCGTGCTCATTTCTATTTACGTGTATTTACAGTGTCACTATCCCCGACAGTTCCCAATCCATGCTCCAAGGCTTGGTGCGCTTGCTCGATAGACCTATGCTGAGCATCGTTACCATTAACAAAGACAATCGTCAGGGCTTGCAAAAAACCATTGCCTCTTTGGGTCATCTGCAAAATCGATCCTATCAGTGGGTTTGTATTGATTCTGTTTCGACTGATGGCTCGGTTGAGCTAGCCAATCAATTTAAGGCGGTCGGTGATGTAGTGATTTCCGAAAAAGATTCAGGCATCTATAACGCGATGAATAAGGGTATTACCAAGGCTACAGGAGATTTTGTCTTATTTCTCAATAGTGGCGATACCTTAGCCCCAAGTATTACCTCTTTGGATTTTCTGACCGGTATTGCAGGGCAAGACTTAGCCTTATTTGGCTTTGAAATTCGTGGGCAGCATCGCCTGCCGCGAACCAATGCTTGGCGCTACTGGTCCATGCCCACATCGCATCAGGCCATCTTGTACTCTAAAAGTCTTCTAGAGCGCCAGCCATTTGATGAGACTTATCGTTTTGCCGCAGACTTTGAGCACTACTTGCGGATCAATCGCGAAAATCAGAAGATTAGCTATGATGATCGTGCGCTGATTGTGAACGAGCCCTACGGTAGCGATGCGCATTTGCCGGTGCTATTAGCCGAATATCGCCATGCCTTAATTAAAAATGGCTATCCTAAGGTCTGGGCTCATTTTGTATATTGGTTCAAAACCTATTATCTAAAATGGGCATTGCGCAAAGCAAGCAAGGAAAGTAGCTAGAAATTTCAATGAAATTAACCGTCATTATTCTGACCTATAACGAAGAAATTCATTTGGAGCGGTGCCTTAAAAGTGCCCTGCAGTTAACTCCCCATGTGGTGGTGGTCGATTGTTTTTCAACGGATCAAACGGTCGAAATTGCGAAAACCTTAGGCGCTACCGTATTGCAACGCCCCTGGGATGGCTCGCACTCCACTCAGGTCAATTGGGCTTTAGATCAACTGGCAAATCTACCTTATGAAACAGAATGGGTGATGCGTATTGATACAGATGAGATCTTGACTCAAAAACTGATTGGGCAAATTCACCACGCAATTGCCAATGCCTCTAATACCATTAAAGGTATTTCGTGCATTCGGCAAATAAAATTTCAAGGCAAGCTCATTCGCTTTGGTGGGGTGGGATCTAATCGAGTGATGCGCTTATTTCGCTATGGTTTTGGCCAGTCAGAATCGCGCTGGATGGATGAGCATATTAAGGTTGATGGCTGTACCATGGCGCTCTCGGGGGTCATGATTGATGATAATTTGCGTTCACTAGCGTGGTGGATCGAAAAGCACAATGGGTATTCC
>Ga0187845_1000644_pt1 | contig 20884 bp, 16 predicted proteins | sample SpaLakP09_SKY_68_FD_134515 | JGI IMG/M metagenome (GOLD analysis project Ga0187845, IMG submission 134515) | Oligotrophic lake water microbial communities from Sparkling Lake, Wisconsin, USA - SP09_SKY_68 | ecosystem: Environmental > Aquatic > Freshwater > Lake | place: USA: Sparkling Lake... | reverse complement strand
GCGAAGTGCGCGCGCACTTCGCTGGCACTTCACAGTTCAGCTGAACCAGGGGTTCCCGCCACAAGGGCGGGAATGACGGTGGAAGGGTGAGGCACTTGCCCCCTACGGGTCGCTTCGCGACCGTCTTCCCCCAGAGGGGGAAGATGAGTTCATCCGCCCCCTGTGGGGGCGGACGACCGGCGACAGCCGGTCAGGTGGGGGCCTACGGCGTCGGCCGGTTTCCCCCGCCCCCCTCTTCGCGCATCCGGTAGGCCATCACCGCCGTCTGGCCCAGCCACTCGACCAGCCGCCAGTTGACGATGGCCCCGACCGGGGCGCCGACCACGGGCAGCAGCTGGGCCAGTTTGGCGAGATCGATGTGGTCGCGATACTGCTGCTGGAAGGCCCGCCAGTCGAAGGCCTCCAGGCTGGCGGGACGTTCATGCCGCCGCGCGTCCCAGTCATCCATCGCCGCCAGCACCCGGGCGCGGTGGGCACTGTCGGAAAAGGCCAGCTCGAAGATGTGCAGGATATAGAGCCGCTCATCCAGGTCGGTGCCGTCATGGCCAAAGATGGCGGCGATCTCGAACAGCAGCTTGATCTTGAAGCTCATCAGCAGCGGAAAATCCGCCGCCGCCGCCAGAAAGCCCCCGGCCCCGGTGATCCCCCCCTCGACACTGGCCGCCTTCTTCCAGCCGTCGATGGCGGCGGCGGCTTTTGCGCGGCGCTCGTCCAGGGTCAGGCCGTGCAGCGGCGAGCCGGTGGCAAAATCGGCCCCGGTCAGAATGCCCCGCGTCAGGCCCTCCATCGCCGTGGTGATGGTGGCATGGACCTTCTCAGGGATGATCCGGTTGATGCGCTGCTGGGCCTGCCGGGCCAGTCCGCCGAGCGGTCCGGCCGGCTTGGTCATCTGGGCCCGCCAGGCGGCGAGGTCGGGGGGGGGTGAGGTCATGGACTTCAGATAGGCCTTCTCCCCTTGCGGGAGAAGGATCGAGAGCGAAATCGGCCTTACTAACCCGGCCATCAGCTTGGCCGAGACAAAGCTCATATGGGTACTCCAGAGGCAACAAAGGGCGTGAGATCCAAGGAGCGAGCGATCCAAACAGCAACAACTTGAACGTGAGAGCCAAACCTCATAACGGTTACCGGGGGGAGCATTTTTCTATGAACAAATCCGAACGCCTCAAAGCACTTTTGGCCGGTGGCTATTTCCCTGAAGAGCTACCGCCGCCGTTCACAACCAGAGATTTTGCGAAATATAGATCAAGCATAGGAAAATCCTGGGGAGCAATACCGGATTACCCAAAATCCACTCCCGAAATTTATAATGTTCCGCGGGCAAAATCGAGAAGAAGAGATCTCTCGATAGTGAACCCAGTAGCTCAATACTACCTGTCAAAGCTAATATCTGACGAATGGGGCGTTATCTCAAATCACTTGAAAAACGGCGGCTTCGGAAGCGAAATTCCTACGATCAGAAGCGACACTCAGCGATCAGTGCCAACTCCGGACTTCTCGCTCATCGCACGCCGCAAAGCAGAAATTGCTTCTCGATATAACTACGCACTAGCATCTGACATATCACGTTTCTACAGTACACTGTACACACACGCAATCGCATGGGCATTAGAGACGAAAAGTTGGTGCAAAATTAACTTAAACAAACCACCGTACTACGCCTCCCTTGGCGCAAGGATAGATCAGGCCGTCCGAAAATGTAACGATAATCAAACTCTTGGAATACCGGTTGGCCCCGATACCTCGCGCATAGTATCGGAAATCGTTGTCGTCTGCGTCGACAGATTAATATCTGCGGCGTTAGGCGAGATGAAAAACCGCGTGATACGCAATGTTGATGATTGGTTCATTGGCTTCGACACACTGGGTCGAGCCGAAGATGCGGCCGCGATCATCGCAAGCGCATGTCGAGAGTACCAACTCGAAGCTCATCCTGACAAAACCGAGGCGAAGGAAATGCCATGGTTTGATGAGCTATCTTGGCCCCGCACATTAAATCAAATACGATTTTCAACAGCACAGAAAAAGCAAAAGCAAGATATTGGACATTTTTTCTCTCTCGCTTTTGAATTTTCAAAACAATACCCCAACGACAATATTCTAAATTATGCCATAAAAATCACACGATCTTCAAAAATACAACCAGCAAACTGGCCAGAATACGAAACATACCTGCTTAGAGCTGCTCGGGCAAACCACACCACTATACCGACTGTTGTTCAAATACTGACGAACTACAATGCCGATAATTTTGATATCGACAAAGAAAAAATCGGCAAACTTGTCGAAGACCTTATTCATCAATGCACACCATCGGGCCGGCACTCTGAAGTCGCCTGGGCTCTTTTTTTGGCAAAAGCGCTTAAGATATCTCTCAAGCCCGCCATTTTTGATCAGATTATCGGAATGGACAGTTCGGTTTGCGCACTACTCACTTTGGATTTACGTTCGCGCAATCAAATCTCCGGACCGATAGATACATCTATTTGGGAATCATATTTAACCAAAGATGGACTTAATACATCTATGTGGCTCTTGGCGTACGAAGCGAAACGAAAAGGCTGGCTCACATCAAACACGCCAGATTACGTAGATCTTCACCCACATTTCTCAGTTCTAATATCTAAGGGCATAACTTTCTATGATCCGAAGAAGAATGTTCCCCATCTCATAAAGAATAAGAAAGGACTCCAATCGAAAATTCCAGAACAACCGATTGGAAATTTGGCTGCATTTCTATTGAACGCTTCCGCCTTCGATTTCTAGCGGTCCCCACCCCAGTCGCTTTCATCCCCACCTTCCACCGTCCGCGCCGCTCGCCCTGACGCCGCGCCCGGCCTATATCGTCACCAGCCGTAAACCCCGCTGGACCCCTGCCCCTTGTCCCGTCAGTTCAGACTGCCGCTGATCAGCCCCCCGACCTTTGAGCGGGCGCACTTTGCCGTGTCGCCGACCAATGGCGAGGCGGTGGCGCGGCTGGACGCCTGGCCGGGCTGGGCCGAGGGGCGGCTGGCCCTGGTCGGGCCGGCGGGCACCGGCAAGACCCATCTGGCCCGCAGCTGGGCGCAGCAGGCGAACGCCGTGGTGGTCGAGGCCGCCGATCCGGACGCCGCGCCACTGGACCTGCCGGCCCTGCGCGGCCGGGCCGTGCTGGTCGAGGACGCTGATCGCCGCGCGGAAGGCGCGGCGCTGGACGACGAGGCGCTGTTTCACCTGATCAACATGGCCGGGGTCGACGGCGGCTCCCTGCTGCTGACCGCCCGCCTGGCCCCCGTGGCCTGGGACAGCGCGGTGCCCGACCTCCGGTCGCGGCTCAACGCCCTGCCCGTGGCCCGCATCGAGGCCCCCGACGACCTCGTGCTGGAAGCCGTGCTGCGCCGGGCCTTCGCCGCCCGGGCCATCACCCCGGCCCATGACGTCTATCCCTATCTGCTGCGCCGCATCCCCCGCTCGGCCGCCGAGGCCATCGCCGTGGTCGAACTGCTGGACGAGGCGGCGGCGGCCCAGGGACGACCGGTGAACCGGCTGCTGGCCGGTCAGGTGCTGGACCTGAGCGATCCGGAACTGGATTTCGAGGGAGAGTAAGGGGGAGGTCTGCTCCCTTTCCCGCGCCAAAGCCTTGTCATCCCGGAAGCCTCGCAGAGGCTGTCCGGGACCCAGGGGCCGGCGCATGGCGGTTGCCCCTGGGTCCCGGCGCTCCGCGCTGCGCGCTCCAGCCGGGATGACACGGTTAGTTTGTAGGCAGCCCCCTTTGTCTTGCCCCTGTCATCTGGCGCGTTCACCATGACGGAACGAAGTTCGCCTAAGAGTCTCCGCATGCCCGACACCGCCGCCCTGACTCTCGCCACGCCCGCTACCCACGCCGCCGATGGGACGTGCCGCCTCGACAAGGCGCTGCTGGCCTCGCCCGAACGGTTCTTCAACCGCGAAACCTCGTGGCTGGCCTTCAATGAGCGGGTGCTGGAAGAAAGCGCCAATCCGCGCCATCCGCTGCTGGAGCGCCTGCGGTTTCTGTCGATTTCGGCCAACAACCTCGACGAATTCTACATGGTGCGCGTCGCCGGCCTGAAGGGCCAGGTGCGCGAGGGCGTGCGGGTGGTCAGCCAGGACGGCCTGACCCCGGGCGAGCAACTGGCCCGGATCAATGCCTCGACCAGCAACCTGATGGCCGAGCAGCAGAAGATCTGGCGCGAGGTGCGGGCCGAGCTGTGGGCCGAGGGCCTGAAACTGCTCGACGCCAAGGACATCGAGGGCGAAGACAAGGTCAAGGCCGAGGACCTGTTCCTGACCCGGATGTTCCCGGTGCTGACGCCGCTGGCCATCGACCCGGCTCACCCGTTTCCGTTCATTCCGAACCTCGGCTTCTGCCTGGCCCTGAAGCTGCGCCGCATCTCTGACGACAAGCACATGTATGCGCTGGTGCCGGTGCCCAGCCAGGTGCAGCGGTTCTGGGAACTGTCCAGCGTGGTGACGCGCGGCAAGAAGCGCCAGCGCAAGATCGTGGCCCTGGAAAGCTTCATCATCCTGTTTTTGAACCACCTGTTCCCCGGCTACGAGGTGGAAGGCCGTGGCCTGTTCCGCCTGATCCGCGACAGCGATCTTGAGATCGAGGAAGAGGCCGAAGACCTGGTGCGCGAGTTCGAGGCGCGACTGAAGAAGCGTCGTCTGGGCCAGGTGGTGAGGGTGAAGATCCAGACCACCATGCCGCAGGACCTGCGCGACTTCATCGTCGAGGGCCTGCGCGCCGAGCCCGAGGACGTGGTGCTGGTCGACGGCAAGCTGGGTCTGGCCCAGATGAGCGAACTGATCCCGCCCGACCGTCCGGAACTCAAGTTCAAGCCCTATAATGCCCGCTTCCCCGAGCGGGTGCGCGACCACGGCGGCGACTGTTTCGCGGCGATCCGCGAAAAGGACATCCTGGTCCACCATCCCTTCGAGAGCTTCGACGTGGTGGTGCAGTTCCTGCGCCAGGCGGCGCGCGACCCCAATGTGGTGGCGATCAAGCAGACCCTCTATCGCACCAGCAAGGACAGCCCGATCGTGGCGGCCCTGATCGAGGCGGCCGACAACGGCAAGAACGTCACGGCCCTGGTCGAGATCAAGGCGCGCTTCGACGAAGAGAACAATCTGAAATGGGCCCGCGACCTGGAACGGGCCGGCGTGCACGTGGTCTTCGGCTTCGTGGACTGGAAGACCCACGCCAAGCTGTCGGTGGTGGTGCGGCGCGAGGGCGAGGCCCTGCGCACCTACTGCCACTTCGGCACCGGCAACTATCACCCGCAGACGGCCAAGGTTTACACCGACCTGTCGCTGTTTACCTGCGACGGTCCGCTGGGCCGGGACGGCGGCAAGCTGTTCAACTTCATCACCGGCTATGCCCAGCCGCACGGCCTGGAGAAGCTGTCGTTCAGCCCCGAGACGCTCAAGCCGGATCTGCTGCGCCTGATCGCGGTCGAGGCCGACAATGCCCGGGCGGGCAAGCCGGCGGCGATCTGGGCCAAGATGAACGCCGTGGTCGATCCCCAGATCATTGATGCCCTCTACAAGGCCAGCCAGGCCGGGGTCAGTATCGATCTCGTGGTGCGCGGCATCTGCTGCCTGCGTCCCGGCGTGCCGGGCCTGTCGGAGAACATCCGGGTCAAGAGCATCGTCGGCCGCTTCCTGGAGCATGCCCGGGTGGTCGCCTTCGCCAACGGGGCCGAAATGCCCAGCGCCCAGTCGCGGGTGTTCATCAGCTCGGCCGACTGGATGCCGCGCAACCTCGACCGCCGCGTCGAAAGCCTGGTGCCAGTCGAGAACCCGACCGTCCACCAGCAGGTGCTCAGCCAGATCATGGTCGCCAATCTCAATGACGAGGCCCAGAGCTGGAATCTCGACAGCGAGGGCCACTATGCCCGCGACCCGGCCTGGGACAAGAAGGGGGCCTTCTCGGCCCATGACTACTTCATGACCAATCCCAGCCTGTCGGGCCGGGGGCACAAGGTGAAAGACCTGCCGGCGGCCTTCGATCACGTCGGACCCCGCAAAGGCAAGGGTTGAGGCGTCTCGTCCTTCTGACGGTCCCGGCGGTCCTGATGCTGGCGGGCTGCGGTCCCGGGCGGGCGGAACAGGCCCAGATCTGCGCCATCCTGGCCCAGCCCGGCGTGCCCGGCATCGACCGAATCGGCGACGGCGAAGCCCTGGCCCCGGTCGATCGCCAGTTGCAGGCGAAAGGCCGAATCTATGGTCCCGGCCTGCGCCTGGGACAGATCCGCTCGTGGGGATCCTGCCCGAACTATGCGCCGACCGTCGAGATGCTGCTGCTGGACGGCAATCACGCGGTCACCAAGGGCGGCGTACGGGCGAACGGCGCGCAGAAGACTTTCGGCACCTGCTTCTACGTAAGAACCGAAACCCGCTGGCGCTTGCTCGCTTGCCGGATTAATGGCGCGTCCTGACGTCCCGCGCGATTTTCGCCCGGTCCCGCTTTCCCCTGCGTCTCAATAGGCTAAACCAGACTCATGCCTTTTCCGGCGCCGCGCGACGCGGCCGTGATCGATATCGGCTCCAACTCGGTACGCCTCGTGGTGTACCGGCTGGAAGGCCGCGCCATCTGGACCGTCTTCAACGAGAAGGTGCTGGCCGGGCTGGGTCGTGACCTCGGGGCCCATGGCCGCCTGTCGCCCGAGGGCGTCCAGCAGACCCTGGCGGCCCTGAAGCGCTTCCGGGCCGTGCTGGAAGCCGTCGCGCCGGCCGAGACCTTCGTGGTCGCCACCGCCGCCGCCCGCGAGGCCAGCGACGGCCCGGCCTTTGTCGCCCGGGTCAAGGCCGAGACCGGCCTGACCGTCCGCGTCCTGAGCGGCGAGGAAGAAGCCCACTATGCCGCCCTCGGCGTTCTGGCCGGCGCGCCGGAGGCGACCGGTGTCGTCGGCGACCTGGGCGGGGCCAGCCTCGAACTGGTACGGCTGGAGACCACCGGGGCCGGCCTCGGCGTGACCCTGCCGCTCGGACCGTTCAGCCTGGGACTGTCGGACGGCTTCGACGGCGAGCGCGTGCGCCGGCTGTGCGCCCAGCGCCTGGCCCCCGTCGCCAGCGCCTTCAAGACTGACAGCTTCCACGCCGTCGGCGGGGCCTGGCGCAACCTGGCCCTGCTGCACATGCGGCTGTCCGGCTATCCCCTGCACGTCGTACACCAGTACGAGATCAGCGCCGCCGAGGCCCTCGACGCCGCCCGGCTCGTCGCGCACCAGTCGAAGGCCTCGCTGGAGCGGATCGAGGGGATGAGCAAGAAGCGCTCGGAGACCCTTCCCTATGCCGCCGTGGTCCTGGAATCCCTGATTGAACAACTCGACCTCAAGCGGATCGAGATCTCGGCCTTCGGCGTCCGCGAAGGCCTGCTGTTCGAGGCCATGCCCCCGCGCGTTCGCGGCCTGGATCCGCTGATCGAGGGCTGTGCCTCGCTCGGGGCCCGACAGGGCGTCGCCGACGACCTGGGCCGCGGCCTTGAGGCCTGGCTGTCCGAAGCCTTTGCCACCCTGCCCCCGGTCTTCGACGGTCGCGACGCGGTCCTGGTCGCGGCCGCCTGCCGCCTGGCCGATCTCGGCGCACGGCTGCACCCGGACCACCGGGCCGACCTCGTTTTTGAACAGGTTCTGCGGGCCCCGATCGCCGGTCTGGGCCATGCCGAACGCGCCTTCCTGGCCACAGCGGTCTATGCCCGGCATTCAACGGCCTTCAATCCCCCGGAACTTGAGGTCGTCGAACGTCTGCTGAACCCGGCCCGCCTCCGGCGCGCCCGCGCCCTGGGCGCGACCATCCGCCTGGGCTGTGACCTCTCGGGTCGCAGCGCGCCCCTGCTGGCCCGGTCGCGGCTGTCGCTGGACAAGGCCCACCTGAGCCTGACGGCCGAGGCCGGCTATGCTGACCTGTTGCTGGGAGAGCAGACCAGCAAGCGCGCCAGTACCGTGGCCCAGCTTCTCGGCCTGAAGCTTAAAATCACCTGACGAGCCAAGTCCTCGCAGGTCAAAACATGTTTAACACAGCATAAATCTACCCATTTCGGGCAAATTTTCCAACTGAACAGCAATAACCTTTCCCGAAAAGCACGGTTTGTTAGCCCTACCCGCCTACCTTACGTGAAAACACATAAGGAGGTCAGTGATGCTGAAGCGTAAAGTGGATTACCTCGACGCTATTGCGCCGGCTCCGGAAAAGGCCGCTGGAAAGCCTGGTCCTCAGCTTCGCCTCGTCAGTCAGGACGATGCCCCGGTCGAAAGCGCCGCCCGCAGCCTGCAGTCTGAAATCGCCCGCGTCTTTGCCCAGGAGAATACCTGGTCGGTGCGCCGGACGGTCGCCATCGGCGTCGCCTTCCATGTCGCCGTCTTCTGCGCCCTCGGCCTGGCCGCCAGCGGTGCGATGACCCAACTGCACTAGACGATTGAAGCCCTTCCCTCAGCGAGGGAAGGGGTAAGCCTCAGCCCTGGCCGTACAGGGCCTCGTAGAGCCTGGCCGCATTGACCGGCTTTTCGACGCAGGCCGTCATGCCCGCCGCATGGCAGGCCGCAATATCCTCCGGCGCGCTGCTGCCGCTGACGGCGATGACCGGCGTGGCTGCATTGAGCCCGCCCCGACGCAGGCGGCGCGTCGCTTCAAGCCCGTCCACACCCGGCATCCTTACATCCATCAGAATGGCGTCGAAGACCCGCACGTCGGCCGCCGCCAGCGCCGTTTCGGCATCCTCGGCGGTCTCAACCTCGGCCCCCATCGCCTCGAGCATGTAGCGCAGGGTGCGCCGGTTGATGTCGTGGTCATCAACCACCAGCACCTGCAGGGCGCTGGCCAGACGCTGCCCGTCCGGAATCTGGTCGGTTTCAGGCGCAGGAGCCCGCCCCTCCGGAGCCGGCAGGACCAGCATGAACCGGGCCCCGCCGCCGGCATCCTGGGCCGCGCGAAGATCACCGCCCATCAGTCGGGCCAGGTCGCGGCTGATCGCCAGGCCCAGCCCCGTCCCGCCGAAGGTGCGGGCGGTGTCCTCGGCCAGTTGCTCGTAGGGGCTGAACAGGCGGTCCACCTGATCGGCCGTGAGCCCCCGCCCGGTATCGACGACGTCGATCAGAACCTCGCGTGCAGACGCTGCGCCCTCAAGGCGGATGGCCAGCACCACGCCGCCCTGGTGGGTGAACTTGATCGCATTGGACAGCAGGTTGTTGAGGATCTGACGCAGGCGCATCGGGTCACCCCGCACCCACTGTGGCAGCGCCCTGCCCCCCTTGAGATCCAGCCGGATGCCCTTGGCCCGCGCTTCGCCGCGCCACAGCAGAACCGTATCGCGAACAACCAGCCTGAGGTCGTAGTCGACCTGCTCGACCCCCATGCGTCCGGCCTCGATCTTCGAGAAGTCGAGAAGGTCGTTGAGCAGGGTCTTCATCATCACGCCGGAATCGGCAATCAGGCTTGTCGCGGCGCGGTCCGTACCGATCTGGCGCTCGAGCATGGCAGCGCCGTTCAGCAGGGCGTTCATCGGCGTCCGCAGTTCATGGCTGACCATCGCCACAAAGGCGGACTTGGCGGCCGTCTGGGCTTCGGCCGCCAGCCGCGCCGAGCGCTCCGCCTCCATCGCCCGCCGCGACCAGTTGAAGACCACCAGCAGCACCAGGACCAGCAACCCAACTCCTATCAGGTAATAGGGCGTCACAGGATCGTGGCCTGCGCCCCCGACCAGCGGCACGATGAACATGTAGACGAGGTGGGGAAAGACCGCAGACAGGAAGGCGGTGAAACAGCCCTCGGCCCCCATCAGGGCCGTGAAGATCGAACCGGAGATCAGCAGGACCGCCGCCCCCGCTGCCGCCGGCGTGCCCAGTTGCCAAAGCGGGATGGCGACCCAGCCGAAAACGGTCGCCATCGCCAGGTCTGTAAAGAGATTGAAGCCGATCACCCTGACGGGCCGGGCCTGGGTCAGGAAGGCCTTCAGCGCCTGCTGTTCCGCCAATTGCACGACCGAATAGGCCGCTGCCCAGCTGATCAGGAACTGGTAGCCCGGCCGCCAGGCCATGGTGGCGCACAGCACCAGAATGACAAACACACGCAGCGGGATTTGATGGCGACGGGAAATCGCGGCCGGCCGATAGGCCACTGCGAGCTCATCCCAAAACCGCGCCACACCAGCTCTCCCTAAACGACCGGACCGGTCCTATAGGTTATGTTCGAGCTTTACCACACGGCGGGGGAGCAGCCGACAACTTTTACGCGATCCCGACGCGCAACTACTCCGCAGGCTTCGGCGCACGCCGCACTTCAACCACGCGCACCCTCGATCCGTCGAGCACCAGCGCCAGCTCACCGCGCTTGATCTTCAGGGCGTCAGCTCCGAACGCATCGCGTCGCCACCCGACCAAAGCCGGTGTGCTGGCATTGTCGTCGGCCGCGATCTTTTCCAGATCCGACACGGTGGCGATCAGCTTGGAGGCCACACCCGCTTCTTCGGCCCGGGCCTTCAGCAGCACCTTGAGCAGCTCGACCACGGCCCCGGCATTGGCCGGTGGCGGCGGACCGGGCTTGTCGAGCACCGGAGCATAGCCTTCAGGATCAGCCAGAGCGGCCTTGATGGCGGCCAGCAGATCCGGACCGAACTTGCTGCCGCCAAAGCCCTTGGGCACGCCGCGCAGGGTGTTGAGGCCCTCCAGCGAGGTGGGGGCCTGGGTAGCCAGCTCGTCGATCGCCTCGTCTTTCAGGATCCGCCCGCGCGGCTGGTCCCGTTGCTGGGCCGTGCGCTCGCGCCAGGCCGCCACCGACTTGAAGACGGCAAGGTATTTCGGAGCCGTCTTGCGCGGCCGCAGGCGGCGCCAGGCCTTTTCAGGATCGACGTCATAGGCCGCCGGATCGCAGAGCGCCTTCATCTCTTCCTCGACCCAGGCCAGTCGGCCGGCGTTTTCGAGACGATCGCGCAAGGTCGGGAACAGCGAGGCCAGATGGGTCACATCGGCCAGGGCATAGGTGAGCTGGGCTTCGGACAGCGGCCGGCGCGCCCAGTCTGTGAAGCGGCTGGACTTGTCCAGCTCGATCTTCAGCATCTGTCGGACCAGGGCGTCATAGGCGATCTGTTCGCCGAAACCGGCCGCCATGCCCGCCACCTGGGTGTCGAACAGCGGACGCGGCATGGCCCCGAGATTGTTGAAGATCTCGACGTCCTGACGGGCGGCGTGGAAAACCTTCAGCACGCTCTCGTCGCGCATCAGGTCCAGCAGCGGTGCTAGGTCGATGCCCTCCGCCAGCGGGTCGATCACGGCCTCGATATTCGGGGCACCGACCTGGATCAGGCAGAGCTTGGGCCAGTACGTCGTCTCGCGCATGAACTCAGTGTCCACGGCGACGAAGGGCTGGCCCTGCAACGCATTACAAAACGCCGCCAGCTCGGCGGTAGTGGTGATCGGCTTCATCGGCTGCTAATAGCCTCGCGCACCCCCGAGTCTGCAAGCGTCAAGCAGGCCCGGGCCGTATTTTTCCGCGCGTCGAGGCGTTCCAAGCGCTTCCCGCAGACCCGAGCGAACCAATGAGCGATCAGCAAGGCGGCCTTACCTATGCCCAGTCGGGCGTGGACATTGATGCGGGCAACGCCCTGGTCGAGGCGATCAAGCCCCTGGCCAAGGCGACCCGTCGTCCCGGTGCCGATGGCAGCCTCGGCGGCTTCGGGGCCCTGTTCGACCTGAAGGCGGCCGGTTACGACGACCCGCTGCTGGTCTCCACCACCGACGGCGTCGGGACCAAACTGCGCATCGCCATCGATGCCGGGATGCACGCCACGGTGGGGATCGACCTGGTGGCCATGTGCGTCAACGACCTGCTGGCCCAGGGCGCAGAGCCCCTGCTTTTCCTCGACTATTTCGCCACCGGCAAGCTGGACATCGAGACGGCCAAGAGCGTCGTCGCCGGCATTGCCGAGGGCTGCAAGCTGGCCGGCGCGGCCTTGGTCGGCGGCGAGACCGCCGAAATGCCCGGCATGTACAGCGACGGCGAATATGACCTTGCCGGCTTCTCGGTCGGCGCGGTCGAGCGTGACGGTGTCCTGCCCAGGCTGGACCGCCAGCGGGCCGGCGACATGATCATCGGCATCGGCTCCTCGGGCCCGCACTCCAACGGCTATTCGCTGGTGCGCCGCGTGGTCGAGCGTTCGGGGCTGGCCTGGGACGCCCCCTGCCCGTTCGAGCCCGGCAAGACCCTCGCCGAGGCCCTGATGGCCCCGACCCGCATCTATGTGAAGTCGATCCTGCCCCTGCTGCAGTCGGGCCGGGTCAAGGGCGGCGCGCACATCACCGGGGGTGGCCTGATCGAGAACCCGCCGCGCTGCATCGCCAAGGGCCTTGTGCCCGAGTTCGACTGGAACGCGTGGCCGCTGCCGCCGGTCTTTGCCTGGCTGCAGGAGGTCGGCGGGATCGCCGATCACGAGCTGCGCCGGACCTTCAACTGCGGCGTCGGCTTCATCCTGGTGGTCGCCGCCTCGGACGCCGAACCCGTGCTGGCCGCCCTGCTCAATGCCGGCGAGGACGCGTTCATCTGCGGCCAGCTGGTTGCCGGCTAAATGCGGTCGAGGACCAAGGTCGCCGTCCTGATCTCCGGCCGGGGCTCCAACATGGACGCCCTGGTCCGGGCGGCCGCCGCCGCTGACTGCCCGTTCGAGATCGCCCTCGTCCTGGCCAACAAGCCGGACGCCGGCGGGCTGGCCAGCGCCACTGCGGCCGGGATCGAGGCGCTTTGCGTCGACCAGAAGCCGTACGGCAGGGACCGCGAGGCCCACGAGCGGGCCATTGACGCGGCCCTGCGCACGCGCGGGATCGAGGTCATTGCCCTGGCCGGCTACATGCGGATCCTCACCCCCTTCCTGGTCGATGCCTGGGCAGGCCGGATGCTGAACATCCATCCGTCCCTGCTGCCGGCCTATCCGGGCCTGGACACTCACGCTCGCGCCATCGCCGCCGGTGAAGCCGAAGCCGGCTGTACGGTGCATCTGGTCACGGCCGGGGTCGATGAGGGTCCGATCCTCGGCCAGGCCCGCGTGCCGGTTTTGGCCGGCGACGACGAGCATGCGCTGTCCCGGCGGGTGCTTGAACAGGAACACCGCCTCTATGCGGCGACCCTCGCGGACTTTGTCCGGTCGCTAGCCTAGGCTTCGTTCCCGGACAAAGCGGAAAAGGGCCAGCCCGGCCAGGACCGTCGCTGCGCCCCACAGGGCCAGGACCCCCAGTCGCAGATAGGCGAGTGCCCCGAGGGCCCCGCCGAGGGTCAGGCCCGCCCAGAGCATGACGTACGGCCCCCAGGCCCAGCGGTCGCCGCCCGTCAGGGCAGCCGCAATGCGCTGACCGGCCTTGACCAGGGGCACCGGTCATATAGGTCAGCCCCACCCCGACATCGCCGTTGCGCTGGAAGACGGCATTCTCGGCCCCCATGGCCAGGACCATGGCTGCGACACCGACAGGGTCGTGGCCGAGCGAAATCAGGCCGGCGGCGGTCGCCAGCAGAAGGGCCTCCAGGCCCATGACCATGGCCCGGCGGCCCTCCCCCGCCCGGTTGGCCACCAGGGCGCCCAGCACCACCCCGGCCACGAACAGCGCGATCAGGACCAGGGCGGTCAGCGCCGCTTCAAGGTGACCGGTCGCCAGCCCCACCCCCAGTCGGGTGGAATTGCCGCTCATGAACGAGACGAAGAACCCGCCAAGCTTCAGAAAGCCGATGGCGTCGACATAGCCCGCCACACCCGACAGGGCGGCGGCCAGGGCGATGTCGTTCTTGCCGTAGTCTTTCACATCCGCTCCTTGCGACCTGAAACGCGCGCACCCAAATGCGCCGGACGTGAGGCCGATTGTCGCGCAGCTTCCAGTAACCACGCCCGATCAGAGTGTTGTCACTTTTCCTCAGCATCATGGGCACCATGGAATCGCTCCTGCCGCAAATCACCGAAGTGATCGCCCAGAACAGCCTCTGGGCGGGGCTGATCCTGTTCGTCCTCACCCTGCTCGAAGCCCTGCTCCTGGTCGGCCTGCTGATCCCGATCGTGGCGGTGATGCTGATGGCCGGGGCCCTGGTGGCCCAGGGGGCCCTGCATCCGGTCGAAGCGATCCTGTGGTGCAGCGCCGGGGCCGTCGTCGGTGATGCGATCTCCTACCTGCTCGGCCGCGGGCTTGGAGCGCGCCGCCTGGCCCGCGGCCTGCTGGCCGGTCATCGCCGTCTGTTCGCCCGAGCCCGCCTGCTGTCGCGCCGCCACGGCGTTATTGCCATCGCGGCTGCGCGCTTCATGGGACCGGTGCGGCCGTTCATTCCGATCGTGGCGGGCATGTCGCGGGCCCGGCCCTGGGCGTTTCAGGCTGCCAGCGCCGCGACCGCCCCACTTTGGGTGATCTCGCTGCTCGCGCCCGGCTATCTGGCGGCCCGCAATCTTGACCTGCTGCTGACCGACCCGGTCGCCGGCACGATCGTAGCCCTAGCGGCCGCCCTGCTTTGTCTGGCCGTCTATCTGGCCGCCCGACGCCTTCTGGCCCCGCAGGCCCGCGCCGTCCGCGTCGCCGCCTGATCCACAAACAAAAGAGGCCGGCGGAGTGATCCGCCGGCCTCTTGCTGTCGTTAAGGCGGGAAAGCCTTAGCCGACGATCTGGTCGTCCGTGAAGAACTGGGCGATTTCAATCGCGGCGTTCTCCAGGCTGTCCGAACCGTGGACCGAGTTTTCGCCGATCGAGAGGGCGAACAGCTTGCGGATGGTGCCTTCGTCAGCCGCGGCCGGGTTGGTGGCGCCCATGACTTCGCGGTACTTGGCCACGGCGCCTTCGGCTTCCAGGACCTGCACGACGACCGGCTCAGCGATCATCTGGCCGACCAGTTCGCCGTAGAACGGACGCTCGGCGTGAACTTCGTAGAACTTCTTGGCCTGGGCTTCGGTCAGGTGGACGCGACGCTGGGCGACGATGCGCAGGCCGGCGGCCTCGATCACCGCGTTGATGGCGCCGGTCAGGTTGCGACGCGTGGCGTCCGGCTTGATGATCGAGAAGGTGCGTTCGGTCACGAAGATATCTCACACATAAAGTTGTGAATTGGGAGGTTGCGGGCTTATAGCCGGGCGCTTGCTCCCCGCCAACCCGCTGCGTAGTCGTCCCGTCAAATGCTTCAGATCAAAGACCTGACCTTCAATGCCTGGGGACGGAAGTTTTTCGACCACGCCAGCGTCAACCTGCCGCCCGGAGCCAAGGTCGGCCTCATCGGTCGCAACGGCGTCGGCAAGTCGACCCTGTTCAAGCTGGTGCTGGGCCAGCTTCACGCCGGTGACGACGAGATCAGCCTCCCGAAGTCCGCCCGCATCGGTTCGGTCGACCAGGAGCACCCCGCCACGCCCGTCAGTCTGCTCGACACGGTGCTGGAAGCCGACGAGGAGCGTCACAGCCTGCTGACGCGCCTGGAGACGGCTGATCCGGAGGAAATGGGCGAGATCTGGAACCGGCTGATCGAAATCGACTCCGACGCGGCCCCGGCCAAGGCCTCGGAAATTCTTTCGGGCCTGGGCTTCTCGCAGGAGGACCTGCAACGGCCGATGAGCGAGTTCTCCGGCGGCTGGCGGATGCGCGTGGCCCTGGCCGCGGCCCTGTTCTCCGAGCCGGACATGCTGCTGCTGGACGAACCGACCAACTATCTCGACCTGGAAGGGGCCCTGTGGCTGGAAGCCCGGCTGCAGAAGTATCCGCACACCGCCCTGATCGTCAGCCACGACCGCGAGCTGCTCAACAACAGCTGCACCCACATGCTGCACCTGGCCGGCGGCAAGCTGGAGCTCTACACCGGCGGCTACGACGACTTCGAGAAGCGCCGCGCCGAAAAGGCCCGCCTGCAGCTGTCGGCCAAGGCCAAGCAGGACGCCGAGCGCGCCCACCTGCAGGCCTTCGTCGATCGCTTCAAGGCCAAGGCCTCAAAGGCCGCCCAGGCCCAGTCGCGCATGAAGCGCCTGGCCAAGATGGAGCCGGTGGCCACCACGATCGAAGAGCGCGTCGCGCCCTTCACCCTGCCCTCACCGCCGCGTCCCCTGGCCCCGCCGCTGATCCGCCTGGAGCGAGCCAATGTCGGCTACGAGGCCGGACGTCCGATCCTCAAGAACCTCAACCTGCGCATGGACCTGGATGACCGCATCGGCCTGCTGGGCGTCAACGGGGCCGGCAAGTCGACCTTCGCCAAGATGATCGCCGGGGCCCTGGACATCCAGTCGGGCGAACTGCACCGCGACCGCAAGATGAAGGTCGGCTGGTTCCACCAGCACCAGATCGAGGCCATGGACCCGGTCGACACCCCGCTGGAGATCATCCGCCGAGCCATGCCGGACGCCTCGGAAAGCTCGCGCCGCTCGAAACTGGCCCAGTTCGGGCTCGGCTTCGAAAAGCAGGAGACGACGGTCGCCAATCTGTCAGGCGGCGAGCGCGCGCGCCTGCTGCTCAACATGGTGGCGATGGACGCGCCGCACATGCTGATCCTCGACGAACCGACCAACCACCTCGACATCGACAGCCGCCGGGCCCTGCTGGACGCGCTGAACGACTATGAGGGCGCGGTGATCCTGATCACCCACGACCGCTCGCTGATGGAACTGGTCGCCGACCGCCTGTGGCTGGCGGCTGACGGCACCGTCAAACCGTTCGACGGCGACATGGACGAGTATGCCAGGTTCGTGCTGGACCGCGCCAAACAGGCGGTGAAGCCCACCCAGGTGGCGCGCGAGCCGGCAAAGGCCGAAACGGCTTCGGCCGCCCCCCGCAAGGCGGTCGCCATCGAGCCCCTGAAGCGCAAGATCGAGGCCGCCGAACAGGTCGTAACCCGCACGACGCGCCAGGTGGCCGAACTCGACGCCCAGTTGGCCGATCCCCAGATCTACAAGAACCCGACCAAGGTCGCCGAGCTGACCAAGCGGGTCAGCAGCGCCAGGGCCAAGCTTGAAGACGCCGAGGCGACCTGGATGGCGCTGGCCGAAGAGCTGGCCGAAGCCCAGGGCTGATCCGGTCAGGCGGCCAGGGCGGCCGCGATGGTACCGACCAGCGAGGCGACGGTCATCGGTTTGGCGATCGATCCGTTGAACACCGAAGCGGTCGGACCGGAGCGGACGTCGGCAGAGAAGGCAAGGATCGGCGCGCCGGCACAGGGACCATGACCGGCGCGGATCTGCTCGGCTGCCCGGATCCCGTCCAGGCGGGGCATGCGCAGATCCATCAGGATCAGGTCGAAACTGCCCCCCTCGGCGGCCCGGACCCCCTCTTCCCCGTCGACGGCTTCGGAAACATCCACTGAAAAGGCCTCGAGGACCGTGCGGACCAGTTCCCGGTTGGCGGCGTTGTCATCGACCACCAGCACACGACAACCGGGTGGCAGCACCGGCAAAGGCGGCAAGGCCACGGGGACCGCCTCGTTCCTGTCGACCGGAGGCCGGACCGGCAATTCGAAGGCAAAGCGGGAGCCCTCGCCCAGCCGGCTGGCCACCCGGATGGAGCCGCCCATGGCCTCGACCAGCCCCCGGGAGATCGCCAGGCCCAGCCCCGCCCCGCCGTGCTGGCGGCTGATCGAGGAGTCGATCTGGGAGAACCGGGTGAAGAGCCGTCCGATGTCCTCCGGCGCGATCCCCTGCCCGGTATCCTGCACGCCGACATCCAGCCGTCCGGCCGCCGCGTCATAGGCGAGATCCACGGCGACGCCGCCCTGGCTGGTGAACTTGATGGCATTGCCGACGAGGTTCAACAGCACCTGCCGGACACGATCGGGATCGGCCTCAAGCGGTTCGGGGATGCCCTCCAGTCCGCTGGCCGTCAGGGTCAGTCCCTTTGCCGAGGCCTGGGGCCCAAAGATTTCAAGCACGTCCCGAACCAGGCCCGGCAGCGAAACCGGACGCGGCCTGATCTGCATCTGGCCGGCATCGAGCTTTGAAAAATCCAGGATGTCGTTGATCGTCGCCAGCAGGGCGGTACCGCCATCAATGATCCGGGCCAGATGCCGACGGTTGACGGGGCTGAGGTCGGGCTGGCCCTCGATCATGCCGGCAAAGCCGAGGACAGCGGTCAGGGGCGTCCGCAGCTCATGGCTCATATTGGCCAGGAACTCGCCCTTGGCGGCGGCGGCGGCCTCGGCCCGCACCTGCGATTCCCGCAGCTGCTGCTCCATGGCCTTGCGGTCGGTGACATCGCGCACGACGTCGGTGATGCCGATCTTGCGGCCGGTAACCGGATCGCGGGCCAGGGTCGGGCGTGACTCAAGCCACAGCATCGAACCGTCCTTGCGGAAGGCGCGGTATTCGATGCGGTCGGTCGGGGCCAGACCGCCCTTGACCTGATCGACACTGAACTGCGTGACGCTGTCGAAATCGTCCGGATGCACCAGCTCGATGGCCCGGTGGCCGATCATCTCTTCCGGCTGATAGCCCAGCATGGCGACCGACGAGGGCGACATGTAGGTGACCTTGCCGGTGAGATCGCTGTGGATGATCAGGTCGAGCGCGTTCTCGGTCAGCATGCGATAGCCGGCCTCGCTGCGGGTCACCGCCTCGCTGGCCCGCTCCATGCGGTCGAGGATGTAGCGGCGCTGGCGCTGAAAGGCCGCTACCGGCAGGCTGACAAAGATCGACACCGCCAGGAACACCTGCAGCAGGACCAGCTGCATGACCGGATGGTTGGATACAGTCTGGAGCGGACCGAAGCCGGTCATCGTGGCGATGATGGCGATGGTGGCGACGATGACCGCCCCGACCACAGCCCCCAGCACTTCAAGTTGCCACGCCACCAGCAGCATCATCGGCGGGATCACAAACAGCAGGGGAAACCGGAAGGCGAAGAAGACTGTCAGAGAGACAGCAATCAGTCCCAGCATCGCCAGGGCACCGCTAAGGGACGGCCCCCGTTCGGCCAGATAGGTGCGGGCCTGGCTCAGGACCAGCAGACAGGGCGTGAGGGTCAGAACGCCCAGAATATCGCCCAGCACCCAGACCCAGAGATTGCCCCAGAGGTCGCCACCCCGCGTGAGCGTATGAAAGGCTGCCGCTGCAGCCCCTGTCACCAGCGGCACGAGGATACCGGCCAGAACGACAAAGATGACCATGTGCCTGGGCCGTCCCAGGTCGAACTCTTGCCCCAGCAAGCGCCGGACCGCCCAGGCACAGAGGCCTGTCTGAACGATATTGGCCGTCGTCAGGACGAAACTGATCCCCGGCGCGTCGCCGGCATGGGCCCCGGCGGCCAGTCCGCCGATCAGGGCCCCGGCCAGCAACCAGGGCCAGCGCTGCGTTTCGACGGCGAGCAGACAGGCGATGACGAAGGCGTTGGAAAGCCAGATCGGTGTAACCACGCCATAGGCGCGCGGCACCTCGACACAGACATAGGCCAGGAGCGCATAGCCCACAGCGGCCAGCAGGCTCAATGACACCGTCTTGACGGTGTCGCCTTGCCTACCGGACGCGTGCTCGGTCGTTGCGGGCATGGATCGGATCATCCGCGTGGAATCACGTGGTCCGACCTTTATTTCACTACATTGCGCAGGCTGCCAGCCGAACGTGGGTCTGCGACGGGCTGGACCAAACCCAAAAGACCATATGGTCCCAGGTCATGGGTTGAAGCCGCCCCATGACCTGCAGCCTTGCCCGGGTCAGCCCCGGGCCAGGGTGGCCAGCTGAACCAGGATCTTCTCGGCGGCATCCAGACGCTGGGCCGGCGTTTCCCACTCGCCCTTGACCACCACCTTCTGGTCGGGACGCACCTTCCAGACGATGTTGTTCTTGGCCACGAACTGCATCAGGCCCAGCGGGTTGGCGTAGCTGTCATTGCGGAAGCTGGCCACCGCGCCCTTGGGCCCGACGTCGATCTTGGCGACATTGGCTTCGCGGCACAGGCCCTTGATGGCGACGACCTTGAGCAAGGAATCGGTCTCGGGCGGCAGCGGGCCAAAGCGGTCGATCAACTCGGCCGCCAGGGCTTCACGGTCGGCCGACTTCTCGGCTTCCGACAGGCGGCGATAGAGCGACAGGCGCACATTCAGGTCCGGCACATACTCGTCCGGGATCATCACCGCCGCGCCGGTATTGATCTGCGGCGACCAGCCACGATCCTCCAGCAGTGCCTCGGCCCCCTGGCGCTGGCGCAGTTCGGCGACGGCGTCTTCCAGCATCTGCTGATAGAGCTCGACACCGATCTCCTTGATGTGGCCGCTCTGCTCGTCGCCCAGCAGGTTGCCGCCGCCGCGCTGGTCAAGGTCGTGGCTGGCCAGCTGGAAGCCGGCCCCCAGGCTGTCCAGAGACTGCAGCACCTGCAGGCGCTTCTCGGCCGACAGGGTGATGGTCTTCTCGTTCGGCGTGGTCAGATAGGCATAGGCCCGGGCCTTGGAGCGGCCGACGCGTCCGCGGATTTGATACAGCTGGGCCAGGCCGAACATGTCGGCGCGGTGAACGATCAGGGTGTTGGCCGACGGGATGTCCAGCCCACTTTCCACGATAGTGGTCGCAAGGAGAACGTCGTACTGGCCCTCGTAGAAGGCCGTCATCACGTCTTCCAGCTGGGTCGGGGCCATCTGGCCGTGGCCGACGACATATTTGACCTCGGGCACCTGGGTGCGGAGGAACTTCTCGATGTCCTCCAGGTCCTTGATGCGCGGCACGACATAGTAGGCCTGGCCGCCGCGATACTTCTCACGCAGCAGGGCCTCGCGCAGGGTCACCGGGTCGAACGGGCTGATATAGGTCCGTACCGCCAGGCGATCGACCGGCGGGGTGGCGATGATCGACATCTCGCGGATGCCGCTGAGCGCCATCTGCAGGGTGCGCGGGATCGGCGTGGCGGTCAGGGTCAGCATGTGCACGTCGGCGCGAAGCTCTTTCAGCTTCTCCTTGTGCTTGACCCCGAAGTGCTGCTCCTCG
>Ga0187845_1000641_pt1 | contig 20911 bp, 19 predicted proteins | sample SpaLakP09_SKY_68_FD_134515 | JGI IMG/M metagenome (GOLD analysis project Ga0187845, IMG submission 134515) | Oligotrophic lake water microbial communities from Sparkling Lake, Wisconsin, USA - SP09_SKY_68 | ecosystem: Environmental > Aquatic > Freshwater > Lake | place: USA: Sparkling Lake... | reverse complement strand
GACCTGACCATCATCGATGAAACGGGGCGCGAACTGGATATGGGCACGGCTTTCGATGATCTGTCCGAGCGTTCGCAGCCTGCGCTGGAAACGCTGATGCTGGAGCGCGGCGAGCTGACGCGCGCCCAGTGCGATAACCGCCACCTGCTGCGCAATGCCATGCTGCTGGCGGGCTTTTACGGTATCAATAGCGAATGGTGGCACTTCGATTGCGGCGACCGCCAGCATGTGCGGCGTACCTACACCCGCGTGCTCTAGCAGCGCCGGGTACTTCTCGTTCCTCGATCCGGCCTTGTCAGCGGCCACTTCATCTTATGGCGCCGAGCGCGCCACCCATTCGATCAGGCCATCGAGCACATTGCGCCCAGCACCGCCGGCCACGTGTTCGTCGTTGAGGAAGGCTACCACCACGCAAGGCTGGTTGGTAGCATCATAGACGTAGCCGGCAATGGCCGTGATGCCGTTCAGCGTGCCCGTCTTGATGCGGGCACGGCGCGTGGCCGGGCTGTCCTTGAGGCGTTTGCGCATGGTACCGTCGGTGCCGGCAATCGGCAGCGTGGCAAGGAATTCCGGCATCCATGGGCTGCGCAGGCCAGCTTGCAGCACTGCCGCCATCTGCGCCGGGGTGGCCCGTTCCAGCCGCGACAGGCCGGACCCATTGTCCAGTACCAGCCCATCGGCGCTGATGCGCTGCGCCTGCAGCCAGCTACGGATGGCCAGATCGGCGCGCATCGGTGTGCTGGTCAGGCTGTCGTCGGCTGGCAGCGGTTTGCTGCCCAGCGCTGCGTCGGCCTGCAGGCTGCCCAGCATCAGGTAGACGGTGCGGGCGACGGTGTTGTCGGAGTTCTTGTTCACGTCGCGCAGCACTTCCGGCAGGGAGCGCGACTGGTGCTCGGCCAGCAAACGGCTATCCGCTGCCAGCCCTGCCGTTTCGGCCTCGCGCACCTCGCCACTGAGGCTGCCACCAGGCTTGCGCCACTGTGCGCGCAACAGGCGGGCGAGGAAATCGTGGTGGTCGAGTACATCAAGGCTGGTGGACCTGTTGCAGTTGCGCGGGTAGCGGCCATGCAGAACTACGGTGATCTGGTCGCCACGGCGGCGCAGTTCCGGCGTGCGCCAGTCCTTTTCCCAGCTGGCGCAGGGCGCGTCGATCAGCTGCAAGTCTGCCTTGACGTTGACCTGTTCCAGCTCCGGCAGCATCGCGACGGTCAGTTCGCTGGCGCTGGCGCGCAGTTCCACCCGCAGCAGGTTGCTGTGGGTGAGCAGCGCGTCGGGGATCACGTTGTAGTACGCCCAGGGGAATTCGTCGAACGGCGGCTGGCCCAGATCGGGGCGGGCCGGCTGGAACAACTGGCGGTCCAGTATTACGTCGCCCTTGATCTTGCGGATACCCTGATTGCGCAGTGCCTGCAGCAGGTGCAGCAGCACATCTTCGTTGAGATCGACGTCGGCGCCACCGCGCACGATTAGATCGCCCTTGAGCACACCATGTTCGATCTCACCGGCGCTGCGCAGTTCGGTGCGGGCGCGGAAGGCAGGGCCCAGCTGTTCCAGTGCTGCCAGCGTGGTGATCAGCTTCATGGTGGAAGCGGGCTGCATGCTCTGGCTGCTGTTATGGTCGATCAGCGTCTGGTTGCCGCGCATGACCACGATGCCTGCTGCCTGCTGCGGAATGCTGGCTGCGTCCAGCAAGGCGCTGATCGGCTCCGGCAGATCTGCCGCCATGGCGCTGCCTGCCAGGGTTGCAACGGCGCTGAACAGGGCAGCGAGGGCGGTACGGCGTATCAGCATGAGGCAGTCTCTTTTGCAGCAATCAGTGGAAGAACACATAGGCGACGAAAATCGCCGCGATTACGCCAGCCAGATCGGCGATCAGGCCGCAGGAGATGGCGTAGCGGGTTTTGCGTATGCCTACCGAACCAAAATACAGCGCGACGATGTAGAAGGTGGTATCGGCCGATCCGTTGAACACGCAGGCCAGCCGGCCAACGAAGGAGTCCACACCATACTGGCGCATGGTGTCTATCATCATGGCTTTGGCTGCGCTGCCGCTCAGAGGCTTCATCAGCGCGGTGGGCAGAGCCGGCACGAAATCGGCATTCACGCCCAGTTGGGCAAAGATCCAGCTGAAGCCTTCGACGATGAAGTTGAGCACCCCGGCATTGCGGATCACGCTGATCGCTACCAGCATCCCCACCAGATAGGGAATCACAGTGATGGAAGTCTGGATGCCGCCCTTGGCTCCTTCGATAAACGCCTCGTACACATTCACCTTGCGCCGCAAGGCGCCGATGATGAAGCCGACGATCACCAGCAGCAGCACCAGATTGCTGAAGACTTTGGACACCAGTTCGATTTCCGGCTTGCTCAGGTAGTGGGTGAAGTACCACACCACGCCCGCAATCGCCGCTGTCATGCCGCTCAGCCAGCCCATTACCACTGTGTTGAACAGGTTGATGCGCTGGCGGATGGCGACAGTGATGATGCCCGTCACCGTCGCTACGTAGGTGGCAATCATGCAGGGGATGAAAATATCGGACGGGTCGGCGGCGCCGAGGATGGAGCGCTGCGCCATGATGGCCAGCGGGATCAGCGTCAGGCCCGAGGTGTGCAGCACCAGGAACATGATCTGCGCATCGGTCGGCTCATCCTTGCTGGGATTGAGCGTCTGCAGGCTCTCCATGGCTTTCAGGCCGAATGGCGTGGCTGCGTTGTCGAGGCCCAGCAGGTTGGCCGAGAAATTCATCACCATATGGCCGGTGGCCGGGTGCTGCGACGGCACGCCGGGGAAGATGCGCGAGAAGAAAGGCGCGATCAGGCGTGCCAGCAGGTCGATGGCGCCAGCTTTCTCGCCGATGTTCATAATGCCCAGCCACAGTGTCATGACGCCGGCCAGCGGCAGGGCGATATCCATCACGCCGGTACGGGCCGAGTCAAAGGTGCCGTCGATGATGCGCTTGAAGATTTCCGTGTCGCCGGAGAGCAGGAACTGGGCTACTGCGGCAATGAAGCCGATCAGGAAAAAGCCGGACCAGATGTAATTGAGCGACATATCGGCAAGAAAGTGGGAAAAACAGGCAAAGTATAGCGGGTAAGGTGGTCAAAAAAGTTATAAGCTGCCGCTTTAGTTCGCTGATGTGGAAATCTGCCTATGTTGAAACGAGTTGCAGCGGTGGGGCTGGCGCTGGTGTGCGTACTGCTGGCGCCTGCGTGCGGGCTGGCGCAGACGCCGGACGGCAAGGCCGCAGCGGCATCCTCAGCGCAGCAGAAAGTGCTGCATGCGTTTCTCAGTACGGGCGAGACGGGGCTGGACCCGGCCGTGGCGTCCGATATTGCCAGTCTGAGCCTGCTGGAAAACCTGTTTGATCCGCTGCTGCGCTACGACTATCTGGCGCGCCCGGTGCAGCTGCAGCCGAATACCCTCACGGCCATGCCGGAGGTGACGGAGCAGGGCTTGACCTATACCTTTCACCTGCGGCAGGACGTGTATTTCACGCCAGATCCGGCGTTTCAGGGGCAGCGGCGGCAGGTGACGGCGCAGGATTATGTTTACAGTCTGAAGCGCCTGTACGATCCGGTGCTGAAATCGCCATGGCTGTTTCTGCTCGATGGCAAGCTGGCCGGTGATGCGGCGCTCAAGCAGCAGTTCAGCTACGAGCGCGAGATCGCCGGGCTGCAGGCGCTGGACCGGTTTACCTTGCGCATCCGCTTGAATGCGCCTGATCCGAACTTCCTGTTCTATCTGGCCACGCCTGCCACGGCGGTGGTGGCGCGCGAGGTGATGCAGGCCTATGGCGCGCAAGCCGGCAATCATCCGGTGGGAACCGGGCCGTTCGTGATGGGCCAGTGGAAGCATAGCGACCGCATCACCCTGCTGGCCAACCGTCAGTTCCGGCCAGTCAGCTATCAGGGCCGGCGCGTGCCGCTGCTGGACCGCATCGAACTGCGCATCGTCGAGGAATACCAGTCGCGCGTGCTGGGTTTCTTGAACGGCGAATTCGATTTCCTCGAACAGCTGCCGGAATCGATGAAGGACATGGTGCTGACGGCTGATGCGCAGCCCACACTGCAGCCGGCGCTGGCGGCGCGCGGCATAGTGCTGTCGCCCTTCCCTGTGCTGCAAACCTATTACATGTGGATGAACATGGAAGATCCGCTGATCGGCGGCTACAGCAAGGACAAGCTGGCGCTGCGGCGTGCCATTGCCATGTCCTACAACAGCGCGGAGGACGTGGCGTTGCTGAAGAAAGGTCTGGCGGTGCCAGCGCAGACGCCGCTGCCGCCGAATGTGCGCGGCTACGACCCGGCTTACCGCAGCCCTGTGCCCTACGATCCGGCGCTGGCGCAGGCGTTGCTGGATCGTTATGGCTACCGCAAGAGCACGGACGGGTTCCGCACGCAGCCCGACGGCAAGCCGCTCACCCTGGTGATGCACAGCGAAGCCTCGACAGTGGGCCGGCTGCGTGACGAACTATGGCGCAAGAATTTGAACGCGATCGGTTTGCGCGTGGTGTTCAAGAGCGATAAGAAAACGGAAATCATCAAGGCTTCGCGGCTGGGTTCCGTGATGATGTTCGAGACCAACTGGGTGGCCGACTTCCCCGATGGCGACAACTTCTACCAGCTGCTGTACGGTGCCAACCGTGGCCGCGCCAACTACGCGCGCTTCAACCTGCCCGCCTACAACCAGCGCTATGAGGAAAGCCGCCAGCTGGGCGACACGCCACGCCGCACGGCGCTGTACCGCGATCTGGCCGATATCCTGCATGCCTATACGCCGTGGGTGCTGCTGACCCATCCCGTGTCGGCCGATTTGCAGCAGCCGTGGCTCAAGCACTACCGCCGCCACCCCGTCGAGCTGACTAACTGGCGTTATCTGGATATAACGGCGCATTAAGCCTGACTGGAGTCTGTAGGCTTGGCGGGTTGGTCGTCTGTGATGATGAAGCCTATCGGTCGCCGAGCGGTTTCCTTGGTTGTCATCAGGGCGCGTAAGGTCGCGATGATTGTTTTGAGTTCATCGCGGGTATGACGCTCGAATGTCTCCTGCCTCTGCATGAGTCGATCTGCGTGGTTTTCCAGCTCTGTCAGGCGCGCCGCCAATTCCTTATGCCAGGCGATGAATTCGCGTAAGCGGACAAAAGTACGGACGACGTGTATTCCCGTTGCGATGGCTTGCGGCGATCCCAGTACATTCGCAGCCTGCATTGCACCATGTTCTGTGAAAGCGTACGGTAGGACTCTGGAGAACTTCAGGTGTGCAAGGTGGTCGCAATTTGCGACCACCTGCTGTTTCTCCATGCTGGTAAGTTGCCACATGAAGTCTGCAGGGAAGCGAGTCCGATTGCGTTTCACCTGTTCGTTAAGGCGTTTGGTTGGTACACCGTAAAGTTCCGCAAGATCCGCGTCGATGATGACCTTCTGCTCCCTGATTATTAGTATGCAACTTTCAATACTGGGGGCCCGCAACTCCTGGGTATTCATGGTGTTGACCTCAAACGGAAATTTTGCGGCGATCAGTAATCGTTAAGCTGTCTGATTCTGCTGATATTGAGCGTGTGGTTAGCGGGCTTATTGATACTGAATAGGTGCCCGGCCCCTCGGGAGCCAAGAGTGTACTAAGACAATTATTTGCTGATAAAAATAATTTGTGCGGCGCACAAATATTGTGGTATAGTATGTCTGTGGTTGAGGTTTGCAGTGCAAACAGTCCCACGCCCGAGGCTAGCGCAGCAGTCCGTTTGGTGTAACAGCGGATCGCAGCAATGTGTAGCGCGGGCTTGTAATTCCGGATACGTTGGTCGGTTTACACGCTGGAGGCACCTGGCAGATAGCCTAGGGCGTCCATGCAACCGGTTCACTTTGCAGATAGCACTGGATCCGGCCCGATTAAAGCATTGGTAATACATTGGAACGAGCCCGCAGCGATGCGGGCTTTTTTTATTTTCGCGTGGTTTATACCTTCATTTCGATAATATTTGAAATATCGAAATGTAAACGCTATGATGGCGCCATGGATACCAAACAAGCATTGTCGGCACTCGCTTCGCTGGCGCAGGAACACCGGCTGGCCGTCTTTCGCCTGCTGGTGCAGACGGGGCCGGAAGGTCTGGCGGCCAGCAGAATCGGCGAACAGCTGGCGCTGGCGCCCTCGTCCCTCTCGTTTCACCTGAAAGAACTCAGCCACGCGGGCCTGATTACGCCGCGCCAGCAGGGCCGCTTTCTGATTTACACGGCTGACATCAGCGCCATGAACGGCCTGATCGGCTTCCTTACTGAAAATTGCTGCAGCGGCCAGCCTTGCGGTCCCACTTCCTCACTCTGCCAGCCATGAACGTACTCTTTCTTTGCACCGGCAATTCGTGCCGTTCGCTGATCAGCGAAGCCACCTTCAACCATCTGGCACCGGCTGGCTGGCATGCGCTCAGTGCCGGCAGCCAGCCCACCGGCGTGCTCAATGCGCAGGCGCTGGCACTGCTGGCCAGCAAAGGCATTGCGACCGATGGCTATTACAGCAAATCGTGGAACGACCTGCCGCTTACGCCCGATATCGTGATCACCGTCTGTGGCAGCGCGGCGGGCGAAACCTGCCCGGCCTATCTGGGGCCCGTGCTGCGCGCCCACTGGGGCGTTGATGACCCCAGCCACGTGGTGGGCACTCAGGCCGAAATCGATGCCGCGTTCGAGCGCGCCTACACCCTGCTGCGTGGTCGCATCGAAGCGTTTCTTGCGCTGCCGCTGGCGCAACTGACGTCGGACCGGGCCGCCCTGCTGCGCGAACTGGAAACTATCGGCAAACTGGGAGCGCAATAATGCTGGCAGCATCCCTGATTTTTCTGGTCACGATCACGCTGGTGATCTGGCAGCCGCGCGGGCTCAATATCGGCTGGAGCGCTGTCGCTGGCGCCATCGCTGCACTGCTGGCAGGCGTGATACAGGTCAGCGATATTCCCGTGGTCTGGCACATCATCTGGAACGCCACGGCGACTTTTGTCGCCATCATTATCAGCAGCCTGCTGATGGACAAAGCCGGTTTCTTCGAATGGTCGGCACTGCATGTGGCGCGCTGGGGCGGCGGTAGCGTCAAGCGTCTGTTTGCCATGTTTGTGCTGCTGGGCGCCGCCGTATCGGCATTGTTTGCCAACGATGGCGCAGCGCTGATTCTGACCCCCATCGTGATTGCCATGCTGCGCGAGCTGAAATTTTCCGGCAAGGCCACGCTGGCCTTCGTGATGGCTGCCGGCTTTATCGCCGATACGGCCAGTCTGCCACTGGTGGTATCGAATCTGGTGAATATCGTCTCGGCCGATTATTTCAACGTCAGCTTTGCGCGCTATGCTGCCGTGATGGTGCCGGTGAATTTTGTCGCCATTGCCGCCACGCTGGCCGTGCTGCTATGGTATTTCGGACGTGACCTGCCCAGCACCTACGATGTGCAGCAGATTAAGGAGCCGGCTACGGCCATCCATGATCGCGCCACCTTTGTGACCGGCTGGTGGGTGTCGGTGCTGCTGCTGGTTGGCTTCTTCTGGCTGGAAGATCTCGGTGTGCCTATCAGCCTGACGTCTTCCGTGGGGGCGCTGCTATTGCTGGTGGTAGCCGGGCGCGGTCACCGCATTTCGACGCGCGAAGTACTGCGTCACGCACCGTGGCATATCGTGATTTTCTCGCTCGCCATGTATATGGTGGTGTATGGCCTGCGCAATGCCGGCCTCACGGCCTACCTGACCCGGGCGCTCGATGCCTGCGCAGCTTACGGCGTCTGGGGTGCCGCCATGGGTACCGGCGTGCTGACGGCCCTGCTGTCGTCGGTGATGAATAATCTGCCCACAGTGCTGATCGGCGCCCTGTCGATCGATGCCACCACAGCGCATGGCGCGGTGCGCGAAGCGATGGTGTATGCGAATGTGATCGGTAGCGATCAGGGTCCGAAGATCACGCCGATCGGCAGTCTGGCCACCTTGCTGTGGCTGCACGTGCTGGCAAACAAGGGCGTGCAGATTTCGTGGGGCTACTACTTCCGCGTGGGGATCTGTCTGACCGTACCAGTGCTGCTGGTGACGCTGGCAGCACTGGCCTTGCGACTAGCCTGATCTCCGATCCGCCCTGCGTTACAGGGCGCGTGCGATCAGCAGTTTCTGGATGTCGCTGGTGCCTTCGTAAATCTGGCACACGCGCACATCGCGGTAGATGCGTTCGACCGGGAAGTCGGAAACATAACCATAGCCGCCATGGATCTGGATGGCATCCGAGCAGACCTTCTCGGCCATCTCGGAAGCGAACAGCTTGGCCATGGCTGCTTCTTTCAGGCAGGGCAGACCCGCATCCTTCATCGAAGCCGCATGCTGGATCAGCTGGCGTGCCGCTTCGATCTGCGTGGCCATATCGGACAGGCGGAACTGCACGGCTTGATGCTCGAAGATAGGCTTGCCGAAGCTCTCGCGCTCGCGCGCATAGCTGAGCGCTGCTTCATACGCTGCGCGTGCCATGCCCACTGCCTGCGAAGCGATGCCGATACGGCCGCCTTCCAGGCCGGACAAGGCAATCTTGTAGCCCTGGCCTTCTTCGCCGATCAGGTTCTCGGCCGGAATGCGGCAATTCTCGAACAGAATCTGCGCCGTGTCGGACGAGTGCTGGCCCATCTTCTGTTCCAGTCCCGCGACGATGTAGCCGGGTGTATTGGTTGGCACCCAGAACGCACTGATGCCTTTCTTGCCTGCTGCTTTGTCCGTGACCGCCATGACGATGGCCACGTCGGCATATTTGCCGCTGGTGATGAACTGCTTGGTGCCGTTCAAAACGTAGTCATTGCCGTCGCGCGTAGCGGTGGTGCGCAGCGCGGCAGCATCGCTGCCCGTATGCGGTTCGGTCAGGCAGAAGGCGCCCAGCATGTCGCCCTGCGCCAGTGGCCGCAGCCACTGCTGCTTCTGCTGCTCGTTGGCGTACATCATGGCGATGCTGCACACCGGACAGTTGTTGACGGAGATAATGGTCGAGGTACCGCCGTCGCCGGCAGCAATCTCTTCCAGCACCAGAGCCAGCGACACATAATCCATCCCTGCGCCGCCCAGCACTTCCGGCACGGCCACACCGAAAGCGCCCAGTGCTGCCAGCTCCTTCAGTTCCTCTTTGGGGAAGTGGTGTTCCTTATCCCAGCGGGCGGCGTTGGGGGCCAGACGTTCCTGCGCAAAGCTGCGCAGGGCGTCACGGATCATTTGATGTTCTTCGCTTAGTATCATGGTGTCTCGTCGTTATTGTATAAATGATTTCAGACTGCTCGGTGTCCTTACCAGCCTATGGTTTTGCCATCGTAGTTAAGGTAGAGCGCACTGGTGGTCGCGGGTAACGCCGCCAGCGTTGCGCGCATGCCTGCCGCGCTCTGTTCCACTGACAGGTCGGCTGCGCTGCCGCCCATGTCCGTGCGGACCCAGCCCGGGTGAAAGGCCACACAGGTGGCGCCCTGCGGGCCGAAGGTGTGCGCCGTGTCGATCAGCACCGAGTTCAGTGCGGCCTTGCTGGCGCGGTACAGCGAGCCGCTAGGGTTGTTGCGCTCGCTGAGGGAACCCATGCGCGAGGACAGCACGGCCAGCTTGCCTTTCACTGCACACACCAGCGGCGCGAGGATGGGCAGCAGCCGCATGGCGGCCAGCACATTGGTGTGCATCACCGCGTCGAAATCGGTCTGCATGGGGAAGCCATCGTGGCGCGGACCGTACACCCCGGCGTTGAGGAAGACTACGTCGAGTTCCTCGCCGTCGAGCTTCCAGCCCAGCCCTGCTACTGCTTCCACGTTGTTGACGTCCAGCGTGTGCACTTCCGCCCCCATGGCGTGCAGGGCGGTGGTATCTTCCGGCTTACGGGCTGTGGCGATCACGCGCCAGCCATCGGCCAGATACTGGCGTACCAGTTCCTGACCGATGCCGCGCGAGGCACCGATGATGAGTGCAGTCGCCATGCCTTAGGCCAGTTCGATGGCGATGGCCGTGGCTTCGCCGCCGCCGATGCACAGTGCCGCCACGCCCTTCTTGCCGCCGGTGCGTTTCAGCGCGCCGATCAGGGTAACGATGATACGGGCGCCGGAAGCACCGATAGGGTGGCCCAGTGCGCAGGCGCCGCCGTGGATGTTGACTTTGTCGTGCGGGATGCCGAGGTCGCGCATGGCGGCCATAGGCACGGCAGCAAAGGCTTCGTTAATCTCGAACAGGTCCACGTCCTGGGTGGTCCAGCCGGTTTTCTTGTACAGCTTTTCCATCGCGCCTATCGGTGCGGTGGTGAACCAGTTCGGTTCCTGTGCAAAGGTGGCGTGGCCGTGGATGGTGGCCAGCACGGTAGCGCCCAGCTGTTTGGCGGTCGATGCACGCATCAGCACCAGTGCTGCCGCGCCGTCGTTGATGGAAGAGGACGAAGCGGCGGTGATGGTGCCGTCTTTCTTGAAGGCGGCGCGCAGGGTAGGAATCTTGTCGACCTTGGCTTTGAGCGGGCCTTCATCCTTATCGATCACCACGTCGCCAGCGCGGCTGCTGACGGTTACTGGCGCGATCTCCCAGCTGAAATAGCCTTCCTTGGTGGCGACCTGTGCGCGCTTGACGGATTCGATGGCGAAGTTGTCCTGCGCTTCGCGGGTGAATTCGTACTTGGCCGAGCACTCTTCGGCGAAGGTGCCCATGGAACGGCCTTCGCCGGTTTTTTCGTTGCGCGAGTAGGCGTCTTCCAGACCGTCGTACATCATGTGGTCGAACAGCATGCCGTGGCCGATGCGGTAACCGCCGCGTGCCTTAGGCACCAGATACGGTGCGTTGGTCATGGATTCCATGCCGCCGGCGATCACCACGTCGGCGCTGCCAGCGACCAGCTGGTCGTGCGCGAAGATGGTGGCCTGCATGGCCGAGCCGCACATTTTCGACAGGGTGACGGCGCCGGTGGACATGGGCAGACCGGCTTTCAGCAGGGCCTGACGGGCCGGTGCCTGACCCTGGCCGGCCATCAGGCAGTTACCGAAATACACGTGTTCGACCAGCTTGCCATCGATGCCGGAGCGTTCTACTGCTGCCTGGATGGCGACCGCGCCCAGATCGTGCGCGCTCTTGCTGCTGAAATCGCCCTGGAAGGCGCCCATAGGGGTACGGGCGGCGCCGACGATAACGATAGGATCATTCATTTTCTAGTGTCTCCATAAATGGCGGTGGGGTCACCGCCGGGGCTGAGGTGTGCTGATTGCAAAAACGGATGTGCTGCGGATACGGGAACACGTCTTCGACGATGCCCTGCTGTATGCGCTGCTTGCGGGCCTGCCACCATTCGGGCGTGAGCAGGTCGGCATGGTGCTTCATGAAGTAATGGCGGATGCGGGGGTTGCCGAGCAGGAAAGCGCCGAACTGTTCGGGGAACACGTCGGACTTGCCGATCGGGTACCACGGCTCGGAAGCCATTTCTTCTTCTTCCGTGCGGGCTTGCGGAATCGCACGGAACTGGCAGTCGGTGATGTACTCGATTTCATCGTAATCGTAGAACACCACGCGCTGGTGACGGGTAACGCCGAAGTTCTTGTACAGCATATCGCCGGGGAAGATGTTGGCCGCCACCAGCTCCTTGATGGCATTGCCGTATTCGATGATGCCGTGTTCGAGCTGGACTTCGTCGTTCTCTTTCTCGGCGTTGCCCAGCCAGATATTCAGCGGCACCATGCGCCGTTCGATATACAGGTGCTTGATGATCAGCTGCTCGCCATCTTCTTCGACCAGCGAAGGCGCGAAATGTTTCAGCTCGTCCACCAGAGCGTCGGTGAAGCGGTGGCGCGGGAACGCCACGTTGGAGTATTCCAGCGTGTCGGCCATGCGGCCCACGCGGTCGTGGTGTTTCACCAGCAGGTATTTTTCCTTGATCAGCGCGCGCGAGGTCTCTTTCGGCGGCGGGAAGAAATCCTTGATCACCTTGGACACATACGGGAACGACGGCAGCGCAAATACCAGCATTACCAGACCGCGGATACCGGGCGCAATTTCGAACTGGTCGGACGAATGCTTGAGGTGCTGCAGGTAGTCGCGGTAGAACAGTGTCTTGCCCTGCTTCTGCAGGCCCAGTATGGTGTAGATCTCGCTGCGCGGTTTGCGCGGCAGCAGCGAGCGCAGGAACTGCACATAGGCTGACGGCACTTCCATATCGACCAGGAAGTAGGCGCGCGTGAAGGAGAACAGGATGGTGATCTGTTCATGGTCGAACAGCACCGTATCGAGCACCAGCTGGCCCTGACGGTTGTGCAGTATCGGCACCACAAACGGGAACTCGCGGTTGCCGTTGATGCCTTTGCCGACGATGTAGGCGCCCTTGTTACGGAAGAACAGGCTAGACAGCACCTGTATCTGGTGATTCGGCTCCAGCCTGGCGTTGCCGAAGATGGACTTCAGGCGTGCTTCCACCAGATCGACATCGCGCTTCAGATCGGCGAATTCGGCATTCAGCTGGAAGTTGGTGACGATGCGCTTGAGCGTGTAGTGCAGGCCATCCGTGGCCGGGTAGTACACGCGGTAGGTAGGCGCGATTTCTTCCGTCTCGATGTATTCGGTCGAGACTACGGGACGGACGAAAATGAACTCGTTGTGGAAGTAGCTGCGGTGCAGGATGTTGCAGCACACCGAGTTGAAGAAACTCTCGGCCAGCTCCGGCTGCTTGTGGTCGGACAGCATGCCGATGAAGTGCAGCTTCAGTTCGCGCCACACTTCGTCCGTCAGCTCCGACTGTTCGTACTCGTCTTCCAGCATCTGCACGCATTCCTGCACACGCTTGTCATAGAAGCCGATACGCTCGCGCGCGGCCTGCTGCGCCTCGCCCCACGCGCCCTGCTCGAAATGCAGCTTGGCCTGCTGGCTGGTCTGGCGGAACAGGCGATAGTGCTTGTCGAAACCGTCGCGTATGGTACGGGCAATATCGAAAGCGATCTGCGAGCGCAGCAGCTTGGGAAATGCGGCCTGGCTTATAGACAACTTCATAGTGAACCTTTATGTGCGTGTTCTAGTGTGCCGTCCCAGCTCACGCACATCCCCTGCTTACTTGGTTTCTGCGAACAGTTCGCGACCAATCAGCATGCGGCGGATTTCGCTGGTGCTGGCGCCGATCTCATACAATTTGGCGTCGCGCCACAGGCGGCCGACCGGATACTCGTTGATGTAGCCGTTGCCGCCCAGCGTCTGGATCGCTTCACCGGCCATCCAGGTTGCTTTCTCTGCGCTATACAAAATGGCTCCCGCTGCATCTTTACGCAGTTGGCGGACTGCTTCCGGGGTTTTGGCCCGGTCGCAAGCCTGACCGACAGCGTACACATAAGCTTTGCACGCCATCATGGTCGAGTACATATCTGCAATCTTACCCTGCATCAGCTGGAATTCGCCGATAGGCTGACCAAATTGCTGGCGATCGTGGATGTATGGCACCACACTGTCCATGCAGGCCTGCATGATACCGAGCGGTCCGCCGGACAGCACGGTACGCTCGAAATCGAGGCCGGACATCAGCACGTTGACGCCTTTGCCCACTTCACCCAGCACGTTTTCCAGCGGTACGACACAGTCTTCAAATACCAGTTCGCCCGTGTGCGAACCGCGCATGCCCAGCTTGTCCAGCTTCTGCGCGATGGAGAAGCCCTTATAGCCCTTCTCGATCAGGAAAGCCGTCATGCCGCGCGGGCCGGCGGCCAGATCGGTCTTGGCATACACCACCAGCACATCGGCATCGGGGCCGTTGGTGATCCACATTTTCGAGCCGTTCAGCACATAGTGGTCGCCCTTCAGGTCGGCGCGCAGCTTCATGGACACGACGTCGGAACCGGCGTTCGGCTCAGACATGGCCAGTGCGCCGATGTACTCGCCCGAAATCAGTTTCGGCAGGTATTTCTGTTTCTGTGCTTCGTTGCCGTTGCGCTTGATCTGGTTCACACACAGATTCGAGTCGGCGCCATACGACAGGCCCACCGATGCGGAAGCGCGGGAAATCTCTTCCATGGCAATGATGTGGGCCAGGTAGCCCATGTTGGCGCCGCCGTATTCTTCGCCGACGGTAATGCCGAGCACGCCCAGATCGCCCATCTTGCGCCACAGGTCCATGGGGAACTGGTCGCTGCGGTCGATTTCGGCGGCACGTGGCGCGATTTCGGCGGCAGCAAACTGCTGCACTGCTTCGCGCAGGGCGGCGATATCTTCGCCGTGGTCAAAGGTCAGGCCGGGCAGATGGAGCATGTCATCCTCATTGTTCTGGTGTATTGGAACGGCACATGATACGCTCAAGTGACGTTTACGTAAACGTAACGTGCCAGTTTTTTGTGCAGGTCACTCGGGTTTGACAGCCGGCGTGCCGATGGCGGCCAGCAGGCGCTTGCATTCGTCTTCGTGGGCAGTGATTTCGGCCAGCGACATTTCGATGTCTTCGCGCTGCTGTTCCAGCGTTTCGCGGTGCTGGGCCAGCACGCCGAGGAAGCGGTGCATCTGGGCTGCCGTATCTTTGGGCGTTTCGTACATGTCCACCAGACTCTTGATTTCCGAGAGCGACAGGCCGAGGCGTTTGCCGCGCAGCGTCAGTTTCAGCCGGGTGCGGTCGCGCGGCGTGTAGACGCGGTTGCGCCCGCCTGCGCCTTCGCGCGAAGGGCTGAGCAGCCCCTGGTCTTCGTAGAAGCGGATGGCGCGCGCGGTGATATCGAATTCCCGGGCCAGTTCGGTAATGGTGTAGGTAGGCATTGGTCCTGTGCGCTAAAGTCTGATAAAGCTGATGTTGTTGCTGTGATTGTTTGCGTACTCGTTTCCGTTTACGTCAACGTCAATCCCATTGTAGCCTGAAGTTCGGGCCGAGGAGAAAAATTGAGTACTTCCGCTAGCCGAGATGCCCTTGCCGCAGCACTGACCTATCCGCTGGGCGATACCCTGCCGGCCACCGGCGCCGTGCAATGGCTGGCGCCCGGCGTGGGCTGGCTGCGCATGCCGCTGCCGTTTGCACTCGACCATATCAATCTGTGGCTGCTGCGCGATGGCGAGGGCTGGACCATCGTCGATAGCGGGGTGGCCACGGCAGCGACGCAGGAGGCGTGGGAGCAAATCTTTGCCCATGAACTGCAAGGCTTGCCCGTGCGGCGGGTGCTGGCCACCCATTGCCATCCTGACCACATCGGTCTGGCCCACTGGCTGTGCCAGCGCTGGCAGGTGGCGCTATGGACCAGCGCCGGCGAATATGCGTTTGCGCGCATGATGTCGGCGGCGCTGCCTGGAGTGGACAATGCCGCTGCCGTGGCCCATTTCCAGCGCCATGGCCTGCACGACCCGGTGCTGCTGGAGCAGATGAGTGCGCGCAAGAACTACTATCCCTCGCTGGTGCCGGCTGTGCCGGCCAGCTATACCCGGCTGCAGGACGGCCAGTTGCTGACGATAGGCGAGCGGGTCTGGCAGGTGGTGTGCGGCTATGGCCATTCTCCCGAGCATGTGGCTCTGTATTGTGAGAAAGATAAGCTGCTGATCGCTGGAGATATGCTGTTGCCGCGCATTTCCACCAACGTCTCCGTGTTTGCCATCGAGCCGGAAGCCAACCCCTTAACCCGCTATCTTGAATCTTTGGATAAATTTGCCAAATGGCCAAATGATGTATTGGTTTTGCCGTCTCACGGTAAACCTTTCCTGGGTATGCAGTTACGTATTTTACAACTGCGCGAGCACCATCGCGAGCGCCTGGCCGAAGTGGTATTGGCCTGCCATGCATACCAGTCGGCAGCGGGCATCGTGCCACTGATGTTCCGCCGTCCGCTCGATGCCCATCAACTGAGCTTCGCACTAGGGGAAGCCTTGGCCCACCTGCATGCCTTGTGGTATGACGGGGTGCTGCAACGCGTCATCGAAGCGGATGGCAGCGTACTTTTCCGGGTTGCGGAAGCCGAGTGTGGCGTAGTGGCTAGCATATGAAAATTCTTAGCGAATAATTTCTGGTTTTAAACTAAAATAAACCAAGAGCAGATGTTTCCGCCGGAAAACGGAAACCGAATTTTGTTCAGTTCGGGGATTTGGTGTTGGATTGGTATTAGATCGGACAAATGTGTCGCTCGAATTCGCCAGATGTCACACACCAATGGGTGTCGTCATAGACTGACTTTCATGCCGCAACGTGAAATAGTGCCAATATGAATTCCTCAAATGAACGCGAAAGCTTTAGCCAGCGCCTCCAGCAGGCGCTGAAAAATGCCCATTACTCCCCCGACAGCCCGACCCGGCTCGCTCGGGAATTCAATATCCGCTTCGATGGCCGTCCCATCACGGTTCACGCTGCCCGTAAATGGCTGGTCGGTGAAGCTATTCCTACACAGGAAAAGTTGCGCATGATTGCCCAGTGGCTGGGCGTGCCGGCCGACTGGCTGCGCTTTGGCGGCGCCGAAAGTGATGCTCCGCAAGGAGATAGCGCTACCGGCTTGTCACGTTTCGAGTCGGCGGACGTGAAATTAATCGCGGATTTACAACGGCTGGACGAACATCATCGTCAGATTGCACGTGAATTTATCCGCATGCTGGTACGGGTTAACTACCAAAAGTAGCGAAAATCCGTAGTAGTACGGAGATAAGTTGACCGTTTGTGACTATTGGATGGCTTGTTCTTTGGTGAAACTAGTTTCGCTGGCTAGCCAGTTTTTGTTCGGCACAGGCGCCCACCAGGGCGCCTTTTTTATTTTGTGAACTTCTGCGCAATGTCATGGTTTCGACATGGTTTTGAGGTACAGTGAGGTGTGCAGTTCCAGCAGCTTTTGCACTCAACAACTTCGCATCCACCTTATTCCGGGAGTTACGGTTTTGAGCCATCCGATGAATAGCAATTATAGCAATGTTGCGCAGTTGAAGGATCTGATGACCGCTCCGCCCATGACGGCGGCCCAGCATGCGGAAGTGATGCGCAAGCGCATCGCCCATCGCCGCATGGTGGAAGAGGCACGCGAGCTGAAACGGCTCAGCGGCCAGTCGTACGACCAGCGCTAGTCGCGTCGCCTAGCTGGCTTCAGTGCCGGTGCTACCGGCCTGCATGCCCTGCCAGCGAGGTGCGAGGCCGTGTTCGATCTGGAACAGGTCGAGCACGCGTGCCACCGTGTGGTCCACCATTTCAGCGATGGTGGCAGGCTGGTGATAGAAACTAGGCAGCGGCGGGAAGATAATGCCGCCCATTTCCGTTACGGCCGTCATATTGCGCAGGTGCGCCAGATTGAACGGCGTTTCGCGCACCATCAACACCAGCCGGCGCCGCTCCTTGAGTACCACATCGGCCGCGCGGGCAATCAGGTTATCGGATAAGCCATGGGCCACGGAGGCCAAGGTTTTCATCGAGCAGGGGGCGATGATCATGCCATCGGACTGGAACGAACCGCTGGCCACGCTGGCGCCGATGTCGCGCACCTTGTGCACCACATGGGCCAGCGCTTCCACCTCGCGTTTCTGCATGCCGGTTTCCTGATGCAAAGTCAGGATGGCTGCGTCGGACAGGATGAGGTGGCTTTCGATGCCGGGGGCATTGCGTAAAAATTGCAGCAGACGCAAGCCATACACGGCGCCGGTGGCACCGGTAATGGCTACAACAATCCGCCGCGGACGATCAGGCATCCAGCAGGGCTTTCAGTTCGCCCGATTCATACATCTCGGTCATGATGTCCGAGCCGCCGATGAATTCGCCGTTGACGTACAGTTGCGGAATGGTGGGCCAGTTCGAGTATTCCTTGATGCCCTGGCGCACTTCCGGATCATCCAGCACGTTCACGGTTGCAATGTTTTCAACGCCGCAGGCTTTCAGAATCTGGATGGCACGGCCGGAAAAGCCGCATTGCGGGAACTGGGCGGTGCCCTTCATGAACAGCACCACTTTGGTGTTGGTCACAGTGTCTTTGATCCAGGTTTTTACGTCGTCGCTCATGGCTACCTCAGTGTAAAGATGTATTGAATCTCGATATTTTATAAGAAAATTCCCAAGACCGTATTTTGGCTCAGGAGCGCAGCTTGGCGAAGGCAGCGGCCATGCTGCCGCCCAGCGGCTCGGCTTTGGCCGCCTGCTTGCTGTGCTGGCCCATGCTGCGGCGGTCGTTGCGGTCGGCGCGCTGCTGCGGGTTGCTGCCCGCCACCGGGGCGCTGTCGCTCAGGCGCATGGTCAGGGCGATACGTTTGCGCTTGGCATCGACTTCCAGCACTTTCACCTTGACCACCTGGCCGGCCTTGACCACCGTGTGCGGGTCTTTGACGAAAGTATTCGACAGCGCCGAAATGTGTACCAGACCATCCTGATGCACGCCGATATCGACAAACGCGCCGAACGCTGCCACGTTGGTGACCACGCCTTCCAGAATCATGTCGGGACGCAGGTCGCTGATTTCTTCCACCCCTTCCTTGAAGGTGGCAGTGGTGAACTCGGGACGCGGGTCGCGGCCCGGTTTTTCCAGTTCCTTCAGGATGTCGCTGATGGTGGGAACGCCGAACTGCGCGTCGGCATATTTGGCCGGCTGCAGCGTCTTGATCAGGCTGGTTTCACCGATCACGGCCTTGATGTCCTGGTTAATGTCGCGCAGGATTTTTTCTACCAGCGGGTAGGATTCCGGGTGCACGGCCGAGGCGTCGAGCGGGTTTTCGCCGCCCATCACGCGCCGGAAGCCGGCCGCCTGTTCGAAGGTCTTGTCGCCCAGCCGCGGTACGGCTTTGAGCGCGGCGCGGTTAGGGAAAGCGCCCTTGGCATCGCGGTAGTTGACGATGTCTTGTGCCACCGAGGCGGACAGGCCGGAAACCCGCGTCAGCAGGGGCACGGAAGCCGTGTTGACATCGACTCCGACGGCATTCACGCAATCCTCCACTACAGCATCGAGACTGCGCGCCAGCTGGGTTTGCGACACATCGTGCTGGTACTGGCCCACGCCTATGGATTTCGGATCGATTTTTACCAGCTCGGCCAGCGGGTCCTGCAGGCGGCGTGCAATCGAGACGGCGCCGCGCAGCGACACATCCATGTCCGGCAATTCGCGCGAAGCGAATTCCGACGCCGAGTACACCGACGCGCCCGCTTCGGACACGACGATCTTGTTCATTTTCTGTTCCGGATACAGCTTGATCAGTTCCTGCGCCAGCTTGTCGGTTTCGCGCGAGGCCGTGCCGTTACCGATGGAAATCAGCGACACCTTGTGCTTGATGGCCAGCTGGCCCAGCGTATGCAGCGAACCATGCCAGTCGTTTTTCGGCTGGTGCGGGTAGATCACGGCGGTATCGACTACCTTGCCGGTGGCATCGACCACGGCCACTTTGACGCCCGTGCGCAGGCCCGGGTCCAGCCCCATGGTGGCGCGCTGGCCGGCCGGCGCGGCCAGCAGCAGGGCTTTCAGATTGGTGGCGAACACATTGATGGCCGACTGTTCGGCCGCTTCGCGCAGTGCGCCCATCAGCTCGGTTTCCAGATGCATAAAGCTCTTCACGCGCCAGGTCCAGCGCGCCGTGTCACACAGCCATTTGTCGGCCGGGCGGCCCGCCTGCTTGATGCCGAAACGGGCGGCAATCCGGCTTTCGCACGGGTTGTGCGGTGCGTCCCATTTTGGCTTTTCCGGCTCGGAATCGAGCCGCAGGGTGACGTCCAGCATGCCTTCGCGGCGGCCGCGCAGCAGGGCCAGTGCACGGTGCGAGGGAATGCTGCTGAGGTTTTCCGTGTAATCGAAGTAGTCGGCGAATTTTTCGCCTTCTTCCTGCTTGCCCTCGACGACTTTGGATTCAACAATGCCGTGCTCCTGCACGTATTCGCGCAAGGATTGCAGCAGGGTGGCGTCTTCGGCAAAGCGCTCCATCAGAATCTGGCGCGCGCCATCGAGCGCAGCCTTGTTGTCCGCCACGCCGGGATTGTTGCCGTCGGCCGACTCGAACGGTGCGCGCAGGAATTTGCCCGCTTCCGTGTCCGGATCAAGTTCCGGATTGCCCAGCAGGCTTTCGGCCAGCGGCGCCAGCCCCGCTTCGATGGCGATCTGGGCCTTGGTGCGGCGTTTCGGCTTGTAAGGCAGGTAGAGGTCTTCCAGCCGGGTCTTGTCTTCGGCGTGCAGGACGGCGTCCAGCAGCTCCGGCGTCATCTTGTTCTGCTCGGTAATCGAAGCAATGATGGCGGCACGGCGCTCTTCCAGCTCGCGCAGATAGCGCAGCCGCTCTTCCAGCAGGCGCAGCTGGGTATCGTCCAGTCCGCCTGTCACTTCCTTACGGTAGCGGGCAATAAACGGCACGGTGGCGCCCTCGTCGAGCAGGGCGACGGCGGCGGCAACCTGGGGGGCTTTGCAGTTGAGTTCAGTGGCGAGACGTTGTTCTATGGTAGGCAGCATGGACGGTATTCCTCAGCAATCAAGCCCGGAATGATACGCAATCGGCGCGAATCCGCCAGTCTTGACAGCCTGTGGCGTCTGTGAACCCGTTGCGTGCAGGGTGCACAGCGGCACGAAAAACGCGGAAATATGAAGAATCCGCAAACATAAAAGCGTGTATGGCGGATAATATCGCCTGTTGCTGTTTTTGAACCATCTTTGACCAACAATGCGACCCATGGATTTAACCCGCGACGACGCCCCTGCTGCTCCCGCTGCACCTGCGCGCCCTGCGCCGCCTGCGAATCAATTGTCGTACGCTGTCGCCACCTGGCTGCAGCGGGTGGATGCGGCAGCGCATCCCAAGGCCAAACTGCATACTCCGCCGCCGGAAGCAGACCCCAAGCTGTCTGCACACAAACTGATTTACGTGATGGCGCCCACCAGTGGCGGCCGCCATGTGGCGCTGTGCCTGTGCAAGGCGCGCCTGAAGCCGAACGGCGATGTCGCCGCGGCCAGCCCGGTGAGCGAAATTTTCTCGCTGCTGTCGGCCCCTCCCAGCTTTTTGTCGCCCGGCGATGAAGACCTGATCCGTTTCTT
>Ga0187845_1000640_pt1 | contig 20914 bp, 14 predicted proteins | sample SpaLakP09_SKY_68_FD_134515 | JGI IMG/M metagenome (GOLD analysis project Ga0187845, IMG submission 134515) | Oligotrophic lake water microbial communities from Sparkling Lake, Wisconsin, USA - SP09_SKY_68 | ecosystem: Environmental > Aquatic > Freshwater > Lake | place: USA: Sparkling Lake... | reverse complement strand
GGCGACATCCAGAAATAGTCAGCCCCAGAAACGAAAAAACCGCGAGGCAGCTTTTGGCTGCGCTCGCGGTCGCCGAACCGACTGACCGGGCCTGGTGCGCCCGGCAGTCACGTTACTTACGGCTTACTCGAAATCAACGCTGAAGGTCAGCGAGGTCATGCGCGGAGCGCCCAGGTAATAGAACTGCGTGCTGGCGGACTGCGTCGCGACGGAGTTGTTGGTCGTCCGCAATGGCGTCGCTGCCGCGTTGGTCAGGATCGACGACGGGTTGCGGTACTGCTTGTTGCCGAGGTTGGAGATGTTCAGGCGCAGTTGCGGGCTCTTGAGGAAGCCCCAGTTGCCGAACTTGTAGCCAGCGTCCAGGTCCAACGTGCTGTAGCTAGGCGCGGCTTCCTGGTTCATCAGGTCGACGAACTGCGCGGCAGTGAACTTGCCTTTCAGGCGCGCGTAGATCGGGCCTTGGTCGTACTGCAGGGACAGCGAGGCCATCTTGTCAGGCACCTTGCCGAACTGCTTGCCAGCGGTGGGCAGATAGCCGGTCGCGGTGACCCGCAGGTCCTCGTTGATCGTTTCCTTCTGCAGCGTCAGCGAACCGTAGGCCGAGAAGCCATTGACGACACCGCTGCCGATTTCCAGCTCAAAGCCCTGGCCCTTCGTGCCACCGGCGTTGATGTAGGTGCTGACCAGCGTGTTCGGGTCAATCGCCTGAACCTGGCGGTTCTTGAACGTCTTGTTGTAGACGGTGGCCGAGATCGAGACGTCCTTGGACTGGAAGCGCCAGCCGCCATCGACCATCACCGAGGTTTCCGGCTTGACTTCGACCAGGGGCTCCATCGCGATGGCTTGGGTACCGCGAGTCACCAGGCCGACGTAGTTGCCGAAGTAGGCAAAGTTCGGCGGCGCGCGGAAGTTCTTCGCGACGTTCAGGAAGACGTGCTGCTGGCTGTTCAGGTTGAAGCGGGCGCCAAGTTGCGGCAGCGCGCTGTAGAACGAACGCTTGATGCGGTAGTCCTGGAACACGCGGCTGGAGGCAGCACCGGCCGTGTAGGCGCCAGTGGTGCTGTTCACCGTGTAGGGCAGGTTGCCGCTTTCGTTGGCGTAGTTGTAGACATCACGCTCGACGTGGGGCAGACGCAGACCCAGGTTCAGGAACGCACGGTCGTTCAGCAGCGTGATCTGGTCGTTCAGATAGACCTGGTAGGCGGTGCTGATCGTCTTGGTGTTGCGGCCTTGGTAGCAGGTCTTGTCAGCGCGCTGGATGCAGCCTTCCTGCAACCAGATGTCCAGCGGAACGCCATCGGCACCGATACGCACGGCCGGCTGGGTCTGGGTGTGCGTGGCACGCTCGTACCAAAGGCCCACCTTCAGGTAGTGACTGCCCATCGTCGTGCTGAGTTCGCCGGTGATGCCGGGACGCATCGTCTTGGTCACGCTGGCGCGGCCCACGGCCACCTTGTCCAGGGTGTCGCCGTCGCCATTGATGTCGACAGCGCCGCCGATCAGGCTGCTACCCGAGCTGGAAGACTTCTGCGCGGTACCCGTTTCGTCAAGGATGAGCTGGGACCAGCCACCGTTGCCGAAGCCGTACCACGTGTAAGGCTGCACCTTCAGGTAGGTGTCCTGGCCGAGCTTGAACGAGCCCGAGACCGACGCGATGACGTTCTTGAACGGATTCAGCGCCATGCCGTAGTACAGCGGGTTCTGGGCCACGTCGACCTGAGCACCGGGTCCCGGGGTCTTCAGCGGCGTGAACGTCGACGCGTAGTCGAAGTAGTAGCCGTTCGCAGCGACCTGAGCGTTGCTGACGCTCCAGATGTTCTGGTTGACCATCCGGTTGTACAGGATCGAGCCCAGGATCTTGTTGTCCTCGCTGAGGTCCAGCGAGAAGCCGGCGTCGATGTGGTCCTTCTTGGCCTTGCCCACGCCCTTCCACTTGTCGGCTTCAGCGTGCGAGTAGCTCAGGAACACCTTGGCCATGTTGTTCATGAAACGACCCGAGTCCACGCGGACGAAGGTGCGATTCAAGTTCAGGCCACCGACCGTCTGGGTCGCGCGAATACGGAACTTGTCCGTCGGGTCGCAGGTGATCATGCTCACGCTGCCGCCCGTGGCGCCGCTGTGCGGCGATTCCAGCTCGGGAGAGCCCTGGGCCACCGAAGCGGTACAGACGTTCTCCTTGTCGATCATTTCCTGCGCGTAGAAGGCATAGCCGCCCGAATCGTTGACCGGCACGCCGTTGACCGTGAAGCCGATCTGGTCGGAGCTGAAGCCGCGGATGGTCACGTCGCCACCGAACAGGCCGGTCGCGTCGTAGTTGTAGGTGTTCACGCCAGGCAGTTGCGCGATGCTCTGCAGCACGTTGCCCGTGCCGAGCTCCTTCTCCATCGCTTCCTTGGTGATCGTGCTGCGGCCCTTGACGGAGTCATCGTTCAGCATCATGCCGGTGCCCAGCTTGGCGCCCGAGCCCACAACCGTGATCGTGCCCAGACGAACCATGTCGTCCTTGGCGCGCGGTGCGGCCTCTTCCTTGGCCGCTTCCTGCGCGTAGACGATGCCGGTGGCCAGTACGGAGACCGCCAGTGCGGTGGCCGTCTTGCAGAACAGTCTGCTCTTCATTCCTAGACTCCTAATGGGCGCGGCAAGGCGCGCGTGGCGTTAACAAATTCGGTGAGGCGCCGCCTGTCAGATGACCAGCGGCTGATGGCCGACTTCCGACCGTCCCGGAATTGTCATGACTTTCCGTGACAGAACTTTACGGGTAAGTCAGAAGTGGCGATTTTTAGAGCACCAACCCTCTGATTCGCACCAAAAACGTGCATTCAACAAGAGCAGCTCCGAGTGATCAGCGCTGGGTCACTTGTGATTTATTCCCAGGGCAATCGACCCATGAAATCGCTTTTTGGTGCACCAAACTGGGCCAGTCCGATGCTTCAACAGCGTGCCCCGGGTTTGTTGTAACTGTCGCGAAACCGAGACAAACCGCTGCCACACGGCCACTCCTAAGATCGCCGGCTCCCCTCGATCCCTGCCCTGCCATGCACTTTCGACCCCGTGCCGCCGCCCTTGCTGCGCTCGTCAGCGCCCTGCTCGCGGGCTGCGCCACCCCGCCGCCGGCCACCACCGAGCTGACGCTGCTGTCCATCAACGACTTCCACGGGAACATCCAGCCCTCCCGACCCACGCCACTGATGCCCCGCCTGCCGGACGCCACCACCGGGGAAGTCAAGCCCCAAGCAGCTGGCGGCGTGGCCCACCTGGCCACGGCGCTGGCCACGTTGAGAGCAAAACATCCCGACGCCATAGTCGTCGCGGGCGGCGACCTGATCGGCGCTTCGCCACTCATTTCCAACCTGCTGCGCGACGAGCCGACGCTGGCGGCCATGTCCCAGCTCGGTATTGCGGCCAGCGCTCTGGGCAACCACGAGCTGGACGCCGGCCTGCCCGAGCTGCTGCGCCAGGCGCGCGGCGAATGCGGCGCGAACGGCTGCCTGTGGCCGGGCTACAAAGGCCCCGGCTTCCCCTACCTCGGCGCCAACGTGCTGGACGCAGCGACTGGCAAGCCCCTGCTGCCCACCCACGTCATCCAGCAGGCGGGCAGCCTCAAGGTTGCCATCGCCGGCGTGGCAACGCGCGACACGCCGCAGGTCATCGTCGCCAAGGCCATCCAGGGCATCCGCTTTGCCGATGAAGCAGACACGCTGAACGCGCTGGTGCCCCAGCTCAGGGCGGCGGGCGCGCAGGTGCTGGTGGCCGTCATGCACGAGGGCGGCGTCCAGGGCCCGGGCACCGCCGCCAACGACGCAAGCTACGCCTGCCCGACGCTGACCGGCCGCGTGCACGACATCGCCAAGCGCCTGGACCCGGCCTACGCCGTCATCATCGGCGGCCACACCCACCAGGCCTACACCTGCAAGATCAACGGCCGCCTCGTCGTGCAGGCCGGCAGCTACGGCGGATGGATCACCGAGAGCCGCCTCAAGCTCGACGCGGCCGGCCGCGTGCTGGACGCCCAGGCCGTCAACCACCCCGTGCTGCAGTCGGTCTACGCCCCCAACGCGGCGCTGGCCGAACTGGTGGCCCGCGCCGCCGCGCTGACCGAAGCCGCGCGCACCAAGCCGGTAACGACACTGCCGCGCGGCGCCGTGCGCAGCGCCAAGGAGCCCAACGGCGACGCAGCTCTAGGCAACCTCATCGCCGACAGCCAGCTCGTCTTCGCCCGCAAGCAGGGGACGGCGGCCGACATTGCCTTCATGAACCCCGGCGGCATCCGCGCCGACCTGGTGGTGGAGGCCGGCAAGCCCACGACGATGAGCGACCTGCTCGCCATCCAGCCCTTCGGCAACGAACTCGTCGCGCTGACGCTGACCGGGCAGCAGCTGTGGGACGTGCTGCAGCGCCAGCTGCCCAAGGGCGGCGCCGCGCCGCGCATGCTGCAGCCCTCGTGGACCCTGAACTACCGCTGGCGCACGGGTGCCGATGGCAAGCCCGAGCTCGGCGAGATCCTCATCGACGGCAAGCCGCTGGAGCGTTCGCGCGACTACCGCATCGTCGTCAACAACTTCCTGTCCGAAGGTGGCGACGAGCAGGCCGGCTTCCGCCACGGCCGCGACCGCGCCGTGCTGGGCACCGACATCGACGCCCTGGTCGGGCTGCTGCAGGCCAACCCGCTGGCGGTCGAGCGCACCGCACCGGGTCGCATCGTCAGGGAGTAACAAAAGGTTAGGGCAAACCTGTCGCTTGTTGCAGCGACCCCGTCCGGGCACCGCTGCGGCCCGGTCATAGACTCGTCACGTCCGGCACCACTCGCCGGGCGCCAGCGGTTCGGGGGGAGCGCGATGGCGGCACGGGACATGCAAGGTGGCGCGGGTGCCCAGCACCGGCACAAAGCTGCCCCCAGCCCATTGATCCGCGAAGTCCTGGCCCACCTGCCCTGCGGCCTGGCTGTCTTCGACGCCGAGCGCCGCCTGCTGGTGCACAACGCCGAGTTCGAGCGCCTGCTCAACGTGCCGGCCTCGCTGTTCGAAGAGCCCTCGCTGCACTTCGACGACCTTGTCAGCTTCTTCGCCGCGCGCGGCGACTACGGCCAGGGCGACCAGGCCCGCGCCACCATCGAGGCCGCCCTCGCGCTGGGGCGCGACACCCAGCCGCGCCGGCTCGAGACCTACCGCTCCGGTGACCGCATCATCGAAGCCCGCACGGTCCCGCTGCCAGAAACCTCGTCGATTCCGGGCGGCCTGATCGTGACCTGCCTGGACCTGACGCCCCAGACCCAGGCGCGCGTTGCCGCCGAGCGCGCCTCGCAGGCCAAGACGCAGTTTCTGGCCAACATGAGCCACGAGATCCGCACGCCGATGAACGCCGTGCTGGGCATGCTGCGCCTGCTGCAGAAGACGCCGCTGGACGCCCGGCAGCGCGACTACGCCCTCAAGAGCGAAGGCGCCGCGCGTGGGTTGCTGGGCTTGCTCAACGACGTGCTCGACTTCTCCAAGATCGAGGCCGGACACCTCGGGCTGGACCCGCACCCCACGCGGCTGGAAGAGCTGCTGCGCGACCTCTCCGTCATCCTGGCCGCTCAGGTCGACCAGCGCGACATCGAGTTGCTCTTCGACCTCGACCCCGCCCTGCCCCCTGTCGTCATCGCCGACGCACTGCGCCTGCAGCAAGTGCTGGTCAACCTTGCCGGCAACGCCATCAAGTTCACCGCCAAAGGCGAGGTGGTGCTGGCCATCCGCCGCGTCGCGCAGACCGACACCACCATCACGCTGGCCTTTTCGGTGCGCGACACCGGCATCGGCATTGCGCCCGACCAGCAGGAGCGCATCTTCGCTGGCTTCACGCAGGCCGAGGCCTCGACGGCGCGGCGCTTTGGCGGCACCGGACTGGGCCTGGCCATCAGCCGCCGCCTGGTGCGGCTGATGGGCGGCGACATCCATGTCGACAGCTCGCTCGGCGCCGGCAGTCAATTCGGCTTCACGCTGGACTTCCCGCTGCCCGAAGCACCGCCCGCCGACCTGGCCGCAGCGCCGCGCCAGGCCAGGCGCGCGCTGGTGGTGGACGACCATGCCGAAGCGCGGCGCATCATGGGTTCGCTGGCCGCGTCGCTGGGATGGCAGGTCAGCCTGGCCGCCGACGGAACCGAGGCGCTCGCGCTCGCGCACGCCGAGGCGCCCGACGTGGTGCTGCTCGACTGGGTCATGCCCGGCGTGGACGGCTGGCAGACGGCGCTGCGCCTGCGCCAGCAGCTCGGCCCCGAGCCGCTGCTGCTGATGGTCACCAGCCACGACCGCGAACGCCTGGCCGAGCGCAGCGCGGCCGAGCAGGCGCTGCTGGACGGCTTCCTCGTCAAGCCCGTCACGGCCGCCATGCTGGGCCAGGCTGTCGCCAGCGCCATCCAGGTGCGCCGCCATGGCGTCGCCCCTCACGAGGCCGCGCCGCAGCGCCTGGCCGGGCTGCGCCTGCTCGTCGTGGAAGACAACCCCGGCAACCAGCAGGTCACGCAGGAGTTGCTGGCGCTGGAGGGCGCCGTGGTCACGCTGGCCGGCGACGGCCAGCAGGCGCTGACGCTGCTGGCGCAGACGCGCGGCCGCCCGGGCTTCGACGCCGTGCTGATGGACGTGCAGATGCCCGTGATGGACGGAACCACCGCCACCCGCCTCATCCGCCGCCAGTTGGGCCTGACGCTTCCCATCATCGCCATGACGGCAGGCGCGCTGGAAGCCGAGCGCCAGGCCTGCCTGGACGCCGGCATGGATGAGCATGTCGGCAAGCCCTTCGACCCCGACACGGTCGTCGCCGTGCTGCGGCGGCGCTGCGGCGCTGCGGCCGCGCCCGACCGTGACACGCCAGTGGCGCTGCCCCCAGACCTGCTCGCTGATGCAGGCCGCGCCGGCATCGCGCTGGCCGAGGCGCTGGCGCGCATGTCGGGTCGAGTGGAGCTCTTCGAGCGAACACTGCACGCCCTGCACGAGCAAGACCGCAAGCTCGCCCAGGACCTCGCCCAGGGCGGCCCGGCCGCCACGCGCGGCCTGCACGGCTACCGAGGCCTGGCCGCCATGCTGGGCGCGCCACAGCTCGCCGCGCTGGCGGCCGAGGGCGAGCACGCCTCGGCGCCCGACACCCCGCCAGACGCAGATTGGCAGCGGCGCTTCCTTGAACGCCGGGCAGCCGACCTCGCGACGCTGGACCGCCTGGCGGCCGAACTGTCCACCCGCCCGCCCGTGCCTGCTGCACCCTTCTCGCCCGGTAACCTCGCAGATCGCCTGGATGCGCTTGCCGAGCTGCTAGCCGGCTCCGACCTCGAAGCTCTGGACGCCCACGAGGCGCTGCGGCCACAGCTACCTCCGCACGCCGACGCCCCACTGCAGGCAGCCATGAGCTCGCTCGATTTCGACACCGCGCTGACGCTGTGCCGCCAGCTGCGCGCCACGCTGGAGCCCCGGCCATGATGCAGCTGACCCTGCCCGACCGCACCCCGCTGATGCCCGGCCACACCCCCACGGGCCGGCGCCCGCGCCTGCTCATCGTCGACGACCAGCCCGTCAACATCCAGGCCCTGCACCGCGTCTTCGCCGCCGACTGCCAGGTGCTGATGGCCACCAACGGTGCCAAGGCCCTCAGCCTCTGCCGCGAGCGCCAGCCCGACCTGGTCCTGCTGGATGTACAGATGCCGGGCATGGACGGCCATGAACTCTGCGCGGAACTGAAGGCAGACCCGCTGCTGCGCTCCATAGCCGTGATCTTCGTCACCTCCCAGGACCATCCCGACGACGAGACCCGCGGCCTGGACGCAGGCGCCGCCGACTTCATCACCAAGCCGTTCAACCCGACCGTCGTGCGGGCCCGGGTCCGTACCCAACTGACGCTCAAGGCCCAGGCTGATCTGCTGCGGGAACTCGCATTTGTCGACGGCCTGACGGGCGTGCACAACCGGCGCCATTTCGACGAGCGATTCCTGGCCGAAGCCCGCCGCGCCCAGCGCACCCGCGCGCCGCTGGCCGTGGCCCTGGCCGACGTGGACCACTTCAAGCGCTTCAACGATGCGCTGGGGCATCTGGCGGGGGATGACTGCCTGCGCCGAGTCGCCGTCGCCCTGCGGGCCTGCCTGCGGCGGCCGACCGATTTGCTGGCGCGCTACGGCGGCGAGGAGTTCGTCTGCCTGCTGCCCGACACCGACCTGGCCGGCGCCATCGGCGTGGCGCAACTGATGGAGGACACGGTGCGGGCGCTCGCGCTGCCGCATCCGGGGGTCGAGGGCTGCGTGACGATCAGCCTGGGAGTGGCCGCCGGCGCTCATTCACAGGGCCTTGTAGAAGCAGCGGACAAGGCGCTGTATCTCGCCAAGGCGGCGGGGCGGGGGCGGGTGAGCTGGGTGGAGGCGTGAACGTGATGGGAATGCTCGGAATCGGCTGGACCGATTCCTCGGCCTCGCTCCCGCTCGGCCCGTGCCTGCGGCACGTCCAAGGACAGCCACTGGCTGTCCTTGAGCGAACCCGGGTGGGGTCTCATCCCAAGACCCCACTCCAAACAAAAATGGCCCCTTGGGGGCCGTTTTTGTTTGGAGCGGGTGATGGGAATCGAACCCACGTAGTCAGCTTGGGAAGCTGGAGTTCTACCATTGAACTACACCCGCATCAGGGCGCGAGTTTACAGGCTCGGCGGGGGCCGCGCAGCTACAGTCGCGCGCATGACGTCTGCTGCCGTACCCGCCCCGCGTCCACCCGCCACGCTGCTGCTCGCTTGGCGCCAATTGCTGCGGGACTGGCGAGCCGGAGAGCTCCGGCTGCTGATGCTGGCCGTGGCACTGGCCGTCGCGGCGCTTTGCGCGGTGGCCTTCCTCTCGGACCGGCTCGACCAGGGCCTGCGCCGGGACGCAGCCCAGCTGCTCGGTGGCGATGCCGTCGTCGCGAGTGACCAACCCACACCGCAGGCCATCGTCAGCCTCGCGGCCGAGCTGAAGCTGACTGCCGTGCGCAGCGCGGCCTTCCCGAGCATGGCGCGGGCCGACGAGACCCAGGGCGGTGAGAGCCGGCTGGTGTCGGTCAAGGCGGTCGGCAGCGGCTACCCGCTGAGGGGCAGCATCAAGCTGCGCGAAAGCCTGCCGGGACAGGGCCACGCGCCGAAGGCCGGCGAGGTCTGGGTTGACCCCGCCGTGGTCGACGGCCTGGGGATCAAGCTCGGCGACACGCTGCTGCTCGGCGACAGCCGCCTCAAGGTCGGCGCCCTCATCGAGACCGAACCTGACAGGGGCGCCGGCTTCATCAACTTCGCGCCGCGCGTCATGCTGACCGAGGCGGACCTGGCCGCGACCAACCTCGTGCAGCCGGCCAGCCGCATCACCTATCGCCTGGCACTGGTGCCGGCACCCGGCGCTGCGCCGGACGCGGTGAAGCGCTTCGTCGCGGGCGCCGAGAAACTGATCGAGGATCAAAAGCTGCGCGGCCTGCGGCTGGAGTCGCTGGAGTCCGGCCGGCCAGAAATGCGCCAGACGCTGGACCGCGCGGCGCGCTTCCTGCGGCTGGTGGCAATGCTGTCGGCACTGCTCGCGGCCGTGGCGGTGGCGCTGGCGGCGCGTGACTTCGCGGCCCGCCACCTGGATGCCTGCGCCATGCTGCGCGTGCTGGGCCAGCCGCAGCGGCGCATCGCCTGGGCCTACGGGCTGGAGTTCCTGCTCGCCGGGCTGGCCGCCAGCGTGGCCGGCGTGCTGATCGGCCTGGCGCTGCACCAGGTGTTCGTGTCGCTGCTGGCCGGCCTCATCAACGTCGCGCTGCCGGCGCCCAGCATCTGGCCGGCGCTGCTCGGCCTGGGCCTGGGCCTCTCGCTGCTGCTGGGCTTTGGCCTGCCGCCAGTGCTGCAGCTGGCGGCCGTGCCGCCGCTGCGCGTCATCCGCCGTGACCTGGGTGCGCCCAAGGCCAGCTCGCTGCTGGTCCTGGGCGCGGGGGTGGCAGGGCTGGCGGCCATCCTGGTCGTGCTGGCCGGAGACGTGGTCCTGGGCGCCATCGCCGCAGCGGGGTTCGCCGCTGCCGTGCTGGTGTTCGCGCTGATGGCCTGGGGGGCGGTGAAGCTGCTGCGCAGGGTCGTGCCCACGAACGTGAGCGGCGCCGGCGTGCCGCGTTGGCTGCTGCTGGCCACACGGCAAGTGGCAGCGCGGCCGGGCTTTGCGGTCATGCAGGTGTCGTCACTGGCCGTGGGGCTGCTGGCGCTGGCGCTGCTGGTGCTGCTGCGCACCGACCTCATCGACAGCTGGCGCCGCGCCACACCGGCCGCCGCACCCGACCGCTTTGTCATCAACATCCAGCCCGACCAGGGCGAGGCCTTCCGCAAGATGCTGATCGATGCCGGCATCGCAAAGTTCGACTGGTATCCCATGATCCGCGGGCGGTTGACGACGATCAACAGCGAGGCCGTGCAGGGCAAGCACTTCACCGAAGACCGCGCCCAGCGCCTGGCGGAGCGGGAGTTCAACCTCAGCCACACGGCCGAGCTGCCTGAGCACAACCTGATCGTGGCCGGCCGCTGGGGCGCTGCCGCCCCCGGCGAGATGGGTCTGAGCGTGGAGGAAAGCCTGGCCAAGACACTGAACCTGAAGCTGGGCGACACGCTGGCCTTCGATATCGCCGGACAGCCGGCGCAGGGCCGCGTCACCAGCCTGCGAAAGGTGGATTGGTCGTCGATGCGGGTGAACTTCTTCGTGCTGTTCGAGAAGGCCGAGCTGCCCGAGCTGCCGGCCACGCAAATCGCCGCCTACCGCATGCCGCCCGTCAGCAAGCTGGACCGCGAGCTGGCGCGGCAGTTCCCCAACCTGACGGTCATCGACGTGTCGGCTCAGCTCAACCAGGTGCAGGGCGTGCTGGATCAGGTCATCCAGGCAGTTCAATTCCTGTTCGGCTTCACGCTGGCGACCGGCCTGGTGGTGCTGCTGGCGGCCGTGGGCAGCACGCGCGAGGCACGCACGCGCGAGTTCGGGCTGATGCGCGCCCTGGGCGCGCCGTCCTCGCTGCTGGCTCAGGTGCAGCGCGCCGAGCTGCTGGGCGTGGGCGCCCTGGCGGGCTTCCTGGCCGGCAGTGTGGCCCTGGTGCTGGCGGCCTTGCTGGCTCGCTTCGTGTTCGAGTTCGACTGGCAGATCAAGCCCTGGGTGCCCTTCGTGAGCGCGGCCTGCGGCGCGTTGCTGGCCTGGAGTGCCGGCTGGTGGAGCCTGCGCGGCGTGCTGCAGCGGCCGGTGATGCAGACCTTGCGGGAGGCGCAAGCCGAATGAAGATGGCCAGCGCCCGCGACATCGGCCGCTATCTGGCGCTGTCGGCAGGCATCACGGGCGTCTATTACCTGCTGGGCCGCCTGGGCCTGCTGATGGTGTTGCCGCCCTACCATCTCGCGCCCATCTACCCGGCGGCCGGCTGGGGTCTGGCGGTGCTGCTGGTGCTGGGGCTGCGCTACCTGCCAGCCGTGGCGCTGGGCTCCTTCATCGTGCAGCTGACGATGATGGGTGGCGAGGCCACGCCGCTGGCCCTGTCACTGGGCATTGGCTGCGGCGCGGCGGCGCAGGCGGCCGCCGGCACGCTGTTGATGCGGCGCTGGTGCGGCCGGCCGCTGCTGCTGGCCTCGCCGCGCGAAGTGGCCGCCTATCTGGCGGCGGCCACGCTGGCCGGCTGTGTCAGCCCGAGCTGCGCCACGCTGCTCCTGAAGGCCGCAGGCATCATCACCGCCCCGCTGATGGGCCAGGTCTGGACGGTCTGGTGGACAGGCGACCTGATGGGCGTGCTCATCGCCACGCCCATCACGCTGGCCCTCATCGGCCACCCGCGCTCGGCCTGGGCCACGCGGCGCTTCAGCGTCGGCCTGCCCATGCTGTTGACGACGTTGCTCGTCGGTCTGGGCGTGGCGGCAACCATGGAATGGGACCGCCAGCGCAACCGCGCTGACTTCACGCGCGACGCCAGCAATGCGGCACAGGCGCTGGCAAGCCGGCTGCGCGAACCGCTGCTGACGCTGGAAGGCGTGCACGGCCTCATCAAGGTGAAGCCGCGGCCCACGCGCGAGGAATTCGAGCGGGCGACCAGCGGCTTGCTGACCGAGGACAGCCCGCTGCTGGCGCTGGGCCTGACGCTGCGGGTGCCACGCGCCGACGTCGATCGTTTCAACGCGGACGCCGCCGCCGACAACTTCCCGACACGCTACCAGGCCCGCGACCGCAAGCGCGCCGGCGACGTGACCCCGCCACCCGATGAAGACATGATGGCCATCCGTCTCATCGAGCCGCTTTCGCGCAATGTCGCCGCGCTGGGCATCAATGTGCGCACCATCCCCAGTGCCCGCGCAGCCCTTGAGCGGGCCGCGAGCCGGGGCCGCGCGGTCGCGTCGGCTGGCTTCCAGCTGTCGCAAGATGGGGAGGGCGCGGTGGGCGTCGTCGTCTACCAGCCGCTGTACCGGGGCCAGGCCGCAGGGGGCGAGCAATCGCTGGACGGCGTCGTTTTCGCCACGCTGCGGCCCGACCTGCTGCTGTCGCGCCTGTCTGCGGGCTGGTCAGAGCATCTCGGCGCCTGCCTCGTCGATCTGGAGCCGGGCGCCGCCTTCCCGCGACTGGGCGGCCGGCCCGGTTGCGAGGCCGTGCAACGCGGTGACGACGCCGCTTTGCCCCTGGTCACCTTGCCGCTGGACTTCGGCGGCCGGCACTGGGAGGTGCGGATCTACGACCTGCCCGGCATGGCCCAGGCACCCGGCCGCAGCTGGGCCTTCGCGCTGGTGGGCCTGTTGGCGACGGCCATGGTGGGCGCACTGCTGTTGCTGATGTCGGGCCGCACCCAGCATGTGGAAGCGCTGGTCAGGGAGCGCACGGCCGAGCTGGCGCGCGAGATTGCCAGCCGCGCCGAGGGCGAGCATGCGCTGAACCAGAGCGACCAGCGTTTTCGCAGCATCTTCGAGACGGCGCCCATCGGCATCGCCTTCACCGACCTGAACGGCGGATTCCAGGAAGTCAACGCGCATTTCTGCAACCTGCTCGGCTACAGCGCCGAAGGGCTGCTCGGCAGGCGCTCCATCGACGTGACCCACGCTGACGACCGCCGCGAGGACATTCGCCTGGCGCGCCGGCTGATGCGCGGCGAGCTGCCTTTCTACCGGCGCCTGAAGCGCTACCTGGGGCCGGACGGTAGCGTGGTGCATGCCCGCGTGCTCGTCAGCCTGCTGCGCGGCGCGGATGGCAGGCCGCATCGGCTGGTGGGCATCATCGAGGACATCACCGACCAGCTCCGCATCGAGGAGCTGGACCGCGCCCGCGAGGCCGCCGAGGCCGCCAACCAGGCCAAGACCGAGTTCCTGTCGCGCATGAGCCATGAGCTGCGCACCCCGATGAATGCCATCCTGGGCTTCACGCAGCTCATGCAGATGGACGCTGCCGAGCCGCTGTCGCCGGCCCAGCGCGGGCGCGCCCAGCAAATCGCGCAGGCGGGCTGGCATCTGCTGGCGATGATCAACGACACGTTGGACTTGTCGCGCATCGAGGCCGGCTCGCTGAAGCTGGAGCCCGTCGTGCTGGAGCTGGCGCCACTGCTGGCCCGGGCACTGGCCCTGGTCCAGCAGAACGCTGCCGAGCGCGGTCTGGCCATCAACCAGCGGCTGGACCCGGCCGCGCTGCGCCTGATGGGCGACCCGACCCGCGTGACCCAGGTGCTGACCAACTTGCTCAGCAATGCCGTCAAGTACAACCGCCCGGGCGGCAGCGTCAGCATCGAAACCGCTGCGGCCGAGCCCGGCTGGGTGGAAGTGGCCGTGCAGGACACCGGCCTGGGCCTGACCGACGAACAACTCGCCGGCCTCTTCCAGCCGTTCAACCGCCTGGGTCGCGAGCGCAGCGGTCTGCCCGGAACCGGCATTGGCCTGGTCATCAGCCGGCGCCTGGCCGAGATGATGGGTGGCAGCCTGCGGGCCGAAGCCATCGCAGGGCCCGGCGCCCGCTTCGTGCTGAGGCTGCCCGCCGCGACAGCGCCGACTGTCACCGTCATGGCCCCACTACCGACCGAGCCCGCCGAACCGCAGGCCGGCCCGCATCGGCGTGTGCTCTACGTCGAGGACAACTCGCTGAACGCCGACGTCATGCGCGGCATCCTGGAGCAGCGCCCGGGGCTGGAGCTGGAAGTGGCGACGACGGTGGAAGCCGGCCTGCGCGCCCTGCGCCAGCGCCCGCCGGCCCTGCTGCTGCTGGACTGGGAACTGCCCGACGGCGACGGCCTGGCCCTGCTGCAGCGGCTGCGCGAGCCCGGCGGCGCGCCACCACCCCCAGTCATCGTCGTGTCGGCCAACGCCCAGCCCGAGCAGATCGCGCTGGCGCGGACGGCAGGCGCAGGGCACTACCTGACCAAACCGCTGGACGTGCGCGAACTGCTGGCCCTGGTTGACGAATTGTTGGCACCGGCACCCACGCCGGAGCGGGCAGAATAAAGTGCTGGAAACACCTCCCGCGCAGTCACCGATGAGCTCCACCGACCTCGTTCCCAGCACCGGCGCCCCGGCCGGGCAGGCCACGGCCCACACCGATGGCCGCCAGTTCCTGACTTTTCGCATCAGCGAAGAGGAATACGGCCTGGACATCCTGCGCGTGCAGGAAATCCGCTCCTACGAAGCCCCCACCCGCGTGGCCAACGCGCCAGGTTTCATCAAGGGCGTCGTCAACCTGCGCGGCGTCATCGTGCCCATCCTGGACCTGCGCATCCGTCTCGGCCAGCCCAGCGAATACAACGCCTTCACCGTCGTCATCGTGCTGAACGTGGGCGGTCGCGTTGTCGGCATCGTCGTCGACTCGGTCTCCGACGTGCTCGCCCTGAGCGCTGACGAGATCAAGCCCCGCCCCGAAGTGCCGGCCGCGCTGGACGCCCGTTTCATCACCGGGCTGGGCAAGCTCGGCGAGCGCATGCTCATCCTGCTGGACATCGAGGCCATGATCAAAAGCCCGGATTTCGGCCTGGTGGACTGAGCAGGGACCACTGCAAGTTAGCGTTCGCCAACTGTTGCAACCCCAGGAATACTGCGTTTCTGAATCAGCCGTCTCGGCCTTAGCACTCAACAGGTTGGAGTGCTAATATCCACTTCATCGCCGCATCCCGCGCGGCGGTTTAGCCAGGAATCAAGACGATGTCTGCTTCTTCCGCCATTGCCGTTCGCAGCCCCTGGGCCATGGTGCCTTCGCTGGGCAATCTGGACGCGTACATCTCCGCCGTCAACCGCCTGCCGTTGCTGACGGCCGAGGAAGAAAGCTCTGCCGCGCGCAGCCTGCGCGACAAGGGTGACGTGGAGGCCGCTGGCCGCTTGGTGCTGTCGCATCTGCGCTTGGTCGTGTCCATCTCGCGCCAGTACGTCGGCTACGGCCTGCCCCAGGGCGACCTGATCCAGGAAGGCAATGTCGGGCTGATGAAGGCCGTCAAGCGCTTCGATCCCGACCAGGGCGTACGCCTGGTGAGCTACGCCATGCACTGGATCAAGGCCGAGATGCATGAGTACATCCTGAAGAACTGGCGCATGGTCAAGGTCGCCACGACCAAGGCCCAGCGCAAGCTGTTCTTCAATCTGCGCTCGATGAAGCACACGATGAAGGCGGACCAGGCCGACGGGCAGACTCACCGCAACACGCTGAGCGAAGCCGAGATTGCACACGTCGCGAGCACGCTGAACGTCAAGCGCGAGGAAGTGCTGGAGATGCAGACGCGCATGTCCGGTGGCGACGTGGCGCTGGAGCCGCTGACCGACGACGAAGGCGAAAGCTTCGCCCCCATCGCCTACCTGGCCGACGAAAGCAGCGAGCCCACGCGCGTCATCGAGGCTCGTTCGCGCGACGAACTGGCCGGCAATGGCCTGCATCGCGCGCTGGACGTGCTGGACCCGCGCAGCCGTCGCATCGTCGAGGAACGCTGGCTGAAGGTGAACGACGATTCATCAGGCGGCATGACGCTGCACGAACTGGCGGCCGAGTACGGCGTGTCGGCCGAGCGCATCCGCCAGATCGAAGTCGCGGCGATGAAGAAGATGAAGAAGGCGCTGACCGAAGCCGCTTGAGCGTCTTCTCCGCTCCACAAGCAAAGGCCCCTCTCGGGGCTTTTGTCATTTCTGGGCCTCGGCCAGCAGCAGCTTGATGTCGTCCGCCAGCGGTTGGGCGCCGGCGCCGTAGCGCACGTAGACGCGTACGCGGCCCTCGGTGTCGAAGATGAAGCTCGCAGCCGTGTGGTCCATGGTGTAGGTCTCGGGCGTCTTGCCGGGCACCTTGGCGTAGAAGACCTTGAAGTCCTTGGCCGCAGCCTTCGTCTGCTCGTCGCTGCCGCGCAGGCCGATGAAGCTGGGGTCAAAGCTGCCGAGGTAGGCCTTCAGCAGCGCAGCCGTGTCGCGCTCCGGGTCGACGGTGACGAAGATGCCCTGCACCTTGTCGCCGTCGGCGCCGAGGGCCTTCTTGACCTCGGCGACTTCCATCATCGTCGTCGGGCAGACGTCCGGGCATTGCGTGTAGCCGAAGAAGACCACCAACACCTTGCCCTTGAAGTCGGCGAGCGAGCGGGCGCGGCCGTCCTGGTCGGTCAGGTTGAGTTGCTTGGCGTACTCGGCCCCGGTCAGGTCGATGCCCTTGAAGGCAGGTTTGTCGGAGGCGGCCTGCTGGCAGCCGGCCAGAGCGAGGGTGGCCAGCGCGGCAAGGGCAAATCGGCGTGTGCTCATGCGATGTAGTGGTCGATCAACAGGGCCGCGAACAGCAGCGACAGGTGCCAGATGGAGAACCAGAAGGTCCGCCGCGCGAGCATCTCCGAGTACGAGCGCCAGAGCCGGAAGGCATAGCCGCAAAAGCCCAGGCCCAGCACCACGGCGCTGACGAGGTAGAACCAGCCGCTCATGCCGGTCAGGAAGGGCAGCAACGTGGCGGCGAACAACACCCACGTGTAGAGCAGGATCTGCAGCCGCGTGTAGTCGTTGCCATGCGTGACGGGCAGCATGGGCAGCCCGGCGCGGGCGTAATCCTCAGCGCGGTACAGCGCCAGCGCCCAGAAGTGCGGCGGCGTCCACAGGAAGATGATGAGGCACAGCAGCCAGGGCTCGGGGCCGAGGTCGCCGCGCAGCGCGGCCCAGCCCAGCACGGGTGGCATGGCGCCCGAGGCGCCGCCGATGACGATGTTCTGCGGCGTCATCGGCTTCAGGATGACGGTGTAGATGACGGCGTAGCCGATGAAGGTGGCGAAGGTGAGCCACATCGTCAGCACATTGACATACACACCCAGCAGCGCCATGCCGGCAGCGCACAGCAGGCCCGAGAACGCCAGCGTCTGAGTGCGGCTCAGCTCGCCCTTGGCAGTGGCGCGCCAGGCGGTGCGCTTCATGCGCGCATCGATGCCGTCCTCGATCAGGCAGTTGAAGGCGGCGGCCGCGCCGGCCACCAGCCAGATGCCGGCAACGGCGGCGAGCATGGTCAGCGCCTGTTGCAGGTCGGGCAGGCCCGGCACGGCCAGGGCCATGCCGATGGCCGCGCAGAAGACGATGAGCTGGACGACGCGCGGCTTGGTCAGCTGGTAGAACTGCTGCCAGCGTGGGCTGTGCATGACGGCACTGGCGGTGGAGGTCGACATGATCAGGGCTGCGCCTTCTTGAGACGAGCGAGCAAGGTGGTGAGCAGAGCCAGCAACACGGCGGCGCCTGCGGTGTGGCCCAGCGCCGCAGCGATGGGCCAGTCGAGCACGACATTGGACAGGCCGGTAGCGAGCTGCCAGCCTGCAGCGGCGAGCAGCCAGCGCGACCAATTGGACGCCGGGCGGCGCAGCAGCCAGGCCAGGCCCAGGATGGCTGCGAAGACGACGGCCGCGCCGATGCGGTGGGCCATGTGGATGGCGGCAAGCGCCTCGAAGCTGAGAAAGCCGCCACCGGCGCGATGACCGAGTTCGCGCCAGAGCTGGAAGCCCTGGGCGAAGTCCAGCTGTGGCCACCACTGGCCGTTGTGGCAGGTGGGGAATTCATCGCAGGCCAGCACCGCATAGTTCGTGCTGACCCAGCCGCCCAGGCCGACCTGAACGATCGCCAGCACGAGCACAGCCAGCACGGCACGGCGCAGCGCCACGGGCACGGCCAGCGGTCGCGGCTCATAGGCTTCGTGCTGCCAGGCGAGCAGCATCAGCAGGCCAATCCCAAACAGCAGGTGCAGCGTGACGATGGCGGGAAACAGCTTCATCGTCACAGTCAGCGCGCCGAACGCGCCCTGCACGCAGACCCAGATGAATGTCAGCGTCGGCAGCCAGGCCGACGGCGCGCGCTCGCCACCATGGCGCTTCAAGCGCCAGCTCAACACCGTCATGACGAGGATGAGCAGGCCCACGCCACTGGCCAGGTAGCGATGGATCATCTCGATCCAGGCCTTGCCGTGCGTGACGGGGCCGGTGGGCATGGCGGTCTGCGCGGCCTCGATGTGCTCGCGCGCACCCATCGGACTCGCCGAGCTGTAGCAGCCGGGCCAGTCAGGGCAGCCCAGGCCGGAATCGCTCAGGCGCGTGAAGGCACCGAAGACGATGAGATCAAAGGTCAGGAACAGCGTCAGCGCCGTCAGCGCGCGCAGGCGGCCAGCGGGGGTGCTGGAGCGCGAGCGCTGGCGCCACCACAGCAGCGGCCCGATGGCGACCGCACCGCCGATCGCCGCAACCTGGCCGAGTGGGATCAGGCTGTCCATCATCGGCCTGCTGTGTCCCAGCTGGCGCTGGCCTTCAGCAGCTTGGTGAGGTCGGCCTGCAGCTTCTTGGGCTCGGGCTCGGCCGGGGCGCGCTCCATCCAGCGGTTCATCGGGTCGACGATGAAGAAGTGATCGGAGAGGCTGCGGCCATCGGCCGGCTTGAGCCAGGCGGCAAGCTGCTCGGCCGGCACGCGCAGCACGGTGACCTCGGCGCCCTTCTGCTTCACGGCGGCAAGCACTTCGGGGCGAGGCATGCCGGCGTCGGGAATGAGCCAGAGCTTGTCGACGCGCGGGCGTTCCTTGCCAAGCATTTCGCGCAGCTGGCGCTGTACGAACAGCTGGCGCTCGCAGGCGGCCGGGCAGTCCGAGCCGTGCACGACGGCCAGCAGCCACTGGCCACGCAGCGCGGCCGGCGAGACCGATTGGCCTTGCAGATCGGTCAATGCCAAGTCGACAGGCATGTCGACGGCCGGTGCGATCAGCTCGCCATAGGCCGAGCCTCTGGGCTTGACGACGTAGAAGGTGAAGTAGGACGCGACGACAGGTGCCGCGCACATGGCGAGCACCAGCAACATCTTCCAGCGGCCGGCACGTTGCTGAGGCACTGCACGAGGGTCGGGCAGGCTGTGCACCGCGAAGCTCAACGGCTCAGGCTGCTTTGCGGCGGAGCCGGGGTCGGACAAGTTGGAACCAGACATAGAGGGCGAGGATCAACGCGCAGAGCGAGAACCACTGAAAGGCGTAGCCGTAGTGTTTGTGAAGGCCGAATTCCGGCGCTGGCCAGTGGCGCAGCAGCCCATCCTCGGTGTTGGTGTCGGTCTGCACGACGGTCAGCGGCAACAGCTTTAGGCCCGCTTCGGTGCCGAAGGCCGCCGGATCTAGATTCTGCCGGATCGGCCCGGCCGCCCCCTCGCCCAGCTCATATAGCCGCGACGGCGAAGCGGCCAGGCGGCCAACCACCTCAACCTCGCCCGTCAGCGTCGTCAAGGGCGGCAACAGTTTGCGATCGGCCGAGTGGCGGGGCGCCCAGCCGCGCTGCACGAGCACGGCGTCGGCGCGACCGGTCAGGCGCAGCGGCGTGACGACAAAGAAGCCGACGCGGCCGTCCATCGGGCGGTTGTCCAGCCAGACGGTGTGCTCGGGCAGCCAGGCGCCGCGCAGCACGACGCGGCGGTGCAACTGAGCCTCACCCAGGTCAGCATTGGCAAGGAACGGCCGTTCAGCCTGTGCGTCGATGGCCGCCTGCAGCGCCAGCTTTTGAGCGGCGCGGTCGAGTTGCCAGATCCCCAGGCGCGCCGTCAACGCCGCAGACAGCAGCGCGGCCACGAGCACCACCCAGCCACGCCTCGTCAGCAAAGCAAGACCCCGGGCGGATAATCCGCCGCCATGAACTTCGTGATCCTGATCGCCTTCATCGGCATCCTCGGCGCGCTGGCGGCAGCCGGCTTCTTCATGCTGCGCAAGGGACGCGGTGACCGACGCAGCCCCAACATGGCACGCGCTCTGGCCGTCCGCGTGGGTGTATCAGTGGCGCTGTTTCTCATCATCCTGTTGAGCTGGTGGATGGGCTGGATACACCCGACCGGCGTGCCCATGAGCCGTTGAACATCGCAGGGCCCAACAAAAAAGCGCCGCTTCTGCGGCGCTTTGTTTTTGCTGCGCCGCGGCGCCCTACATCCAGTAGACGACGACGTACAGACCGAGCCAGACGACGTCCACGAAGTGCCAGTACCAGGCGGCGCCTTCGAAGCCGAAGTGGCGGTCAGCCGTGAAGTGGCCCTTCATCAGGCGGATGGTGATGAACAGCAGCATCAGCATACCCACGAAGACGTGGAAGCCGTGGAAGCCGGTCAGCATGAAGAAGGTGGAGCCGAACACGCCGGAACTGAGCTTGAGGTTCAAGTCCTTGTAGGCGTGGGCGTATTCGAAGCCCTGCACGAACAGAAACACCAGGCCGAGCAGAACAGTGATCCACATGAAGCCAATGGTCTTGGCACGGTTGCCGGCAATCAGCGCATGGTGGGCGATCGTCAACGTGACGCCCGAGGTCAAAAGCAGCGCGGTGTTGACGGTCGGCAGCGGCCAGGGGCCGATGGTCGAGAAGGGCTCGACGGTGCCCCCCGGCGCGGCGGTGAAGCCGGCGGCGGTGCTCGGCCAGATGGCCTTGAAGTCAGGCCAGAGCAGGCTGTTCTCGAGACTACCCAGCATCGGCACGGAATGAACACGGGCCCAATACAGCGC
>Ga0187845_1000636_pt1 | contig 20938 bp, 19 predicted proteins | sample SpaLakP09_SKY_68_FD_134515 | JGI IMG/M metagenome (GOLD analysis project Ga0187845, IMG submission 134515) | Oligotrophic lake water microbial communities from Sparkling Lake, Wisconsin, USA - SP09_SKY_68 | ecosystem: Environmental > Aquatic > Freshwater > Lake | place: USA: Sparkling Lake... | reverse complement strand
TTCGTTGGCGCGGGCCGTGGCGGCAGACTTGGCGGCGCTCCCTGTCGAGACCGCCGCAGTTGCAGGCGAGGCTACTGGACTTGCGGCCGGCGTGGCCGCCACAACGGCAGCCGGGGTAGCGGCCGGTGAAGCCGGCACTGTAGTTGCGGCATCTGCGCTACGCGGCGTAATACCGGCATTCGCATCCGGCAGCGGCAAGGGCGCAGGCATAGGCGCCGGTGCAGCGGCCACGTTGACTGGAGGTTCCCGTCCGGTGCGAGCAACGGAATCCGGCGTCGGCGCGGCATGCGGTGCAGTTGCCGTCAGCACGGCGGGCGTAGCGCTGGGCACCGGCCGCAGCAGCATGACCAGCAACGCCACGATCACCACTGCCATCAGCAAGGCAGCCAGCACCAGCGGACGGCGCCACCATGGCAGCGCCGCAGCCAGCGAGGGCGCCTGCATGCTTGCACCATGCAGCGTCGGTGCGCTGCCCAGCTGTCTTTCCGCCTGCGCTTTCTTCAGCGCTTCCAGTATGTACGACATCTATTTCCCCTCCGCTGCCAGCAAGCGCGGCTCGCGCACCCCACCCTGCTGATACAGGCGGATAAATGTTTTCGGGCCAGCCACGCCGTCCGCCTTCAGACGCTGCTCGTTCTGGAACTCCGTCAGGCGCGCGCGCAAGCCAGCATTCAGGGGCTGCCCTTCTATCGGCTTTTTCAGGCCGTATATCTGCGCCAGCCGCTTGGCCAGCCAGTCCACATCGGGCCCTTTATCGCCAGCCGATACTTCATCGCGCCAGGATCGGGGCGCGCGCCAGTAGGTAGTGAACTCGCCACCGTAGCGCTCTTCCAGCGCGGCCAGCTTGATCCGCTGAGGCTTGCCATCGGCACCAGCCAGCGTGGCGTACTGGTCGTCCAGTGCCGTCAGCAGCAGATAGTTCGGCCGGACCGGATCATCATGCAGCGTCAGCACGGCAGGCCTGTTCAGCTGGCGCAGTTCGTCCAGTCCGCCCTTGGCCGTCAGACAGCGCAGGTTCAGGCGCGCCGACAGTGCGCACGGTTCGCCATCGGGCAGCTTGAGCTCCCACAGCGCCGCCAGGGCACGCACAGCCTCGGACTGGGTAAAACCGGCTGCTACCTTGCCCGCTGCCGCACTGGCCGCGATATTGGTTGCAGCATTGGTCGCGCTATTGGCCGCTGGACTTGCTGCCAGACTGGCCACTGAATTCGCTGCCGGATTGGCCGACGAAATTGCTGCCGGGTTGGCTGACGAAGTTGCCGCGCCAGCGTGCGGCGCAAGCGTGACTGCCGCCGCACCGGCGGATGCTACTGGTGTGCTGGCAACAGGTACAGAGCCGGCAGGCGCGGGCAAGCTCGCAGGTGCCCGGCCCACGCCCAGCCAAACCGCAGCGCTGAGCGCCACACCACCCAGCACACCGGCTGCCAGCAAGGGCCAGCGTGCCGGCACGGCGCCTACTGCACCGGCTTCGGTGCTGGCAAATACTTCGGCAGCGGCCTTGCGCAGTATGGTGCGCGTGACTTGCGGCTGGTTTTCCACATATGCCCCGAGCAACGCACGGTCGCACAGCAAATTGATACGGCGCGGTACGCCTTTGGTAAGCTTGTGCAGCAGCGGCATCAGCGGACGCGGGAAAGGCGCCGTCGCCACCGCGCCTGCTACCGCCAGCCGGTGCTCGACATAAGCTGCGGTTTCAGCTGCCGTCAGCGAGCCAAGGTGGTAGCGCGCAATCACGCGCTGTGCCAGCTGTTCCAGTTCCGGCTGCGCTACCATGCTGCGCAGCTCGGGCTGGCCGATCAGAATAATCTGCAGCAGCTTGCGCTCGCTGGTCTCCAGATTGGTCAGCAGACGCAGTTGCTCCAGCACGGCCGCCGACAAGTTCTGCGCCTCGTCGATGATCAGCACATTGTTGCGCCCCTGTGCGTGGCTGGCCAGCAGATAGGCATTGATGGCGTCTACATAAGTCTTGACGCTGACTGCAGCGGCGCCCTGCTCGGGCAGCACGATGCCGAATTCGTCGCAGATCGACAGCAGCAGTTCTTCCACCGACAGCTTGGGGTTGAAGATATAGGCCAGCTTGCAGTTCTCGGGAATCTGCTCCATGAAGCAGCGGCACACGGTGGTCTTGCCCGCGCCGATCTCGCCGGTGAGCAGCACGAAACCGCCGCCGCTGCCCACGCCATACAGCAAATGGGCCAGCGCTTCGCGATGGCGTTCGCTCATGAACAGATAGCGCGGATCTGGAGCGATGGAGAACGGTGATTGTTTGAGATGAAAGTAGTGGGTGTACATAGTCGGGGCGACACGGGCGGCGCAGCAGGCTTATTTCGCCCGCACACGCGCGGGCGGCATTTGCACTGCTGGCGGCTGCACCGGCGGCATGGGCTTGAACTTGGCGCAGTATATCTTGGAGCGCGTATCGAAATACACAATCCGGCTGGCCGGCTTGGATTCGCGCACCGGATAGGCCGACGTATCGATGCGGGTGTAATGGTGGCCCACCTGCGCGATGATGGCTTTTTCCAGCTCCTCCGGCGGCGCCTCGGCAACCGCTCCGACGAAAATATACGGACTGGTATCGTCGCTGACCATCACTTCCGGTATGGTGATGCCCCACAGCGTGGCGCCGTCGGTCTTGAACCAGAACGCACCGCCCTCGTGCTTGTAGGGCTGTTTGAAAAACTTCACCAGATAATCGTAGAAATACAGATTATCCGTGTGGTCGCGGCACAGCACACCATTGCCGATAATGGTGCCGAAGGTGGTAGGCACGGCCTGCGCCCAGCCTGCCTGCGCAGCCAGCGCGGCAACGGCCAGCCATTGACGCCAGCGCCCGCCCATCAGGCTTTGGACAACCACAGACGGTTGGCACTGATGCGTGCCTTGGCCGTGGCAGGCAAGGCTTCATAGCAACCGGGATGCTGTTTCAATGCGCCCTCTCGGATTTCCTTGTGCAGTCCATTCACGACAAAAACGTACAGCACCGAGCCGTCTTCCTTATTTTTTGTCCCCATATATTTGATCATTTGCGCCCTCCAGCTACGTGCGCAGGTAACCCCGGCAATAAGTGTCATCACAGCGGCCGCCAGCTTGTACGTTTTGCTAACGGCACTAGCCTGTTGTTGGCTATTAATTGCTGATTCCTATTATGACAGTTTGAATTCAAATCACATACTGTTTCCATGCGTCAAAATAGCCTTTGTTGCAGCTGCCACAGCAACTTGCGGGACACCGTTCAGCCGCACATTTTTGCAGCTGATGCCGCGAATTGGCGCATTCGTCCCAAACTGCCGGCAGGCTGGCGGGAAAGCTCTTATCGTTTCACCATCGCCACAACCAATGATAGAGACCGCCATGAAGCCTACCATCATGCCTGCCAAGCTGACTGCCGCCGTTGCTGCCACCCTGCTGCTGGCAGCCCTGCCTGCCAGCGCCGACAACAAGACCGACACCGCCAACACCACGGAAAGCCGCACCGTCGCCACCTTCAGCAATATTGCCGTCGACGGCCCCTTCCATGTGATCGTGACCAACCAGCCGGGCACCAGCATAGAACTGAGCGGCCAGCGCCGCCAGTTGGCCGAGATTGAAACCAGCGTCAGCGGCGATACCCTGACCGTGCGCCAGCCGCGCCACAAAAGCAAGGGCTGGACTTTCAACTTCAGCTGGAACAAGGAAAGCAAGCCGCCCGTTACCGTACGCATCAGCGCTGCCACCCTGAAAAGCCTGCGCAACAGCGGCAGCGGCGATATCGAACTGCAAAACGTACAAGGCCAGCAGCTGACAGTCTATGCCGAGGGCTCAGGCGACATCTATGCCAGCGGCAACGTGCGCGACCTCACCGTGCAAGCCTCCGGCAGCGGCGATCTGCGTCTGCGCCCCCTGAAAGCAGCCAGCCTGAACCTGACCATGAATGGCCCCGGCGACGTCGACGCTGCCGGTATGACGCAGGAAGTGAATCTGACCCTGAACGGCTCGGGCGACCTGCACCTCGACGATCTGCACGCGACCCGCATCAACGCCGCCCTGCATGGCCCCGGCTCGGCGGTACTGCGCGGCACCAGCGCGGAACTGCGCACCGAACTGACCGGCTCCGGCGATCTCGACGCCTGCACGCTGAGCACGGAAGCGGCCAGCGCTGCCTTGCGCGGCCCAGGCGAAGCCTGCATCGCCGGCAACCTGAAAAAATTCGATGGTGAAGTGCGTGGTTCGGGCGACCTGACCGTGCGCGGCCTGCAGGCAGCCAGTGTGCATGCGGTACTGACCGGCCCCGGCAACATGATCCTGAGCGGCTCGGTAGGCCAGCTCAATGCCGAACTGAGCGGCTCCGGCGATCTGGAAGGCCAGAGCCTGCAAGTTGGCCGCGCGATTGCACGCAGCCGCGGTCCCGGCAATATCTACCTGAGCCGCGTGAATGAAACCCTGGACGCCGAACTCACTGGCTCCGGCGATCTGAGCGCAACGGCAGCCTGCAAATCCGTCAAGCTCAGCATACAGGGACCTGGCGATATCAAACTCGATGGCCGCACCGACCAGCTGACGGCGCAGCTGAACGGCTCCGGCAATCTGAACGCGCGCCAGCTGCTGGCCCAGCAGACCGATGTACAGGTGCGCGGCCCCGGCAATGCGGTGGTGAATCAAGCCGGCCGCAATTCCGGTGAGCGTACCCAGCTGGTTACCTACGAACGCCGCGGCCAGCGCAGCAGCCAGTGAGTAGCAAATAAGCAGCCAATAAGCAGCCAATAAGCAGCCAGTAGATTTTTTGCGGGGCAGGCCAGTAGCGCCTGCCCCGCTGCATTTCCCGCCCGCCGGCCAGCCACACCTTCCCCGGCTTTACTTCCCCTGCAGCACCTCGCCTGCCACAACTCCTGCGCAGCAGCGCATCACAAGCGCCGCCAGCCCGCCGGATACCGACCAGATGCAGACCAAAGTGGCATGCAAATACCACACTCGCTCATACCACCTGATTATTTACTATTTCCTTTAATTACAATTACTTATATAAAATTCGAAGCATACAATTGTCAGTCCACTTCATTATTTTATAATACCAGTTAAATACCTGTTGACAAGCTGGTTTGCAAGCCCCTATAGTGCCCTCAACGCCGGACTTCCACGGCGACTTACACAGATAATCATGATCGAATTCTTACTCGGGGTTGACGGCGGCGGTAGCGGCACCAGAGTACGTCTGGCACGTACTGATGGCATAGAACTGGCAGAGGGTGTAAGCGGCCCGTCCGGCCTCATGCATGGCATCGCCAATGCCTGGAACGCTGTCGAGGAAGCAGCTGCCATGGCCTACCGCGCAGCCGACCTGCCCATCCCCGAGCGTAGCCGCGTGGCCATCGGCCTCGGTCTGGCGGGTGTACACAATAAACAGTGGGCTGCCGAATTCGTTGCCGCCAATCCCGGATATGCCCGCGTCGCGCTGGAAAGCGACGGCCATACCACCGTACTGGGCGCGCACCGCGGCCAGCCTGGCGCCATCATCGCGCTCGGCACTGGCAGCGTAGGCGAAATCAAGCGACTGGACGGCGTTCATGTGGAAGTGGGCGGCTGGGGCTTCCCCGCCGGCGACGAAGCTTCGGGCGCCTGGATGGGCCTGCGCGCCATCAACCACGTGCAGCAGGTGCTCGATGGCCGCCAGCCGGCCGACGCCTTCAGCCACGACGTGGCACAGGCCTGCGGCGGCGAACGCACGGCGATCCAGAACTGGCTGGCACGTGCCACTCAGACCAATTACGCCCAGCTGGCGCGGCTGGTGCTGCAGCATGGCGAAAGCAATGACGTAGCACGCGCCATCCTGCTGGAGGCGGGCCGTCAGGTCGAACTGATGGGCAATGCGCTTGATGCAACGGGCACCCTGCCCATCGCCCTGTGCGGCGGACTGGCCGCGCCACTGCGTCCTTACCTGCCGGTGTCCATGCTGCGCCGTATCGTCAATCCGCAAGGCGATTCTGCCGCCGGTGCGCTGCGCCTGATCCAGCAGCATCTGAAAGGATAAGCCCTTGCTGAGCCAACTGCGCGATTTCCGTCCCGATGCCGATAGCGATACGCCGCTGTATGTGCAGCTGGCGAACAAGCTGACCGACGGCATTGCCGCCGGCGACTGGCGCGTCAACGAAGCCCTGCCATCCGAGCGCGTACTGTCGGAAATGCTGACCATCTCGCGCGTCACGGCACGCAAAGCCATCGACATGCTGTGCGAACGCGGCATGCTGACGCGCCGGCGTGGTTCCGGCACCTACATCACGCCCAAGCTGGAGCAGCCGCTATCGCGCCTGACCAGCTTCTCGGAAGAGCTGCGCGAGCGCGGCTTCTCGGCCGGTTCGCGCTGGCTGCAGCGCGAGATCGGCATTGCCTCGCCCACCGAAGTGCTGTCGCTCGGCCTGTCGCCGAATATGCCGGTGGCGCGCCTGAAGCGTCTGCGTACCGCCGACGATGTGGTGATGGCGATCGAAACCACCACCATTCCGGCGCAGTACATGCCGAATCCGCACAGCGTGCAGGATTCGCTGTACGGCTATCTGGAAGCCAATGGCACCATACCGATGCGCGCACTGCAACATATCCGTGCCGTCAACGCCAATGCCGAACAGGCGCAGCTGGCCAACATACCTGCGGGAGCAGCCATGCTGCACATTACCCGCGTCAGTTATCTCGACAACGGCGCAGCGGTGGAACTGACCCACTCGTATTGCCGCAGTGATTATTATGAATTTGTAGCGGAGTCGCGCAGATGAGCGATGCAATCAAGGGCAGCAATAGCATTCAGGGCAATATCCTCACCACGGCAGGCTGGGTGCATGGCGCGATCACGTTCGCCGAACGCATCAGCACTATTCAAGGCGACCATGGCGGCCCCGAGCTCAATAGCGACGATTACATCCTGCCCGGCTTTATCGACCTGCACGTGCACGGCGGCGGCGGCAAGGATGTGATGGAAGGCGGCGATGCCATCCACACCATCGCCGCAGTCCACGCACGCCATGGCACCACCAGCCTGCTGGCCACCACCATGACGGCACCGCCGGAAGATATCGAACAGGCGCTGCGCGGCATACAGCGCGCCGTGCAGCAGCGCGGCCAAGGCGAAGCGCGGGTACTCGGCGTGCACCTCGAAGGTCCGTTCATCAACTCCGGCAAACTCGGTGCACAGCCGCCCTACGCCCGCTCGGCCAAGCTGGCCGACGTGGAACAGCTGGAAGCACTGGCGCCGCTCAAACTGATTACCGTAGCACCCGAACTGGAAGGCCATCTGGAGCTTGTGCGCGAGCTGGCCGAAGCCGGCATGCGCGTGCAGATCGGCCACACCCTGGGCACCTACGAAGATGGCGTGGCAGCGCTCAAGCATGGCGCCCACGGCTTCACTCACCTGTTCAACGCCATGACGGGGCTGCATCACCGCGAACCCGGCATGGTCGGCGCCGCGCTGGCCCATGCGCACTATGCCGAAGTGATTCCCGATTTACTGCACGTGCATCCAGGTGCCATCCGCACCGCGCTGCGCTGCATACCGCAACTGTATTGCGTCACCGATTCAACCTCCGCTACCGGCATGCCCGATGGCGAATATATGCTGGGCCGCCACACCGTCATGAAATGCATGGGCGGGGTCAGGCTGGCCGACGGCACGCTGGCAGGCAGCACACTCACTATGGACCAGGCGCTACGCAACCTGGTCGGACTCGGCCTCGATCTGGCAGATGCCTCGGCACGGGTCTCAACCAACGCGGCCGATTATCTCGGCCTGCAAGAGCGGGGCCGTCTGGCTCCCGGCAGCTATGCCGATCTGGTGGTGCTCGACCGTGACCTGAACCTCAAAGCCGTCTATATCGAAGGAGAATTGTTGTGACCTCAATGATGTTGAAAGAAGCCCTGTCCGCCGCTGATTGCGTAGCCCTGCAACTGGCCAGCGATGGCGAAGCCTATGCGGAGCTGGGCCGCAAATTGAGGAGCACCTCCTTCTCGACCGCACTGACGATTGCGCGCGGCAGTTCCGACCATGCCTGCGCCTACGCGGCTTATCTGATTATGGCCCGTCTGGGCCGCGTGGTGGCATCGCTGCCGATGTCGCTGGTAACGCTGAACAAATCGCCGCTGATCACGCGCGACACGCTGGCCATCTCCATTTCGCAATCTGGCCAGAGCCCGGACGTGGTGGAACCGATCAAATACTTCCGCGACGGCGGCGCCACCACCGTGGCATTGGTCAACGATATCGAATCGCCGCTGGCACACGCCGCCGAATTCGCCATTCCCCTGCGTGCCGGTAAAGAGCAGAGCGTAGCGGCCACCAAGAGCTTCATCACCAGCATGGTGGCCGGTGCCCGTCTGGTAGCCGCATGGCAGAACGATCCGGAACTGCTGGCTGGTCTGGAAGCGCTGCCCGATTCGCTGCGCGCCGCCACCAAGGAAGACTGGAGCTCGGCCATCGAGGTCCTGGCACCAGCCCGCAACATCATGGTGGTAGGCCGCGGCATCAGCTTCCCGGTTGCACTGGAAGCTTCGCTGAAATTCAAGGAAACCTCGGCCCTGCAGGCAGAAGCCTTCAGCGGTGCGGAAATCAAGCACGGCCCGATGGCTCTGATCGAAGACGGCTACCCGCTGGTCATCTTCGCCACCCGTGGCCCAACGCAGGCTGGCCTGCTGCAGCTGGCAGCGGAAATGCGCGGCCGTGGCGCGCGCGTGCTGCTGGCCGCTCCGGCTGATGTGGCCGAACGTGATCTGACGCTGCCAGTAGCGGCAACGCCGGACCTCGATCCTATCGTGGCGATTCAGGCCTTCTACGTGATGGCAGCACAGCTGTCGGCAGCGCGTGGCATGGACCCGGATGCACCGCGCCACCTGAGCAAAGTCACCAAGACCAACTAAGCTGCTACATCTGACCACCTGGCTGCGACAACATCCATGATTATGCAGAGACTGCGGAAACTGCCGGTACTGCTGGCCGCATGGATGGTGTGCGCACTGGGTGGCATAGCCAGCGCTTCCGCGCTGGCTGGTTCGCAGCCCCCGCAGAAAATCGAATTCTGGACCTTCAGCATGAAGCCCAAATTCACCCCCTACTTCGAACAGCTGGTGCAGCGCTACGAGCGCGACAACCCCGATGTGAAAGTGGAGTGGGTGGACTTCCCCTGGGATATCATCCAGACTAAACTGGTCACCCGCATCGTGGCAGGCACGCCGCCAGCTCTGGTGAATCTCAACGTGCCGTGGGCCGACGAATTTGCCCGCGACGGCCTGCTGCTACCAGTCGATGGTCTGCTCGGCGACGCGCGCGCCCGCTACCTGCCCGGCACACTGCAGGATCTCACGTTCGGCGGCAAGACCTATGGCTTCCCCATGTACAGCAACGTGGCGGTAATCACCTACAACACCGAGATTTTCAAGCAAGCCGGCATCACCCGCGCCCCGCGCGATCTGGATGAACAGCTGCTGTATGCACGCCAGATCGCTGCCCGCACCGGCAAGGCGGGATTATGCCCGGCCCTGTCCAAGATCGACGGCCTGATGATGCAGCAGGGCCTGCCCCTGCTGCGCGACGGTAAAGCCGTGTTCAATTCGCCCGCCCACGTGGCACTGATCCGCAAGCTGGCCGAGACGTATCGCGCCGGTGGTCTGCTCAAGGATGCCCTGTTCGCGGAAGATAACTTCCCCGCCGCCATCGACGCCTACAAAGGCGGCCGGCTCGGCATGCTGCTGGCACCGCCCACCGCCGTACGCCGCATCGAAACCGATGCCAGGGATATTTACGCCATCACCGATGTAGCACCGGCGCCGCTAGGCCCCACCGGCATCGCCGATGGCGGCTGGCTGGTGCATTTCGCCGTTCCGAAAAACGTCAGCCCTGCGCTGCTGCCGGCCGTGGGCAAGTTTGCCCGCTACCTGACCAACGACGCCAACCAGCTGGCCTTCGCCAAACAGGCCAGCGTTTATCCGGCCATGGCGCAGGCAGCCAACGATGCCTTCTTTACCACCGTGCCAGCCGGTGCCGGTGCAGCAGAAAAAGCCGTTGCGGCAGGCGCCGTCTCCATGCCCCACTCGCACACCATGTATGTGGCCGGCATCGACGACTACGACGAACTGCGCCGCTATCTGGTGAAAGCAGTGGAAGCCGGCGTAACGGGCAAACAGGACATCCGCCAGGCGCTCGATCAGGCGGTGCTGCAGTGGAACCGCAAACTTGCCAGCCAGCGGAGCCATTAAGATGCGTAACCTGACTGCATGGCTGTTCCTCGCTCCCGCACTGGTGCTGCTGGCCGTATTCTCGTTCTGGCCGGTAGCCTTCGGCTCGCTGCTGGCCTTCACCGACTACAGCCTGATACGCGACACCCACTGGGTAGGCCTCGATAACTTCCGCTACATCTTCAACAACGAGATGTTCGTCACCGGCCTGAAAAACTCGCTGGTATTCCTGCTGATGGTGCCCTTCGTGCAGATTGGTGCGCTGAGTCTGGCCGTGCTGGTGAATAATCAGCTACCCGGCATACGCTACTTCCGCGCGGCCTTCTACGTGCCGGTGGTCACCACAGTGTCGGTGGTCGGCATCATGTGGGGCTTCATGTTCCACGAACAGGGCGCGCTCAATTACGTGCTGATGCTGTGCCGTCTGGTCGATGCGCCGGTAGGCTGGCTGTCGAACGACAGTCTGGCGCTGTTTGCCATCATGTTCGTCACCCTGTGGCGCGGACTGGGCTGGTATATGGTGATGTATCTGGCGGCATTGCAGGCAGTGCCGGCCGATATGCAGGAAGCAGCCATCCTCGATGGCGCCAGCCGCTGGCAGCGCTTCTGGAAAATCACCGTGCCCATGCTGCGCCCTACCATCATCGTGTGCTCCATCCTGTCCGTACTGGCCGCACTGAAAGCCTATCAGGAAGTGGATGTGCTGACGCAGGGTGGCCCTATGAATTCCACCTTTACCGGTCTGTACTACGCCTACGATCAGGGCCTCAAGCACCTGAAACTGCCGCGCGCGCTGGCTGCCAGCTTTGTGATGTCGGTGTTCTGCATCGGCATAGCGCTGCTGTGCCTGCGCTACCTCAAACCCAAGCACCGTCCATGAAGACGATCTTGAAAACACTCGCCCACTACTTGCTGCTAAGCGCACTGGCACTGGTGTGCGTGTTTCCGTTCTGGTGGACGCTGGTGACGGCGCTATCCACGGAAGGCAATATCTTCGCCTTCCCGCCTACCTTCTGGCCGCGCGAGCCATCGCTAGCCAACTTCATCGCCGTATTCGAAACGCTGCCGATGGCCACCTTCCTCGGCAACTCGCTGCTGATTGCAGTCTGCACGGTGTTCTGGAAGCTGGCCCTGTGTTCTGCTGCAGCCTACCCGCTGGCGCGCATGCAGTTCAAGGGCCGCAAACTGGTGTTCGGCCTGATACTGGCCACGCTGGTGCTGCCGTCGGAAGTCAACTTCCTGGTCAACTTCATCACCGTGACCAAACTCAGTCTGGTCGATACCTACACCGGCGTGATTCTGCCCAACGTGGTCACTGCAGTCGCCATCCTGCTACTCAAGCAGGCCTTCGAAGAAGTGCCGCAGGACCTGATCGACGCAGCGCGCGTGGACGGCGCATCGGAATGGACCATCTTCTATAAAATCATGCTACCGCTGATTGCGCCGTGGCTGGCCACCGTCGGCATCCTGACGGCAGTGGAAGCATGGAATGAATACATCTGGCCATCCATCGTGATGAGCAAGCCGGACCAGTTCCCGCTGTCGGTAGGTGTGCTGTATTTACGCGGCACCTTCGGCAGCAGCACGCGCGTCATCGCCGCAGGCACCGTGCTAACCATACTGCCCACGCTGGCAGCCTTCCTCTTTACTCAACGATTCTTCATGCGCGGCATGGATGGAGCAGTGAAATGACCTTAACCCCACAAGTAACCCAAGACCAGTTGCGCAAGCTAGCCGGCCAGCTGATCATGATCCGCTTCCCCGGCACCACGCTCGATGCCGCCACTGCTGATTTCCTCAAGACTAACGGCATCCGCGCGGTCTGTCTGTTCCGCGGCAATATGACGGACTCCGTCCAGCTGACCAAGCTGACTGCCGACCTGCGCGCCGTGATGGGCGACGAAGCCCTGATCGCCATCGATCAGGAAGGCGGCGCGGTAGTGCGCTCCACCTGGGTACCGGCGCCGCCAGCGGCCATGGGCCTGGGCGCGGCCAATGACCTTGACCTCAGCTACCGCACCGGCGCAGCCGTGGCGCGTGCCGTCAAGGCGCTGGGCTTCAACTGGAACTTCGCGCCCGTGCTGGATCTGAACAACAACCCGCACAACCCCGTTATCGCCGAGCGCTCGTTTGGCGCCGAGCCCACCCGCGCCGCCGAACTGGCGATGGCATGGATGGCTGGCTCGCACGCTGAAGGTGTGGCCTGCTGCGTCAAGCATTTCCCCGGCCACGGCGACACCAGCGTGGACTCGCACCGCGACCTGCCCACCGTCGACAAGCCGGTAGCCGAACTGGAACGCATGGAATTGGCGCCGTTCCGCATCGCCGCCGGCGCAGCACCGGCCATGATGACGGCCCACATCGTCTACCCGACGCTGGACGCCGACAATCCCGCCACCATGTCGCGCCGCATCCTCACCGGCATGCTGCGCGAGGAATGGCAGTATCAGGGCATCATCATCACCGACGGAATGGACATGCACGCGATAGCAGGCCGCTACGGCGTTGGCAATGCCGCCGTGCGCGCCCTGACGGCGGGTGCCGACATGGTGATGGCACTGGGCACCACTGAAACGCAGGAAGAAACCCTCAACGCAATTGCTGCAGCCATCGCATCAGGCGAAATCTCGCAGGCCGATATCCAGCGCCGGCTGGCCCGTCTGGGCGCACTGGCGCAGGCCTACCCGTGCAAGCAGCGCTCCTACAAGGAGGACGCCAGCGACCGCCGTATCATGGCCGAAGGCTGGCAGCGCAGCCTCACCGCTTACGGCGCGCCACAGCGCCCGCCAGCCGGTGCGCGCGTGCGTCTGATCGCACGGCAGGACGTGGTGAGCGACGGCGTATCGGAAGCCGGCGTACCGGCAGCCGTGGTGGCCGACTCGCTGCGCACGCTGTACGACGTGGAACTGGTGACCTATGACGACGCCGACAGCTTCGACTGGAACAGCCTGCCCGACGATGGCCGCTACACCATGCTGGCTTCCACCTCGCGCCTGCGCTACGGCGACATTGCCCGCAGCAACTGGAAGCCGGACCTGCATCTGGCGCTGTGGAACCCGTATCAGGCGCTCGATATTCAGGCCCCGGCCCTGCTCACCTACGGCTTTGCCCAGCCTGCGCTGGAAGCCGTCAACCAGTGGCTGTCCGGAGCGCTGGAAGCTAACGGCCGGGTACCGGTCGCAGGCTTCGAATAATAAAAATCTGAGGGGAGACACCACATGGAACACAGCACACCAGCCGTACGCAACCCGAAATTCTGGGTGCCCAGCCTATATCTGGCACAGGGCTTGCCATTCTTCGCCGTGATGATCGTGGCTAACCAGATGCTCAAGAGTATGGGCGTGCCCAACGACGAGCTCAATCACTGGACAGGTCTGATCGGCTTTGCATGGGCGCTCAAGCCACTGTGGAGTCCCTTCCTCGAACTGGCCAGCAGCAAAAAACTGGTAGTGGTCACTTTCCAGATTCTGGGCGGCCTGTGTCTGGGCGGCGTAGCGCTGTCGCTGCATACGCCGTTCTGGTTTGCTGCCGTGCTGACCATGCTGGGACTGGTGGCGGTTTCCGCCGCCACCCACGATATCGCCTGCGATGGCCTGTACATCACCAGCCTGGATGAAAAAGGCCAGGCCGATTACGCCGGCTGGACCGGTACCTTCTTCAATGCCGGTAAATTCTTCACCACCGGCGGTCTGCTGCTGCTGGCTGGCCACTTCGAAAAAACGCTGGGCGTGGTGCCGGCATGGACCATCAGCTACTGCATCCTCGCCGCCATCATGGTCACGCTGGGCCTGTACAACAGCTGGGCCCTGCCGCTGGCAAAGAACGCCACCAGCGACGAGCACAATGCGGCGGCAATTGCGCGCACGCTGTGGCAGGTCATCATCGAATTCTTCCGCAAAAAAGGCATCTGGGTTTCCATCATCTTCATCATCCTGTTCCGCGCTGGTGAAGCACAGGTGCAGTCCATCGGCCCATTGTTCCTGCGCGAAGCGCGCCATCTGGGCGGGCTGGGCCTGAGTACGGCCGAAGTGGGCGCCGTGTATGGCACAGTGGGCACGGTGGCCTTTGTGGTCGGCAGCATCGCCGGCGGCTACTTCACCTCCTGGCTCAGCCTCAAACGCGCCATTCTGTGGCTGATACTGGCGGTGAACCTGCCGAATCTGGCGTTCTACCTGTTGTCCGTATTCCAGCCTACCGAACTGCCGGTGATCGGCGTGGCCCTGAGCGTGGAAATGTTCGGCTATGGTTTCGGTTTTGTCGGCCTGATTCTGTACATGATGCAGGTGGTCGCACCCGGCAAATACCAGACTGCCCACTATGCTTTCGCCACCGGCGTGATGCAGCTGGGCTTTGTGCTGTTCAAACTGTTCAGCGGTGACATCCAGCTGGCCCTGGGCTACCGCAATTTCTTCGTGTGGGTGATGATCTGCGCCGTGCCGGTGGCGGTGCTGTCGCAACTGATTCCCATGGCCGCCCGTCCGCAAGAGGATGAGGCCCAGGCGGAAGGCAAGCAAGCCGCCGCCAGCGCGGGTTGATTCCATGGCCAGTGTCAGTCTCAAACAGATCGTCAAGCACTACGACAAGAACGCTGTCCTGCACGGCATCGACCTCGATATCGCCGACGGCGAACTGATGGTATTTGTCGGCCCCTCCGGCTGCGGCAAATCGACCCTGCTGCGCACGATCGCAGGTCTGGAAAATATCAGCAGCGGCGATCTGCACATCGGTGGCGTGCGCGCCAACGATACTGCTCCGGCACAGCGCAAACTGGCCATGGTGTTCCAGTCGTATGCGCTGTATCCGCACATGTCGGTGTACGAGAATATGGCGTTTGCCCTCAAGCTGGCCGGCCAGAAAGCTGCGGTGATCGAGCAGGCCGTAGAGCGCGCCGCTGCCACCCTGCAGATCACCCAGCTGCTGCAGCGCAAGCCATCCGAGCTCTCGGGCGGCCAGCGCCAGCGCGTGGCCATAGGCCGCGCCATCGTGCGTACGCCGGAGCTGTTCCTGTTCGACGAACCGCTGTCGAATCTCGATGCCAGCCTGCGCGTACAGATGCGGGTGGAGATCAGCCGTCTGCACCGCGAACTCAAGACCACCATGATCTACGTCACCCACGATCAGGTGGAAGCCATGACGCTGGGCCAGCGCATCGCCGTGTTCAACGGTGGCCGCATCGAGCAGGTAGGCACGCCGCACCAGTTGTACAACCATCCGGCCAACCTGTTCGTAGCGGGCCTCCTCGGCACGCCGAAAATGAACTTCATCAGCGCCGAAGTCGTCGCCAGCAGGGCAGAACAGCTTGATCTTCTGCTGCCGGGCGGCGCCATCGTCACAGTAGCCTGCAGGTCCGGTGGCAGCGCCAGCTGCGGCGACCACGTCACGCTAGGCGTACGCGCCGAGCACCTGCGCCTTGCGCCTGCGGCGGGGCACAACACGGTGGAAGTACGCATCGGCCATATCGAATATCTGGGCGACCAGTCCATTGTCTATGCCAGTCTGGATGGCAGCAGCGAACTGATTGCCATTCGCGCGCCAGCCGATGGGGCGGCCCTGCAGAACCAGCGGAGCAGCCATTTGCAACTGCCCGTGCTGCAGTGCCACATTTTCGACCGCAGCGGTCTGGCCCTCGCCGCTACCGCGCGGCACGCTTGATTTCAGTTTTTCCTCCAGTTTTATGTAACAATACGCGGGTTTACTCCGTCGCGACGGCAGGGCCTACCAGCCCGTTCGCTCAATTGTTTGATAGAAGGATAATTCATGTCCCACATTCGTTTCGCCCGTCTCAGTCTGCTGCTGGCCGCCCTTGGCCTGAACGCCGCCCCTACCCTGCTGGGTATGACCCCTGTCGTTGCCGCCGAAGCGGCCAAACCGGCCGAACCGCCTAAGGACACCGTACGTCCGGAAATCTACAAGCTGATCGACCCGGCCAGACCAAAGACCTGCTGCCTAACAAGAACTTCGCCGAATTCCAGAGCCGCATCGATCAGGCGGCCGCCATGCCTAACGTTACGCCGTATGAACAGTTCATTCTGAACCAGATGCGCGTGCAATTGGGCCAGGCTTCGGCCAACCACGAAATGAGCGTGAAAGCGCTGGCAGAAATGGTGGAATCTGGCCGTCTGACCCCGGAAAACAAACTGCGCTTCATCGACGCTATCGCCGGCATCTACTACAGCAACATCAAGGACTACGATCAGGCTATCACCTGGTTCAACCGCTACGGCACCGAGTCGGGCGACACCCAGAAACAGCGTCAGTACATCGTGCGTTCGATGTTCTTCAAGAACGACTACGCCGGTGCCAAGGCTGAAGTACTGAAAGACGTGGAAGCGGCCAAGAAAACCGGCATCGCCCCACCGAAAGATGAGCTGAACCTGCTGGGTAACATCGGCATCAAGACCAAGGATACCGAACTGTATCTGCAAGCTGTGGAAGAGCTGACCCGCTACTACGCTACGGAAGACTACTGGTTCGACCTGCTGAACCGTACGCGCGGCAAGAAAACCTACTCGACCCGTTTCGATCTGGATGTGGCCCGCCTGAAAGCGCTGGCTGCTCCATCGAAAATGGAAACCGAAGACTACACCGAACTGGGTGATCTGGCCGTACTGGGTGGCTTCTTCACCGAAGGTAAAGTCGCCATGGACAAGGCTTACCCTAACGGTGTGCCAGCTGGTAAAGACAAGGCGCTGATCCAGAAAGTCAAAGACAACGCCAACAAAGGCGCTGCAGACGATGCCAAAAACATCGACAAAGGTATCGATGCTGCGATGAAATCGAAAGACGGCGTGGGCCTGGTCAATCTGGGCTACAACTACATCGCACTGGGCCAGTTCGACAAAGGTATCGACCTGATGAAACAGGGCATTACCAAAGGTGTGGCGAAAAACCCTGAAGATGCCAAACTGCGTCTGGGCTATGCACTGGCACTGGCCGGCAAAAAAGAAGAGTCGATCAAGCTGCTGGAAACCATCACCGGCACCGACGGCCGTGGCGATCTGGCCCGCTACTGGATCATGTACCAGAATCCGCCAAAAGCGGCTGAAGCCAAGTAATCAATAGCACTTAGCGTATGCATACTGCGGCCGGTTCATCCGGCCGCAGTGCTTTCTGCCTGCCGGATCAGAATTTCAGGCGCCAGCCAGCACGATTGGCCAGCGCAGTGACCGCCATCATCGCCAGGGTCATCACCGCCGCATTCAGCAAGCCCGCAGCACCACCCTGCTCCAGATACGGCCACCACCAGCGCGGCATGTGCAGCACCGCCATGGCCTGCTCCCACAGATCGGGGGCAATATAGGCGAACAGCGCATTGCTCCCTGCCGGCAGCAGGAACAGGCACCAGCGGCGCCACTGCCATATATCGATCAACACATAGAACACGATGAACAGGGCCAGTATCAGGCCCGCGCATACCAGCGTGTAGGATTCCGTTGCCTGTATCTTGTTAATGCCGTGATAGGGACGCAGCAGCAGGCCCGCTGCGAACAGCGCCAGTGCCAGCCAGGCCAGCGCCCGCACGCGCTGCCACGGCGCGGCACCAACTTTAGTCAGCAGCAGCGTTGCCAGCACACCGGCCAGCATATTCGCAGCGGTGGAACCTAGTACCTGCGGCGCGTTCACCAACTGGTTCAAGACAGCAGGAATGGCAACAGCGCCCGCAGTCCCGCCCATGTACAGCACCAGCAGCCCAGCCAGAGCGCCCGTCAGCGCCATGCCACTGCCGCCTGTGACCAGATACAGCAGGCTGCACACCAGATAGGCCCAGCCTATCATGCCCAGTATGCCCCACCAGCCATGGGTCAGATAGACGCTGGGGAAATCGGCATCGGGCCGGCCTCGGAATAGCAGAAGCAAGGTAAACATCAGCGCTGCGCCCAACCATGCCTGCCAGCGCGCCCCGCCCTGCCGCCATAGCAGCAGCATGGCCAGATAAAACAGCGTCATGTAGCACGCACGCGGCAGCAGCGCTGCGGCGCTGTAGCGGTAGACATTAGCCAGAACGACACCGGCCACCATCAGGCTGACGGCGCGCCAGCACAGGCGTGCCAGCAAGGCCGGCGTTACCTGCCCCACGGAACGGCGCAGCGCCAGCGGAATCGCCATCCCTGCGATGAACAGAAAACCGGGGAACACCAGATCGGGCATGGTGATGCCGTCGGCGCGAGGGCCCGCATGTTCCAGCCAATAGGGTATGCCTGCCATGCCGGCCAGATAGTTCACCCAGATCATGGTCAGGATGACGAAACCACGGAAGGCGTCGAGGCTGAGCAGGCGCGCCGCGCTGCCTGTGCCTTGAGCTATCGCTTCGGCAGTGCTGGTAGTGGCTTGAGCTTGAGCAGCCATCGGCGCTACACCTTCACATACCACTGGCGCTTATCCATCTGCCAGCCCACCAGCCAGCACAGCAGCATGAAGCAGATCGCGAACAGCAGAGAAGCTAGCTGCGGCGGCGCCAGCGGCTGGAATAGCTGTTGATACAGCCAGGTATAGCCATCCACCGCGCCCACATGTATGCGCACCAGCACCACTACTGCCAATTCCGACAGCATGTAGATGAACAGCGTGTTCTTGCCGAATACCTCGAAGAAGTAAGTCCAGCCGCGCTGGCCGCGTACTTCAATGGCATACACCAGCAGCGCCAGTATTAGCAGATCCAGACCTATGGTCAGCACCGCATAGGAACTGGTCCACAGCTTTTTATTCAGCGGCAGTAACGGCTGCCAGCACAGTGCCAGCAGCACCAGCAGCACACCGGCCTGCACCATGCGGCGCAGAGTCGCCTTGCCGGTGCCCTGTTGCAGCAGCATGCGGCCAGTAAAATAGCCGGCAATGACATTCACCGTTGCAGGCAGCGTACCAAGCAGGCCTTCCGGATCAAACGCCACGCCTTCGCCGTGATACAGGTGCGCAGCGCCGAGCAGCCACAGATCGAATTTGGCAGGCGCATTGCCTGCCAGCGTCAGATCGCCAAATGCCAGCAATACGCCCCAGTAGCCCAGCAGTGCCAGCACGCAGTACAGCACAGCGCCACGCGTGCCCCAGAAATTCAGAATCAGCGTGGCCAACAGCGAACAAAGCGCAATCCGCTGCAGCACGCCGGGTATGCGTGTGCCGGCCAGCGGAATCAGGCCCCAGCTACCGCTGGCATCCTGCGTCACGAACGGGAACCAGAACAGTCCAAAACCCAGCAGGAAGATGATGGTATTGCGCTTGAACGCCTTGCGCAGCACTGCACCATGGCCCTGCGCGGCGTAGCGTGGTACGGCGAAGCTCAGCGCATTTCCCACCACGAACAGAAAAGTAGGGAACACCCAGTCGGTCGGCGTAAAGCCGTGCCACTGCGCGTGCAGCAGCGGGGCGAATACGCTGCTCCAGTCGCCCGGTGTATTCACCACTATCATCAGCGCGACAGTCAGGCCACGCAATACGTCCAGTGCCAGCAAGCGTTTCATTGCTCTGCCCCGCTATGTGGCTTACCCATGGCGCGCAGGTAGGCAGCAGCCGGCACGCCCGCCATGCCGCTGCATTGTGCATCTGCGCCTTTTACTGGCTGGCGGCATGGCGTGTCGCGGTCCAGCGACCAGTAGTGCAGCCCGGCCAACTTCTGCTGCGCCACTGCGCGCGCCAGCATCTGCATATCCGCCACGGTAAAGACGTTTTCCACCACATCGTTCACGCCCAGCATGGGCGTCAGTTCGATCTGGCTGTACGGGATGCCGTACTTGCGGTGGACGTTGTGAGCTGCCTGCAGCGCCGAACGCCCCATGTCGCAGCGGCCCTTGCGCACCACGCAGACCTTGCGCGATGCTGGGCCATAATCCATCACCATCAAGTTAAAGGTGTAATTGCGCAATCCATGCTGGCGTACCGATTGGAGCACGGTTTCGCCCAGCGTATTCAGGCTGTGCAGGCTGCCATCGGCGGCCGCATGAGTTGCCACGGTAAAGCTGTAGCGCAGGCCGGGGCGGCGCTGCTGCGCCACCTTGGCACGTCCGACCAGCGCATCGATCTGGTCTGGCGTCTGGCCTTCTTCGATATCGAAATCTATCCCCAGCAAGGCGGGGGTATCATAGCGACTGACAAAGCGCTCCATGCCCTCATCGCTGGCGCAGGTAAACATATGCCCCTGCCCACCCGTCGAGATCACATAGCCAATGCCGGCTTGCGCAAAAGCCGCCACGTTGGCCGCTGCGATCTGCGCACCACTGACCTCGCCCCATACTTCCTCGCCGCACTCGCCGCTGGCAAACGCCCAGCTCAAGGCCGCACGGCCAAAACGGCGCGCGTCCTCAACCAGATACGGCTGGCGCACGCCGTCCGGTGCCACCGTGATTACCGGCGCCGCATGGTCCTGCCACTGTGCCAGATGTTTGTAGGCGCTATATACCACCGGCGGCGTACTGGCCGCAACGGTCTTGCTGTCGGCAGCACTGCAGGCAGCGCTGGTGAACAGCACGGCGGCGGCCAGCACAGGCCAAGAAATTCGACGCATTTTTTATCCTGTCATACAAAGAAAAAAGGCTGCCGGCACCAGTGCCGGACAGCCTCGCTCAATCACGGCCAGCCTTGTCAATCAATGCTGGCCGGATCAGTCATGCCATTAGAACTTGACGCGCAGACCACCGTACACGGTCTTGCCGTTTTTGTACACGCCAGCGATCTGGGTGGTGTCGGTCTTGTACACGGTCATCAGCGGATCGTTCAGGTTCTGAGCTTCCACGGTGAACATCACGTTCTTGTTCAG